>Ga0247830_10000306_pt1 | contig 16848 bp, 21 predicted proteins | sample 12C_Control_Day5_FD_207766 | JGI IMG/M metagenome (GOLD analysis project Ga0247830, IMG submission 207766) | Soil microbial communities from agricultural site in Penn Yan, New York, United States - 12C_Control_Day5 | ecosystem: Environmental > Terrestrial > Soil > Agricultural land | place...
ATCTGCGGCGGCGATACGCCCGACTCTCGCTTCGATCAAATCCAGTTCGCGGCCTACGGTTGCCCGCCGATCAATCGAGTGGTGGCCAGCGGTGAGATCAAGAACGCGAACTTCCATGCGACGTTCGACCTGGACGAGATCGCGAACTTTATCGTCGCCTGCATCAAGACGAACTGCTCGAAGTTTCAGACGCTCGAAGATGATGCGACCTTCGAGGAAGAACTGCTCAACCTTAGCGAGATGCTGGACGGCGACCGAGTGTTCATGCACCGGCAGGTCCGCCTACCGGTACACCAAGACTCTGCGTGCCTGACCGTTGAAAACGAACTGAACAGGGTCATCGAGAACGGCGGCGAAGGCGTCGTGATCCGCGACCCGTTCGCACAGTGGACACCAAAGCGTGTGTCCTCGCTGCTGAAGTACAAGCCGTTCAACGACGCTGAAGGCACCCTGGTCGGTTTCACCGCCGGCCGCGAGACCGACAAGGGCAGCAAGCATCTGGGCAAGATCGGAGCGCTGATCCTGGACTACAAGGGCAAGCGTCTCGAACTGTCCGGCCTCACCGACGAAGAGCGTGAGTTCGCCACTAACTCCATGAAAGAGCACGCCGAGGAAAACCCCGGCAAGGACATGCCTCGTGGTATTGGCATCGAGGGTAAGCACTTCAAGATCGGCCAGCAGATCACGTTCATCTACCGCGACCTGTCCGACGACGGCATCCCCAAAGAGGCACGTTACTTCCGACAACGAGAGGACGAGGAATGATTCGCAACCTGATGTTCCACGAAAGCACACCTTGGATCGTGTTCGGTCTGATCGTCGTCATTTCCTTTGTGAGTAATCAATGAGTCAATGTTTCGCTGAAGTCGTGGCGATCGACGCCATCGACCCGCACCCGAATGCCGACAAGTTGGAGATCGCCACGATCCGCGGCGCGAAGGTGGTTGTTGGTAAGGGCGCGTTCCAGGTTGGAGAAGCAATCGCTTACTTCCCGCCCGACCTGCTCATCCCCGAACTCCAAGCCGAGAAGCTCGGCGTCAAGAAGTATCTGAAGCACTCCGTCTATCCGGGCGACGTGATGAAGACTCAGTGCCGAGTGGCCGCCTGTCGGCTGCGAGGTACGCCGTCCTATGGCTTCCCAATCCCGCTGTCGGAAATCTTCGGACACCCGGACGATTACCCGGCCATCGGCACCGACATCAGCGGCTTCGTCCAGGCCGTCAAGTACGAGCCGCCGGTTCGCACGTCACAAGAGCACCGTTACAAGTTCAACGCCGACGCCGCCCCGGACCATCCCGATTTCCACCGCTACACCGACATCGAGAACTACTGGCGATATGCGAAGGCGATACCTGAAGGTATGCCGGTCGTGTTCACGGAGAAGATTCACGGCAGCAACATCCGCTTCGGTCTGATTAGGACCGGCGACGAGTTCGAGTTCATGGTCGGCTCTCGCAAGGTCAACTGGAAGCCTGAGACGGCTTCTGGCGTGATCCCGCTCTGGTGGCGGATGTTGACCGAGCCGCTCATGGAGTTGCTCACCAACCTCTGCGACGAAAAGCGATCGGTCATCGTGTTCGGCGAAATCTACGGACCCGGCATCCAGGACATGGACTACGGTGCCGAGGATGTCAGCTTCCGAGCGTTCGACATCTCGATCGACGGTCGGTACTGCAACTACGACGACTTTCAATCCATCTGCGAAGCACACGTAGTTGAAACAGTACCAATGGTTTTTACCGGCCCGTTTACCAAGGCCGCGCTCGACGAGCACACCTATGGGCCGACTCGCATGGCCTCGCCCGACGTTATCCGATCGAAATTCAAGGATCGCGAAGGCGTGGTGATCCGTCCGATTTCGGAACAGTTCAGCAACATCATGGGCGGCCGGCTGATCCTGAAGTCGGTTAGCGCCGACTACCTCGATCGGAAAGGTGCTCAAGACAATGAGTAACTACCCGAACATCAAACTGGCGGCTCGCACCAAGAAGGCGATCAAGAGACACAAGTACGTTCCGATCCCTCGCACGACGCTGTTGACCGAGAACGGTCCGGCACCTGGGACGATCTGGACCAGCAACACCGGCGACGTGATGGTCGTCGATAGTGTGGAACGTAAGGAAGTAGAAGAGTTCAACATCGTCCGCTATGCCGATGACGGCTTCGACTACCTGGACGGATTCATGCAAGAGGTTGAGGAAGGCCGGTACATCCTAATCGGCACCTGCCACCCGATCATGTCCTATTCACCCCACGTCACCGAGTAGCTTGTACGCACACGACCTTTTTCAACCACCAGAATCTTGGAGACCCGTGACCGAATACGTCCTCTGCTTTGTCATGCACGAGCAGGACGTTCTGCTCATCGTCAAGGCGAAGCCCGATTGGCAACGTGGCCTGATGAATCTCCCCGGCGGCAAGATCGAGCCGGGCGAAACGCCACATCAAGCTGCCGACCGTGAACTGCTTGAAGAGACAAACCTAGTCTCTCACTACACGACTGAACTCGGTGTCATCGCAGGCGATGATTGGCGGGTTCATGTTATGGGCTGCTGCGTTGCAGATGTCCACCGTTGGCGATCCATGACGGCGGAAGTCATTCGTTGGGTTCCGATACGTCATGCCGTTGTTCTGCCCGACATTATTCCAAACCTTCGCATCATTATCCCTCTCGCTGCTTACACGGTGAGGGGTTGGGTGATGCGTGAAGAGGGTTTCAACTACACATGCGCATTCCCACGTACCTGAGCTATTCGTCGTTCTCTCTGTTCGAGAAGAACGAGGAAGAGTTCTACCTGAAACATCTGGCCGATACGCGACCTGCTCGTCTCCCGCAAGAGAAGCCGGCGTCGGTCGGCTCGGCCTTCGACGCCTACGCCAAGAGTGCCTTGCACGAGGCCCTCTATGGACCCGGCAACGATCCGAAGTACGAGTTCCCAGCACTGTTCGAGGCACAGGTTGAGAAGCACAACCGGGATTGGGCACTGGAAGAAGGCCGTTACATCTTCGAGTGCTACAAGGTCGCCGGTGCATACGACACGCTGCTCGGCCTACTGAAGCTGGCCATCAAGCCGCCGCGATTCGAGTTCGAGGTTAGGGCAGAGATATTGGGCGTGCCCTTCCTGGGTAAGCCGGACTGTCAGTTCATCCTGCCCGGCCCGGTGGAAGTGGTCCACGACTTCAAGGTCAACGGCTATTGCGCCAAGAGCGGCACCAGCCCCGTCAAAGGCTACATGATCTGCAACGACGGGTTCCAGGCTACCAACGGCAAACAGAACAAGAGCCACGGGCAGGCACACAAGCAGTTCCGTCCGATCGACGTGCATGGATACACGATCGACGAGGGTTGCCTGGAAGACTGTGACACCGGCTGGGCCGATCAGTTGTCGATGTACGGCTGGGCCTTGGGCCAACCGATCGGTGGTAACACCGTGTTGTCGATCGACCAGATCGTCGCCAAGCCGGTGCCCGAGGGTCGGCCGCTCCTGCGTGTTTCGTCCTATCGGGCGCGCGTTCGCAAGAGCTACCAGGAACATCTGGCCAACCGCCTGAAGAAGTGCTGGGAAGTGGTCCAGAGCGGCCACATCTTCCGCGATATGTCGCGTGAGGACTCCGATGCACGCATGAGCTTGCTGGACGGGCAGGCAATGGCCACACAAGGCGGCACGCCAGAGGACGATTTCTTCAACACCGCCGTTCGGGCGAAATACCGAGGTTAATCAACGTGCTATTCACATACCGAAACGCCACCGCCGCAGATCAAGTCTACATCCTTGATACCGACATCAAGTGTTTTGACTTTGCGTGGTCGCCCGACGCCTGGGCCTACGCCGGTGAGCACTACGTCATCAAGTTGGCGACCTATTTCAGGACGCCAATAGGGTTCGCCACCTACCTGCATGACACGGAGAACAACATCATCCAGGTGCCGAAGATCGCGGTGAAGGCTCAGTATCGGAATCGGAACATCGGCAGCAAGTTCGTTTACGAAGCTGTCATGTACTGCCACAAGCTTCAAGCCGCATACCTTCAAACGATCATACCTGAAGCATTGGTTCAACCCGGCGACCCTCACGACATCAGCGGATGGCTGCTGAAGACCGGGTGGAAAGCAACGGCCCTCGTTCGAGACTTCTTCCCCAACATGGGACAGAAACAAGACGGCGTTCAATTCACCCTCAACCCTTACGGACTGACATGAGACTGACTAACCGACAACACCTTGAGCGGTTCCAGCCCAAAGAGAAACGACCCAGCACCAAGCCGCCGGGCAAGGCCGCACTGAAGAAGGCCACCGAGATCATCAACCGGGTGATCCGCCGGCAGGCCGTCGCTAACGGCTACCTGGACCCGAATAAGCCGAAGTTCCTGTGGCAATACGAACACGATGGCTTCATCGGCTGGGTCGAAGGCAACTCGAAGAGTGACGCCCGAGGCGAGATCAAGAAGGCTCTCGGCATCCCGAAGAACGGCCGCCTGCCTGTCGGCATCAAGATTATGAAGAGTTGCCCCAACCCCGGAAGCTCGATGCCAATCGAAGCCAAAGTATGCAAGTCAACGAAGCAGCCCTCGGCCGCCTAACCCACTCTCGGATGAACGGCGTCCAGGTCGCGGCGATCTTCAAGCTGCTGGCTCAAGCAGCAGAGATCGCGCCGAAGGACGCCACGCTCTCGATGACGCTGCGATACCAGCAGCCGGCCGACGAGATCAAGGAAGGCGACCTTTTCCCGTGCATCACCCTCTCACTGCAACCGTTCAATGGAAAACCTGTGGCAACAGATAGTGGAGACGCTCCAGGGGCAACTGGCGACCAACCAGTTTCTTAGCGGCGGTGCAGTGTTGATGGTCCTCGGTGCTGTGGCGGCGGTCTGCCGGCGGCTGCCCGGCAGGATATGGAACTGGCTCGTGCGCCGCCTGTTTATCGAGGTTGAAATCCCGATGAGGGACGACGCCTTCTTGTGGTTCAACGACTGGCTGGCCGAACACCGCTACACACAGCGTTGGGCGCGCTGGATGACCGTCCGTACTGTTCGTAAGGGTAAACGAGACAACGAGCAGCCGTCGATCATTCTTTCACCAGCACCCGGCACGCACTGGCTGTGGTGGAAAGGCTACTTCTGCGTCGTCGCGAGGGAGCGTAAGGAAAACGAAGGGGGTGGCGGGGGCGGCGGCCAGCAGATGTTCATCCCGCAGGAAATCTTCAACATCAGCATCCTGACGTGGCGTCGGAACGTCATCATCAAGTTGCTCGAAGAGGCACGGAACAAAGCATTCCCGCCCGATGATAACCGACTGACGATCTACACGCCTCGATATGACTCGTGGGATTCAGAGTCGAGACGCCGGCCGCGACCAGCAAGTTCAGTGGTACTTCGTAAGGGTCTTCTGGAAGACCTGATCGAGGACGTTGACCGGTTCATCAAGTCCGAACAGTGGTACGTTGATCGCGGCATCCCGTACCGGCGTGGGATCATGCTCTACGGTCCGCCCGGCAACGGCAAATCGTCTTGTGTGGCGGCCATCGCATCCGAATTGAAGCTCGACATCTGCGTCATCAATCTCGGCACGGCCAGCCTGGGCGATGATGGTTTGATGTGCTTAATGGGGAAGATTCCTCAGCACGCGATCCTGCTGATTGAAGACATTGACTGCGTGTTCGAGCAACGGTCGCAGACCGAGGACAACGACAGCAAGGTCACTTTCTCGGGCCTGCTGAACGCTCTCGACGGGGTGGCGGCCTCGGAAGGTCGCATCCTGTTTATGACGACCAACCACCTGGAAAAGCTGGACTCCGCTTTGGTCCGTCCAGGCCGTTGCGATCGCCAAGTGCTGATCGAGAACGCCGACGCCGACCAAGCGTTCCGCATGTTCATGCGGTTCTTTCCGGGCGACGACATCCTCGCCCGTCGATTCAGCGAGCAAATCACCGAAGGCGAACTCAGCATGGCCTCACTACAAGGCCACCTGCTGAAGTACGCCGACGACCGAATCAAGGCAATCACACACCTGGGAGACCTCAGTGAGTCGAAGAAGGCAAACCAAACCAAGGACGGCAACGAAGACAACCTCGTTGTTCAAACCGAAGTCAGTGACCGCGCGGTCGCCTAACCAAAAGGAATACATCAAGAAAATACTGGCAAACGACATCGTTCTTTGCCACGGACCCGCCGGCACCGGCAAGACCCACATCGCCATAGGCATGTCGGTCACTGCCCTCAAGGAAGAGGACATCGAGAAGATTGTCCTCTGCCGGCCGGCGATCGACTCGGGTGCATCCATCGGCTACCTGCCCGGCTCGATGGAAGAGAAGATCGGCCCGTATCTCGTACCGCTGTTCGATGAGTTGAGCTACTACATCGAGCCGAAAGCCATCAAGGCTTGGCAGGAACACGGCATCATCGAGATCGTCCCGCTCTCGCTCATGCGAGGTCGCACGTTCAATCACTCCTACGTGATCCTGGACGAAGCTCAGAACGCCACGATGTCGGAGATCAGGATGTTCCTGACCCGCATCGGCCTGAACTCGCGAATGATCCTGATTGGTGATCTATACCAGTCTGATCTGCCGCCCTCACAGCGAGGCGCGTTCGCCGAGGTCATCCGGCGTCTGGAAGGTCTCGAAGGGGTCGGCATCTCCGTACTGAATGCCGACGACATTGTACGACACAAATTGATAGCACAGATTGAGGCACGTCTTTCGCAATGAGTTATTCAACCGGGCTGTTCGATGAGTTCATCGAGCAATACAGCCAGAAGCAAGTACCGTGGGGTGAATGCGGCTACGTCACGTATAAACGCACTTACAGCCGACTGATCCCTGAGCTTGGCAGAACGGAAGAGTGGCACGAAACGTGCGCCCGAGTGTGTAACGGCCTCGTCGAGATCGGCGGACTGTTCACGCAAGCTGAGCTTGAGGAACTGTACGACCACCTGTTCTACCTGCGTGGCTCGACCAGCGGTCGAGCGCTCTGGCAGCTTGGCACCGAGACGATCCAGAAGGTTGGCGCGGACAGCCTGCAAAACTGCTGGCACGTCACCTGCAACAGTCTTGACGCCTTCTGCTTCGCCTTCAACCAACTGATGTTGGGTGGCGGCGTCGGATTCAACATCCTGCCCGAGTATGTCTACGAACTCGGCCGAGTGGTCCACAATCCGATCATCGAGCGTGTTGAGACGCCGGACTGCGACTTCATCGTCGCCGACAACCGCGAAGGCTGGGTGAAGCTGCTGAGGCGCATCCTCTACGCCTTCTTCATCCACGGTCGCCCGTTGCGATACAACACGTCGATGATCCGGGCCGCTGGCAAGAGGATCAATTCCTTCGGTGGCGTGGCGTCCGGCAGTGAGCCGCTGGTCAAAGGTATCGACCAGATCATCAAGATTCTCCGTGCTCGTTTCGGCCAGAAACTACGGCCGATCGACTGCATGGACATTATGAACCTGATCGGGACGATCGTTGTCTCGGGCAACGTCAGGCGATCGTCGGAGATCGCCATCGGCGATCCGCACGACCTGCTGTTCGTTCGTGGTAAGAACTGGTCCATCGGCTCGGTGCCGAACTGGCGCGCGAGCAGTAACAACACGGTCGCCTGCGACTCGATCGACGAGTTGCTCCCGGACTTCTGGGAAGGCTACTACGGCCGTGGCGAGCCGTATGGGCTGCTGAATCTCACCAATTTCAGACGGTTCGGCCGGCTGGCGGACGGCGAAGACTACCGGCCGGACTACGGCGTCGTGGGCTGCAACCCTTGCGCTGAGATCGGCTTGGACAACAAAGAGCCGTGCAACCTCGCGGACATCTTCCTGCCGAACATCCGTGGCGTCCAAGAGTTCAAGCGTGTTGCATACCTGCTCTACAAGGTGTGCAAGACCGTCACCAATTGTGATTTCAGTGATCGTGAGACGGACGCGATCGTCAAGGCTAACCGCCGCATCGGCATCGGCCTGACTGGCTACATGGCGGCCCCGCAGTTCCATGATCCCGCGATTCTCACCGAGGTCTATCGGTATATCGAGGAAGCGGACCGGTTTTACAGCAGCGAGCTAGGTGTGCCCTGCTCGGTGAAGCTCACCACGATGAAGCCCTCGGGCACGCTCTCGTTGCTCCCACGCAACTGCCCGCCGGGGATGCACGCGGCCTATGACCGCTACCTGATCCGCCGCATCCGCTTCGCGGCCAGTGACCCGATCGTGGAGAAGGCCCGTCAGGGCGGCTACCACGTCGAGCCGAAGATCGAACTCGACGGCTCGCACGACACCGGCACGATGGTCGTGAGCTTCCCGATGAAGTTCGAGAAGAACGTCGTCACGGCCGGCGAGATGAACGTGATCCAAGAGTTGGAAGTCCAGAAGCACCTGCAAACCTACTGGGCCGACAACAGCGTGTCAGCCACGCATTACTTCAAACCTGAAGAGATCGACGACATCAAGGTCTGGCTCAAAGAGAACTACACCGACTCGGTGAAGGCGTGCTCGTTCCTGCTGCACCAAGGGCATGGATTTGTACAAGCTCCGCTGGAGCCGGTCTCACGCGAGCAGTACGAGACCCTCAAGGAAAAGGTCAAGCCGATCGAGCGGTTCGTTGACGAACGTGAGACGGACCTGATCGACAACATGGAATGTGGCTCGGGCGGCTGCCCCGTCAAGTAATTAAGGTTCCATCGGCCCTTTTGGAGCGTATTGTACACATGAAAGATGTTGTTGAACTCTTACGTCTGGCCTATCAAACCGCTGCTAGTGGTAGCGACGACCCGTCCACCCACAATGGTTCCGTTCTGGTCACCACCACCGACTATCTGCTCTGTGGGTCCAACCACTTCCCAGGCGGGGTTGAAAAGAAGGCCGACAGGTTAGAGCGACCCAAGAAGTACGCCTACATGGAGCACGCCGAACGCGACGTGATCCTTGAGGCGGCACGACGGGGCGTAATAACCGATGGTGCCACACTCTATGTGCCGTGGTACGCCTGCGCTGACTGTGCCCGCGCGATCATTGGTGCGGGCATCTCTCGTGTAGTGGGACATAAGCAAATGTTCCTCAAGACGCCCGAACGGTGGCGGGCGTCTATTTCTGACGGTGACGCAATGTTGGACGAAGCCGGCGTTATCCGTGAGCAGTATGACGGACCTATCGGCGGCGTCCAAGTTCTATTCGACGGAGAGTGGTGGACACCGTGATTCCACAGCCCCATCGTCTACAGGCAAGGACACCCGGACTTTCAATCCGGGGACGAGGGTTCAAATCCCTCTGGGGCTATGTGGCCGTAGCTTAACTGGCAGAGCGCCAGACCGTGAATCTGGCTTGTGTGGGTTCGACTCCCACCGGCCACCTGTTTTGGAGAACCTATGAGTAAGCCGTTTGGTTATTCGTACCTACTCGATATGTACCACTGCGCCGAGGGCGTGGCGGACGATCTTGAGCTTCACTACCGGTTCCTTGAGGAACTGGTCGATCGCCTCGACATGACTCGCATGTCGCAGCCCGTGGTGATCCACGGGCCTCGCGATAAAGGCGTCGAGATATTCCCGGAGAAGGCCGGCGTCTCGGGTTGGGTGCCGCTCATTGAGTCGGGCATCCAGATTCACAGCCTGGAACCGGCCCACTTCATCACGCTCGACGTGTACTCGTGCAGGGTCTTCCAGCCGGACACGGTGATGACCTTCGCGCGGGAGACATTCAAGTTCCGCAAGTCGGAACACAACTTCCTTTTGAGGGGCAGCAAGTATGCTTCTGAGTGAGTATCAAAGGTTGGCCCGTGAGACGGCCATCTACTTCGAGAGAGATCGGATCATCTATCCGACACTCGGCTTGGCCGGCGAAATCGGCGAGATCGCCAATAAGGTCAAGAAGATTTTCCGAGACGACGCCGGTCAGATCACGGATGAGAAGCGTGCCGAGTTAAAGAAGGAACTGGGTGACGCCTGCTGGTACATCTCAGCGTTAGCCTCGGACGCCGGCATCACACTACTTGATACGGACTCAATACTGCCGAAGTTCTTACCTGATCTGTCGGCGTGTGTTCTGAAGATGGTCCTTACAGTCGGCGTGATTGCCCACAAGGTCGAGCAATGGCCTTACGTTGCGTTACACATCACTGAAAACCTGCAATACCTGTGCAGTCTTTGCGCTGCCGTAGCCTACCACATCGGTGCCGACTTCGGCGACGTGCTCCAGGCCAACATCGACAAGCTGCTGTCCCGCAAGGAACGGGGCACGCTGCAAGGGAGTGGAGACAACCGATGAAGATGCCAAGCTGGTGGCCGTGGGTGAGTAAGAAAAGGATGGCGGCTACGGTGCAGTCAATCGAGACCGCGCACGCCGCAGAGTTACAAAACCTAACCTGCGCGATGAACGCAATGAGGGAGAGTTTCGCCAAGAACCTCGCCACACACGAGAAGACCATCGACGGTCTGATGCGGCGTGTCTCTGAGATCAAGTGGAGACGCGAGGGTCCAAACTACTACATGACGTTGAGCTTTGATCCTCGGGCGATCGACTCTGGCCGTGGTCCTCGTGAGGAACGCGAGATTCTGGCCAAACACTTCGGCCGGCAGGTTGAGGCGGACATCGTAACGTCCAGGTTTATATCGAGTGCAGAAAATTCTGAGTTTCGGCGTGTGCCGAGGAAGTATTCCTTTTAGGAGAGTGTGAATGGCAGTTCGTAATGCAGCAGTTTGGAATGGTGCCGCCCAGGATTTGGGCAGCGACCAAGTGAACGTGAACGCTGGGTCGGCGGCAGCACCCGGTTTGGTGTTTGGCAATCAGGCCGACACTGGTTTGTTTTCCAGCGGTGGAAGCATCTCCGTGTCGGTTGATGGCGTCAGTTTCATGGAGATGAATCCAGGTAAGCTCACGCTTAACCTAAACAGTTCACCGCCTGGGGGTGGGTGGGGTTCATCTCCCTATCAGGCGTTGGACGTGACTGCCGCGAATTACTTAGGAAATGCCGCCGACTTCGGCAACGGAGCGGCTTTCTGCAACGGGTTAAAGTTGCAGGTGTCCCAGATCGACAACGATTCCCATTCGGTGATCGGTGGTTACTTCGAGCCAAAGGTTGACGCGACAGCCGACACGGAATCGGCCGACGTATCACAACTTATCGGTGTTCGCACAAAATGCGTGACGGGCGAAGACTCAGGTGACACCGAACACGCAGTCGCGACTTCGGCCATCAACTTCTATGCGTCGGCACCGGACGGCGACAATGTTACTCAAGTCATCGGTCTTTACATCGAAGACTTGAGTGGCTACACCGTGAACTACGCGATTCTAACAACGGGTTCATCGCCCAGCATCTTCGGCGGTAGCGTACAGATCGGTACGGGTTCCGGCAACATCCTCAACTGCTCTGGCACGCATGTGCTCGGCATCTGTGAGGGTACAGCGCCAACGACGACGCTGACCGATATGTGCCAGATTTACACGGAGAGTGGTGATCTGTACTGCCGCACGGCGGCCGGCAACGTGGTTCGCCTCACCGGTGCAGCACCGCCGCAGAATGCCCTAACTCGTGTTAGCGGAGAAACCGCCCCGACCGTCATCAAGACCGGTATGGTGGTTTACTCGTCCAGCGATACGGCGGTCAAACGCTCGAAGGCTGATTCGACCACCACGAAGGATTCGATCGGTTTCTCCATCACGGTGGGCGACGTTAGTGCTGGCGGGACGATTGCAGTCCAGACCAGCGAAATCGTTACGCTGGCCAACTGGCAACACGCTGCCGAGACGCTCGGCACTGATGTGATCCTGAACGGCAGTAACTACGAACTGATCCCTGGTAAGGTCTACTACTGCTCCGCTGTTTCGGACGGCAAGATTACGATCACGCCGCCGGCCATACAGGCTCCGGTCGGTCTCGCACTAAGCAAGACCGAGATGTTAGTCTACACATCGCTGGCGCAGGTCGTCGCGGCTACCCCTTCGGTGTCTACGACACGGCCGAACTCGTTGATTAACGGCGGGTTCGACTTCTTCCAGCGTACTAACCCTGCTGTTGAGACCGCGCGTGCGGACAACACATACGGCCCGGATCGTTGGGTGGTCCTCACCGATGGTGGCTCGACTGACATCAAAATCAGCCGCACTACCGGTAGCACCAATGCTCGCAACGCTGGTCGCCTGAAGCAGACGAATGCCTCGGCTAAGAAGTTTGCGATCGCACAGGTTATCGAGACGGACAACACCTATCCGTTCCGCACCAAGGAAGCCCGGTTCCAGGTCGCCGTGAAAGCCAGCACAAGCACGGATGTTCGTATCGCCGTCTTGGAATGGACCGGCACCGCTGACACGTTGGCGAGTGCCCGCGATGTCGTCAACAACTGGGCCAACTCAGCCGACGCCAACCCGGCGACGACGTTCTTCAAGTCTACGACGGTGAACGTGCTCGGCCACGCGAAGGCCACGATCGGCACGTCGTTCCAGCAGCTTGGCGTGAACGTCAACGTCGGTGCCTCGGCCAACAACTTGATCGTTGTTGTCTGGACGGAAGACACAGTGGCGCAGAACGTCACGCTCGATGTGACGGAAGCTGGCCTCTATGTCGGCACGACGGCACCTGTGATCTGGACTCCGCTGACGATCAGCGAAGAGATCAGCAGGGTCTCGCGTTACTACCAGAAGTCGTACAACATCGACGTGGCCCCGGCCACGCAGGATGGGTCTGGTTTGACGCCGCCCTATGCACCGTTCGACGCGGATAATCTGGTCGGCGTCCGTTATCTGCACAACATGCGGACGACGCCCACGGTGTCGATCTACTCGTACCTTGGGACCGCCAACAAGGTCTCGGTCTGGAACACTGGCGCGGATTACCACGCCAGCCAGACGATCGACAGCATCCAGTTCGCCAGCCAGTGTGGGTTCATGTATATCCAGAGCGTCGGCGACTTCGATTACACGACGCCGAAGTTCTACTACTATCACTACACGGCTGACGCCGAACTTTAATCGTCTCACGCCGGGGCGGCACTTCGCTGCCCCGGCGTTTCTTTTTGAATAGGTATCCATGCACAAGCTCTATCATGGCGACTGTCTGAAAGTGCTTCCGTCCCTGGAAGACTTCGACTGCATCTTCGCCGACCCTTTTGACAACATCGGGCTGGATTACGACCAGTACGACGATCGGATGCCCGATGCGAAGTACGTCCAATTCCTGCGCGATCTAGTTCACTGGACAACTCGTCGAGCGCCGATCGTCTGGATTAGTTTTAACGCCCGCTGGACGTTCAAGCTAGGTCGAATCTGCGAAAAGTTCCTCGAACGTAACTCGGACTGGGAAGCGAAGCCCTGCGTCCAAGTCTTCACGTTCGGGCAGCATCGCAATAGTGACCTCGGCAACAATCACCGCCCACTCTGGCGGCTGAAGCACAAGGACGCGCCGCTCTACCCCGAGCAGATCAAGGTGCCGTCGTGGCGAGAGCGCAACGGCGACAAGAGGGCGAAGCCGGGCGGCCGGGTGCCGGGCGACGTGTTCGATATGCAGTATCCGACCGGCATCGGCGGGCCGACTACCCACTTCATGCTGACCGGTGCGGTTCACAGCGGCGACGTGTTCGACTTCCCCAGAGTCACCGGAAACTCGAAGCAGCGCTGCGACTGGCATCCGACCCAGCTTCACGAGGAACTCGTCGAACGCTGCATCAAGCTTTCCACCAAAGAAGGCGGCAAAGTGCTCGATCCATTCGGTGGAACCGGCACAACCCTTAGAGTCTGCAAAACCCTCAACCGGTCCTGCACCCTCATCGAGCTTGACTCCAACTACTGCGAGAAGATCAGGCAAGCTCACCCTGAGTTGATTTTCAGAAAACTCGCCGCGTAAAGGTTCCAAAACCAAATCCCCATCGTAGTAGACCCATCACCAGAGAGAACAGAGTCACACAATGTCTGGACCCGTCGATTTCCTTGGCAAGCCGATCACCGAACACTGCGTTGTCATTTACCCCGTCCGCTCGGGGTCGGCAATGTGGTTGCAGAAGATGAAGGTCTCGCAGGTCATTCCTGTCGGATCGGTCTACCAACTCAAAGTGTACGACCCGACGAGCACTCAGATGCGCTCGCACCGGATCAAGAACCTTCACACCTGCGTCGTCGTGGAGCGTCCTGAATGAAGTACCAACAGGTCAGCACCGATCAAGCCATCCAAGACGCCTACGATCGTCTGCGCAAGTCAGGCATGGCCCATAAGCTCGCCGAATTGCTAGCGCTTCGCGAGCCACCAAAACACCGTGACACGTACTCACCCATGCACCCAAGGGCGGGGCGAGGTCATGGTGGAACTAACCGGTAGTCCTTTAGCAACGGTAGTCCTTTAGCAACGGGAGACAGCAACGATGGATTATTTGGAATCGAGAGTCGAGAAGCTGGAAGGTCAGGTTGAAGAACTCATCGCTGACAACGAAATCCTGCGACGGCAGTTGGACGCAGCAATGGCTGAAGCTGATGACCTTGAGACTGCCGTCGAGGACGCCGAAGCCGGTAAGCTCGCGGCCGAATCATGCGTCAGCGATCTCGTCGAAGTGCTCGTTGACGTGAAGGACCAGATCGAAGCCGCTCTCCGAAAGCACTAATGGAGTTCACACGCAAGCGAGTAAAAGGCAGTCAGAAGACCCACAAACTATGGGTCTCTGACTGCGGCGACTACCGAGTCAGTTGGACGAATGAGTATGGTTTCCCGCACTACTACGCCGCCGTCCGCACCGAGAGATTCGACGGTAAGGTGTGGTGGAACTTCGTCGGCCGCCGAGGGACTTACAAGACACGGACGAAGGCGTTTGAAGAGTGCGAGCGGAACAAGAAGCTCTGGGAAGCGTTCATCAAGCTCAGCCACTCGGACGGCCGGCGTGACACCCGGCTCACGACCCTGAAGGATCGTGCGCCCAACGTGTTCACGTCACTGCCGGTGTGGGTCCGACCGCTGGCGGAACCGAAACTCATCGAGATGCTGTTTCCATGCTTGCTGATCCAAAACCAAGACGAAGATACGACAGCTTCCAGCACTTCCGACAGCGAATCATTAGCTGGCGATCGAGAACCGTCGAGTTCTTCACCAAGAACCAAGAAAAGTACCCCTGCCTCAATTGCAGTGGAGACGGTCTTGTCGATGACGGCTGTTCCTGCGGACCCTACGACAGACCCGACCGAATCACCTGTCCAACCTGTAAAGGAAGTCGCTGCTGCGAAAAGAAAGTCTTCAAAGCAGCCTACCAGGAAACAATTCGCCACTGGCGCGAAAGGCTCGAAGCCTGGGAAGTCCGCGAAGCGTTCCGCAAGAGCGGCCTCAAAAAGCTCACCAAAGAGGAAAGGAAAGCGTTAGGACTGTAGTTGTTCGTTGTTCGTGGTTGTTCGCCCTTGGGCCACGGTGGTTCATCTACACCGTGGCCCTCTTTTTCATCTGGAGAAAACGTGTACCGATTCCTGCTTGACCCTCGTGATTATTTGTCGTCGGACATTAAACCCATTCGGCGGGTCTTGGCGAGGCTCGTCAACATCGTCCTTATCAGCCTCTTGACCTTCTGCGTCGTCGGCTCGGCGGCCTGTGCCATCAACCTGTTCATTCGATGAAGAGACGCAGATACCGATTCATCAACCGCTGGTTCGTCCGCCGTTCGTGGAGATTCCGGGCAGCATGAAGCTCATCATCGAAAAGATTGACGGCACGGTCTACGCCTACCGGGAGAGTAACAAGCAGTTCCGCAAGATGGAGCCGCAGCGAAACGCCGGCCGGCTGATGGACCCTGAGCGGCTCGACCACGAGTGCTGCCTTGAGTCGTACAGCAGCGACTTCCACATGGTCTTTGATCTGAAAAAAGCCAAGAAGGCTAAGAAGCGTAAATGAAAACATTCTTCACCGCCGACGACCACTTCGCGCATGAGAACATCCTGAAGATCACGGACCGCGATCTGCACTTCGCCAACATTGAAGAACATGACGAAGGGATGCTGGACGGAATCAACTCGACGGTCGCAGAGAACGACCGGCTGTTCATCGAGGGTGATTTCGCGTGGCGGGCCGGCGAGTCATTCACCAGTCGCATCCGCTGCAAGAACATCCACCTGATCTTCGGCAACCACGACCGGACCGCCTTCGGCAAGCTGTTCAAGTCCGTGGAAGATACCGCGATCGTGAAAATCCAAGGTCACAAGGTCTTTCTCAGCCACTACCCGCACTGCTACTGGCCGTCGAGCCACCGAGGCTCGCTGCACCTGTACGGGCACGTCCACGCCGAGCGTGAAGAGACGCTCGACGCCGCCTTCCCCGGCCGGCGATCAATGGATGTGGGCGTGGACAACGCCAAGCTGCTGCTGGGTGCCTACCGGCCGTTCAGTGAGGACGAGATTCTCGACATCCTCATGGCTCGACCTGGGCACGATTTGGTCGAGTGGTACGACGAGCAGCGGGCGAAACGGCGACCCGGCCGTGCCCAGGAACTCGCCAAGAACCTGTCCAATTTCTTCCTCAAGAACGGCAACTACGACATCAAATGAGACCATACGTCAGCATCGACATCGAAACGACCGGCCTCGACCCTGAGTATTGCCAGATTCTTGAGATCGGGGCGATCCTGGACGACTGGCATGGCCCGGTCGAGAAGCTCCCGCGATTCCACTGTTACGTGGTTCACAAGAAGATTGTTGGCCAACCGTATGCACTGGCGATGAACGCAGAAATCCTGCGGCGGATCGCCGAGCCACGAAAGTACCCTGAGTACCTGTTCTTGGCTGCGAGTTTCGTCGGTGAACGGTTCGCAGAGTGGCTGCAATCTGTAAACATCGACCCGAAGGACAAGGTTCTGGCGGCCGGCAAGAACTTCGCCGGCTTCGATCTTCAGTTCTTTAACAAGCTCGGTGAGA
>Ga0247830_10000307_pt1 | contig 16847 bp, 16 predicted proteins | sample 12C_Control_Day5_FD_207766 | JGI IMG/M metagenome (GOLD analysis project Ga0247830, IMG submission 207766) | Soil microbial communities from agricultural site in Penn Yan, New York, United States - 12C_Control_Day5 | ecosystem: Environmental > Terrestrial > Soil > Agricultural land | place...
GACGCACGGAACGGTCCGCGGGAACGGCCGGAGCCGCCCTCAGCGCCGGCAGGCGGCGCCAATGGCGAAGCGGCGCGCGAAGTACCGCCGCTGCCCGACGCCACCAGCGGCCTCACCTTGCCGAAGCCCGACCCGGCGAAGCCACAGATGCGGGGCCCGACCACGGGAATCCTGGCTGACGCCATCCGCAACGTGCAGAAGTACGCGGGTCAGGAATCGTTCAATAACCAGCAGGGAGGCGCCCCGGATCAGAACTTCCCGTCGATCCAGTTCGACTCGAAGGGGGTCGAATTCGGTCCGTGGCTCCGTCGTTTCGTTGCGCAGATACGCCGCAACTGGTTCATCCCGTACGCGGCGATGACCATGAAGGGGCACGTGGTGATCACGTTCTTCGTCCACAAGGACGGCCGTATCACCGACCTCAAGGTTATGAAACCGTCGTCGGTGGACGCCTTCACGAACTCGGCGTTCAATGCGCTCGCCGCGTCGAATCCGACGATCGCCCTGCCGCCGGAGTATCCAGACGACAAGGCGTTCTTTACCGTCACGTTCTTTTTCAACGAAAACCCGGACCGGCAGTGATCGTTCGACTCGACCCTCGCGCGCTTCGGTAGGGCAGGCTCGATGCCGAATCGATCGCAGCTCGCTGGCTTGCTGATCCTGCTCGCGGTGCTCGCCGCGCTGGCCGTCTTCCGCGCCTGGTAGTGAAACAACCCGTTCTCGTCGCGATACTCGGTCCCACCGCCACGGGAAAGAGCGCGCTCGCCATTGCTCTCGCACGGCGGTTCGGGGGCGAAGTCGTGGCCTGCGACTCGACCGCCGTCTATCGCGGCTTCGATATCGGCACCGACAAGGTGCCGGTCCACCAGCAACAGGGCATTCCACATCACATGGTGGACGTCGCCGAAGCGACCGAGGAGTACTCGGCCGCACGCTACGCGCGCGAGGCGTCCGCCGTGATCCGCGACATTTCGCACCGCGGAAAGCTGCCGATTCTCGTCGGCGGCACGGGCCTCTATTACCGCGCGCTCACACGAGGCGTCTTTCCCGGCCCGAGTCGCGACACGACGCTCCGTGCGCGGCTCGAACGGATCGCCGATCGTCGCGGCGTCGAACGGCTGCACCGCATGCTCGCCCGGGTGGATCCTGCTTCGGCGATCAGGATCCAGTCACGCGACCGGAAGCGCCTGATTCGCGCGCTCGAGGTGTATCTGCTCACCGGGCGCCCGCTCACTTCGCATTTCGCTGAGACAGTGTCACCGCTGGCGGATTTCAGAGTGGTGGCATTTGCGCTCCGAATCGCTCCGGAGGCAACCGCCGAACGCGTGGCGAGACGCGTCGATGCGCAGTTCGAATCAGGATTGCTCGATGAGATACGCGGGCTGCTCGCCGCCGGTGTGCCAGCGTCGGCGCATCCGTTCAGCGGTCTCGTGTATCGCCAGGCGCTCGAACACCTCAGCGGGGTTCGCGCCGAGCCGGAAACGCGCGAGCTTATCGTGCGCGAGAACCGCAAGTACTCGCGCCGGCAGTTGATTTGGTTCAGGAAAGAGCCTAACCTACAGTGGATTCACGCCGCAGGCGAATGCACGAGCACCCTGGAGGAGGTTGCTGGTGCACTGTCGGCGCTGGAGATTCGCCGCGATGCCTCAGACACGTGAGTCCCGTCCCGCGTCCGCTCAGCCGAACATCCAGGACGTCTTTCTCAACTTCGCCCGGCGCGAAAAACTCGCCGTGCACATCCGTCTCATGGACGGCAGCGACATCGAGGGCCGTGTGAAGAACTTCGATCGCTTCGCGGTGATCGTCGAACACACCGGCGCCGACCACATGATCTTCAAGCACGCGATCGCGAGCATCCGCTCGCCGCGGCCGATCAGCAATTACTTCTCTTCCCCGCATCACGAAGGCTGATTGCCCGCACCGGTCCCGCAACGCGTCATCCTCATCGTTCTCGACAGCGCCGGCTGCGGCGAGTTGCCCGACGCCGCGAAGTACGGCGACCAGGGCAGCAATACCCTGGGCAACATCGCACGGACGGTCCCGTTGCACGTGCCCACGCTGAGGTCGCTCGGCCTGGGTCAGATCGTGGATATCGGCGGGGGAGCCGAGGTTCAGCCGCGCGGCGCTTACGGGCGAATGGCGGAGAGGTCGCCCGGCAAGGACTCGGTGACCGGCCACTGGGAGATCGCCGGCCTTGTGCTCGACCAGCCGTTTCCAACCTTTCCACACGGATTCCCCACGGCGGTGATCCAGGAGTTCGAAGGGCGCATCGGCCGCGGCTCGCTCGCCAACACGGTTGCCTCGGGCACGGTAATCATCCAGGAGCTCGGAGACGAGCACGTCCGCAGCGGCAGGCCCATCATTTACACGTCGGCCGACAGCGTCTTTCAGATCGCGGCGCACGAGGGCGTCGTGCCGATCGAAGAGTTGTATCGCTGGTGCGAGATTGCTTACGAGATCGTCGGACGCGGCATGGGAGTGGGTCGCGTCATTGCGCGGCCGTTCGTCGGCACGAGCGGCGCGTATCGACGTACGGCGAACAGGCGCGACTACGCGCTGACGCCGTTCGCGCCCACGCTGCTCGATCATCTCAAGGATCACGCCCTCGACGTCGTCGCCATCGGAAAGATCGAGGATCTCTTCGCCGGCCAGGGGATCACGCGCGCCGTCCACACGTCGAGCGACGACGAGGGGATGCGGGAGATCCTGCGCGCGATGGAGTCGGTGGAGCGAGGATTGATCTTCGCGAACCTGGTGGACTTCGACACGCAGTTCGGTCATCGCAACGACGTCGCCGGCTATGCGGCCAACCTTGAAAGGTTCGACCGCCAACTCGCGGAGTTCCTGCCACAACTGCGCGCCACGGACTTGCTGATCGTGACCGCGGATCACGGGAACGATCCCACCACACCGAGCACCGATCACTCGCGCGAGCACGTGCCGCTGATGGTCGTTGGCGCCGCCGTGAAGCCTGGCGTGGACCTCGGGACGCGTGAAACGTACGCGGACCTCGGCCAGTCCGTGGCGGAACTGTTCGGCGCGGCGCTGCTGCCGCACGGGACCAGCTTTCTCCCGGCGGTCATCGAGGCGCCTTCGCTGAAGCTGCGGCCGGCAGGCAGGCAGCAACTACCGTAGGCCCGACCTTAGGTCGGGCGGGTTTATGACGAAGATACGAGAGCAGATGGAACAGCGGGAGCGGGAGATCCTCGCGCCGCAGGCCGCCAAGAGCGGCGACACCAGAGGCAGGCTGCGCGCCGAGCCGGAGGATCCGATCCGTCCGGCGTTCCAGCGCGATCGCGACCGCATCATCCATTGCAAGGCGTTCCGCCGGCTCAAACACAAGACGCAGGTGTTCTTTGCGCCCACCGGCGATCACTATCGCACGCGCCTCACGCACACCCTCGAGGTATCGCAGATCGCGCGCAGTATCGCGAAGGTCCTGCGATTGAATGAAGAGCTCACGGAAGCGATCGCACTCGGTCACGATCTCGGGCACACGCCGTTCGGCCACGCCGGCGAGCGCGTTCTGAACGATCTCGTTCCAGGCGGTTTCAATCACTACGAGCAAAGCCTGCGTATCGTCGACGTGCTCGAACGCGACGGTGCCGGGCTCAACCTGACCTGGGAAGTCCGCGACGGCATCGCGCGTCACTCGAAAGGGAAGAGCGGCATGCCCGTCGGCGCGGACGCCGAGCATCGCGCCAGCACCGTCGAAGGACAGATCGCACGCGTCGCCGACATCATCGCCTACGTCAACCACGACATCGACGATGCCGTGCGCGCCGGCCTGCTGAGGGAACAAGATCTCCCGAAGGAACGGGTGACGGTCCTGGGCAAGTCGTCCTCGGAGCGGATCGGTCGCATGGTCACCGACGTCGTCCATCAGACGCTCGAGGCGGGCATGGGCGAGATCCGCATGAGCGCGACGATGCTCGATGCGACCGTGGGCCTTCGCAGCTTTCTGTTCGAAGCGGTGTACGAGAACGAGATTGCCACGGCGGAGTTCAAGAAGGCAGGCGGCATCCTCGGCGGCCTGTGCGAGAAGGTTAAATCGGAGCATCACGAGTTTCTCGACGCACGAACGATCGAGAATGAGGGCCTCGATGTCGCGGTCAAGGATTTCCTCGCCGGCATGACCGATCGCTACGCGGTCAATCTGTACGAGCAGCTGTTCATTCCGAAGCCCTGGGTATCGATCGGAAGGTCGAGCGATCGCCTGATCGACTGATCCGGGCCGGACCGGTCCGGGGATTGAGACGGCCCGATTCCACGGTATAATGACGGGTTCCTGCCCAACAATTGGGGCAGACCGAGCCCGATGCTTCTCGATCTCAACAGGCTCCACGGCCGGCGCGAACACGTCGAGCGCCGATTCGAGCCCTCCGCCTTCGATCCGCAGGACGAGGACTACCGTGTTGCCGGCCCCGTGGACCTGTCCATGGACGTGGAAAAGGCGGGCGCCGACGCGTATCGCGTGACCGGCCGCGCGACCGCCAGGCTCGAGGTCGAGTGCAGTCGATGCATAGAGCCCTTCGACGTTCCCGTGGACGCGCGTTTCGAGCTGCGATACGTCCCGGCGGTGGAGAACGCCGGCGACGGGGAGCGTGAGATCGCCGAGGATGATTTGACGACCGCGTTCTATCGCGAGGGATCGCTGGACGTCATCGATTTGCTGCGCGAGCAGTTTCAGCTCGCACTGCCCATGAAGCCGCTCTGCACCGAGGCGTGCAAGGGGCTGTGTCCCGAATGCGGGACGAACCTGAACCGCACCGACTGCGGCCACACGCCGAAGTGGGAAGATCCGCGGATGTGGGCCCTGAAGGGGCTGCTCATCCACGACAAGGAGAACTGACCGATGCCGAATCCTAAACGGCGGCACTCCAAGAGCCGCACCGCCAAGCGCCGTACGCACGACGCCCTCAAGCCCGTGCCCGTGGGGACCTGTCCGCAGTGCCAGGAGTCGAAGGCGCCGCACCAGGTATGCCCGCACTGCGGCTACTACAAGGGCCGCCAGGTTCGACCGGTCGAGGAAAGCTAGCCGCTGAACTGCGAACGCAGTAGTTCGAATGCGCATAGCCATCGACGCCATGGGTGGCGACGAGGCTCCCGGCAGCATCATCGACGGGGCGCTCGTCGCTGCGCGGCACCATCAGATAGCGCTCCTGCTGGTCGGTGATCGCGCGCGGATTGCGCGGGAGCTGGCTCGCCATCCCGGGGCGGCGTCCCTCGACATTCAGATCCTCGATACACCTGATGCGATAGAGATGTCGGAGTCTGCCTCGGCGACGCTGCGGCGCAAGCCGCGCGCGTCGATCCGGCTCGCCGCCGAAGCCGTCCGCGAGGGGCATGCCTCTGCGATGTTCAGCGCCGGTCACACGGGCGCGACGGTCATGGCGGCCATCGGCACGTTCGGGCGCCTCGCAGGCGTGGATCGTCCTGCACTCGCCACGATCATCCCGACGAAACGACAGCCGGCCGTCCTGCTGGATTCCGGCGCATCGGTCGAGTGTCGTCCTCATCACCTCGTGCAGTTTGCAATCATGGGCGCTGCCTACGCGCGCGTGGCCTTCGACTGCGAGAATCCGCGCGTCGGTCTGCTGTCCGTCGGTGAAGAAGAAGGCAAAGGCAACGAGCTGACCCGTGAGGCGCACCAGTTACTCAAGAGCGCGCCGGTGAACTTCGTGGGCAACGTCGAAGGTCGGCACGTGTATGCCGGTAACACTGATGTGATCGTGTGTGATGGATTCACCGGCAACATAACGCTGAAGATCAGCGAAGGTCTCGTCGAAGCGATCGAGGCGCTGCTGTACGCGGAGCTTCAATCGACCTTCGGCACACGAGTGGGATATCTGCTCTCGGGACAGGCATTTCGCCGCTTCCGCAAGCGCGTCGATTACTCGGAATTCGGCGGCGCCCCTCTCCTCGGCATCGATCACATCTGCATCGTCGGTCACGGCCGATCGTCGCCGAAGGCGGTTGGCAATGCGGTCACAATGGCGGTGCGCGCCGTCCGCGAGCGGTTGATCGAAAAACTCTCATTCGCCGCGCAGAAACCGGCGGTCCGCTAACTGATGCTTTCATTTGTTTTTCCCGGTCAAGGTGCGCAGAAAGTCGGCATGGGCAAGGAGCTGGCGGCACAGTTCGCGATCTGCCGCGAGACGTTCGAGGAAGCCGATGCGGCCCTGGGCGAGTCCCTCAGCACCCTCTGCTTCGAAGGGCCCGAGGATCGGCTGATGCTGACCGAGAACACGCAGCCGGCCATCCTCGCGATGAGCGTCGCCGTGTGGAGGCTGGTGCAGTCTCGTGGCGTCGACGCGGGCTTCGCTGCCGGCCACAGTCTCGGCGAGTACTCGGCGCACGTCGCGGCAGGTACGCTATCCTACGCGGATGCCCTGCGGACGGTTCGCCGCAGAGGGCGGTATATGCAGGAAGCCGTCCCTGTCGGCGAGGGAGCGATGGCCGCAATACTCGGCCTCGATCGCGACGGGGTGTCGCGTGCGTGTGCCGAGGTCGGAGCGGAGACCGGACGCGTGGTATCACCGGCGAACCTGAATGCGCCTGGACAGATCGTGATTGCGGGGCACACGGACGCCGTGGCCCTTGCCGGCGAGCGCGCAAAGGCGTTTGGCGCCAAGCGGGCCATCCCGCTGGCCGTCAGCGCTCCGTTCCACTGCGCGCTGATGAAACCTGCAGAAGAACGGCTCGCGCCGGAGCTGCGCGCGCTGCACGTGACGGATCCGCGGATTCCGGTCGTCGCCAACGTCGACGCTGAACCGAAGCGGACCTCGGGAGCGTCGATAGAAGCGTTGGTTCGCCAGGTGTCCTCCCCGGTGCAATGGGAAGACGTCGTGAAGCGGCTCGTGGCGGAAGGGGTCACAGCGTGCGTGGAGCTCGGGCCGGGCAGCGTGCTCGCCGGCCTGATCAAGAAGATCGACCGCAGCGTGAAGGTTCTCAGCATCGAGGATATTGACAGTTTTGCGTCCGCTATCGAACAGCTTGGGGATGACGGACGATCGTAGTGCACCACACACACGGCGCGCACGGCGCGCCTGCGAGGGAGCGGAGTGGGGCTGGGGCCCCGCGAGCGACCGAGCCGGGTGTGGGGCGGAGCCCCACGTAATTATGATTGAGCTCACTGGTCGCGTCGCGCTCGTCACCGGCGCATCACGGGGGATCGGCCATCGCCGGCGCGCTCGCACGACAGGGGGCTCACGTCGTGGCCGCCGGGCGCGGCGACAACGCGAAATCGGTGGTCGATGAGATCACGGCGGCTGGCGGCAGGGCCGACGCGATTGCGCTCGACGTGACGGAGCCTGGTGCGAACGAGGCCGCCGTTGCGGGCATCGTGCAGCGTCACGGGCGCATCGACATCCTCGTGAACAACGCCGGCATCACGAAAGACCAGTTGATGCTGCGGATGAAGCGCGAGGATTGGGACGCGGTGCTCGCCACCAACCTGACGGCGGCGTTCGTGCTCACGCAGGCGGCGCTCAAGCCGATGTTGAAGCAGCGCGGTGGCCGCATCGTCGGTATCAGTTCGGTCGTCGGGCAGGGCGGCAACGCCGGCCAGGCGAATTATGCCGCGTCGAAGGCCGGCATCATCGGGTTCAGCAAGGCTGTCGCGCTCGAAGTCGCATCGCGCGGCATCACGGTGAACGTCGTCGCGCCGGGTCTGATCGAGACCGACATGACGCGGGCGATCACCGGCAGCGCCCATGAGGAGTGGGCATCGAAGATACCGCTCAAGCGCCTCGGCTCGCCTGCAGATGTTGCGGCCGCGGTCTGCTTCCTCGCATCAGACGAGGCGTCGTATATTACGGGGCAGGTCCTGGCCGTCAATGGCGGAATGTACATGTAGGAGGGCTGAATGGCCGTCGCGGACAAAGTGAAAAGCATCATCGTGGAACAGCTCGGAGTGGATGAAGAAGAAGTGACGCCGGATGCGTCGTTCGTTGACGACCTGGGCGCGGACTCGCTCGACACCGTGGAACTGGTGATGGCGTTCGAAGAGGAGTTCGGGATCGAGATCCCGGACGACGACGCCGAGAAGATCACGCGCGTGAAGGAAGCAATCGAGTACATCGAGTCCCACAGTAAGAAAAAGTAGAGGCTGGCTCCAGCCAGCCTGCGTAGAGGCCGGCTTCCGCCTTCGGCCAAGGCTTGGGCGGGCAGGTCAGCCGCATGAAACGGACCAGGAGGCTCATTGGGCAGGCGAGTCGTCGTGACGGGCGTCGGCATCGTGTCGCCGCTCGGCATCGGCAATGAAGAGAACTGGGAGGCGCTGTGCGCAGGACGAAGCGGGATCACTCCGATCACGCGCTTCGACGCGGCGCAGTACTCGGCACGCATTGCCGGCGAGGTCAAGCAGTTCGATCCGCTCCGGTTCATCGACAAGAAAGACGTCAAGAAGATGGACGTCTTCATCCAGCTCGCGATCGCCGCATCGCAGTTCGCGATGGACGATGCGAATCTGACGATCGCGCCTGACTTCGCGACCCGCGCCGGCGTGTTCATCGCGTCGGGCATCGGCGGGTTCAGCACCATCGAGCGCGAGCACAAGGCGTTGCTCGAGGGCGGGCCACGCCGCATCTCACCGTTCTTCATTCCGGCGAGCATCATCAACCTCGCCGCCGGCCAGGTCTCCATCCGCTTCGGCGCAAAAGGACCCAATTCCGCGACGTGCACGGCCTGTTCGGCGTCGGCGCACGCAATCGGTGACGCTTTCGAGATGATCCGGCGCGAGGATGCCGATGTGATGATCGCCGGCGGATCGGAATCGGCGATCACGCCCATGGGAGTGGGTGGGTTCGCCGCGATGCGCGCGCTCTCGACGAGGAACGACGAGCCCGAACGCGCCAGCCGGCCGTTCGACAAGGACCGCGACGGTTTCATCATGGGCGAAGGGGCCGGCGTCATCGTGCTCGAAGAGCTCGGGTTCGCGAAGCGCCGCGGCGCACCGATCTATGCGGAGCTCGTCGGTTACGGCATGTCGGCGGACGCGTACCACATCACGGCGCCCTCCGAGGACGGTGATGGCGGGATGCGGGTGATGCAGATGGCGATCCGCCAGGCCGGGATCACGCCCGACAAGGTGGACTACATCAACGCGCACGGCACGTCGACGCCGTACAACGACAAGCTGGAGACGCTGGCGATCAAGCGTGTGTTCGGCGACCACGCGTACAAGCTGGCCATCTCATCGACGAAGTCGATGATGGGGCACCTCCTCGGTGCTGCCGGCGGTGTCGAGGCGGCCATCTCGGCGCTGGCCATCAAACACCAGATGATCCCGCCGACCATCAACTACGAAACACCGGATCCCGAATGCGATCTGGACTACGTGCCCAACACCAAGCGCGAAGCGAAGATCGAGTACGTGCTGTCGAACTCCTTCGGCTTCGGCGGCACGAACGGCGCGCTGCTGTTCAAAAGGTTCAGTGAATAGGGCTTCCGGCTCACGGCTGCCGGGGCTTCAGGCTGCCGGTGACTGCGAGAGTCAGCCAGCGCAAGCCGCAAGCCGCAAGCCGCAAGCCGCAAGCCGCAAGCCGGGAGTAGCTGGGAAACGAATCAATGAAAATCGCTGTTTGTATTAAGCAGGTCGTCACGCGCGAGTGGCAGCTGCGCGTGAACGAATCGAAGAACTGGATACGCGACCAGGACGCCAGTTTCGAGCTGAACGAGCCGGATGCCTACGCGCTCGAAGAAGCGTTGCGCCTGAAGGAGAAGCACGGCGGAGAAGTGGTCGTCGTTTCAGCGGGTCCGGCGAGGGCCGCCCAGGTGCTGCGTGAGGCGCTCGCGCGGGGCGCCGATCGTGCGATCCACGTCGAGTCGGACGCTCTTGCCGCGGCGGATGCGTTCGTTATCGCCGACGCGCTGGCTGGCGCGATTCGCGACGAGCAGTTCAACCTCGTCCTCACCGGCCTCCAGTCCGACGATCAGGGATTCGGTCAGGTGGGCGTCGTTCTCGCCGAGAAGCTCGGCATGCCCCACGCCACGATCATCATGGAGGTACAGGCCTCCGACGCCTCGACAGGCCCGGGGCAGGCGGGTCTCCGTGTGAAGCGCGAGCTCGAGGGAGGGTGGTTCCAGTGGATGTCGCTGCCGCTCCCCGCGCTCCTGACGATCCAGAGCGGCATCAACCAGTTGCGCTACGCGACCCTGAAAGGGATCATGGCCGCGAAGAAGAAAGAGATCAGAAAGGTCCCGTTCACAAGCGCGGCGGCGGCTGCGCAGAAGATCGTCAGCGTCTATTTCCCGGAGAAGGGAAAGAAAACGCAGATGTTGCCGGGATCGCCGGGGGAAGCGGCGAAAGCGCTGGTGCAGAAGCTCCGTGACGAAGCGAGGGTGATCGCATGATCCTTGTCATCGCGGAGCAGCGCGAAGGAACGCTGAATCGCGCCTCGTGGGAAGCGATTGCCGCCGCGCAGGCGGCCGGTGGACCGGTCAAGGTGGCGGTGGCGGGAAGTGCGACCGATCCCGTTGCCGCCGAGCTCGGAGCCGCGGAGGTCTCCGAGATCATCGCCGTGGACTCGCCCGCGCTCGCCCACTACACCGCGGATGGATACGTCATGGCGCTTGCCTCGCTGATCCAGCAGGAACAGCCGCAGCGCGTGTTCTTCGCACACACCTATCAGACACGCGATTTTGCGCCGGCGCTGGCCGCGCGCATCGGACGGTCGCTCATTACCGACGTCACAGCGCTCAAGGCGCAGGGTGACAGCGCCGTCTACGTGCGTCCGGTGTTCCAGGGGAAGCTGACGGCGGATGTCATGGCCGAAGGGCCGGCTCCGCACCTCATCACGATCCAGATCGGAGCCTTTCGCGCGGACGCGGTGAAGCGCGGCGGATCGGCTGCCGCGATCCGCAAGGCGGACATTGCCATCGATGCCTCCGCCATCCGGCAGAAACCCGAGGCGCCGTTCAAGGAAGCGAAGCAGGCGGTGGATCTGTCGCAGGCCGAGCGGATCGTTGCAGTGGGCCGCGGAATCAAGGGGCAGGAGAACCTCAAGATCGCTGAAGACCTGGCGAAAGCGCTCGGTGCCGAGATCGCCGCATCGCGTCCGATCTGCGATTCGGGCTGGTTGCCGATGGACCGTCAGATCGGCAGCTCCGGGCAGACGGTCGCGCCGAAGCTGTACGTCGCGCTCGGCATCTCCGGCGCCATCCAGCACCTCGTCGGAATGAAGGGATCACGGACCATCGTCGCGATCAACAAAGACGCCGAGGCGCCGATCTTCGAGATCGCGGACTTCGGCATCGCCGGCGACCTCTTCGAGGTGGTGCCCGCGATGATCGCTGAGCTGACGAAGTGAGACTGACCTGTCAGCTTCAAACTACAAACTTCAAACTTCACAAATGACGAACCGGATTTCGTACTGTTGGAGTGTGAAATCTGGAATGTGTAGTTGACACCCGAAGCGTCTGAAATGGAACGCGAGACACTCGAAGTCGATGTGCTGATCGTGGGAGGCGGGCCCGCCGGCATGTCGGCTGCGCTGCGCTGCGCTCAGCTTCAGAAGGAGCGCGGCGGTGAGCCGCTGGCGGTCGCCGTGCTCGAGAAGGCCCGCGAGGCCGGCGCGCACATGCTGTCGGGGGCCATGCTCGATCCGTCGGCGCTGCGGCAACTGCTGCCCGACTTCAAGGAAAAAGGGGCGCCGCTCGCGTCCGAGGTCCACCACGAGCACGTCTACTTTCTCACCAAGTCGGGCAAGATCGCGGCGCCAATCATCCCGCCCCCGCTCCAGAACCACGGCAACTACATGATCTCGCTCAATCGCTTCGTGAAGTGGATGGGCGGCCTGGTGGAGGCGGAAGGGATCGATCTATTCGCCGGTTTTCCCGCGTCGGAATTGCTCTACGACGGCAATCGCGTCGCCGGGGTGCGGACGCGCGACCAGGGCATCGACAAGCACGGCGCTAAAAAGTCGACGTTCGAGGCGGGTGTCGACATCCGCGCGAAGATCACGATCCTGTGCGACGGGGTACGCGGCAATCTCACGAAAGCCCTCGTCCGCCGGCTCGCACTCGACGAGGGTCGTCAGCCGCAGCTCTACGCAATAGGCATCAAAGAGCTCTGGGAACTCCCCAAGGACCGGATTCCCGCCGGCACCGTCATGCACTCGCTCGGCTACCCGTTGAAGATGGAGGAGTTTGGCGGCGGCTTTCTGTATGCGATGCCGGACGGCGTGGTGTCGATTGGTTTCGTGACCGGCCTCGACTACCGCGATCCGATGTTCGATCCGCACCTCACGTTTCAGCACTTCAAGCAGCATCCACTGTTTGCGTCGATCCTGCAGGGCGGGCAGATGGTCAGGTATGGCGCGAAGGCGCTGCCGGAGGGTGGCTGGTACACGATCCCGCGCACCTACGCGGACGGTGTGATGATCGCCGGCGACGCCGCGGGGTTTGTCAACTCCGTTCGTCTCAAGGGCATCCACCTCGCAATGCGGACCGGCATGCTCGCAGCGGAGACGGCGTTCGACGCGATCCGTGCGAACGACACCTCTGCGGCCCGGCTGCGACAGTACGAAGACGCCGTCAATGCCGGTGAGGTCCGCAAGGAGCTCTATGGCGTCCGCAACGTCCATCAGGCGTTCGGCAGTGGACTCGTCACGGGGACGCTCGCGGCCGGTGTGTCGATGTTCACGGGCGGATGGTGGCTGAGCGATCCGATGCCGGCGCATGCGGGCTTCGAGCGCATGGCGAAGGTCGACGAGTACTACCGCGACAACCGGCCCGATGTGGACATCCCGGTCCGGCCGGCGAAGATCGATCGCCAGTTGACGTTCGACAAGCTCACCAACGTCCATTACTCGGGGACGCGCCACGCCGAGGACCAGCCGTCGCACCTCATCGTCCACGACACGAACATCTGCGCGACCCGCTGCCGTACCGAGTACGGCAACCCGTGTACGCGGTTCTGCCCGGCGAATGTCTACGAGATGGTGGACGCGGGCGACGGGACGAAGAAGCTCCAGATCAACGCGTCCAACTGCGTGCATTGCAAGACGTGCGACATCATGGACCCGTATCAGGTAATCGACTGGGTGCCACCTGAGGGGGGTGGCGGTCCTCAGTACGAAGGAATGTGATGCCGGGCGCAGGGCTTTCTGCCTCCCGGCGCCTGCAGGCCTCGCTGATCGCCTTCATCGCCTACCCGGCGCTCGCCGCGCTTTGCCGCACGTATCGATGGAAGATCCAGGGAGCGGAGCAGTACGACGCGGCCGTGGCGTCAGGAAAGCAGCCGATCCTGGCGCTCTGGCACGGACGGATCCTTCCCGGGCTCCACTACTTCCGCAACCGGCGCATCGTCGTCATCACCAGCCAGAATTTCGACGGGGAGTGGATCGCGAGGATACTTCACAGGTTTGGTTTCGGAACAGCGCGCGGATCTTCGTCTCGCGGCGGTGCGCGCGCGCTCGTGCAGATGCGCCGCGATCTCGCCGACGGCAGACCGGCAGCATTCACCGTCGACGGACCGCGAGGTCCTGCGCGAGTCGTGCAGCGCGGGGTCGTGTTTCTTGCGGGCGCCACGGGTCATCCGATCCTGCCGTATCACATCGAGTCGGACCGGCACTGGACGCTGAACAGCTGGGACCGCACGCAAATCCCGAAGCCGTTCAGTACGGTGGCGCTGGTGATGGGGGAACCAATGTGCGTGGAGTCAGTTGATCCGCCCACGCTGGAACAGAACCAGGCCTCCCTGGCGGCAGCGCTGTCTGCACTCGAAGCGCGGGCGCTTGATTTGATTCACGCGAAGCCCGGCCAGCCAGGCTAGCCTGCACAAAAGGTCGAGACCTCTCTATGTGTCCTCCGGTTCTTCGTTTCTCCGTGTTTGAGCAACTTCGGCGTGAGGGCAAAGCTTGATTCTGATCTCAACTCCTCGATTCGAGGAACACGTCACACCGCCGGGCCATCCGGAGAAGCCGGAACGCGCGCACGTGTTCGACGTGGTTGCGAGCGATTTCAGCAGGAAGGGCGGCCGCGTCGTGGAGCCCGTCCCCGCAACGCGGGAACAGCTCGCCCGGGTCCACAGCGACGTGCACCTCGATCGCATTGCCGGCACCGCGGGTAAGCCGTCGATGCTGGACGCGGACACCTTCACGTCACCCGAGTCGTACGAAATCGCACTGCTGGCCGCCGGTGCGGCGGTGCAGGCCGCCGGACATGCGGTGGCTACCGGCGAGCCTGCGCTCGCGCTCGTGCGGCCGCCCGGTCATCACGCGGAACGCGACAAAGCGATGGGGTTCTGCCTCTACAACAACGTCGCTGTTGCCGCCGCGCAGGCACTGGCGTCCGGACTCGAACGGGTCGCTGTCGTGGATGTCGACGTGCATCATGGCAACGGGACGCAGTGGATGTTCTATGCGGACCCGCGCCTGCTCTACATCTCCTCGCACCAGTTCCCGTTCTATCCCGGCACGGGTGCGGCAAACGAGACGGGTCAGGGAGATGGACGGGGATTCACGGTCAACATCCCCCTCGAAGCCGGTGCGACCGACGCAGACTATGACCTCGTGTACAGGAGCGTCGTATCCCCCGTGCTGGAGCAGTTCGCGCCGCAGCTCACCGTGATCTCCGCCGGTTTCGACGCGCATGAAGCGGATCCTCTCGCGTCCATGCGCATGACCGCGGCTGGATACGGACGCATCATTCACCGATTGAAGAACGCAGTGCAGACCTCGGGAACGCTGGCACTGGTGACGGAGGGTGGATACGACCTGCCAGCACTGCGCGAGTGCCTCGAGGTCGCGATCGGCGTGATCGAGTCAGACCGTCTCGAGGAGGTGAACCGCACCGTGGCTCCGCGTGGCGAGCGCGCGCTCATGGCTGTCCAGGCGGCGCAGTCCGCATTTTGGCGTGGAATATAATTTCTGAATCGTGGCGGACTACAAGCCCCAGGCAATCGAGAAGAAATGGCAGGAACGCTGGCGCGACGCGCGTGCGTTCGAGGTCACCGAGGACTCCGCGAAGCCGAAGTTCTACTGCCTGGAAATGTTTGCCTACCCCTCGGGGCACGCCCACGTCGGTCACGTCCGCAACTACATGATTGGCGACGTGGTCGCGCGCATGAAGCGCATGCGCGGCTTCAACGTCCTCCACCCCTTCGGCTGGGACGCATTTGGCCTGCCCGCTGAAAACGCCGCGATCAAGAGCGGCACGCATCCCGAGACCTGGACGCTCGAGAACATCGCCCACATGAAAGGACAGCTGCAGCGTATTGGCATCAGCTACGCGTGGGAACGTGAGCTGGCCACCTGCATGCCGGATTACTACAAATGGAACCAGTGGGTGTTCCTCAAGATGCTCGAACGCGACATCGCGTACAAGCGGCGATCGAGCGTCAACTGGTGTCCCACCGACCAGACGGTCCTCGCCAACGAGCAGGTGATCAACGGCGCGTGCTGGCGCTGCGGCACCACTGTGACGACGCGCGAACTGGAGCAATGGTTCTTTCGCATCACGAGGTACGCCGACGAACTGCTCGCCGGTGCCGAGAGGCTCGATCAGTGGCCTGAAAAAGTCCTGACGATGCAACGCAACTGGATCGGCCGGTCTCAAGGTGCTCGCCTGAAATTCGACCTCGCATCCGGGGGCAGCGGTCAGGGGATCGAAGTCTTCACCACCCGTATCGACACGATCTATGGAGCAAACTTCGTCCTGCTCGCTCCGGAGCATTCGCTCGTGCAGGCGTGGGCGAAAGAGGACCCGGAACACTTCAGCGAAGGATTGAAGAAATTCCAGGCGCAGGACCGCAGCGCGCGCATGACCGGTGAGGTCGAGAAGGAAGGGTTCGAGACGGGCCGCCACGCGATCAATCCCTTCACCGAACGACCGGTGCCGATCTGGGTGGCCAACTTCGTCCTCGGCGAGTACGGCACAGGAGCCGTCATGGGTGTTCCCGGGCACGATCAGCGCGATTTCGAGTTCGCCCGGAAGTACAAGCTTCCGGTCACGACGGTGATCCGCGCGGTCGATGGTGAGGCGCCCGACGCGTCCGCGCTCGGCGCAGCCGCCGAGAGCGACGGCCTGCTCGTGAACTCGGGACCGTATGACGGGCTGGGTTCAGACAACGCACGCGCGAAGCTGACAGACGAGGCACGTCATCGCGGAATTGGTGAAGGAACGGTCCAGTACCGCCTGAAGGACTGGGGCATTTCGCGTCAGCGCTACTGGGGCACGCCGATCCCGGTGCTGTATTGCGACAGCTGCGGGATGGTCCCGGAGAAATACGAAAATCTTCCCGTTGAATTGCCGAAGATCGCCGAGTTCAGCGGACGCGGCGATTCGCCCCTGGCGCATGTGCCAGAGTTCGTGAATGCGAAGTGCCCGAAGTGCGGAGGTTCCGCCAGGCGCGAGACCGACACGATGGACACGTTCGTCGACTCATCGTGGTATTTCCTGCGCTTCTGCGATCCTCACAACGCGCAGCTGCCATTCGATCCGGAGAAGGTCGCATACTGGGGGCCGGTCGACTTCTACAGCGGCGGCGTGGAGCATGCGATCCTGCATCTGATCTACTCCCGCTTCTTCACGCGTGTCTTTCGCGACATCGGGATGACATCGCTCGACGAACCGTTCGAGCGCCTGCTCACGCAGGGAATGGTGCTGAACTCGGGCCAGGTCATGTCGAAATCGAAGGGCAACGTCGTCGATCCCGACGACATGATCGCCAGGTACGGAGCCGACGCGTTGCGGCTCTACGTCATGTTCGTCGCGCCTCCGGAAAAGGAGATCGAGTGGACAGACGCCGGGCTGGAAGGGAGCTGGCGCTTCCTCGCGCGCGTCTGGCGGATCGTCGATCAGCTCAGCGAGACGATCGGCGGCGAAGGCATCCCCGGTCCGGA
>Ga0247830_10000308_pt1 | contig 16804 bp, 31 predicted proteins | sample 12C_Control_Day5_FD_207766 | JGI IMG/M metagenome (GOLD analysis project Ga0247830, IMG submission 207766) | Soil microbial communities from agricultural site in Penn Yan, New York, United States - 12C_Control_Day5 | ecosystem: Environmental > Terrestrial > Soil > Agricultural land | place...
GATGCTGAAGGAAGCGTTCACGTGGGAGTGGCGGGGCGTGCCGATCCTGGCGGAGGTTTCGAACCCCGCGTACCGCTGGTCCGACTGCGCACACTGATGCGTGTCTCGGGTTGACAGAGCCCCGCTCCCGATGTTTACTTAAGTCATCAGGGAGCGGGGCTCCCTCCGTTGAAAGGACGGCCATGGCCGACGACACCCGAGACAGAACCGGCGCACTCAGCGACCGGCAGAAGGACATCCTGAACCGCATTTCCCGGGGGCAGACACACCAGGAGATCGGCGACGCGCTCCGGCTCAACAAGCGGTCCGTCACCAACATGGTGACCCGCTCGATCATCCCGAAGCTGGGCGTCTACCGCACGGTGCAGGCTGTCGTCATGCACGCCCAGGCGGAAGCGTTCCGGGAGGCTGCGTCCACCGTGGAAGACGGACTGATTCTCGGCCCCGTTGGTGACGCGGAGCTGCACATCAACGACTGCATGATGCGCCTCGCGGAGGGGTTCCGCCGCAAGGCCGACGAGGTCCTGCCGTGAGCAACCGCAACCGGGAGGAGTTCGCCGATCCGGCCGACCTCCCCGCCGGCATCCACCACTGCACTCCCACCGCGTACAACCGGTACCGGTGCAGGTGCCGCTACTGCACCACGTGGTCACGGCTGGACTCCAAGGCCCGGTACGTGCAGACACAGGCGCACCGCGTGAAACAGAGGGACGGGGCCCGGGACTACCTAGCCAACCGGGGCGTGCAGGTGTTCGGCCCGGGCCCCTTCCGCAAGAACCCCATCCGACTCGCGGAGCTCGTCGCCGGCTACTTCGGTGACGACATCCGCCTGTGGGTCAACCGAGAGGACACGACGTCATGACCGACCACGACCCCCGCACCTGCAACCTGTGCGCCATGGGGCGGCATCCGGCACTCGCCGCCCAGACTGCGGAGCTGAAGAAGCACCTGGCCAAGCACCCGCTCCCGACCCAGAAGGAGAAGTGACGTGAACGACAAACCTGGTATCGATCATCTGCGGATCGGCGACAAGGTGGTGATCGTCGAGAAGCTCTACCGCTCCGAAGACCGGCTCATCCCCGCACGCATCACCAAGACCAACCGGGTGTGGTGGGAGTTCGAGGAAATCGAACAGGCCCGCAGCCTCAAGCGCACCTGGAGGATGCGGAAGGCCACTCAGTGCGAGTGCGACTGCCGGGGTCAGTACTACGGCGACCGGTTCGTCACCGCTGAACAGCTTCAGTGGGAGGACCGCTGCAACGCCGCTGACAAGTATCTCCGTGAGATCAAGATCGACGGGGGCCAGTGCGGCGTAGTCGACAAGCTCACCCTCGCCAACTTGATTCGCACCCATCTCGGTCTGGAGAAGATCTGATGTCCGTCCACCCCATCGTCCTGGCGACGATCCGTAAGCACCTGGCAGAGGCCGAACTGCGTCTCGCCGTACTGGAGGCGAAGAGGGAGGAGGTCCCGGCCACGGCCGGTACCCACGTACAGGCGTCCCGCCTCGCGCGTCAGATCAAGCAGGCCCAGTCCCAGCGCACGTCGTGGGCGTCCGTGGAGCGGGAGGCTTCGGAGTGAACTTCGATCCCACGCCTAAGGCGTGCGTAGCGGAGGGGTGCGAGGAGTCGTTCGTACCCCATCGCTGGGCTCCCGAATCCCAGTCGGGGTCCGGATGGTTCCACCAACGGAACGGCACGTCATGGTGCCCGGCACACGTCCCCGAATGGGTCGCAGGCTGGCGAGAGAAGCAGAAGGAGAAGAAGTGAGCGCCACAGACATCCGATTGAGGGACTACCAACGCGAAGCTATCGACGCCGTGTTCGCCACGTGGGCGGAGGGTATGAAGCGGTCGGCGATCGTCCTGCCGACCGGCGCCGGGAAGACGGTCGTCTTCTCCGCTCTGGTGAAGCGGTTCCGAGAGGGAATGTCGGACCCCGAACAGTTCCGGTGGAACCTCCTGGTTCCGGGGGAGCGCGTCATGATTCTGGCCCACCGTGACGAACTCGTGGACCAGGCGATCGCCAAGCTGCGCGCCATGCTCCCGGACACCGTGTCGGTGGGCAAGGTCAAGGCCAACGACAACGAGGTCCACGCCGACGTTATGGTGTGCAGCGTCCAGACGCTGGCGAGCAAGCAGCGTCGAGACGCCCTCGCAGGTCGTCAGCACCTGTTCGGCCCCATCGGGCTCATCATCACGGACGAATGCCACCACGCCGCAGCCGCCTCGTACAAGAAGATCTACGAGGCGTTCCCCGACGCGCTGAACCTGGGCGTCACGGCGACGATGGCGCGGGGCGACAACGTCGGTCTCGGCTCCGTCTGGGGCGACGTCGTCTACACCAAGTCGGTCCTGTGGATGATGTCGAAGGGGTACCTGACCGACGTCGAAGCCAAGAGGGTCAGTGTCGGCGTCGACATGGGCGGGGTCAAGACATCCCGGGGCGACTACCAGGCAGGCGATCTGGGACGTGCGCTCATGGAGACCCAGGCGCACAAGCCGATCGCCCTGGCCTACGTGGAGCACGCCAAGGACCGGCGGGGGATCGTGTTCACGCCGACCGTGGAGACCGCCCACGCGACCGCTGAGGAGATGAACTCGGCCGGGGTGAAGACGGCCGTGGTCTCCGGCGAGACACCCCGGGACGAGCGCCGGCAGATTTTCGAGGACTTCCGTACCGGCCGCGTGCAGGTGCTGTCCAACTGCATGGTCCTCACGGAGGGGTTCGACGCCCCGTGGGCGGAGGTGGCGGTCATCGCCCGCCCCACTCAGTCCCAGCCGCTCTACGTCCAGATGGTCGGGCGCGTGCTGCGGCCGTGGCCCGGCAAGAGCAAAGCGCTCGTCCTCGACGTGGTCGGGGCGTCGTCGTCCAACAAGCTGCGCACCCTGATCGACCTGGAACCCGGCGCCATCGAGCAGATGGAGGAGGACGAGACCCTCCAGGAAGCGGCGGAGCGCACCGAGGAGGAAGCCAACCGGCTCGTCCCCGGCGGGGTCCCGTCGTTCCAGCTGAAGGCCAAGGACGTCGACCTGTTCGCCGGTTCCGAGCACGCGTGGAACACGACGCCGAAGGGCGTGCTGTACATCAACTGCGGTGAGCGGTACGTGTTCCTGTGGCCCTCGAAGGAGCCGGGTCTGTGGGACGTGTGCCACGCGGCTACCAAGGGCCGTGAGCCGTGGCAGCGCAGCCAGCACACGGCGCTGGACCTGGGGTCCGCCATGGCGTGGGGCGAGGCATTCTCGGAGGATTTCTACGCCGGCTTCTCCACCCGCAAGTCCGCGTCGTGGCGGAGCGGTAAGGCGTCCGAGGCGCAGGTGAGGTACGCCACGGGTCTCGGGATTCAGGGAGCGGAGGCCATGTCCAAGGGCCAGGTTGCCGCTGCCATCGACGCGGTGACGGGAGCCCGGTTCTTCGACCGTCGTGTCTCGGGTTGACAGTCCCCGCTCCCTGATGTTTACTTAAGTCATCAGGGAGCGAGGGGCTCCCGAGAGACCTGGGAGATACGAGATGGTCGGTACCCGTGTTCGTACACAGCTCGATGACGGTCGTTTCGTGGAAGGGACGACCACAGCGGTAGGCGGGATTCGGGGCGACGTTCTGCGAATGGACTGGGACGACAACGTCACCACGTATGAACTGCGACAGGATTTCCTGATCAGTTGGTGGGAGGCCTAGAACACCCCCGCCAGCTCCGGTCCGGTCACCACGGACGTACGCCGCAAGGCAGACCGGGGCACTCCCAACCGGAAGGAGGTACCCGGTGTACCTGTCCGACTACCTCGTAGGCGCGTTCCTCGGAGCCCTGATCACGGGGTTCCTGACGATCGCAGCCCTCACCGCAGCGGCCCGTGCCGCCTCCCGCAAGAAGGAACGGGAGCGTGAGGACCGTGGCTGACCTGAGCGCGTTCCTGAAAGAGCTCGCAGAGCTCACGCAGAAGCACGGGCTGGAGATCGGGGGCTGCGGTGACTGCGGGTCCCCGTGGATCGTCACAGCAGATGACTCAGGGGAGACCCTCCTGGAGCACCTGGCCTACTGCGAGGAGTGCAGTACGTACTTCGGAGGCAGCCACTCCAGGGCGGAGTGCTCCCGTGGCTAGGAACACCGCCCAGCAGGGCGCCCAGTTCGAACGCGACATCATCCACTACCTCACCGGCTGCGACTGCGAGACGACCCGGCAGACACCGGTGCACATCGGGTGGCGAGGCTACGGGTACGACTGCATGCGCAGCGCCGCCAGCAAGGGCGCGCTCGACGTCATCGCCATCGGCTCTGTGGACACGACCGACGAGTGGAACCGGATGTACGACATCCGGCCGTCGCTCCTCTTCATCCAGGCCAAGCGGAACAAGCCGGCGCTCTCGCCGGCGGACCGGATGCGGGTGCAGAACCTGGCCCTGCGGGGTGGAGCGGTTCCGCTCCTCGCCTACAGCGCCAAGGACCCCGACACCGGCCGCGTGTACCCCCACTTCCGGATCCTCACCGGACCCGGACCCAACGACTGGGCGCCGTGGGCGCCTGGGAAGGACGATGCGTGATGGGCCGGATCTTCAGTTACGAGGACAGCAGTTACGACAGAATCGAACTGCGGGCGGGCGCAGACTCCGTAGACCTGGCGCACTACGGCGACTCCAGTTACTGCTCGCTCGATCGCGGCGCTGTCCGGGGCCTCCGTGACGCGCTCACCGCGTGGCTCCGTGACGGCGTCCCGGAACCGGCCGGCCTCACGGAGGAGCGGGTGCGGGAGATCGTGGCGGAGGAGCTGGATCGCGTCCTCTTCGCCCCCGGGCGAATCGCTCTCGAAGCAGTACCCGTCACCGTCAACGACCCGTCGCCCCGAGACGCCGGCCACGCCGAGGACATCTGGGGTCCGCCCTGCAACGGGTGCACGCACTCGACCGGAGTGCACGTCAGCAGCGGATGCACCAACCTGGAGTGCGGGTGCACCCGGATGTCCGGCGAGTGCGCGCAGCCGAGTGCACCCGCACTCTGCGAGTGCGGGCACTCCGAGCGGGTGCACGCCGCACTCAACGGCGGGTGCACCCGCTGCGAGTGCGCACTCGATCGAGACCGGTGCACCCCGTGAGTGCGCCCACGCGGAAGGACTGGATCCTCTGGGGTGCACTCGGGTGCACCCTGGTGGGTACGGCTCACGCCGAGTACACCCTCGCTACGGCCACCGGAGTGCACTGGTTCGTCGCCGCATCCGTACCGGGTGCACTCGACCTCTACGTAATCCGTGCACTCCAGGTGCACCGGGATGTACTCGCCGCTGTACTCGCCATGGTCGTGATCAACGTGGCATCGCACCTCGTCACGGCCGGTGTACTCCCGGTGCACTGGGGCCTGATCAGTGCGGTGGGTGCACTCGCACCCCTGGTCCTGTGGCGCATCCACTACCTGTGGAGGCTCCAGAGCGCAGGGAGTGCACCCGCACCCGAGACGAGTGCAGAGCCGAGTGCACCCGCACCCGATGCACCCGCCTGGGACGTCGACCGCATCCCGGAGTGGATGCAGGAGGAGTACAGGGCGAGTGCACCCGTTGCGGACATCGGATCCGCGCACCCGGCAACACCAAGCGGGTCGGGTGCACTCGCACCCGCAACGGTACGGGGGTGCACTCACTGGGAGTGCGAAGGAGTGCAGGGCTGCACTCAGCCGAGTGCACCCGTCCGTTCCACGCGGGCGACCGCAGCCGAGTTCATCCGGCAGGGTGCGGGCGCACTCCACAAGGAGGTGCGGGAGAGTGCGCCGCACCCGGACGTGGAGTGCGTACTCGACTCCGACAAGCGCAACGGAGGGCGCACGTCGATGCGTGCACTCCGGGCCGAGTACGGCTGGGGGCAGAAGAGGGCGACCGCCGCCCGCAACGACACCAACGAGCACTTGAAGAAGGAGGCACAGCCATGAGCGAGCGACAGCCGGTGCAGGTCTACCTGGTCGGGTCCCGGATCCGGTTCGAGAACTACTGCCGGGAACACGGCGTGCACTACGACGGCCCGTACGTGCACCACGTGAGCAAGCTGGCGCAGATCCGGGGAGTCGACGGGGGCCGGGTCATCTTCCTCAACGACTGGCGGACGCTCGATGAGGGGCGCGCCATCTACGACTACGTCATCGGCCGTCGGCTGCATGCCGAGGATCTGTCGTGATCTGGGCGACCGTCGGCGGGGTGACCGTAGGTCTGATCATCCTGGCCGCAGCCGTGATCAAGTGGTTCCCCGGGCGGAAGAAGCTGGTCAGTGACCCCCTGGAGTGCATCGGTGAAGCACTCCCGTTCGTCGCCGGCTGGGCGTACGGCGCCCTCGCCACCCTGTCCGTGGGCGGCCTCATCGGCTGGGCGTTCGACACGGTGCTGTGGATCTCCAACTGGCTCGGGGACGCAGCCCTGTGGCTCGGGGTCGGGACGGACGCCGGCGTGAGCAGCCGTGGCACGTACCTCCCACTGACTGCCCAGGGTTCCAGCGCCGTTCTGATCCTCACGGGTGTCGTGATCGCCGTGATCAAGTTCCGCAAGTGCGGCCGGGAGGTGAAGCTCGGAGCGTGGTGCGGCGCCTGCCTGGGAACGTCGGCGGGAGTCGCCGGCCTGGCCGCTGTACCCCTCGCCCAGGCCGCGAACTGGCTGGGCGTCACGGTCTACGGAGCGATGGCGTGAGCAGCCGGATAGCCGGGGGCTGCACCCTCGTCCTCCTCGGTACCGGGGCGGTGGTGGCGCTGTCCGCCATCGCCCCGGGCGCCGGGATCCTCACTCTGTGGGGAGTCGGGTTCGGAGCCCTCTGGTGGGCCGTGTCGAGACCCGTGCGGGATACAGCTAACCCCGCTCCCCCACCGGTCCCAGAAGGGGCTGAAGAAGAGAAACCGCAGTTCAGGATCGTGCCCGACCCGAACCACCCCACTCGGCACCTCGTCGAGTGGACCCCCGAGAAGGAGACCGAATCATGATCACAGTCGTGCTGTCCGCCATCGTCACCCTGCATGTGTTCGACGCCCTGGCTGCTATCTCCGTTGTAGGTAAGGAGCGCAAGCCGATCACGCCCGGAACGGCTGTCGTCACTACGGCGATTCAGATGTTCGTCGTGGCAGCCCTCGTCTGGGTCCTGGTGAACCTCTGATGGCCCTCAAGCAGCCGAAGCTGGCGGAGGACGACCCCCGCCGCAAGGGACACGAGACCGTGTACTGCGCCAGCCGTGGAGGCTGGTACCCGCCGGAGCCGAAGCCGGTCCCGGGGACCCCGAAGGAGAAGAAGTGATGGACGAGCTGGAGCGGATGGCGGCGGCCGTACGCAAGCACGACGCGGAGCACGACTACGAACAGGCGCACGGAGCCGAGGACTCGCTCCTGGCGCGCGCCCTGGAGATCATCGCCGAAGGGACAGAGGACCCGGCGGCCGTGGCCCGCATCGCTCTGAGCACACAGAGCGACGACACCGTCAGGTGGTTCGCCTGATGGACGAGCTGGAGCCGGACCTGGAGTCGGCAGACCACTACGTCCGTGCGACGTACGAGCGGATCATCCGAGACGTACTGACCACTCAGAGGGAGCGCGTCGCCATCGCTGCTGCGCTCACGGACATGTCGGACCACCTCCATAGGGACTTGTACTGATGGCCCGGGAGCACGACGACCACCGCAACGAGAACCACTCCGACCACATGACCAACGATGACGGCGAGTCCAACGGGGGCGCAGGGACGACCTCCCCGCAGGACTCGCACGAGGGAGAGTGACCAAGATGGGCTGGAAGGACTGGCGTTCCGAGGACGCCGAGACCACCGAGACGATTCAGCAGACCGTCCGGGACATGCACGACACGCAGGACGAGGGGCCGCTGCCCGGCACCGACGACAAGTAGCCGCACCGCCCCAGGACCCCGTAGCCCCCACGGCTGCGGGGTCCTTCCGTATCCTGGGGTCCACGCCTAGGAAGGGACGACGATGGCGACACCGATGCACGGCCGCTCGATGGCCGAAATGCTTCGCGCCGAAGGGGTCAAGGTCCGGGAGTACCCCGGCTGGCTCACCCACAACCGGAACCACAAGGGTGCCTGGGGCGAGGTCCACGGAATCATCCTGCATCACACTGTCACCGGCCCGAAGGTCGACGGTGTCGAGATCTGTCACGACGGGTTCAGCACGCTCCCCGGGCCGCTGTGTCACGGCGTGATCTCCCGAGACGGCACCGTGCACCTGATCTCCTCGGGCAGGGCGAACCACGCCGGCTCCGGCGACCCGGCGGTGCTGAAGGCGGTGACGGACGAGTCCTACGACATCCGGCCGCCGGCGCCGAAGAAGCACGACGGGTCCCCGGGGGCGGCAGACGGGAACCGGGCGTTCTACGGCTTCGAGTGCGAGAACCTGGGCGACGGTGTGGACCCGTGGCCGGAGGTACAGGTGGAGGCCATGGTCCGGGCGTCCGCCGCATGGGCCCGCTACCACGGCTGGTCGGCCAAGTCGGTCATCGGGCACAAGGAGTGGTCCGACTGGAAGAGCGACCCCAAGGGACCGAAGACGGGCCCGTCGGTGGAGATGCCGGATCTGCGCCGTAGGATCCAGGAGCGGTTGAATCATGAACCGTCCTGGAGCCGGAACGGGTCGAAGCCCCAGCCCAAGCCGCCGGCCCCGGTCACGCCTCCGAAGGGAACATCCGTGTCGTCGAACCTGACGCATCTCGTCCGTACCGAGTCCACGCAGCTCCTGCCCGGCAGCCCCGTGCGCATCTACTGGACGGGCGAGTACACCGACGAGCCGAACCAACACGGCACCGGCAACTTCTCCGTGCTCTCCAACGCCGACTACCTGGCAAACCTCCACCTGTTCTTCTCCGGTCTCGACCCGGACGAGGCTCTCCAGGTCCGGCACATCGAGACCAACACGGCCGGCACCGCCACTCCGGGCCCGCTCGTCAACGTCGACGGCTTCACCGCTGGCGGCTCCGTGACCCGGGTCGCCACCCTCGTCGGCTCCATGCGCAACGGCGACGTGCTGTCTTTCGAGGTGACCAACCTCGGCTCCGGGACGGTCACCCTCCTGGGCGCCCGCCTGATGATGCTGTCCTGGCCGCTGTAGGGCCTGGCGTGGAAGAGCCCACAGTCTGGGAGGCGCTCCGGGCCATCCAAGCAGCCCTGGCACGCATGGAGGCAGCCCAAGCCCTGTACGTCACGCAGGAGCAGCGGGAGTCGGACAAGCGGATCGCCTCCCTGGAGATGGCGAATTTAGTCAAGGACTGTGCCGAGGACCGGGCCCGGATCACCGCCCTGGAGGACGACAAGGTACAGACCCGGCGCATCGTCCTCTCGGCCTTCCTGTTGCCCATTCTCGTCCTGGTGGGAGCATGGCTACTGGGGGTGAAGCCGTGAAAGGGCTCCGCTGGTGGATTGCGCTCCTGGCCGTGGCGGCCGGACTCGTCTACGCCCTGGCCTACGGGCAGGGGCTGGCTCGTCGCATCGAGACCGCCGAATCGGACCGTGCGGCACTGGCACAACAGGTGCGCTCCCTCGGGGGCGTGCCTGTTGCCGGGCCCAAAGGCGACGACGGGCAGGACGGGGAGCGGGGCCCGACCGGTAGCCGGGGGCCGGACGGGCAGCCGGGGGCCGCCGGCCGTGACGGGGCCGACGGTAAGCCAGGGCCGTCCGGAGCGCCCGGACCCAGCGGCGGGGTGGGCCCGTCCGGAGAGCGTGGCCAGGACGGGACCGACGGAGAGGATGGAGCCGATGGCGAAGCTGGTAAGGCTGGAGCTAAGGGGCTCGACGGGGTGGACGGACGTGACGGGGTGGACGGTGTTGACGGTCTGCCCGGATCCCCCGGACCTAGCGGTGCCCCCGGCCCCTCCGGACCGCCCGGGCCCGTCGGACCCCAGGGCGACAAGGGCGAGACCGCTGAAGCCTGCCCCGTTGGCTACGTAGGGGAGACACTGGACTGGGAAGGCGCCACGTACTTCGTGTGCCGGAAGGAGAGTTGACATGACCCGACGCAAGGACCCTGAGTCCTACCCGTGGATCAAGGCTGACGGAGAGAGCGAGCAGGCCTACGAGGCGTTCCAGACCTACCTGCGTCTGGGCACCGGCCGCAGCATCGCCAAGGCTGCGGCCAAGCTGGGCAAGACCACTCAGAACCTGGAGGCTTTCTCCAGCCGCTGGAAGTGGGTGGCCCGGGTCACGGCCTACGACGCGTACGTCATGGGCGCCGACACCGATGGACTCGCCCACGCCATGGCGGAGTCCCGGGACGAGAACCTGGAACTCGTCCGCAAGCTCCGGGCCCACCTGACCAACCGGCTGGACGAGTTCATCGAGAAGAAGCAGGACCCGACGATCCGCTGGTGCCAGGCGCTCACCGCCATGGCCAAGGTGGAGGCCAACGCGTTCACTGTCCGTGACGACGCCAAGACCACGGAGCGGCTGGAGTCGGTCATGGCGAAGGTCGAGCGGCTGATCGGGACCGACGGGTGACGCTCTCCAGGGCGGAGCTCAAGCGGCTCAGCCCCACCGACCTGGCGGAGCTGGAGGTCGTTCTCGATCAGGCACTGGCGGAGAAGGACGCGGGCAAGGTGCCGTGGCTGTGCGACCGGCCCGACTGCGACGGAGCGCCCCACCCCGGTCGCATGGGGCGGCACGCCCGTGCCACGCAGCACCCGCCGGAAGGCGAGTGGGACAAGTGGATGGCGCTCGCCGGCCGTGGCTGGGGCAAGACCCGCACCGGCGGTGAGTGGGCGATCAAGAAGGCGCGCACCGAGGAGCGGGGTGCGCTCATCGGGCCCACCGCCGCCGACGTCCGGGACGTCATGGTGAAGGGCGAGTCCGGCATCCTGGCATGCGCACCGGCCACGTTCCGGCCCGAGTACGTCTCCTCGCAGCGGGTGCTCAAGTACCCCAACGGGGCGATCCAGATGCTGTACTCGGCCGACGAGCCGGACCGGCTCCGTGGCCCGCAGCATCACTACGGGTGGTTCGATGAGATGGCAGCCTGGCGGTACATCCGGGAGGCCTGGGACATGGCGCAGATGGGCATGCGCCTGGGCGAGCACCCGCAGATCTGCATCACCACCACGCCCCGCCCGCTCCCCCTGATCAAGGAACTGATCAAGGACCCCGAGTGCATCACGGTCCGGGGCTCCACGTACGACAACCTGCACAACCTGGCCAAGACGTTCCAGCGCACCGTCGTGTCCAAGTACGAGGGCACGACGCTGGGACGCCAGGAGCTCAACGCGGAGGTGCTGGAGGACCTCCCCGGCGCCCTCGTCGCCCGTGCACTCATCGACGCGGCCCGGGTCACGCAGGAGCAGGTACCGGAGTTCGTCTCCATCGTCGTGGGTCTCGACCCCGCCGGCACGTCCAAGGGCGACGAGACCGGCATGGTCGTCACCGCCTGGGGCGTGGACAAGCACCATTACGTCCTGGCGGACGCATCCCGCCGCCGCACCCCCGACGAGACGTGCCGTGCCGCCTACGCCCTATTGGAGCAGTACAACGCTGTGAAGATCATCGTTGAGGACAACGGCCCGAAGGACTGGCTTGCAGACGTCCTCAACCGTGTGTGGCGAGACCTCAACCCCGGCAACACGGTCCCGGCGCCGTTCGAGCGGGTCAACGCCTCCCAGGGCAAGAAGCTCCGGGCGCAGCCCGTGGCCATGCTGTACGAACAGGGGCGCGTCCACCACGTGGGGGCCTTCCCCGAGCTGGAGGACCAGCTGACGACGTGGATCCCCGAGGAGACGTCCCGGGGCAGCGGATCCCCCGACCGTATCGACGCCCTCGTCCACGCCGTCACCCACCACATGCGACGGGACCGGGCCCCCTCCGTCATGACCAGCCCGCACACGATCGCCCGCAAGCGGCAGGGCATGCACCCGGCAATCGCAGCCCGGCGCGCCGCACAGGAGCGGAAGGCGTCATGATGGGACCCACATGGAACTGATCACCCTGGCCCTGGCGGCACTGGCCACCGCCCGCCTCACACGCCTCGTCACGCGTGACGTGGTGTTCAGCCGTGTCCGGGACCGGCTCATCGTCGCCCTGCCCGCACGGCTTGACCCTGTCGCCTACCTGATCACCTGCGACTGGTGCGTCAGCGTGTACGCCGGCGGAGCCGTCGCCGGGTCCTGGTACGCGTGGGGCGGCACCCGGGCCTTCACCGCCGTCGCCGGAGCACTGGCGTTCAGCCACATCACGGGGTGGCTCGCCGCCCGGGAGGAGAGGTAAGCCAGTGGCGATCTTCCGCAGGAACTGGAGGAAGAAGGGCGCCCCGCTGGAGCTGGACGACGCCCAGGCACACCCGGGCGCACGGCCGCTTACAGCCGCCGCCATGCCCATGGCCGGCCCCGGTGTGACCCGGGTCAACCGCATGCGGCAGGCAGGCTCCAACTCGGACTGGCAGCGTGAAGGCTGGTACTTCTTCGATGTCATCGGAGAGTTCCGCTCCCCGCTCGTGTGGATCGCCAACGCGATCAGCCAGGCGGACATCCACGCCACCGAGCTGGACCTCGGGACCGGCACGCCGACCGGACCCGCCTCCGACCCCCGGGCCGTCGCCGCAGCCACTCAGGTCCTCGGAGGCGCCGCCAAGCGTGCGGGTCTCCTGCGCATCCTGGCGCTGTGCTGGCAGGTCCCCGGTGAGGCGTGGGTCATCGTCAACCCCCGGCCCCGCAAGCGTGGCAAACCGCAGCCGGACGAGTGGATCGTGCTGTCCCCGTCGAAGGTCAAGGCCAAGGGATCCGGGGCCGACGCGCGCTGGGAGTACGCCGACCCCAAGACCGGACTCGACGTCCCCCTGAGCCCCCAGGCCCGGCTGTTCCGTGTGTGGTGTCCTCACCCGGACGACAACCTGAAGGCTGACTCCGCCGCACGCCCGGCGCTGCCCGTCTGCCGTGAGGTGGAGAAGTCCTCGCAGACGATCGCCGGACAGCTCGACTCCCGCCTGGCGGTAGCCGGTTACGCGCTCATCGCCAACGAGCTCGACTACCCCCGGGGCGACCACGACACGTCCGCCATGTCGCTCATGGACGACGTGCTCACCGCCACCGAGACAGCTATCCAGACGCCCGGAACGGCCGCCGGTCTCGTCCCCATCTTCATCAACGCCCCCGGTGAGCTCATCGCCTCCGGCGGTGCGCTGGCGTTCGTCAACCCGACCTCCGAATTCGTGCAGGGTCTCGACGACCTGCGGGAGAAGGCCCTGGCCCGCCTCGCCGCCACGCTCGACATGCCGAAGGACGTGGCTGCGGGCACGCAGGGTGAGTCGAACCACTGGTCCGCGTGGCAGGTGGAGGAGTCGACGTACAAGATCTACATCGAGCCGCTGCTGAAGGAGCTCGGTGACGCGATCACCGAGCAGTGGTTCCGTCCCGCCCTCGTCGCCATGGGGATGACGGAGGAGCAGGCGGAAGGCTTCGAGATCGGCTGGGACACCACGGCCATCGTGGCGCGCCCCGACGACACCGACAACCTCCGGGACCTCCATGACCGGCTGCTGATCTCCGACGAGTACATGCTCGCCGAGAACGGAGTGCCGGAGGACGCCAGGCCCGACGACGCGGAGTACACCCGGCGCCTCCTGGAGCGGATCGTCATCGGCGCACCCACGCTCCTCTCCGACCCCAACGTAGCCTCCGCCATGGGGCTGGACGTCGTCGTCGCCCCCGCCGCTACCGGCGCCACGGGGGAGGTACCGGGTGGGGAGCTGGTGCCGGGTGCCACGGAGCCGGAGACGCCCGCTGCGCTCCCTGCCACGCAGGGCGAGGAGCCGGAGGCGGAGGAGGTCCCGGCGGGTCTCGTGGCCGCTGCGGAGCTCCTCGTCTACGACGCGCTCAACCGGGCCGGTGGCCGGCTGCTCACGCGGGAGAACCGGGGGCAGTTCGCCTCCACCAACAAGCACGACCTGTACATGAAGGTGGGCTACGAGAACGACCGCATCGACGCTCTACTGGAGGGGTCCTTCGCCTTTGCCGACGTGGCTGCCAACACGTGGCGCCTGGACGCAGAGACGTTCACGGCCAAGCTCCGGGGGTACGTGGCGTACTGCCTGTTCCGCCGGGTGCTGCACGACCGCACCGAGCTGGAAACGTGGCTGCGGTGAGCACTCCGCCGATGGACGATCCCGGACTCCCGCAGAGGCTGCGCGCCCAGGCGTTCATCCGGGAGGGCGAGCAGCGGGTGGCGCGTACCTGGTTCCGGTCGCTGACGCGGTGGCTCGACCGGGTGCGGCCGTCCGTGACGCGTGACGGAGGCGTGGACCCGGCCCGGGTGAGCGATCACACAGGGTTCTGGACGGAGCAGGTCAACGTAGAGGTTATGCCCGTTATCGGGGGAATCCTCGGTGACGCATGGCGACGGGTTACCGGGACTGGAGACCCGGTAGGGGATCCTTGGGTGGCCAATTATTTGAACGAGTCAGGTAACCGACTCGTTCGCTTGCCTGACGAGGTCTATGGATTGATCGTCGCAGAAGTCGAGCGAGGCATCCGGGACCAGCGGGACATCCCCACGATCACCGCAGCCGTACAGCAGGTCCTGACCGCCACGGGATCCGAGCGGTGGCCCCACCGGGCCGTCACCGTGGCACGCACCGAGACCATCGGAGCCGTCAACGCCGGCGTGTTCCGGGCGGCGGAGCTCGACGCGGAACAGCGGGGCGACCCGGCGCCGTTCAAACAGTGGATCGCTACCGAGGACTCCCGCACCCGGCCCACGCACCACGCGGCGGACAAGCAGCGCACACTGCTACGGGAACCGTTCATCGTCGGCGGCGCCCGGCTGCTCTACCCCGGTGACCCGACGGGTCCGGCGGCGGAGGTCATTTCATGCCGCTGCACCATGCTGCCCATCGTGCTGGGCGAAACCATCGACTGGACAGAGAGGCAGAGACCGTGACAAGGACCTGGAGCGCCGTGCTGGCACGGCTGGGCGTACCGACCGGCGACGGCCGCATCATCGACCCGGCGGGCGGCTCGTCCCGTGAGCTGCCCCTGCCCCTGATGTTCCAGCAGAAGAGCGACGACGGGCACGGCGGGGCGCAGGTGGTCGGGCGCATCGAGTCGCTGCGCATCGCAGACGGCATGGTGACCGCCACAGGATCCATGCTCGACGCTGCCTACGGCACGGACGTGATGGAGCTCCTGGGGGCGGGCGTTATCGGCCCGTCGGTAGACCTCGATGACGTCGAGTACGTCATGGATGATATGGAGCGCATCGTCGTCACCAGGTGGCGCGTGGCCGGTGCGACGCTCGTGGCGATCCCCGCGTTCGCCGACGTGTCGCTGACGCTGGACCCGGCGCCGGGTCCGGCTCCGGACATGACGGAGCTCCAGGACGACCCCGCCGAAGCGTGGCTCTACGCCTCCGCCACTCCCCGCCCGCTCCCGCCGCTGGAGTGGTTCGCCAAGCCGGACCTCGACCGCCTGACGCCCCTCACGGTGACCGACACGGGCCGCATCTTCGGGCACATCGGCGGAGCGGACACCTGCCACGTGGGGCTGCCCGGGTGCGTGACGCCTCCGATGGGGCACAGTGACTACTCCCACTTCCACGTGGGGGCGCAGGAGGTGGCGGAAGGCGGCACGCTGCCCGTGGGAACGCTCGTGGCCGGTCCCCGGCACGCGGACCCGCAGCTGGCGTTCCGTGCCGCTCAGGAGCACTACGACGACGTGGACGCCCGCGTGGCGAAGGTGGTGGCGGGGGAGGACGAGTTCGGCATCTGGGTGGCCGGGTGGCTGCTTCCGGACGCGAAGCCCGAAGCGGTGGAGGTGTTCAAGTCCTCCCCGGTGTCGGGTGACTGGCGGTGGATCGGTGGGCAGCTGGAGCTCATCGCCGTGTGCTCGGTGAACACGCCCGGCTTCCCGGTGCCCCGGGCCCGGGTGGCGTTCTCCAGCGGGGAGCAGCGGACTCTGGTCGCCAGCTTCGGCATCACGCCCGTGAGCGGGTCGTGGGAGGACGCCACGCGTCCCGACGCGTCGTTCGAGGGCAGCGACATGGACACGGCACGCGCCAAGTGGGCGTGGGCCACGGCAACGACGGAGGGACACTGACATGGCCGGGTGCTGCGGTGCGAGCAAGCCGAAGATGGACTACATGATCACGTACAAGAGCGGTGGGGAGGAGCGGGTGCCCGCAGCCCAAGGGGTGATGGAGGTGCGCCGCCGGATCATCGCCGGGGGCGGGGGCACGTTCAAGATGGTCGCCCCACTGGCCAAGTAACCCGCCGTGAGGGCCCCGGGTGTGCACCGCGTGTGCCGCTTCGGGGCCCTCGGTGTGTGCGGAGCGTGGCCGTGAGGGGTGCCCGGCTTAGGCGACCCTTAGCGGTTGGCATATGCAGAGGGACAAACTAGGACATGCGCCGGAGTTGGCCATAACGCTCTGACCTGCGATGACTCTGAGTGTGCAGTCAGTGTGCCGGATGTGCCGGGAGCTCCGGTTAACCCAGATATAGAAGTCCTTACATGAGGATGATCCGAGCCTCCCGGCACATCCGGCACACACCTTGCACAGCCCCCTGCACACCCCTCCGTGGCGACTACTCAGCGTGGCGACCGGCGCAGGGCGTACCCTGGGGGCAGCTTGGATGCTGGCTGTGGGCCGATCCGCTGACGACTGCACTGTCCGTCTGCCGATCGAGAGGAGCCCCGCCATGGCAGACCAGACCCCCTCCGAGACCCCCGCCGAGCCTGTGGCGTTCAACGCAGCCACGGCCACGGACGAGGAGCTGCGCACCGAGTTCAACCGCGTGGTCACCCGAGGCCAGGAGCTGTCCGCCTCCGAAGAGGCCGGAGCGGCTGCTGAGCTGACGGAGCTCTCCGTGGCGCTCCCCGTGCTC
>Ga0247830_10000309_pt1 | contig 16779 bp, 15 predicted proteins | sample 12C_Control_Day5_FD_207766 | JGI IMG/M metagenome (GOLD analysis project Ga0247830, IMG submission 207766) | Soil microbial communities from agricultural site in Penn Yan, New York, United States - 12C_Control_Day5 | ecosystem: Environmental > Terrestrial > Soil > Agricultural land | place...
CCTCGACTGGATGGAGTCGTGCTGGTGCATCACGGTCATGGGCGGTCCAGCGATCTCGATGCCGTGCGGATTCACGGCCGATGGCCTGCCGGTGGGGCTCCAGATCGTCGGGCGACGCGGGGACGACCTCGGCGTGCTCCGTCTCGCATTCGCGTTCGAGCGTGCGCGACTCGGCGCGGCGGCGTAGCTACAAGGGGTTCTCGACCGGAGTCGTGCCCGCCTCCCAGCCCGGGTACGTGTCGCCGGGCCATGTGAAGGGTGTCCCGTAAGCGGGCGCGCGCTTCTTGCCAAGGACCGGGGGTCGAGGCCGCTTCGAGAAATCGAAGGCGTGCTCGAAGTTGTGGGTATTCGCGATCCGCGGCGTGAGGTAGTCGAGACCCCAGTTGTCGGCGATGAACCGGAGCGGCGTCGAGAACTCCCCCAGCTCGTCGTCGATCACGCCGCGGCGCGTGTACGGGCTGATCGTGAGGAGCGGAACGCGGATCCCCAGGCCCACGGGGTCGACCTCGGGTGGCATCACCGGGTCGTAGAAGCCACCCCATTCGTCCCAGGTCAGGAAGATCGCCGTGTGCTCCCACTGCGGGCTCTTCATCACGGCGTTCACGATGTCGGTGATCCAGTTGTGCGAGTGCCCGGTGGAGAACGGCGGGTGATCGGAGAGCTCGAACCGAGGCGTAACCCAGGTCACCGGCGGGAGCGAACCGGCCTCGATGTCCCGCGCGAGCCGGTCGACCGGCCGGACGTGTTCGTGCCACATGTCGGTGTGGAAGACGTTCGCGATCCCGTTGTACGCGTTCCAGAAGTAGCCGACCTGCCCCGGCACGGCGGAGTAGTACGCCCAGTCGAGTCCGATCTCGCTGAGCTGCTCGCCCACCGTCTCGAACGTGAAGCAGGTGTCGTGCTTCGTGAGGTTCCCCTGGTCGTCCTTCACGAACACGAACACGTCGTCGCCGATCGCGTCGCACCCCCAGCTCTTGTATCGCTTGTCGCCGTCGACGCGGGTCTCGATGTTCTCGGGATTGTCGATCACGCCGCCCGACTGGCCGGCGATGAAGTAGTAGTGGTTGCCGTAGCTCGGTCCGGCCGCCGACGCGAAGAAGTTGTCGGAGATCGCGTACTCCTTCGCCCACAGCCAGTAGTTCGGGATCTGCTGCTCGTCGAACTGCGTGTACGCATAGGTGGAGCCGTATGTGCCCGTCCCGAAGCCGTCGAGCTTGCCGCCGTTCACGCAGTTCAGGTACGCCGCGCGGTCGTGCGGGAGGTCGCCGGGAAGCCAGTCGGGGCAAGGGATCAGGGGCTTCTCGGTCCCGTACTCCACACCCGTGGTCGAGCCCGTGACCCCGGGGAACTTCCCGAACAGGTTGTTGAAGCTTCGGTTCTCGAGCATCACGTAGATCACGCGCTTGATCGGCGTGTTCGTGTCGATGGATGCGGTCGGGTCGTCCACCGATGGGATCGTCTTCCCACCCGTGCAGGAGAAGAGGACGCCGCCGGCCACGGCCATCGCCGAGGTCTGCAGGAATCGGCGGCGGCTCATCGGCAGCGGATGCGCGTCGCGTCGGTCCTCGTCGCGGGGGTGCGGGCGCTCGGTCATGCGCCTCCAGTTCTATCAACCGTCGTGGCGAACGCGTGAAGCTCGGGTGCCTCGTCATGGGTTCGCCACAACGGATGCGTAGGCTGGGCCGATGCGGAGGACCGTGACCCTGCTCGTGGCCGGCGCCCTCCTGCTGTTCGCCTGCGACCGTGGCGCTCGAGAGCGCGCCGACGACGCGTTCACGAACGCGCCCGCTCCGCCGACGCCTTCGTTCGAGGGCGGCGAGGCCGTCGTCACGTCGCCCACCCCCCCCGTCACGCCAGCCGTGGCACCGGAGGCGAAAGGCGCGCCGTCGGCGACCTGCGAACGAGGGTGGGTGACGCCGGCCCCGAGCTCGCCCGACTTCACCGACCCGCTCGGCGTGATCCGTCGCACGGCGCCGGTCGTGGGCGACTTCGTCGTGGTGGACATGCGTCTGTTCGTCGGGCCCGAGTCGCCGCCGTCGGAGGACAAGGGGTACCTGCGCGACATCCGGCGCTGGTACGTCAAGCTCTACGTCGACGGGGACTGGACGTACCAGGGCCGATTCCTCGTGGAGCAGCGGCGGTTCGGCCGGGGGGTCGCCGCGGTCGCGCCGTACGACACGGACGGGTTCTCATCGCCGGACTGGAGCGGCTTCCAGTGGAACTCGACCGACACCACGCCGCACGCCTATCCCGGTCTGCCGGGGAGATGGCGAGGGACGCGCTACGACTTCGTGAACGGTGGGGTAGGGCTCACGATCCCCGGCCTGCCCGACGCCGTTCGCGGCTGTCTCGACCGCACGTAGCCGCACCCGTCCTTCGGACGGGCTGGGCCGTTCGCCCCAATTGAGTTCGAGACCTTCGACGCATTGCGCGGTCGCCACCGGGGGAGTCTCATGGTTGGAGACATGGGCATCTACGAGAGCTCCGGCCGTTCCTACTCCGATCCCCTCAGCGCCGTCGCCCTGATCACCGGGTTGGCGGGCGCCGTCCTGAGCGGCGCGCTGTGGTTGGTGCGGTTCCAGCCCCAGACCCAGCTGCTCGGCTCGTACGGAGCGCAGCTCGCGGAGTCGGGGCCCTTCGCGGATCAGATCGCGATGCTCGCGGCGGTGCTCGGTGCGATGGCGCTGATCCTCGGGATGGTGTCCAGCTCGGGAGGCCGGGGGCGGCTCGCCACCTCGCTCGCGATGGCGCTGGGTCTGCTGGCGATCTCCTATCCGCTGCTGACCGCCCTGAACGTCGTCACGAGCCCGCTCCGCTCGCACGTCCCGTAACCAGCGGCTCTGGGCGCGGGCCGTCGGCCACCGCCTCTTCCACGGTGTCGTAGATGTCGCCGGCGGCGAAGTTCTCCATCAGGTCGTCGTCGACGAGGAGGTCCCGGACGCGGCCGACGGCGCCCGCCACGACGAGCCTCACGCCCTTCTCATCGAACTCCGCCTGCAGCTCGCCGAGCATCCGCGCGGCCGTGACGTCGATGTCGCCGATCGCCGATGCCTCGATCACGATCAGACGGAGCCATCTCGTCCGACGCGCGAGACCGCGGATCCGGGAGCGGAACCGATCGGCGTTCGCGTAGAAGAGTGGCGCATCGAACCGGTAGACAAGCACACCGGGCTCGATGCGGCCGCCGCCGGCGCGCCCGACGTCGTGGTATCCGGGCCGGTCCGAAACGCGGCCCAGCACCGCGTCGTGCGGGCGGCTCGCGCGACCCACGAAGTCCAGGAGCGAGAGCGCCATCGCGACCACGACCCCTTCCAGCACGCCGATGATCGCCACCCCCAGGAAGGCGGCCACCGCGATCAGGAACTCGGCGCGGCGCACGCGCCACAACGTCCGGAGCGAGCCGATCTCGATCAGCCGCAGCACGGCGCCGATCACGACGGCCGCGAGCGCCGGGATCGGGACGTTTCGCAGTGGTCCGGTCATGAAGAGCAGCACGAGCACCATGAGGACGGCGGCGGTGAGTCCGGCGACCTGCGAGCGCGATCCGACCGATTCGGCGACCGCCGTACGCGCCGCGCTCGCGCTCGTGGTGATCCCGCCCGAGCAGCCGGCCGACAGGTTGGCGGCGCCGAGGCCGATCAGGTCGCGGTTCGCGTCCACTTCGTACCCGTTGCGGGCGGCGAACGCGCGCGAGCTCACGAGCGTGTCGGCCGCCGCGACGAGCGCGATCGCCGCCGCCGCGGGCAACAGCTGCGCGAGGTCGTGGAGCGATACGTCGGGGATCGCGAGCGGCGGGAGCCCGGAAGGGAGCGCGCCCAGCACGGCGACCCCCTGCGCCTGCAGGTTCAGCGCGGCCACGAAGATCGTGGCGCCCAACACGCCGATCAGCGCACCCGGCACCGTGGGCCTCCAGCGGCGGATGAGGATCATCGTCGCGAGGACCGTGACGCCCATCACGACCGACCACGCGTTCGCGTCGGACAGGTTCGCGACGGTCTCACGGTAGCGAGGGATCGTGTCGCTCGCCTCGACCGTGATACCGAGGAACCGCGGCAGCTGGCTCGCGATCACGACCGCGGCCAGCCCCGCCTGGTAGCCGAGGAGCACCGGCTCAGAGAGGAAGTCCGCCACGAGGCCGAGCCGCGCGGACCCGGCGCCGATCAGGATGACGCCCACCAGGACCGCCGCTGCGCCCGCCAGCGCCGCGTACCGGACGGGGTCGCCGCCCGCCATCCCCGCGACCGCCGCCGCGAGCATCGCGGCGGTCGACGCGTCGAGCGCGATCACGAGCTGGCGCGACGAGCCGAAGATCGCGTACGCCAGGAGGGGCAGGACGCACGAGTAGAGCCCGGCGATCGGCGGCATACCCGCGACCTCGGCCATCCCCATGCTCAAGGGGATCGCGATCGCGACGATCAGAAGGCCCGCGGTCAGGTCAGGCGGGATCCAGGAACGGCGGTACCCGTCGAGCGACGTCAGCACCGGCAGACGCCATCGCAACCCCGGGCCGCTCGCGCTCTCGCCCATCAACCCACACCGTAGTGCGCGGTCGTCGTCGCGGGGTAGGTCAACCGACCGGTGTCTGCGGGTCGTCCGGCCCCGTGGCCTCGTTCGCCGGTGCGGCCCTCGGAGCCCAGAACTTCCACCCGGGCTGGCATCCTTGACGTGCGAGCTTCGCGGCGCGGATCGAGGCGCTCAGCTCAGGGTCGCCGCCGCCGCCGGGGCCGCCGCGCTTCGGGTTCCCCCGTTTCGGCGCAGTTGCCGTAACGCCATCGAGCGGCTACGCCCAGAACTTCCACCAGGGCTTCTTGGGGGCGGGCGGCGCGACGCCGTCCTCGGCGGCTCGCTCGGCCTCGGCGCGCTCGAGCTCGTGGGCGAGGTGCGCCTGTTCTGCGGCCTTGTCGATCTGCTCCTGCTCGGCGCCCCAGCGCTGCGCGCCCGGGTCGCGGGACTGTGGTCCTCCGCCTGGCATCGACATCGGGTGCTCCCTCCCTGGTCCGATCCTCTCGGGGCCGAGGCTACTCTTCCGCGGGCCAGTCCGTGTAGAGGTCGGCACCGCGCTTGCGGAGCTCGTTGCCGATCACGACCCGCTGGATCTCGGACGTCCCTTCCCAGATCCGGTCGACGCGGAGCTCGCGGTAGAGGCGCTCCACCGGGTATTCCCGCATGTAGCCGCGCCCGCCGTGGATCTGCACCGCCTTGTCGATCACGCGGCCCGCGGTCTCGCTGCACACGAGCTTCACGGCGCTCGCCATCGCGTGGAGCGACTTCCGGTCCGCGCCACCGCGCGCGGCCTCCCAGCACACGCGGTAGAGCATCGCCTTGGCGGCCATGATCTCGGCCGCCATGTCGGCGAGCATGAACTCGATCGCTTGGAACCGCACGATCGCCTGCCCGAACTGCTCGCGCTCCTCCGCGAACGCGAGCGACAGGTCGAGGGCTCGCGCCGACGCACCCATCGTGCGCGCGCCGATCATCAGCCGTTCCTCGACGAACCAGTCCTTCGTGAGCTCGTAACCCTCACCGATCCCGCCGAGCCGCTGATCGTCGGAGACCCGCACGCCCTCGAACGCGAAGATCGGATGTTCGAACACGAACGTGTGCATGTATGCCGGGGTGCGCACGAGCCGCACGCCGGGTGCGTCCTTGTCCACGAGGAACACCGTGGCTTTCGCCGGGTCGCCGTCGACGTGCACGTGCAGCTCGAAGAAGTCGGCGACATCGCCCGATGTGACGTGCCACTTCTCCCCGTCGATCACCCAGTCAGCGCCGTCGAGCCGCGCGATGGTCGCGACCATCGTGGGATCGGAACCGGCGCCCTCCTCCGTGATCGCGTAGGCGTCTCGCCGCTCGCCGCGGATCGCCGGGCGCAGGTACCGGTCCTTCTGAGCCTCGGTGCCGCGCTGCAGGGGGATCGACGGCCGCCAGGGGAGGTCCCACAACGCGCCCGTCGCGTGCCCCCACTGCTCCTCGACGAGCATCTGCTGGAAGAGGTCGAGACCCTGCCCGCCGTCCTCGACCGGATGGTTGATCCCGTTGAAGCGCCAGTCGAGGACCGCCTGCTTGGCGCTCGCGTGGCTCTCGGGGGTGAGGCCGTCGTTCGCCTCGCATTCGTCCTCGAGCGGGATCAAGACCTGCTGGGTGAAGTCGCGGGCCTTCGACCTGAGGTCACGGTCGGCGGCCGACAGACGCATGTCCACGGTGCGCTCCTGGGGTAGGGTCCGGGCCGGAGTCTAGGCCGGACGACCGCGGGGGAGGGAGCCGGGATGACGAGGACCGTGTTCCAGGGAGGGCGGGTCTTCGACGGAACGGGCGCCGCGCTCGCCGACGGCGACGTCGTGATCGAGGACGGGCGCGTCGTGGAGGTCGGTCAGGGACTCGACGCCGACGGAGGCGTGGACTGTGCCGGCAAGGCCGTCCTGCCGGGGCTGTTCGACTGCCACGTGCATCTCGCCTTCCGGTACGAGGACTTCGATGAGTACGCGCGGATGCAGGAGCCGTTCTCGGTGGCGTTCTTCCGGATGGTCGAGAATCTGCGCACGACGCTCGCGCTGGGGATCACGACGGTGCGTGACGCCTCGGGCGCCGACGCCGGGCTGAAGCTGGCGGTGGAGGAGGGCACCCTCGTCGGGCCGCGCATGCAGATCTCGGTGAACATGCTCTCGATGACGGGCGGCCACAACGACCCGTGGTTGCCGAGCGGAACGCGCTCGATCTTCGGTACCGCCTATCCGGGGATGCCGTCGGGCGTGTGCGACGGCGTCGACGGCGTCAGCCGTGCGGTACGCGAGATGGTCCGTGCCGGCGCCGACGTGATCAAGATCGCCTCGTCGGGCGGGTTCCTGTCCCCGGCCGACGACCCGGCGGAGCCGAACTTCTCGCAGGAGGAGGTCGACGCGATCGTGAAGTCGGCCGCCGACCTCGGCACGTGGGTGATGTCGCACGCGCACGGCGCCGAGGGGATCAAGCGCGCCGTTCGGGCCGGTGTCCGGTCGATCGAGCACGGCACGTACCTCGACGAGGAGGCTGCCGCGATGATGGTCGAGCGCGGCACGTGGCTCGTCCCGACCCTGACGGCCGGCGACACCACCGAGCAGCTCGCGAACGATCCGAACGTCGCCGAGCAGGTACGCGAGAAACTCCGAGGTCTCGGGCGTCCGGAGCTCGACGCGATGCGCCTGGCCGCCGAAGCCGGGGTGAAGGTCGCGATGGGCACCGACTGCCCCGTCGCGCCGCACGGCACGAACCTGAAGGAGTTGACCCACATGGCGGCGAACGGCTTCACGCCGGAGCAGGCGCTCGTGGCGGCGACCTCGAGCGCCGCCGAGCTGATGGGCCTCCAGCACGAGCTCGGCACGCTCGAGCCAGGCAAACGCGCCGACGTGGTCGTAGTCGAGGGAGATCCGTTCGCGTTCGACACGCTGCAAGAGCGCATCACGCAGGTCTGGAAGGACGGCGTGCGCGTGGTGCCGTCCGCTTGATGGTCGGCGTCGTGCTCGCGCTGGGCGCCGCGGCGAGCTGGGGTTCGGCGGACTTCCTCGGCGGGGTGTCGACGAAGCGCCTGTCGATCCTCACGGTGTCGGTGGTTTCGCAGTTCGCGGGGCTCGTGTTCACGGGGGTCCTCGTGCTCGCGAGCGGCGCCGCGATGCCAGGCGAGCGCGCGCTGTTGATGGGACTCGCGGCCGGGGGCTTGGGCTCGATCGGGCTCGCCGCCCTCTACTCGGCCCTCGCGATCGGGCCGATGGGGGTGGTGGCGCCGCTCGCGGCGATGTCGGGCATCGTGCCGCTGGCGGTGGGCCTGATCCGGGGCGAGCGTCCCGAGCCGATCCAGCTGGTCGGCGTCGCGCTCGCGCTGACCGGCGTTGTGCTCGCGGCGCGCCACCGAGACGAGGCGGGCGCGCGGGTGCACCGGCGTGCCGTGGCGCTCGCGATCGCGGCCGCGGTATGCCTCGGCTTCCTGGTCGTCCTGCTCGACGAGGCCGGACGCGACAGCCCGGCGTGGGCGGTGCTGATGGTGCGCGTCGGAGCGCTGAGCCTCCTGGCGGTCGCCCTCCTCGTGCGACGGCCGTCGTTCTCGATGGACCGGGAGCAGCTCGTGACGCTGGCGGGTGTCGGTGTGCTCGACAACGGGGCCAACCTGCTGTTCGTGCTCGCCGCGCAGCGCGGGCTGTTGAGCCTGATCTCGGTGTTGGCGTCGCTGTATCCCGTGACGACCGTCCTGCTGGCGCGGGTCGCCCTGCACGAACGGCTCTCCCGGATCCAGATCGTGGGGGTGGCCGCGGCGCTCGCCGGTGTGACGCTGATCGCGTTGTAGCCTGCTCCGAGGAGGCTCAGGCCGCGAGGTCCCGTTGATCGAACGTGAGCCAGGCGACCACGTATCCGGCCGCCACGACGCCGAGCAGCACGACCACGTTCACCGGCTCGATGCCCGCCACGAGCGGGTCGGGGTGCAGGTACCAGCGGAACGGCGAGAGCGGCCGGAGCCATCCGAGCGCGTCCACCGACGGCGCGATCGCGTTCGTCACGTACGAGAACACGGCGAAGGCGCCCGTGACCCCGAGCGCGAGCCCACGGTGACCGGTCGCGCAGCCGACCGCGAAGGCGATCGCGCCGAACGCGAGGCCCACCAGCAGCAGCATCAGGCATGCCGACGCGAGATCGACGGGCGGGACCGTCAGATCGAAGGGCGGCCCGACCACCGATAGCGTCAGGAACAGCACGGCGGCCAGGGCCGCCGCGGTCACGACCATCGCCCCGACCTTGTCGACGAGGAGCTGCCGTCGGCGGATCGGTGTGGACAGCAGCAGATCGAGCGTGCCGTCCTCCTCTTCGCCAGCGATCGCGCGGGCCCCCGCGCCGATCGCGAACACGAGGAACAGGATCGGTCCGAGGAGGCTGAAGGTCTCGCTCCGGAGGTAGCCGGCGGGCGTCGTGAAGTCCGCGCCGATCACGTTGCGGACGGCCTCCGGGAGCTTCTCCAGATACCCGGTGAAGTCTGCGGCGCTGTTCTCGATGCTCGGGTAGAAGGCGGCATAGGTCGCGGCGACGGCCGCGAGCCCGATCCCCCATCCGATGAGGGCCCGCCGCTGATCGCGGAGCGTCTTCGCGAACAAGCCGATCATCTCGGGCTCCCGTCGGTGGTCGGAGCCTCGCCGTTTTGGGCGAAGTAGGCCAGGAACAGATCCTCCAGGCTCGGCTCGTGCGTCTCGACATTGATCACGGTGTGGCGTGCCGCCTCCTTGATCACGGGATCCACGGAGCCCTCGATCTCGAGGGACAGCTCGTCGCCATGCGACCGGAGGCCGCGGATCCGCGGCAGCCGGGCGAACGCGTCCATGGGCGCGGGACCGTCGAAGTGGAGTTCGATCCGCCGGCGCACCCGCGCCTTGAGGTCGCCGATGTCGGAGACGGTCGCGAGCCGCCCCTCGCGGATGATCCCCACGCGGTCGCAGACGCGCTCGACCTCGGGCATCACGTGAGAGCTGAGGAACACGGTCGTCCCGCGTTCGCGCTCCTCGTCGAGCATCGCGTAGAAGGTCTGCTGCACGAGCGGATCGAGCCCCTGCGTCGGCTCGTCCATCACCAGAAGCTCGGGCCGGTGCATGAAGGCCTGGACGAGGCCGATCTTCTGCTTGTTGCCGTGGGACAGGTCCTTGATCCGCTTCGTGAGATCCAGCCCGAGACGCGTGGCAAGGTCCTGCGCGAACGCGAGGTCGATCCCGCCGCGGAAGGCAGCGAAGTCGCGGAGGAACCGCTCGCCGGTAAGCCGCTCGTACAGGGCGAGCTCGCCCGGCAGATAGCCCACCCGCTCGTGGATCTCGGGTCCGCGATGGTGCGCGTCGAGCCCGAAGAGTCGCACCGCGCCCGAGCTCGGCCGGATGAAGTCGAGCATCGTGCGGATCGTGGTCGTCTTGCCGGCCCCGTTCGGCCCGAGGAACCCGAAGACCTCGCCGGCGCCGACGGAGAAGCTCAGATCCTCGACCCCGCGGTCGTGTCCGTAGAACTTCGTCAGGCCCTCGGCGGTGATGATGTCGTCGACGGCTGCCATGGCTCCATCCTCCCGCACCGGGCCGAGGGCTGCGGACGGCGTCCGGCCCTGCACCTCGGGGACCGTCGGTTACGGCCCGAGGTGGTAGCCGAGGCGCCTCGGCAGCCGGGCCACGAAGTCCACGAGCGGGTTGGGCGCCTGACCGCGATCTTCGAACTCGTCCTTGCGGCGGATCGCCGTGTTGGCGATCAATGCCCCCGGCGACTTGATCGGCTCCGGCGGGAAGCGCAGCGGGTCGGCGTCGACGAAGGGCAGGTCGAGCACCTCCTCGTAGCGGCCGAGGGCTCGCAGCGCCAGGATCCGCCCGCCGAAATGCGCGGGGCCGACCCCGTTGCCCGTGTACCCGAGGCCGTAGTGCACGGCGCCGTTCTCGAACGAGCCGAAGAACGGGAGGTGGGCGCCCGAGACGTCGATCGGGCCCCCCCAGCCCGCGTCGATCGGCACGCCGCGGAACGTCGGGAACATCCGATGGAGGTCGGCGATCGCCACGCGGAGCGCGCGCTCGTCGTAGGCGAACCGTGGCCCGATGGTGCGGGCGAGGTTCGGCTGCATGCCCCCGATCCCGTAGGCGATGCGACCGTCCGGCGTCGTGCGCAGGTAGTGGAGCGCGGCGCGGTAGTCGGAGACGCCGAGGCCATCGGTCCAATGCAGCTCGTCGAGCTTCTCGGGCGCCGGCGCCGTCAACACGATGTAGCTCCCGCGCACCGTGATCGCCCGCCGGAACCGCTTCATGCGCGCGGCCCAGGCGTTCAGGGCAAGCACGGCTGCGCCCGCCCGCACGGACCCTTCGGGCGTCTCGGCAACGGACGGGGAACCGGCGCCGAACCGCGTGACGGCAGAGCCCTCGTAGATCCGGACCCCCTGCTCCATCGCGACGCGGCGCATGCCGCGGGCGAGACGTGCGGGCTGGGCGGTCGCGCCGTGCTCCATGTACACGCCGCCGAACACCACAGGGGAATCGACCCGCGCGCGGGCGGCAGCGGCATCGAGCACCTCGAGGTCGTTGCCAACCTCCAGCCGGTCAGCCGTGATCACCTGGTCGGCCCACGCCCCGACCTGAGACTCACTCGTGGCGACCCCCAAGGCTCCGTCGGCCTGGAACCAGGCGTCGATCCCGTTCGCCTCGCAGAAGGCCCCGATCGCGGTCACGCTCTCGTCGCCGACGCGGCAGATTCGGAGCGCCATCTCGTCGCCGTACGCCTCCGCGAGGTGCGGCAGGTCCTCCCAGAAGCTGCTGACGAACCCGCCGTTGCGCCCGCTCGGCCCACCGCCGCAGATGTCCTGCTCGAGGACCACGACGTCAGCGCCGGGGTCCAGTTCCTTCAGGTGGAGGGCGGCCCACAGGCCCGTGTAGCCGCCGCCCAGGATCACGACGTCGGCCGTCGTGTCGCCGTCGAGCGGCGGCGCCGGCTCACCCTCGAACTCGGGGCGCGCCAGCGCCTCGCGGAGCCACCAGCTCCGCCCGGCGTCGGCGGGCACGGGGAGGTCCGGATCGGTCATCGTCGGGGGCCCAGGTTATAGCCCAGGCGTCGCGGCGCGGTGGCGACGAGCCGCGTGACGGGGTCCGGGGAGCCGCCGACGGCCTCGGTGTCGTCCTTGTGCCAGATCGCGGTGTTCGCCACGAGCATCCCTGGGGAACGGATCGGCTCGGGCGGGAACCGCTTCGGCGTCCGCCCGACGATCGGCAGCCGGGCGAGCTCGTCGTCGGCATGGAGGGCGAGCGACGCGAGGATCTTCCCGCCCAGGTGTGAGGGCGCGACGCCGTTGCCCGTATAGCCCAGGCCGTGGTGGACGTTCCCCGGGGCCGTGGTCCCGAAGAATGGAAGGTTCAGGCCTGACACGTTGATCGGGCCGCCCCATCCGGCCGCGATAGGCACGTCGGCGAACGACGGGAACAGCTCGTGGAGGTCGCCGGCGACCTTGCGCACGAAGCCTTCGTCGAAGGCGAGGGAGGGGCCGACATCCCGCGCGAGCCCGCGCTGGACGCCTCCGAGACCGATCGCGATCCGTCCGTCGGGGGTCGTGCGCAGGTAGTGGATCGAGGCACGCTGGTCGCGCACCGCCTCGCCCCCCGTCCAGTTGAGGTCGGCGAGCCGCTCCGGCGCCGGCTCGGTCACCACCATGTAGGAACCACGGATCGTCAGGTACGGTCGGAACCGTCGCCACGAGGTGGCCCATGCACCGAGCGCGATCACGGCCTCGCTCGCGCGCACGGTGCCTCCGGGCGTCTCTGCGATCGCGGGCGTTGCAGCCCCGAACCGCGTCACCGGTGTTCCCTCGTGGATCCGGACCCCGCGGGCGAGCAGCGCGCCGCGGAGACCGCGTGCGAGGCGGGCCGGGTGCACCGTGGCGGCGTGGGGGATGATCATCCCGCCTACGAACGAGGGGCCCGCGCACCGGGCCCGCACCTCGTCGGCCGAGAGCTCGTGGATCCAGTCGGCGAACCCCAGCCGCTGGGCGGCCTCGATCGTGGAGCGCCAGCGTCCGATCTGCAGGTCGTTGGTAGCGACCGCGAGATCGCCCCCCTTGCGGCACCAGGCGTCGACGTCGTTCGTCCGGCACCACACCTCGATCTCGTCGACGCTCGGCGCGACGGCGTCGATCAGCACCTTCGCGTCGGCCTCGCCGAATGTCGCGATCAGGTCGGCGACGTTGCCGAGCCACCCGTCGACGAAGCCCCCGTTGCGCCCGCTCGGGCCGCTGCCGCAGATGTCCTGCTCCAGCAGCACGACGTCGATCTCGGGGTCACGCTCCTTCAAGGACCAGGCGGTCCACATCCCCGTGTAGCCGCCGCCTAGGATCACGACGTCGGCCCGCGTGTCGCTCGCGAGCGGCGGGGTGGGCTCGCCCTCGAACTCGGGTCGCGCGAGTGCCTCGCGCAGCCACCAGCTGCGGCCGAGGTTCGGCGGCGTCTCGCTTTTCGACGCCGCTGGCGTCACGGCTCACTCCGGCGGATCGCACAGAACTCGTTGCCTTCGGGATCGGCGAGGACGGCGTACCGCCAGCCGTACTCGACCCTCGGTGGGTGTACCAGCGTCCCGCCGAGGGCACGGACGGTCTCGATCGATCGCTCGACGTCGTCGACCTCGATGTCCAGGTGGAGGCGGTTCTTCACCGACTTCGACTCGGGCACGCGCTGGATCCGGAAGATCGGGAATCCCTCCGTCGGGGCGAGGTCGATGTAATGGCCGTCGCCCGCCACCGTGTCGACGGACGTGCCCAGGACGGCCGACCAGAACGCCGCGAGCGCATGCGTGTCCGCGCCATCGATCACCAGCCCGTTCACCGATCCGAGGCCCCTCATCGCGGCGACATCGTAGTCGCCCCTGCCCGCCCGGAGTCGTGCGGCGGCACCGGTTGCTACCGTGAAGGCTTCCGCAGGACGACGTCGAGGAGGGCATCCCCATGGCAGGCGGGTCGAAGCGCCCCCGCAGCACCCAGGTCACCGAGGGGCCCGAGCGCGCGCCCGCGCGCGCGATGCTCCGGGCGGTCGGGTTCTCCGAGGACGATTTCGCCAAGGCCCAGGTCGCCGTGGCCTCGTCCTGGAACGAGGTCACCCCCTGCAACTACCACCTCGACAAGCTGGCTGCGCTCTCGAAGGAGGGCGTGCGCGCCGGTGGGGCCGTGCCGATCGAGTTCACTACTATCGCCGTCAGCGACGGCATCGCGATGGGCCACGACGGCATGAAGGCGTCCCTGATGAGCCGCGACCTGATCGCCGACTCCGTGGAGCTCGTGCTGCACGCCGAGCGGATGGACGCCCTGGTGGGCATCGCGGGCTGCGACAAGTCCGAGCCCGGGATGCTGATGGCGATGGCGCGCATGAACCTGCCGTCGGTCTACCTCTATGGCGGCACGATCCTGCCGGGCACGTACCAGGGCCGCGACATCACGGTGCAGGACGTGTTCGAGGCGGTGGGCGCGCACGCGAAGGGCTCGATCGACGACGACGAGCTCCTCGCGATCGAGCGGAACGCCTGTCCTGGGACCGGATCGTGCGCCGGCATGTACACGGCGAACACGATGGCCGCCGTCGGCGAGGCGCTCGGGATGTCCCTCCCAGGCTCGGCGTCACCTCCCGCCGTCGACTACCGGCGCGAGGTGTTCGCCCGCGAGTCGGGGACGCGTGCCGCGCAGCTCGTGGCCGAGGGCGGTCCGCTCCCGCGAGACATCCTCACGAAGCGGGCCTTCGAGAATGCGATCGCCGTCGTGATGGCGGTGGCCGGCTCGACGAACGCCGTGCTGCACCTCCTCGCGATCGCCCGCGAGGCGCACGTCGACCTGCAGCTCGACGACTTCGATCGGATCGGCCGCACCGTGCCGCACCTCGTGGACGTCCGCCCCGCGGGCCGGTTCGTGATGAGCGACATCGACCGCGTCGGCGGGATCCAGGTCGTATTGAAGGAGCTGCTCGAGGCGGGCCATCTGCACGGCGACGCGATCACCGTCACCGGCAGGACGCTCGCCGAGAACATCGCGGCGATGGAGATCGCCGCGCCCGACGGCGAGGTGATCCACGCGCCCGACGATCCGATCCATCCGTGGGGTGGCCTCGCGATCCTTCGCGGCAACCTCGCCCCCGATGGCGCGGTCGTGAAGGCCGCCGGCGCCGAGGGCCTCGTGTTCGAGGGCCGCGCCAAGCCGTTCGACTCCGAACAGGCGGCGTTCGATGCGCTGACGTCCGGCGAGATCGTGTCCGGGGACGTGATCGTGATCCGTTACGAGGGTCCGAAGGGGTCGCCCGGGATGCCCGAGATGCTAGCCGTGACGGCGGCGGTCGCCGGTGCCGGGCTCGGCAAGGTCGTGGGGCTGATCACCGACGGCCGGTTCAGCGGCGCCACGAAGGGCTTCAGCGTGGGGCACGTGGCGCCCGAAGCCTTCGTCGGTGGTCCGATCGCGCTCGTCGAGGAGGGCGACACGATCCGGATCGACGTCGACGCGCGCATGGTCGAGATGCAGGTCGACGACGCCACACTCGAGGCACGTCGGGCGGGGTGGATCCAGCCCGAGTACCGGTACACCCAGGGCGCGCTCGCGAAGTACGCGCGCACCGTCGGCTCGGCCGACCACGGAGCGGTGACCTGGTGAGCGCGCACCCCACGATCACGTCGCCCGCCGCGCTCCAGTGCCGGATCTGCGGCCAGCAGTACCCCGTCGAGCCCCTCACGATCTGCGAGGAGTGCTTCGGGCCGCTCGAGCCCGCCTACGACCTGCAGTCGGTCGACGGCGAGGTCTTCACGAAACAGGCCGAGCAGGGTCCGCAGTCACTCTGGCGGTACGAATCGCTCCTGCCCGGGGGCCCCACGATCGACCGGGTCGACCTGGGCGCGGGGCTCACGCCCCTCCGTCGCGCCGACAACCTGGGCGCGGCGCTCGGGCTCCAGCATGTGTGGATCAAGGACGACTCGGTCAACCCGTCGAACTCCTTCAAGGACCGGGTCGTCAGCGTCGCGATCACGATGGCACGCGCGTTCGGGTACGAGGCGATCTCCTGCGCGTCGACCGGAAACCTCGCGAACGCGACCGCCGCGCACGCCGCGAAGGTGGGCATGGACTGCTACGTGTTCGTCCCCGAGGATCTCGAGCGGGCGAAGATCCTCGCGACGGAGGCCTACGGCGCGAAGGTCGTCGCGGTGAAGGGGAACTACGACGAGGTGAACCGCCTGTGCAGCGAGGTCGCCGAGGCGCTCCCGTGGGCCTTCGTCAACGTGAACATGCGCCCGTACTACGCCGAGGGGTCCAAGTCGCTCGGGTTCGAGACGGCCGAGCAACTCGGCTGGCGATTGCCCGACCACGTGGTCGTCCCGATCGCGAGCGGCGCCCTGCTCACGAAGATCCACCGGGCGTTCAGCGAGCTGATCGCGATCGGCGCGGTCGAGGAGAAGCCGTACCGCGTCTCGGGCGCACAGCCCGAAGGGTGCCGTCCCGTCGCGCAGGCGTTCCTCGACGGCGACGAAGAGGTGACGCCGGTGAAGCCCGACACGATCGCCCGGTCGCTCGCGATCGGTGCGCCCGCCGACGGCTTCTTCGCGTTGAAGGTGGCGCGTCAGACCGGCGGGCACATCGAGTGGTGCACCGAACAGGAGATCCGCGAAGGCATCCGGCTGTTGGCGAGCACGGAGGGCGTGTTCACGGAGACGGCCGGCGGGGTCACGATCGCGAACCTCAAGCGGATGGCCGACCAGGGCATCATCCGCTCCGAGGAAGAGGTCGTCGCGTACGTCACCGGGAATGGGTACAAGACGATCGAGGCCCTCGAGGGCTTCCTCGAGCCCACGTACAGCGTGGCGCCCGACCTCGACGAGTTCCTCGCCGCCCTGCACGCCTGACCGAACGAGCGAGAGCCCGCGCATCGGCGCGGGCTCTGTCGCTCGAGCGGTTCCGACCTACGGCAGCACGTGGTAGATGAATGCGTACTCCGTGCCCCCGTGGCGCGCCTTGATCTCCATCGTGCCGCGGGCGTTCGCGAAGTTCCCCTTACCGCCCGTGATCGCGATGACGTTGTCCTTGCCGTCGTAGAACGGTCCCTCGACGGTGATGGCGCCTCCGGGCACCCAGGCGATCCACCGGCATTCCCACGACCCTTCAGCCGGGTTGATGCGGATGCACTCGCCCTGGTCGCGGCCGACCTGTTCCTTGTTGTCGGCGTCGAACAGCTTGTTGTGCCAGGTGAGGATGTCACCGGGCGAGTCGCCCTTCTTGCCGACGTCAGCCACGACGTCGGTGGTGGC
>Ga0247830_10000311_pt1 | contig 16768 bp, 12 predicted proteins | sample 12C_Control_Day5_FD_207766 | JGI IMG/M metagenome (GOLD analysis project Ga0247830, IMG submission 207766) | Soil microbial communities from agricultural site in Penn Yan, New York, United States - 12C_Control_Day5 | ecosystem: Environmental > Terrestrial > Soil > Agricultural land | place...
TATGTCGTCTGGCCCAATGCCAACGCCTATATCGCCGCGCGCCATGCGCTGAAGGGATTCACCGACGCGCTCCGCAGCGAAGTGAGAGGCACCGGGATCATCGTGACGCTTGCCGTGCTCGGTCCGGTCGAGACTCCCTATTGGGAACACAATCCCGGTAGCCGCGAATATCTGCCCAGGGCAAATCCGAGGCTGGCGCCGCCGCTTAACGCCGCCGAGGCGGCCGAGGCAATCTTCGAGGGCGTGGAGAGCCGCAAGTGGACCGTGGTGAAGCCCGCCATCATGCGCGCGCTATTTCTGCTCAACGCCGTCGCGCCCGAGCTCGTCACCCGCCATCTTCGCCGCAGCATTCGCAAGCGGCCCAACTGACCCTAGCGTCTAGTCGTGCCTAAGCGCCGCAACAGCCAGTAGACGAGCGCCGAGGCGCCGGCAGTGAGCGCTATCGCCCAAAGGAATCCGGCGTTGTCCCCGGTCAATGGCAACCCGGCGACATTCATCCCGAAGACGCCGGTAACCAGCGTCGCCGGCAGGAAGACGGTGGTTACGATCGAGAGCACGTGCAAGCTGCGATTGGTCTGCTCGCTGCCTTTGAGCATGATCTCCTCCTGCAAGAGCCTGGAGCGATCGCGCAGCTCTACAATCTCGGTGTCAAGCCAATCGAGGCGCTGAATGAGCTTCTTCGTCCGCAGATTGAGGGCCGGATTCTCGGACTCCTCAATTTCGTGCTCGAAGCGCTGGATGAGCGAGCGCAGCGTGACGAGTTGCCGATGCAGCCGCACGGTCGTGCGCCGCACGCTGCCGACCACTTTGCGGTCGACATTCAGCTCATCAGCCAGGATCCTTTCTTCGGCCCGGTCGAGCTGATCGGCAAGACCATCGGCAAAATGGTCGAGCGACTCGATCATCTGCCCGGCAATCAATTCAAGCAGCGCGGCTGGCGATTGGACCTTCGCACCTAGACGCAGCGCTTTGCGGGTCGCTTCGATCGCGTTCAGCTGATGCCGGCGGCTGGAGATGAACACGCGCTCTGTCAGGGCAAAGTGCAGAAAGCCGATTTCCTCGGTGGGGCCGCTCAGCCCGCAGACGAGATCGGCAAGGATGCCGTAAAGGCAGGCTTCGCTCCCTTGCAGCTGCTGATGCTCGTCGCCGGAGACGAGAAGCGTCCGCGCCGGGTCGGGAAGCTCGGGCGTGGTGGCCAAGAAATGGCTGGCACGCATATCGGCGAGGTTGAAATGGAGCCAGAGCCAGCCGCCCCCTGCCGACACCGGCTGCTCGACATTGAGCACCTCCGACGACCCGTCCGGATAGAAGCGGTAGGAGATCACCAGACCCGCCAAGGGCTTGGCCTGCGCTTCGGCAATATCGCTGGGAGGCTTTGTCTCTAGGGCCGTCATTCGCTTCAGCTCCCCGGGGAAGCTGAGAACCGAAATGTTACAGTCGTGTGACACCCGGCTGTTTACCGGCGGGAAACGGGGGCTGACCTATCTAAACTGACGCATAGCTGCGCCTAAAGGTGCGGCATGCTCGCCGATAGCCGCTTCCGCGCGTTTCAGCGCTTCTTTCGTCGCCGGGCTCTCCCGTTTTTTCCAAGAGCGAGCCGGTCTGATAATGCTGGGTGATGCCGCCCGTTGCCCAGTACGCCCCTGGCCTCGCCGCGCTGCTTCACTACAAGCTCGCGGACGCCCCTGCCGACCTCAAGGCAGGTCTCGCGGTGACCGCCGTCGCCCTGCCGGTTGGCATTGCCTATGCCGAACTCGCCGGCTTTCGGCCGGAAGTGGGACTCTATTCGAGCATACTGCCGCTTGTGGCCTACGCAATCTTCGGCACGTCCCGGCAATTGATTGTGGGCCCTGATGCCGCCACCTGCGCGCTGGTTGCCGCGAGCGTGGCGCCGCTCGCTGCGGGTGACCAGGGAACCTACGCCTCGCTTTCCATGGTGCTCGCATTGCTCACGGGCGTTCTGTGCATCGCCGCAAGCTTCCTGCGGTTGGGAGCGCTCGCAGATTTTCTATCCAGGCCGATTCTGGTCGGCTTTCTCAATGGCGTGGCGCTCTCCATCATTCTTGGTCAGGCCGACAAGATCTTCGGCTTCCCGGTCGTCGAGAGCGGCATTCTCCCGCGCCTAGCCGAGATCGCCGGCAAGCTCGACGCCATTCAGTGGCCGACACTCTCCGTTGCGGTTGGAACGTTCCTCGTTCTCTTGATTGTGCCACGCGTGGTGCCTCAGCTACCGGCCGCCCTTGTCGGCATGGTGCTCGCTGGCGCCGCAGTTCTGCTGCTTAATCTCTCCGCGTTAGGCGTGAAAACCATCGGACACGTTCCTGCCGGACTGCCTGAGCTGGAGCTGCCGATCGTCGACCCAAAGATGCTGCCGGCCCTTCTGGCAGAGGCGGCAGGTTTGGCCCTCGTCAGCTTCTCAAGCCTGATGCTGACGGCACGGAGCTTTGCCGCGAAAAACGACTATGACATCGATGCCGACCAGGACTTCGCCGCACTTGGCGCCGCCAATATAGCCTCCGCCGTCTCGCAAGGCTTTGCTGTTAGTGGAGCGGATTCGCGTACCGCCATGAGCAATGAGGCCGGTGGCAGAACCCACGCGGTTGGGCTCGTGGTGGCGGCGGCGGTGGCGTTGGTGCTTCTGTTCTTCACGGCTCCGCTGCAATACGTGCCGATGGCTGCGCTTGGCGCCGTTCTCATCGCTGCAGCCATGTCTCTGATCGATTTCGGCAGCCTCCGACTCTTTTACCGGATCGACCCTACTGAAGCTCTCCTCTCGGTGCTGGCCACGTTCGGCGTTGTTGCCGTCGGTGCGGTCAACGCGATTCTGTTTGCGGTGGTGCTCGCACTGTTGCGCTTCATCAGATTGGTGTCGCGGCCCCGCGTCGAGATCCTGGGAAAGGTCGAGGGATTCCCCGGATTTCATTCGTTAGTGCGACACGAGGACGGGAAGAGTGTGCCCGGCCTCCTTCTCTTTCGCTTCAATGCTCCAATCACCTTCTTCAACGCCCCTTATTTCAAGCGCGAGTTGCTGCGAGCCGTCGACGAAGCGGGGTCTGGCCTGCATCACGTCGTCATCGACCTGCTCCCGGTGACCAGCATCGATGCAACCGGACTCATGACCATCACTGAACTCGCGACGGCGCTCAACGCGCGAGGCATTGGGCTCAACGCCGCCGGCCGCTTGACCGAGTGGGACATCTGGGCAGCTGAGCGCGGCTTTGACGGCTACGGAATCGGTGCTTTCCCGACCTTGCGCCAAGCCGTGCGCGAGCTATCGTCGCAAGCGCCGCCACCTTGATCCCCGTCATGGCCCGAGCAGGCAGGCGCCCACTCTCGTTTATCTGGTCACCCGAAACTCAGAGCGGTCCGAGATGAAGCCATTGCCGCATAGTTACGAGGTTACACTCACCGGCGGTCCTACCGGTAACGCCACCATCTCAGCCGATGGAGTACCCCGGCTGAGCTCGGCGCCCCCGAAGGAATTCGATGGCCCGGGCGATGCCTGGAGCCCAGAGCATCTTCTGCTCGCCTCCGTGCTTGCCTGCTTCATGTTCACCTTTCGCGCTTTGGCGCGGGGCTCCAACTTCGACTTCCTGTCGCTCCACCGAGATTGTGCTCAAGCCCCGGCTCGTGCTGACGAAGGGCGCGGACCCTGACCGCGCCAACCGGGTGCTTGAGAAGGGCAAGACTGCGTGCCTGGTAACCGCCTCGTTGTCCGTCCCGGTTCGCCTCGAGGCCGAAATTCTCGCTGCGGTATAGGCACCGCGCGCTTATTGCGCCACTACGATCCAGATATTCGCGACAATCACGACGAGGCAGATGAGGATCTGCCAGAAGAGCGGCCGCGCGCGGAACCGTCGGCGGAAAACTGTGCTTAAAGCGCGCTTAGTTGTTGAGAAAACCTGAGATGGCATCGGCAATGCTGTTTCCACGCCGGGCACCGCCGCGCTGCTGGACACGCGCCGGCCGGCTCGCGACCGGAGCGGGCTCCGAGTAATCTTCGACGATCGCCGTATCGACGTCGAAGGGCATCCGCTCGCCGAACATCGCCGCGGCCATGCGCGCGTCATGACCGTAAAGATCGCGGAAGGTGGCGATAGACCCGTCATCGTTCACCTTCAATGTGAAATAGGTGATGTAGACGGGGATCTTCTGCCTCAGCGGAACCTGATAATCGGGCTTGCCGCCGATCGCCGAAGCGACCCTCTGGGCAGTCCAGCCCTGGTCCTGCTGCAACAGGATAGTTGCCAGCTGCTCAGGGTTTTGCACCCGCATGCAGCCGTGGCTCTCGGCGCGGATGGTCTTGGCAAACAGGTTCTTCTGCGTCGTGTCGTGCATATAGACGTCATGCTTGTTAGGGAACAGGAATTTCACCGCGCCAAGCACGTTGGTCGGTCCGGGTGGCTGGTAGACGTTGAGGCTGCGGATATCAATGCGGCTCCAGTCGAGCAGCGACGGATCGACTTCCCTGGTGCCGATGGCGACGCGCAGGCCGTTCCGCGCGAACACGGAGGCGTCATACATGCCGCCGCCGAAGAAGAAATCACCACCGCCCCTGATGGAGGGCAAGAGCTCATCGGTCTTGATCGAGTTCGGCACGTTCCAATAGGGATTGAACACGATCGTCTGCATATCGTTTGAGAACACCGGCGTCTGGTTGCTGGGCTTACCGACCACCACCCGCGTGGTGAAGGCAGGCTTGCCGTCCTCCATCACCTTGAGCATGAACTCGGGGATGTTGACCGCCACGTAGAATGACCCAAGGTCGTTCGGGAGCCAGCGCCAACGCTCCATGTTGATGAGAATCTGATGCGTGCGCGCCGGGCTCGAGTTCTGTCGGTTCTGCTGATTGAGCACGCGCCGCGTCCCGGGGCCTACCATGCCGTCGGGCCGATAGCCGCGCTCCCGTTGGAAGCGGTCGACTGCCTCCTCGACAGTGGCGTCGAACACGTTCTCCTTGGCTGGGTCGGCCGCAGGCACGTCGAGCCGCTTCCGCAGCAGCGCCACCTGCTCGTGCTCGACGCCGATCTTGAGCACCGGTCCGTCAGGGATGCGCACCACGTCATCTTTTTCTTCGACATTGCCGCCGCGCGCGGCGATCAGCGCCTTGCGCAAAGCTTGGAACTGAGGCTGGTCTGGCTGGAAGCTGCGCAAGTAGATTGCGGGATCCGAGCGGATGGCCATGGACTGCATCACTTGCAGCGGATCGGGCAGCGCCAGCGTCGGATCGAGATTGGGATTGATTTTGGTCCAATCGAACCGGCCGCCCCTCGCGTCGCGCGCATAGCGCAGCATGGCGATGTTCAGCTTGACCTCGGCATCGGCGAGCGCTGGCGTCGCACGGGCAGAGTTCCGATCGATGCTATCGAGCTTGGGCAGCGTGTAGTCTGATGCGCGCAGGCCATAGTCGTCGGCCTTGCCGATCTCCTCCATCACCGATTTGGCGCGGGAGTTAAGTCCGTTGTCATCGACCCAGAGAAGGGTCGCGTCGGAACCGGAATAATAGTCCGCGATCGCATTCATTTCGGCGCCCGCCTTGCCGCCCTTCTCGGAGGCGCGGGTGACGATCGCGATACGCAGCGCCTCGGCCGGGCCGATCAGCGCCGCGGGCCCGTCGGGCTCAGCCGGGTAGGCAGGCGAGAGCGCGGCCAGGCAGCCAATGGCCGCGGCGGAGAACAGGACAAGAGTCGCGCGAGAGGATGACCTCAAGAAGCCGCTCCTGATAATCGGTGGACCCCCTAAAACTTGCCCTCGCCACCCCGAATGCAAACAGTGCCCGCGGCGCTTCATCCCTCGCAAATCAACTTCGCGCGAAGCGCTGTCGCGATTCCCTCGCGGGCCCCAGCCACATACGTTAGCCTCTAATATTTGCGCCCGTACAGAGGCAAGAGAAAGGCAAGCCTGTGCCAAGCCGCGGCATAGGAAAAATCTTGTACGTTTTCAGTCGATTACGACCAGCAACTGCGGGCAGAGAAGCGTGGAAAGCACGCCTTGAAGCCCCGCGGTGCGCTAAGAGGCGAGCTTAAGCTGCGCCTTGCCGTCGGCATGCGCCAGCCCACCGTCCTTCCCGGCGAACGGCAGCGTGGCGCTCGCGCCGAACTTCCTGAGCAGCCGCGCCATATATTTGCGGAAGCGATAGTGGTGAATCTCGAATTTGTGCCAGGGCGTGTCCTTGTAGGGGATGCCATGGCCGATATCAGGGGTGGCGCTTGCCTTGAGCTTGCGGAACCACGCGGCGTGCTTCGGGTCTGAGGTCATGGCGACAATGAAGCTCGCAATCAGTCTCGCCTGGTAATCGGCAAGCTGCCACACGCCGCCTTCCGCCGGCTCGAACAGCCCAACGACGAACAGATCGTCATGGTCGCGGTCGAAGGTGTGGATGAAGAGCTTGGAGCGGCCGTCCTCATACAGAATATAGCTCTGGTCCATGAACGGGAAGCTTGGCCGGAATCCGGTGGCGTAGACGATGAGATCGATTTCCTCGTTGCTCCCGTCGGCGAAATGCACGTCCTTGCCGTCGAGCCTCTCGATCCCAGGCTTGGCCACGATGCGCCCATGCACGATGTGATCGAGATAGAGCGTGCAGGCGGTGGGATGCGCCTCGAACAGGCCGTGGTCCGGAGCCGGCAAATTGTAGCGCCAGTGCGAACCGACGGTGGCGCGCATGCCCCACCAATAGAGCTTCCGCATAATGGAGCGCGGCAGCGGCCAGCGGCTGGTGAGATCGATGAATGTGTCGGTCGGCTTGCCAAACACGAGCTTGGGGAAGAAGTAATAGCTTCGCCGCATGGAGTGCACGGCGCGCGCCCCGTCATGGGCGGCATCGTCGAGAATGTCGACGGCGGAGTTGCCGGCGCCCACCACCAGCACCCGCTTGCCCTTGAGGTGCTCCTTCGATTTCACATCGTGTGAGTGGAGGATCTCGCCGGTGAAGGCGCCGGAAAAACTCGGCCAGTTCGGGTGCCAATGATGGCCATTGGCGACGACGAGCCCATCATAGAAGCGCGGCTTTGCTTCGCCTTCGATCTGGATGCGCCAGCGCCCGTCGACGCGCGCAGCCGAGGCGACCCGCGCATTGAAGGTGATGCGGCCGTAGAGCCCGAACTCCTTGGCATAGGCGCGCAGATATTCTTGCGCCTGGGCCCGGCTCAGATAATGCGGCCACTCCTCCGGAAAATCGTAGTCGGGGTACTTGGACAGCTTCTTCGACGAGTTGAGATAGGTCGAGCCGTAGACCACGTGCGGGTTTTGCGGATTCCAGATGCCCCCGACGTCGCCAAGCGCCTCGAAGCAGTCGAACGGTATGCCGCGCTCCGCGAAGGTCTTGGCCACCGGTAGCCCGGAGGCGCCGGCGCCGATGATGCAGTACCGTTTCACGGTTTCCCCACGCAAATAACGGCTCCTTCCACTCTGGCTCCGATCCGCCCTGGATAGCACGGAAGCCGGGCAGGCTGACCCCCTGAAATCGAGTCGAGCGCCGGCAAGCTCATTGATCTGTATCAATTCGCCGCAAGCCTACATCGGCTCACTCGGTACCGGTCGCTGGTGTATACAGACGATGCGCCGGCATCCCGGCCATGAGACCGGCCCCCTGCAATCGGCGGGGCTTTGCCTTATGGTCTGGCGAGGGGGATTTGCATGGACATCAAGGGTGACGTGACGATCCAAAGCTGGGACGGCACCTGGACCTATCGGCCCAAGGTGCTGGTCACGCCTGAGACGCCGGAGGACATCGTCGAGATCGTAAAGAGCGTGGTGCGCTTCCCCTCGCCGGTGCGCCCCGCCGGCTCGATGCACTCGACCGCACGCATGAACGGCGACGACGGCGGCACCATGGTCGACATGAAGGCCATGAACCGCATCCTCAAATTCGGCGAGGACACCGTGACGGTGGAGGCCGGTGCGACCTATATCGTCGTGTCCAATGCGCTCAAAGAACGCGGCCTGCAATTCCACGTCACCACCGAGATCGGTAACGTCACCTTCGGCGCCATGGCGACCGCTGCGACCAAGGACAGCTCTTTCCCCGGCGGCTATGGGCAGATCAGCTCCTATGTCAGCGGCATGCGCTACATCACGCCCGGCGGCGACATCCGCGCCATCAACGAAGGCGACCATCCGGAAGAGATGCAGGTGATGCGCTCGAGCTACGGTCTGCTCGGCATCGTCTTCGAGGTCACCATCAAGGTGAGACCCACCACGGCGCTCAGCGTGCGGCATCACTCGATGGGACTTGCCGAATTCCGCAAGCGTTTCCCGGTCTACAAAGCGCAAAGCTACGCGGTGATGTACTACATCTTTCCTTATGTGCGCCGCGTGCTGGTCGAGTTGCGCAAGGACAATCCCTCGGCGCCGCCGACCTCGCGGCGCCGCTGGACCTACCGCAATCGCTTCTGGCGCAAATATGGTCCGGCCATCACACTGTGGATCAAGGGCCGCACCGAAAACAGGAGATTGCGCGAGCTTGCCGACAAGCTCCACTTCTTCATCTTGCGTCAGGGGCTCATGCGCGTCGTTCGCAGCGACGTCACCTGGCCGCACGCGCAGATTATCAACTATCCGCGCGATCCCGGTCCGTTCAAATATCTGTTCAGCATGTGGGCCTTCCCGGAGCGAAATTTCTTCAAGATCCTGGATGAATATTGCGACTTCGTCGAAGCCTACGACAAGCGAACCGGCTACCGCTGCGACCTCCCCTCCGTCGGCTACTCCATCGTACAGGATCGCGAGGCCCTCCTTTCCTACTGCTGGGACGGCCCGACGCTGTCGATCGATCCGGCATCCACCGGCGGCAAGGAGTGGGAGGAGTTCCTCCGCGAATACAACAAATTTTGTAGCGACCGCGGCGGACAGCCGCTGTTCAACCAGACGCCGTTCCTGACCCGCGAGCAGGCGCAAAAGGCCTTCGCCGAACGGCAGAAGCTGTTCGCCGACTACCGGCGCCAGGCAGACCCCGACAACCGCCTGCTCGATTCCTATTTCCGCGATCTGCTTTCGTAGGGTGGCAGGACACGCTTCGCTTGCCCGCCCTACGTCTATCGCACTGCACGACGCTGCGGTCCGGTGGAAGCCGCCGGCGCGCCGCTGACCAGGCCAAGGCCGGTCTCGCGTTGATCAAGGCCGGTCTCGCGTTGATAGAGGATCAGGTCGAGCGATGGCGCCGCGTCGGTGATGCGCGTGAGCAGGCAATGCGCCTGCCCCCGGTGATGGGTCTGGTGATTGAAGACATGCAAGAGCGCGAGCTTCAGCTCCTGCTCGATGTCGTCAGGATTGCTGATGGTGTGGTAGCGGATTGTTCGGTCGAGGTCGGACAGTGCAAGCGAACCGACATAGGCGGCGATGCGCGCATCTTCCTGTTCGCGCGCGGCGCGCAAGCCGGCGAAATCCTCATACAGGATCTCGTCGAGCCGCGCCGGCGACGGTCCCTCGCCGGTGAAACGATGCATCCACACCCGGTCGCCAACGAGCAGATGGTTGAGCGTGCCGTGCACCAAGCCGAAGAAGGCGCCATAGTCGGCGCGGAAGTCTGCGTCATCAAGGCTGGCTGCCGCATCGTACAGCCTGCGGTTGGCCCATTCGCTGTAGCCGGCGAGCATCTCGAATATCGGCTTCATCTAGGACCCGTGCGCTTGGTGAACCAGCGGATCAGCGGGAAGGAGAGCGCGCGCGGCATTGAACGCACCGACTTCAAAAAGCCCGCGACCTGCGGCGGGAAGGCGATCTCGTAAGGCTTGGCCGGAAGCTTCTCCAGGATCTTGCGCGCGCAGCGCTCCTTGCTCATCACATAGAGCTTCTTCTGGGCGTCATAGGAGGCGTTAAGCGGCGTATCGACGAAGCCTGGGTTGATGATGGTGACGGCGATTCCTTCAGGCTCCAATTCGAGCTTGAGGCTCTCGGCGATATTGATCACCGCTGCCTTGCTCGCACCATAGCTCCCGGTCTCCGGCCAGCCGGCATAGCCGAACAACGAGCCCATGATGGCGATGTGGCCGCTCTTCCGCTGGAGCATCGACGGCAGCACCGCGGCGACGCCGTTGATCACGCCGTCGACATTGAGCGCCATGGTCTTGTGGAAGCCGTCGAGATCGATGTTGCGGACATCGAAGGGCACGTACATGCCGGCGCCGAGAAAAGCGAGGTCGATCAGCCCAAGCTCGCTCTCCACGTTTCGGGCGCACACCTTCAAGGCATAAGGCTGCAACACGTCGGCGGGAAACGGTGTGATGTTGTCGCTCGCGGCGGCAAGCGCATCGAGCTTCTCGCTCGGCCGCGCCGTGGCACCGACCTTGACGCCGGCGGCGGCGAGCCGCCTCGCCACCTCGCCGCAGATGGCGCCCGAGGCACCGGTGATCCACGCCACCTTCCAGGGAAATTTATGTTCAGCCACCGCGCTTACTCTCTGTTGCCTAATTCCGAACGCGTGTCATTCCCGCGAAAGCGGGAAATCCAGTAACCAGCGACCTCGCTTTCAATTGCGCCGCCGGGAATGCTGGATTGCCCGGTCAAGCCGGGCAATGACAAGAGCGAATTTTGCGGCCAAGCCCTAGTTAATCCACGAAGGGGTCGTGCACGAGGATAGTGTCCTCGCGCTTCGGGCTGGTCGAGAGCAGCGCCACCGGCGCCTCGATCAGCTCCTCGAGCCGCCGCACGTACTTAATGCACTGGGCGGGAAGCTCGCCCCAGGAACGCGCGCCCCGGGTCGATTCCGTCCAGCCCTCGAGCGTCTCGTAGATGGGCTCGACGCGGGCCTGCGCCCCTTGCGCCGCCGGCAGATAATCGATCTCGCGGCCATCGAGCCGGTAGCCGACGCAGATCTTGAGCTCCGGCAGCTGGTCGAGCACATCGAGCTTGGTGAGCGCGATGCCGTTGATGCCGCCGACTTTGCGCGTCTGGCGAACGAGGCAGGCGTCGAACCAGCCGCAGCGGCGCGGCCGTCCGGTCACCGTGCCGAACTCGACGCCGCGCTCGCCGATGAGGCGCCCGGTCTCGTCCTTGAGCTCGGTGGGAAAAGGCCCCTCGCCCACGCGCGTGGTGTAGGCCTTGGTAATACCGAGCACGTAATTGATGGCGCCAGGCCCAAGGCCCGATCCGGTCGCCGCCTGCGCCGCCACGGTGTTGGACGAGGTGACGAAGGGATAGGTACCGTGGTCGATGTCGAGCAGCGCGCCTTGCGCGCCTTCGAACAGGATGCGCTTGCCAATGCGCCGCTCGCGGTCGAGCAGCGCCCACACCGTGTCGACGTAAGGCAGCACTTTCGGCGCGATGGCTTGCAGCTGTTCGCAGAGATCGTCGGCGCTGATCTCCGGCTCACCGAGTCCGCGGCGAAGCGGATTGTGGTGGGCGAGGATGCGCTCGATCTTGGGCTTCAGGCTCGACAGGTCCTGTAGGTCCATGACGCGGATGGCGCGCCGTCCGACCTTGTCCTCGTAGGCAGGACCGATGCCGCGCTTCGTCGTGCCGATCTTGCCATCACCGGCCTGCGACTCGCGAAGAGAGTCGAGCTCGCGGTGGAGCGGAAGGATCAGCGTCGCGTTCTCGGCGATGCGGAGATTGTCGCGGGAGATCGACACCCCTTGCTTCTCGATCTTGGCGATCTCCTCGGCGAGCGCCCACGGATCGACCACCACGCCATTGCCGATCACCGAGAGCTTGCCCTTGCGCACGACGCCCGAGGGAAGCAGCGACAGCTTGTAGGTGGTGCCGTCGACCACGAGGGTGTGGCCGGCATTGTGGCCGCCCTGGAAGCGCACCACGATGTCGGCGCGCTCGGACAGCCAATCGACGATCTTGCCCTTGCCTTCGTCGCCCCATTGGGAGCCGACGACCACGACATTGGCCACGGGTTAGGTCCTCTGAAATCGGATCGGGACACGAAAAACGGCCCCGCTGACTGCGGGGCCGTGGGCCTTTATAGCGTGCAGCCCGGGCCAATGCGAGTGGCATGGAATTGGTGGTTAGCGACGCCACAGCTTGAGGCGAGTCGCCGCAATCCTTGCCACGATTGATCCAATTCTTGCCCGGTTTGATCTCACTGGCGCCGGATTGAGCGGGCAAGTCTCGCCTCACGCAAAACGCACTCCCCCAAAAATCAGGAGTAATGGATGCGAGTATTCTTTCTCGCCGCGATCATAGTTTGTGCTTCGGGGCTGCCCTTGAAGGCTCAACCTTCGAAGATGCATCCGCAAGGGAGCGGCCTCATCGAGAACGTTGCCCTTACCCCTGCGAGCGGTCCGATCTCGGATTTGAACGCGGAAGCGACAAAGATCGAATCGATCGACAGCTCCAATACACGACCGACCAAGATCGAACCGAAAGGATCGCAGGTCGCGAGCCTCGCCCGCGCTGACATCAAACTCGCCAAAGTGAAACCACAACGCTCTCCTGTCGAGCAGCTGAAGGACACCAATGCCGAAACGACGCCGCTTGAGGGCGACCGCTCCGGAAATGCCGGATTGACCGGCGCCATGCGCGACGTGCAAATGAGCGCAGGGGCCTCACCCTGGCTAATGCACGCCTTGAACGACGTCGGCACCAATCCGACGGGCTGGAAGCGGCTGTGGTGCGCCAAGTCTCTGAACATGTGGCTCGAGCAGTCCGGCAAGCGCGGCTGCGGCGGCAACACCGCCGTCTCCTGCCTCAATGCCGGGCGCGAGCTGTCCGGACCGCAAGTCGGCGCCATCGCCGTGATGAAGCATCATGTCGGCATCGTGAAGGAGGTGCACGGCGCTCACGTCACGCTGGTGAGCGGCAACAATTCCGGCCGCTCGGGCGCGCGCAAAGTCGGCGTCAGCAAATATGCGAAGGGACGGGTGATGGCCTATGTCTGGCCGGAGTAGCGGTAAAGTGCAGCCAGACTAGCGCTGAAGTCCCCGAGTTCCCAACGACTCGTTATGCCGCTGCGTCAGTCAGAGCGTGCACGATGTCGGAGACGACGGTGTCGACGAGCTTCACATCGTCGCCCTCGGCCATCACCCTGATCACCGGCTCGGTGCCGGAGGGGCGGATGACGAGGCGTCCAGTCTTGCCGAGCCGCGACTTGCCGCTATCGATCGCCTTGCGCACGGCGATATTGTCCAAGGGCTGATGCCCGTTCTTATAGCGGACGTTCTTCAACACCTGCGGCAGAGGCTCGAAGCGATTGCAAATCTCGCTCACCGGCTTGCCGCTCTGCGCCACCACGGCGAGGAGCTGTAGCGCGGTGACGAGGCCGTCGCCGGTGGTCGAATAATCTGACAGAACGATGTGGCCCGACTGCTCGCCGCCGACATTGTAGCCATGCTGCCGCATGTGCTCGACCACGTAACGGTCGCCGACCGGGGTTCGCTGCAGGCCAAGACCGAGATCCTGCAAATAGCGCTCGAGCCCGAGATTGGACATGACCGTGGCGACGATGCCGCCGCCGGCGAGCCGTCCGCGCCTGAGCCAGGACTCGGCGATGACCGCCATGAGTTGATCGCCGTCGATCATGCGGCCTTTCTCGTCGACGATCACCACGCGATCGGCGTCTCCGTCGAGCGCGATGCCGATATCGGCGCGCACTTCATTGACCTTGCGAATGAGGTCGCCGGGTGCGGTCGAGCCGCAATCCTTGTTGATGTTGAAGCCGTTTGGATCGACGCCGACCTTGACCACGTCGGCGCCAAGCTCCCACAGCGCCTCGGGGGCAACCTTGTAGGCCGCGCCATTGGCGCAATCGATCACCGCCCTGATGCCGTCGAAGCGGAGGTTCTTGGGCAGCGTGCGCTTGGCGAACTCGATATAGCGCTCGCGTGCGCTGTCGATGCGGGTCGCCCTGCCGATCTTCTCCGGTGCGGCGAGCAGGTCGGACATGTCGCCCAGCATCAGCTCTTCAACCTGGAGCTCGGTGTCGTCGGAGAGCTTGTAGCCGTCAGGCCCGAACAGCTTGATGCCGTTGTCGGCGAAGGGATTGTGCGAGGCTGAGATCATCACGCCGAGATCGGCGCGGAGCGAGCGGGTGAGCATGGCGACGGCAGGTGTCGGCATCGGCCCGAGCAGGAACACGTCCATGCCGACGGCGGTGAAGCCCGACACGAGCGCCGACTCGATCATGTAGCCTGAGAGCCGCGTATCTTTGCCGATCACCACGCGATGGCGATAAGAGCCGTTGGTGAAAAGCTTGCCGGCGGCCATGCCAACACGCAGGGCCACCTCTGACGTCATGGGTGTGGAATTGGCGCTCCCACGGATTCCATCCGTGCCAAAGTATCTGCGAGCCATGGACCGATGTCCCCCTAGTCCCCCAAAGGCGCCGCCCGCCTTTTGCGATTAGGTCGGCGTGTCATGGAATTATGCTCCTGCTCTATGCCAGCGCCTTTCACAAAGTGTAAGCAAAAGTTACATAAATTCCGTTTGGTGAATCAGGGGTTTAACCCCTTTTTTCCACGGCGCAAGCGGATTAGCCGTCTTTGCTGGCTATGCCCGCCCGCCAGACGGAGAGCGCCTGCCGCGTTCCGGCGACGTCGTGGACCCGCAGGATTTGTGCGCCTTGCGCCGCGGCAACAAGGGCAACGGCGAAGGATCCGGCCTCCCGCGACTGCGGTGTTTCGCCGCCGGCCACCCCGCCGATGAAGCGCTTGCGCGAGGCTCCGACCAGGATCGGCACGCCAAGGCCATGCAGCAGGCTGAGATTGGCAAGTAGCGTAAGGGTGTGGGCGAGCGTCTTGCCGAAGCCGATACCGGGGTCGGCCGCGATGCGGGAATGATCGATGCCTGCCGCCTCTGCCGCTTCGATGCGCTCGGCCAGGTAGTCGTAGACCTCGAGCGCCACGTCGTCATAGCGGGGGTCATCCTGCATGGTCTTGGGCTCGCCCTTGGCGTGCATGAGGATAACCGAAAGCCCCGTGTCGGCCGCGGCAGCGAGGCTCTCGCGGTCATAGGTCAGCGCCGACACGTCGTTGAAGATCTTGACGCCGGCATTGGCGGCGGCCCGCGCCACGCTGGCTTTGCGCGTATCGATGGAGACCGCGGCATGGAGTCCGGCAAGACCTTCGAGCACCGGGATCACGCGCGACAGCTCCTCGCCCTCCTCCACGGCATCGGAGCCCGGGCGGGTCGACTCACCACCAACGTCGACGATATCGGCGCCGGCTTTCGCGAGCTCGGCCGCATGCACGATGGCGCCTTCCGTCGTGTCGTAGAGACCGCCATCGGAGAACGAGTCCGGCGTGACATTGACGATGCCCATGATCAGCGGGCGCGTGAAGACAAGACCTGCGAAGGGAGGACGCGGCGCGGTCACGCGCTCGAGTACCAGGCCGAGATCGGCGTCGCGCGATCGCGCAAGGTCTTGCGCGGTGACGAGCCTTCGCTTGGCTGTGCGGGGCGTGCCCTCAATCAGCTCTGCCGCAGCGAAGGCAATGGCGCTGCCGGCAAGGCGAAACGCAACACCTTCCGCCACGGCCCTTGCCGCGGTGTCGCCGTAGAGAAAACCGATGGGCCTGAGATAGAGCTTCGCGTCCGCCATACCGCCTGCCTTAGCACGATGCACCGCTACGGCGCGACGCTCCGCAAAGAAAATGGCCGGGACGAGCCCGGCCATTCCTTCGTGTCAATTCGGCAAGCCTCAGGTCGTGGGCTGAGGCTCCATGCCGCCGGTGTCTGGCTCCGGCTCAGGCGGCTTCTTGCCGCGACCAGCGGTCGGGACGGCAGAGGCCGGCGCCGGACGCGGTGAGATATCGGCCGCGAATTCGCGCACCGGAGGCTTGCCCTTGAGCAGGTCCTTGATCTCGTCGCCCGACAGCGTCTCGTATTCAAGCAGCCCGCGCGCGATCGTATGCAGATCGTCGATATTCTCGTCGATGACCTTGCGCGCCGTCTCATAGGACTCATCGACCAAGCGATGGATCTCCTCATCGACGATGGTCTGCGTCTCGTCGGACAGGTTCTGCGTGCGCGCGATCGAGTGGCCGAGGAACACCTCTTCCTCGTTGTCGCCGTACGCGAGCGGCCCAAGCTTGTCGGACATGCCGTACTGCGTGACCATAGCACGGGCGAGCATGGTCGCCATCTTGATGTCCGAGGAAGCGCCCGAGGTCACCTTCTCGTAGCCGAACACGAGCTCCTCGGCGACGCGTCCGCCCATGGCCACGGCGATGTCTGCCTTGAGCTTGGCGCGCGTGTAGGAGAGCATGTCGCGCTCAGGCAACCGCATGACCATGCCGAGAGCGCGGCCGCGCGGAATGATGGTCGCCTTGTGCACCGGGTCTGACGCTTCCATGTGCAACGCGACGAGCGCATGGCCGCCCTCGTGATAGGCGGTCAGCGTCTTCTCCTCCTCGGTCATGACCATGGAGCGGCGCTCGGCGCCCATCATTACCTTGTCCTTGGCGTCCTCGAACTCGAGCTGGGTAACAAGTCGCTTCGAGCGGCGCGCGGCGAGCAATGCCGCCTCGTTCACCAGATTGGCGAGGTCGGCGCCGGAGAAGCCGGGCGTCCCGCGGGAGATGACGCGCAGATCGACGTCGGGAGCGAGTGGAACTTTCCGCACATGCACCCGCAGGATCTTCTCGCGGCCGATGATGTCTGGGCGCGGCACCACGACCTGTCGGTCGAAGCGGCCTGGCCGCAGCAGCGCCGGATCGAGCACGTCAGGACGGTTGGTCGCGGCGATCAGAATGATGCCTTCATTGGCTTCGAAGCCGTCCATCTCGACGAGCAGCTGATTGAGCGTCTGCTCGCGCTCGTCATTGCCGCCGCCAAGACCTGCGCCACGATGGCGGCCGACGGCGTCGATTTCGTCGATGAAGAT
>Ga0247830_10000312_pt1 | contig 16761 bp, 14 predicted proteins | sample 12C_Control_Day5_FD_207766 | JGI IMG/M metagenome (GOLD analysis project Ga0247830, IMG submission 207766) | Soil microbial communities from agricultural site in Penn Yan, New York, United States - 12C_Control_Day5 | ecosystem: Environmental > Terrestrial > Soil > Agricultural land | place...
ATGTCGGACGGGCGTCGCCGCCGACGACGCCCGTCCGACATAGCGCGGCCGCTGCACCTTGGCGCCCGTGTGCTGCAGCACCCACTCGATGTTGGGCTCGATGAAGCTCCAGGCGCCCATGTTCTTCGGCTCCTCCTGCGCCCACACGATCTCAGCCTGCGGGAAGCGCGACAGCTCGCTGATCAGTGCGCGCGCCGGGAACGGATAGTACTGCTCGACGCGCATCAGGTAGACGTCGTCGATGCCGGCCGCCTCGCGCGCCTCGTAGAGGTCGTAGTAGACCTTGCCCGAGCACAGCACGACGCGGCGAATATCACCGTCCGCCCTGAGCTTGATCTTCTCGCCCGGCCGCGACTGCGCATCGTCCCACAGCACGCGATGGAAGGTCGTGCCGGGTCCCAGCTCGGCGAGCTCGGAGGTGACGCGCTTGTGCCGCAGCAGCGATTTGGGCGTCACAAGGATCAGCGGCTTTCTGAACTTGCGGTGCAGCTGCCGGCGCAGGATGTGGAAGTAGTTGGCGGGAGTCGAGCAGTTGGCGACCTGCCAGTTGTCCTCTGCGCACAGCTGCAGAAAACGCTCGAGCCGCGCCGAGGAGTGCTCCGGGCCCTGCCCCTCGTAGCCGTGCGGGAGCAGGCAGACGAGGCCCGACATCCTCAACCACTTGCGCTCGCCGGAGGAGATGAACTGGTCGAATACCACCTGGGCGCCGTTGGCGAAGTCGCCGAACTGCGCCTCCCACATGGTGAGCGCGTTGGGCTCGGCCAGCGTGTAGCCGTACTCGAAGGCGAGCACCGCCTCCTCCGACAGCATCGAGTTGATGACCTCGAAGCGGCCTTGCCCTGGTGACACGTACTTGAGCGGCGTATAGCGGCGCTCGCTCTCCTGGTCGGTCAGCACGGAGTGGCGCTGGGAGAAGGTGCCGCGCTCGCTGTCCTGGCCGGACAGGCGCACGGGGAAGCCCTCGTTGAGGAGCGTGGCGAACGCCAGGTGCTCGGCCATCGACCAGTCGAGCCCCGAGCCCGTCTCCACCATCTCGCGGCGGCGCTGCAGCAGCCGCTGGATGGTCTTGTGGGCGTTGAAGTCCTGCGGGATGGAGGTGATGCGCCGGCCGACCTCCTTCAGCGTGTCGATGGGAACGCCCGTCTCGCCGCGGCGCGCCTCGTCCTCGGCAAAGCCCATCTTGGCCCAGCGCCCGTCGAGCCAGTCGGCCTTGTTGGGCCGATAGCTGTCTGCGCTGGCAAGCTCCGCGTCGAGGTGGGCACGGAACTTCGCCTGCATCACCTCGACGTCCTCGGCTGTGACCACGCCCTCCTCGATCAGCCGCTTGGAGTAGATCGCGACGGCGGTCGGATGCGAGCGGATGGCGCGATACATGAGGGGCTGCGTGAAGGCCGGCTCGTCGGACTCGTTGTGGCCGTACCGCCGGTAGCAGAACATGTCGATCACGACCGGCTTCTGGAAGCGCTGCCGGAACTCGGTGGCGATCTTGGCGACGTGCACCACGGCCTCCGGGTTGTCGCCGTTCACGTGGAAGATCGGCGCCTCCACCATCTTGGCGACGTCCGAGCAGTAGGGCGAGGAGCGCGAGTAGCGCGGGTTGGTCGTGAAGCCGATCTGGTTGTTGATGATGAAGTGGATCGAGCCTCCGGTGCGGTGGCCCTTGAGGCCCGACAGGCCGAAGCACTCCGCCACCACGCCCTGGCCGGCGAACGCCGCATCGCCGTGGATCAGGAGCGGCAGCACGACCGTGCGCTCGCCCGGCTTGCAGCCGTGCTGGTCCTGTTTGGCGCGCACCTTGCCGAGCACGACGGGGTCGACGATCTCGAGATGCGAAGGGTTCGCGGTGAGCGAGAGGTGGACGTTGTTGCCGTCGAAGGCGCGGTCGGAGGAGGCGCCCAGGTGGTACTTGACGTCGCCAGAGCCCTCCACGTCGTCGGGCTTGAACGAGCCACCCTTGAACTCGTTGAAGATGGCGCGGTGCGGCTTGCTCATGACGCTGGCGAGCACGTTGAGGCGCCCGCGGTGCGCCATGCCCATCACGATCTCCTTGATGCCGAGCTGGCCGCCGCGCTTGATGATCTGCTCGAGCGCCGGCACCATGGCCTCGGCGCCGTCGAGGCCGAAGCGCTTGGTGCCCGTGTACTTGACGTCGGCGAACTTCTCGAACAGCTCGGCCTCGATCAGCTTGTTGAGGATCGCCTTCTTGCCCTCGACCGTGAAGGCGATGTCCTTGTCGCGGCCCTCGATGCGCTCCTGGATCCAGGACTTCTGCGCCGGCGAGGTGATGTGCATGAACTCGACGCCGATGTGGCGGCAGTAGGTGCGGCGCAGGATCTTCAGGATCTCGCGGATCGACGCCGTCTCCAGCCCCAGCACCTTGTCGATGAAGATCGGGCGGTCGATGTCGGCCTCGGTGAAGCCGTAGGTCTCGGGCCGCAGCTCCCGGTGCTTCTTGCGCTCGCTGAGGCCCAGGGGGTCGAGATCGGCCGCCAAATGGCCCATCACGCGGTAGGCGCGGATCAGCATCAGAGCGCGGATGCTGTCCTGGGTGGCGCGCATGGACGCCGCCGGGCTCAGCTCGTAGCCGGAGGACTGGGCCTGTGCCTGCAGCCGACCGCGGATGTGCTGCTCGGCCTCGCCGTAGTCTCCCGTCAGGGCGCCGATGAGGTCGCGGTCGCCCTCCATGGCCTCGAGCGGCCTCGCCCACGAGGGGCCATGACCGTTGCCGTCCTGGCCCCTGCCGTTACCCTGCTCGTCCTGCAGACTGGCGAAGAAGTGGCGCCACTCGTCGCTCACCGAGCCCGGGTTGCGCTCGTATTGCGCCTGCATCTCCTCGATGTAGGCGGCGTTGGCGCCCTGCAGGAAGGAGGTGCGCGCAAAGGCTTCGTTCTTTGGTTGTCGGGTCATCTCGGGATCGACACGTTGCTGCTGGAGTGGCCTGAAGGAGCGTTGCGGGAGAGGATCGCACGCAAAACTAACCAAACGCTCCTGCTCGGCGCCTAGCTATCATATCGCGTCGTTTAGTACAGGCTGCAGATGACAATAAGCCGTTCACGCCGGCTGCTGCCCAAGGAACGGGCAGGAAGAAGGGCGCAATAGGCGTTAGCCGAATTGCGCCGCCACTCGCGCGATGGATTGGCCGGCGCAATACGCTTCGCTATTGCGCCCTACGCCTACCGCGAGAACCAGCCCTTGCTGCCGCCGCCGAGGGCCTTGGCGAGCGTGGTGCCGAGCGAGGCGGGACTGTCGGCGACGGCGATGCCGGCCGACTTCATGGCCTCGACCTTGTCCTCGGCCTTGCCCTTGCCGCCGGAGATGATGGCCCCCGCATGGCCCATGCGGCGGCCGGGCGGCGCCGTCATGCCGGCGATGAAGCCCGCCATCGGCTTCTTGCGGCCCTTCCTGGCCTCGGACTTGATGAACTCGGCGGCGTTCTCCTCGGCCGCTCCGCCGATCTCGCCGATCATGATGATGGAGTTGGTCTCGGGGTCGGCGAGGAACATCTCGAGCACGTCCGAGAAGTCGAGGCCCTTGACGGGATCGCCGCCGATGCCGACCGCCGTGGACTGGCCGAGGCCCGCATCCGTCGTCTGCTTGACGGCCTCGTAGGTGAGCGTTCCCGAGCGCGAGACGATGCCGACCTTGCCGGCCTTGAAGATGTTGCCCGGCATGATGCCGATCTTGCAGGCATTAGGCGTGAGCACGCCCGGGCAGTTGGGCCCAATCAGCCGCGACTTGGAGCCGTCGAGCGCCCGCTTGACCTTCACCATGTCGAGCACGGGGATGCCCTCGGTGATGCAGACGATCAGCGGCATCTCGGCGTCGATGGCCTCCAGGATCGCATCGGCGGCAAACCGCGGCGGCACGTAGATGGAGGTGGCGGTGGCGCCCGTCTTCGCCTTGGCCTCCATCACCGTGTCGAAAATCGGCACGTTGGCGAGCTTGGGATCGGCGTGCTTGGTGCCGCCCTTGCCCGGCGTCACCCCGCCCACCACCTGCGTGCCGTAGGCCAGCGCCTGCTGGGTGTGGAACGTACCCTGGCTGCCGGTGATGCCCTGGCAGATGACCTTGGTGGACTTGTCGACGAGGATGGCCATGACTCAGGCTGCCTTCTTCACTTCGTCGGTGATCTTCTTCGCAGCGTCGGCCAGGTTGTCGGCCGGCACGATCTTGAGGCCGGACTGCGCCAGGATCTGCTTGCCGAGATCGACGTTGGTACCTTCCAGCCGCACCACCAGCGGCACCTTGATGGCCATCTCCTTGGCAGCCGCCACGACGCCCTCGGCGATGATGTCGCAACGCATGATGCCGCCGAAGATGTTGACCAGGATGCCCTTCACGTTGGGGTCGGAGAGGATGATCTTGAACGCCGCCGCCACCTTCTCCTTGGTGGCGCTGCCGCCGACGTCGAGGAAGTTGGCGGGCTCCAGCCCGTAGAGCTTGATGATGTCCATGGTCGCCATGGCGAGGCCGGCGCCGTTGACCATGCAGCCGATCTGGCCGTCAAGCTTCACGTAGTTGAGGTCGTATTTGGAGGCCTCGACCTCGGCCGGGTCCTCCTCGTCGACGTCGCGCAGCGCCTGCACGTCCTTGTGGCGGAAGATTGCGTTGTCATCGAAGTTGATCTTGGCGTCGAGGCACAGGAGCTTGCCGGCCTTGGTCACCACCAGCGGGTTGATCTCGAGCAGCGCCATGTCCTTCTCGACGAAGGCGCGGTAGAGCTGGCCGATCAGGGTCACGCACTGGTCGATCTGATCGCCGGTGAGCTTGAGCGCCGCAGCGATCTTGCGGCCGTGGAAGGCCGAATAGCCCGAGGCCGGATCGATCGACAGCGTCACGATCTTGTCGGGCGTGTCGTGCGCCACCTTCTCGATGTCCATGCCGCCTTCGGTGGAGGCGATGAAGGAGATGCGTGAGGTGGCGCGGTCGACCAGCGCCGAGAGGTAGAGCTCGCGGCCAATTTCGCAGCCATCCTCGATGAAGAGCCGCTTCACCGTGCGCCCCGCGGGCCCGGTCTGCACTGTCACCAGCGTCTTGCCGAGCATCTGACCCGCGAAGGCCTTCACCTCCTCGACCGACTTGGCGATGCGCACGCCGCCCTTCTCGCCGGCCTCGGGTTCCTTGAATTTTCCCTTGCCGCGGCCGCCGGCATGGATCTGGGATTTCACCACCCACACTGGGCCCGGCAATTTCTGCGCCGCTGCCGTTGCCTCCTCGAGGGTGAATGCCGGGGCGCCGGTGGCGAGCGGCACGCCGTAGCCTCGCAGCAGCTCCTTGGCCTGGTACTCGTGGACGTTCATGGAAGTATCCGGCTTTCTCTGTCCTTGTGCCCGTCAGGCGGCGCTGCGGGATGCGATCATCTCGATCTCGACCTTGGCCCCCATCGGCAAGGCAGCCACCGCGATCGTCGAGCGTGCGGGGTAGGGCTCGCCCACGTAGGTCTTGTAGACCTCGTTGACGGCGGCGAAGTCGCCCATGCTGGTGAGGAAGATCGTGGTCTTGACGACGTGCGCGAAGGAAAGGCCCGCCGCGCCGAGGATGGTCTTCAGGTTCTCGAGCGACTGGCGCGTCTGCGCGCCGATATCCCCTTCGACGAGCTTGCCGGTTGCCGAGTCGAGCGGTATCTGGCCCGACACGAACACGAAATCCCCCTGCTCGACCGCCGCCGAGTAGGGGCCGATCGCCTTGGCTTTCGGCGACGTGATGGCCTTCTTTGGCATGCTGACTGCGTCCCTCATTTCGAGATCCCGGACAGCGCTTCGCGCTTCCGGGATGGCCACTACGTGGCCAGTTGGGGCGCGATCTTGGTGCAGGCCTCCACCAGGCCCTTCACCGACTCGACCGACTTCTGGAACATCGCCCGCTCGGCCGCATTGAGCTCGATCTCGACGATCTTCTCCACCCCGTTGGCGCCGATCACGACCGGCACGCCCACGTACATCCCCTTCACCCCGTACTCGCCGTTGAGGAAGGCGGCGCACGGCAGCACGCGGCGCTTGTCCTTGATGTAGCTCTCGGCCATCTGGATCGCCGAGGAGGCCGGGGCATAGAACGCGGAGCCCGTCTTCAGCAGGTTGACGATCTCGCCGCCCCCCTTGCGCGTGCGCTCGATGATGGCGTCGAGCCTGGCTTGGCTGAGCCAGCCCATCTTGACGAGGTCGGGCAGGGGAATGCCGCCCACCGTCGAGTAGCGGGCGATCGGCACCATGTCGTCGCCGTGGCCGCCGAGCACCACAGCCGACACGTCCTCCACCGACACTTTCATCTCCTCGGCGAGGAAGGTGCGGAAGCGGCCGGTGTCGAGCACGCCCGCCATGCCGATCACCTTGTTCTTCGGCAGCCCGCAGGCCTTCTGCAGCGCCCACACCATGGCATCGAGCGGGTTGGTGATGACGATGACGAAGGCGTTGGGCGCGTACTTCTTGATGCCGGCTCCCGCCTGCTCCATCACCTTGAGGTTGATCGAGAGCAGATCGTCCCGGCTCATGCCTGGCTTTCGCGGCACGCCCGCGGTGATGATGATGACGTCGGCGCCCTCGATGTCGGCGTAGGCGTTGGTCGGCTTGTACTTGGCGTCGTAGCCCTCGACCGCGCCTGCCTGGCTGATGTCCAGCGACTTGCCGCCGGGAACGCCGTCGACGATGTCGAACAGGACGACGTCGCCGAGGTCCTTGAGACCGATGAGATGAGCCAGCGTGCCGCCGATCATGCCTGCGCCGATCAGCGCGATCTTGGTACGCGCCATGAATGATTGCTCCCCTGCCGGGATGGGCTGAGCCGAGATTGCGTTTGCGGCCCACCGGGCGCGGAGCGCCGGCGGGCCGCCTGTTGGTTAGACCGAAACCAGCGGCCGTTCAAGGCGCAGGCCGCCACGTTCGTCGCACGTGACCGGTTTCTATGCACCGGGTGCGACAGGCTTGCCCAGGTTTTCGACGACGTGGAGGGCGGCGTGCTCGCCAGCCACGGCATCGACGGCCGGTCCGTCGCTCGAGCCGGACGCCGCCAGCCGATCCATGCGGCCCGCCAGATAGCCCTCCGACCGCATCTCGATCAGCCGCGAGGCCGTGCGCTCGAACAGCTGCTGCATGGGCCCAGCGGCATAGAGGTCCTGCGGCTCGGCGCCTGCCGAGGCGACCAGGCACACGCGGCTGTCATAGAGCGTGTCGATCAGGTTGATGAAGCGGCGCGTCACGTCGCGCGGCGCTGCCGACAGCTGCGGGATGCCGTCGATCATCACGGCGTGGAAGGCGTGCGCTATGGCGAGGAAATCGATCGAGCCCAGCGGCGCGTCGCACAGCTCGGCGAACGAGAAGCGCGCCACGCCCATGGAAGCCTGCGGCACGTTGAGCTTGCGGCCCTTGACCTCGAGCGCCGCCGGCGCGCCCGGATGGCCGCCCGTGAGCTCGCCCCACATGCGGTCCATCTCGGACCTGGCGCGGACATCGGCAGGCGTGAAGTACAGCGGCTTGCCCGCGAGCTTATCGAGACGGAAGTCCTTCGCCGCCTTCAGCTCCTCCACCTCCATGTGTGCGCCGATCAGCTCGATGAAGGGCAGGAACAGCGCCCGGTTGAGGCCGTTCCTGTAGAGCTCCGACGGAGGCACGTTGGAGGTCGCAACCACCACCACCTGCGCCTCGAACAGGCCCTTGAACAGGCGGCCGAGGATCATGGCGTCCGCGATGTCGGTGACGTGCAGCTCGTCGAAGCACAACAGCGCGTTGCGCGCCGCAATGGCCTTGGCGACGTGCGGGATCGGATCGCCCGGCACCGACTTCCTGGCGTCGGCGATCAACTCGTGCACCTCGGCCATGAACTCGTGGAAGTGCAGGCGCCGCTTCGGGCGAAAGGTCGTCGTCTGCGCGAACAGGTCCATCAGCATGGTCTTGCCGCGCCCGACCGCGCCGTGGATGTAGCGCCCCTTGGGGGCGGGCTCGGTGCCCCGGATCAGCGCCGCGAGGCCCTCGCGACGCCGCCACGTGCGCAGGCGCCGCGCGAGCCCGTCGAGGGTGGCTGCCACCTGCGCTTGGGCGGGGTCCGCTTCGATCACGCCGTTGGCGACGAGGGCCCGATAGTTGTCGAGGAGGGTCATCGCATCCCGGCTAGCGCGGCGCCTCCGGGCGGTCAAGCAAGGCCCACGACAGACCTCTCCGCACTCGAATTTTGCTCGTGCCGCATGCAACGACCGGCGAGATTGCGCAAGGCCTCAGCGGTTCGCGGCCCATCGCCGCATGTGGCGATGCAGCATCACATCTATTTCATTGGTCTGTCGCGATTTTCTGCAATCACACTGCGGTCAATATCAGTCTTATTGTGCACTGCGAAAGAGCGCTTAGATGAGGGGACCCGCAGCGTTGCGGCCAACAACCCTCCAGGCGCGGCAAAAAAACGGAAAGGGATAGTCATGAGCGATCTGGCAACCATCGACAGGGGCACGATCCGGAAGCTGTGGCCAACGGAGGCGGACCGATTCCGCCACCACCTGCTGCGCCTCGACAAGGAGAACCGGCGGCTGCGCTTTGCCCATTTCGTCTCCGACTCCTTCATCGAGGACTATGCCAGCCGCATGGCCGAGTTCGGCAGCGTCGTCTACGCCTACGTGCTCGACGGACGCATGCGCGCCGCCGCCGAGCTGCGCCGGCTCGGCGATGGCTGGGGCGAGGAGGCGGAGGCCGCCTTCTCGGTCGAGAAGACCTACCAGGATCAGGGCATCGGCACCGAACTCATGGGCCGGGTGGTGCGGGCCGCCCGCAACCGGGGCGTACGCCGGCTCTACATGAGCTGCCTCGCCGAGAACTCCAAGATGCAGGCCATCGCCCGCAAGCACGAGGCCGACCTGCGCTTCGAGTACGGCGAGGTGATCGGCGAGATCCTGCCAGAGACGCCCAACTACTTCTCGATCCTGCAGGAGGCGGCCGAGGACCGCGTCGGCTTCATGATCGCCGTGCTCGAGTTGCAGACCCGCCTGGTGCGGGCAGCCTGATCCCGCCGGCCGCTCCCCCTCCTCGCACGCTTCTTGCGACGGCCAGTGCCAGCAAGGACAACAGCGTTGCGAGGAGGCGGCGTGCAGGGCCCCTTTGATCCGAAACGGAACGCAACCGTGCTCGATCTTGGCACGGTGCGCGACACACTGGCCTACATGCGCGACGACTTCCTGCGCGTGCCGGGCCTTGAGCATGCGGCCGAGCTCCTGTCCCAGGCGCTGGCCGAGGTCGACGCCGCCGACCGCCGCCGACTCGCGCCTGTACCGTATTCCGTACTGCAAGCGCGCCTCCTTGCCCGCCGCCGCAACTAGCGAGGGGTGCGCTGCCTACGCCTGGCCGCCGCTCGCGGTCGGAGGCTTGCTGCCCGCTTGCGAGCTCCCGCCGCCGCGAGGCTGGGGTCTCGGAGACTCCCGCACTGGCTCCGCACTGCTGCGCGGGCGCTGCGCGCGGCGGAACAGGCGGTCGCGGCCGAGATCGATGCGGTACCGGCACTTGCTGCGCAGCTCGTTCATGTGGCCGCCGAAGCCTACGTGCACGACGTGCTTGCCGCGCATCTCCTGCACGAACTCGACGGCCGGCACGAAATCGCTGTCCTCGGAGACGAGCAGGGCGATGTCGTAGACATCGAAGGTGGCGTCCCCGATCAGGTCGGTGGCGATTTGCGTGTCGAGCATCTTCTCCGGCGCGATCGGGATGCCGCCGGACGTGAAGTTGCAGGAGAACAGCTGGTCCTCGCGCGGCGTGCGGCGGAAGATCGGCACCATCAGGTAGCCGAGCTCCTGCTGGATCGTGCGGGTCAGCTCGACCTTGTGCGCCTCGTTCTCCTCCCGCCAGCGCTCGACCGTCTCCTTACGCAGGCGGATCGGCAGCGGCAGCTTGTCGGGCGTCGTCTGCTCGAGCCGCAGCATGGTCTCGAGCAGCTTGAAGTAGTCCTCCTGGAACAGCGTGCCGTAGACGTTGGTGCCTCGATAGAGCAGCGCCTGCGGGCTCTTGCGCGCCTTCGACAGCCACTCGCTCGCCTCCTCCATCAGCACCTGCGGCAGCATCGTCCAGCTGACATCGTGCTCCAGCGGCCGCTCACGGCTGTGCACCACCTGCGTCCAGGTGCGGATGAAATTGGAGTGGTCGATGTAGATCTTCGCCTGCTGGAAGTGGCCGGTCCTGAGCTTGCGCACCCGGGTCTTGAGGTCCTCGGCGGAAGCCGAGGCGCGGCGGGCAAAGGCATCGATCTCGCTGATCTCGCGCGACCTGCGGGTGGCGGCCGCGGAGGCCAGAAAGAAGCGCTCGACCTCATCGCGCGCCTTGGGCTGCCGGCGCATCAGCAGCACGGCAATGCCGACCACGAGCAGAACGGCGATGGCGGCGAGCAGCCAAGCCAACGGGGCTTCCGGGGAGCCCGGTGCGAAGGCGCGCTTCAGGTTGCTCAGCAGCGCCTCGAGCCCGGACATCCAAAATTCCCCCAACTCACGCGTCGCTGCTCGGACCAGTCCGCCGGCCCCACGGCCCCGCGCACAAAAACCGGCATTCGACGGGTCGAGGCTAGGCGCTCCGACTCCGACGTTCAAGAATTTGGTGGCCCCTCAACTAGTTCTTCGTAAGCGGTGGCTGCGCCGACACGCGCAAGCCATGCGTTGGGCCCAAGGTTGCATGGGGGACGCCAGCTGGCATTTTGGCCACGCATCCACGCAAAGCCTCTGCTCGTCATCCTGCAGTGCAAAAAGACATTCGCCATCGTCGCGGCGAAGCGGATATCGAGGCCGCCGGGTCGGCGGTTGGCACGGCAAGGCTGGATGACGACGCGGGGCATTCTCTGGGGGATCGTCTGTGCGTTGATGGCGCTGCCGGCGCTGGCCGGCGAGCGTGAAACTCGCGGTGGCTTCATCCACGAGATCAAGGTCGGCGCGCAGGCACACGACATCCCCTACATGTGGAGCGGCTTCCACAAGGAGCCCTACAGCGTCGATCTCAACCTCGAAGCACAGTTCAGCCCACACGTAGTACTCTGGCGCGGGGCCATCCGGCCCATGATCGGCACCACCATCAACTTCGAAGGCAACACCAGCAAGGCCTACGCCGGCGCGCGCTGGCAGTGGGATTGGCCGTCCAGCAGCATGTTCTTCGCACTGGGCCTGGCGGTTGCGGTCCACAACGGCGAGACCTTCAGCAGCGATCCCGAGGCCAAACAGCTCGGCCGCCGGGTGCTGTTCCACGACAGCATCGAGATCGGCTACCGCTTCGATGCGCACCGCAGCGTCTCGCTGTTCTACGAGCACATCTCCAACGCCTCGACCGCCGACAAGAACCAGGGACTCGACACTCTCGGCGTCCGCTACGGCTATCGGTTCTAGTCTAAGGCGACGCGCGGATCAGATCGCCCAGAGGATCGCGGGACGAGCTCTCGGTGCGCTTGGGCTGCGTGCGCGCGTAGCCGGCGATGCGCTCGAGCACATCCTTGATGGGGTTCTCCGCCCACGCCTGTGTCACGAAGCTCTCGTGAGTGACGCCGGACCCCGTCGGCAGGAACACGACGCCCCCGTTGAGCCGAGCGGGAAGCGAGCCCGAGGCGGCAATCTCGCGTTCGGCAAGGAGCGTGCGCAAAGCCTCGTTGCCGCGTGCGGAGGACGACGTGTAGGAGCTGACGAAGAAGGCGTTGGGGTGCCGCTCGATCCAGTCGGCGTACTTGTAGGCCTCGCCGTAGAGCGCATCGAGCATGAGCACGCCGATCACCCTCGAGCTGGTGCCGCCTTTGTGCAATGCCCAGGCCGCGGGGACATAGCCGCCGCTGTAGGCGACGACGACCACCGGCAGGGTGGCGAAGGTTTTGCGCGTGCGCCAGTCGCCGTGCAGGCGGGCGAGATGCGCACCGGCCTCGCCCAGGAAACTCGCAAAGCCGTAGGACTCCCAGAACCGCCCGGCGCTGGAATCGCTGGCGTTGACGGCGAACTGCGGCGCCACCAGCACGGCGTTGACGTTGGAGAGCGCGATCTGGTCGGCGACGCGCTGGCGGTCGCGCACGTCGCGGTCGATGGTCGCGCGGTGGCCGTGGAGAAACACTACGATCAGGCCGGGCCGGCGGGCATCGAAGCCCTTGGGAATGAACATGAGCGCGCGCCGGTCGGAGAAGCTCACGTCCTCCCACAGCACGCCGCCGCGCGACGTGCGATGGCCGCGGCGGCCCTCCTCGTCGGTGACGTCGAGGAAGGGCTTGCCGCTCGGCGCCTTGCCTGAATAGGGGAACGGCGGAGCGATGTTGAACTCGACGAGCTCGCTGCGCGCGGCCCTGAGCGGGAGCATGCGCGAGGTGACCTCGTGCGGCATCGGCACGCCCTTGGGCGGAGCGGAGGCAGAGCGCGTCTGCGCCAGCGCCGCCCCTGCGCACGGCCCGATCAGGGACAAGGCGATCGTCGTGACTGCAGCCGCCCGCGCCGGCCCGTGCTTTCCCCCAAACCTCATCATCCCTCGAATGCGCTCGGCTCTAGGATCAGCTGGGCCCTGGCTCTCTGGAGACTCTGCTCGCGGGTCTGCGGACCGGATGCAACGATGGGCCCCCCGTGGAACTACCGGCACAACGGCACAGGCATGAAGCGAAGAGGGGCAAACGTACGGGCGAAAAGTGTCGAGAAGGTGAAAAGCGGTTGCAGCACAAAGTCGCTGCACGGCGGGCCTTGCGGCGCCGGCATCAGCCCGTGGTGCGCGACCTGCCGTTGATGGCGTTGACGATCGCCTTGCGCGCGACCTCGCCGGCGCAGCCCACAGCGAGTCCGAACGCCGGATTGAACGCCAGCGTCACGCCCCCCGCCACCGCGATCACCGGCCAGCAGGAGGGCTGCGCGTCGAAGAGACGGCGCGACAGCGCGAGATCGCCGCCGGCAACGAGCAGCAGCGCGCCGACGGCCGCGATTGGGATCAGCCCGAGCAACTGGCTGGCGGTGCCGGCAAGGCCAAGCCCCAGCACCAGCAGCACCAGGCCCAGCAGCACGGGCGCCAGGCCCGTGCGTGCCCCGAACCGATGCTGCGCCTGCACGCCGCCGGCCCCGTGGCACATCGGCATGGCGCCGAACGGCGCTAGCGCCAGGTTGGCGAGGCCCGTCGACAGCGCGAGGTTGCGCTCGCTCGCGCGCGCGGCGGCCGCGGGGAAGAGATCGCGCGCCACCAGCGCCGTCACGATCACCGCGTTGGTGAGGGTCAGCGGCAGCTGCGGCAGCACGAGCAGCTCGAAGCCGCGCCAGATCTCGGCCCACGTCGGCATGGCAACGAACGACAGACCGCTCCAGGCAAATGCCACATCGTGGGGCGGCTGCACCAAACCGCTCGCATAGCCGACAGCAACAGCCGCGATGAGCATCGCTGGCGCGGCAGGAAAGCGCCGCACCAGCATCAACCCCCCCAGCAGCGCCAGGGCCGGCACCCCGATCCACGGCGTGCGCCAGATCAGCTCGAGGCCCAGCAGTCCCATCGACAGGCCGAGACCCAGCTGCAGCCCGGCCGACACCGATTGCGGAATGACCCGCGCCAGCCAGCTGATCGAGCCGGTCGCTGCCAGCACCAGCAGGATCACCCCGATCGCCATGCCCGCCGCCGCAACCTCGCCCGGGCCGGCCTGCCCCGTCACCAGCACAGCCGACACCGCCTTCATCGGCTGCACCGCCATCGGCAGTCCGTAGAAAAGGCCGCTGGCCACGAAGAAGGCGCCGAAGCCGGCCAACACTCCGGCGGGCGCAAGGCCCGCCACGGTGATGGCGCCGATCACATGCGGGAGAAAGGTGCCGAGGTCGCCGCACGCGCCGGCCGCCTCGGACGGCAGCCGCCGCCAGAAGGGCACGGGTGGGTCTCTATGGGGACTCGGGTTCATCGGGCCACAATCTACAGGACGGCATCCCCGCGCGGAACCGGGGGCGGGATGACAGCACGACCGCGGAGAACTACATAGTGCCCAGCCCTATCGAGGCCGAAAGGTCATGGACGCCCTCCTAGCCGCGCCCGCACTGCAACAGACCGCCGCGTCCAAGCCCTCGCTTGCGGGCCTCGGCCGCGAGGGCCTGCGCGCGGCGCTGGCCGCCATCGGCGTGCCGGAAAAGCAGCTCCGGATGCGTGTCGGCCAGCTGTGGAGCTGGATCTACGTTCGCGGCGTCACGTCCTTCGAGGACATGTCGGACGTCTCCAAGGACCTGCGGGCGACCCTGGCGCGCACCTATTCGCTGGCCCGGCCCGAGATCGCGGCCGAACAGGTGTCCGTCGACGGCACCCGCAAGTGGCTGCTGCGCCTGCCCATCCGCGGTCACGAGAAGCGCCCCCCCGAGATCGAGACCGTCTACATCCCCGAGGCCGACCGCGGCACGCTGTGCATCTCGAGCCAGGTCGGCTGCACGCTCACCTGCTCGTTCTGCCACACCGGCACGCAGCGGCTCGTGCGCAACCTTCTGCCCGAGGAGATCGTCGGCCAGATCCTGCTGGCGCGCGACCGCATCGGCGACTGGCAGGGCGCGAGCGGGCCCCAGGACGGCGGCCTCATTCCCGATAGCGACCGCAAGATTACCAACGTCGTGCTGATGGGCATGGGCGAGCCGCTCTACAATTTCGCTCATGTGCGCGATGCGATGGCGATTGCCTCCGACGGCGACGGCCTCGCCATGTCGAAGCGGCGCATCACGCTCTCGACCAGCGGCGTCGTCCCCGAGATCCCCCGCTGGGGCGAGGAGGCCGGCACCATGCTCGCCATCTCGCTGCACGCCGTGCGCGACGAACTGCGCGACAAGCTGGTGCCGATCAACCGCAAGTATCCGATTGCCGAGCTGATGGCTGCCTGCCGCGCCTATCCCGGCCTCTCCAACGCGCGCCGCATCACCTTCGAGTACGTGATGCTGAAGGGCGTCAATGACAGCCTCGAGGACGCCAAGGCGCTCGTGCGTCTGCTCGCCGGCATCCCCGCCAAGATCAACCTGATCCCGTTCAATCCCTGGCCCGGCACGGCGCACGAATGCTCGGACTGGGAGCAGATCGAGCGCTTCGCCGAGGTCGTGAACCGGGCGGGCTACGCGAGCCCCGTGCGCACGCCGCGCGGGCGCGACATCATGGCAGCCTGCGGGCAGCTCAAGTCGGAGAGCTTGAAGCTCGGCGCGCGCGAGCGCAATGTTCCCTCTCCCCGCTTGCCCTCGGGTTAGCATCCGGGCAGAGCAAGTGTTTGGAGAGCCCGAGGGCGAGCGGGGAGAGGGTTAGGGTGAGGGGCGGACGCTTGCTCAGGCGTTTGTGGCCGCCCCTCACCCCGACCCTCTCCCCATGCTGAAGGAGCACGGGGAGAGGGAGAAACGGGGGGAAGCGATGCTGCGGGCTGTTTGGCGCGTGATCGTGCTGCCGATCGCCTTCGTGCTGGCGACAGTGGCGACGCTGGTCGTGATCGTCTCGCTCGGTCAGGAGCGGGCCGTGCAGGCGCTGTCGGCACGCGGCCCCGAGAGCATCCCGATCAATGCCATCGTCGATCTCGCCGCCCTCGCCGTGCGGCTGGCCTCGATCTACACGCTGGTGCCGGCCCTGCTGCTGGTGATCGTCGGCGAGGTCGCCCGCATCAGGAGCGCGCTCTACTACGTGATCGGCGGCGGCATCGCCTTGGCGATCGTGCCGATGCTGACGCGCGTCAACCAGCCCATGACCGTGCTTGAGCTCTCGCCCGTCGTGTGGCAGGTGCTCGCCACCGCAGGGTTCGCGGGCGGCTTCGTCTACTGGCTGCTGGCTGGCCGCAACGCCTGAGCCGGGCGTCCGAGTCTCGATACTGTCTCGGCCTTCGAAATTCCCCATTGAGGGCGAAGGCTCCGCCCCTGTACATTCGATTCGCCATCGACGGACCGCGGGAGGGAGACCGATGATCCTGAGCTTCATCCGCGTGTTTTTTGGCTTCGTGCTTGCCTGTCTCGCCGCCGGGCTGACGATGGTGCTGTTCGTCTTCACGCCGCTCGAGGTGACCGGCATGCCGAGCGACCGCCTGAGCGAGGTCGGCCTGCTGACGCTCGCGGCCGCCACCCACAGCGCCGTGTTCGCCGCTCCGTTCGCGCTGATCGGCGCGGTATTCGGCGAGTGGCAGCGCGTCGGCGGCTGGCTCTACTACGTGCTCGTCGCCATCGTCATCGCCGGCATCGGCTTCACGGCGCAGTCCTGGACCGAGTCCATCGGCGAGGCGAGCATCATCAACAGCTACGCGGTCTCAGCCTTCCTTCTCACCGGCTTCGTCGCCGGCATGGTCTACTGGCTGGTTGCCGGCCGCTATGCCAGCCGCGGCCCGATCGAGCCCGATATCATATCCCCCGCGCGGCCGGCGCCCGCGCCCAACGGCCCCTCGCCGCGCACGGCCGCCTGAGGCGGCGGCATCGATATATTAACGGCGTTCGACAGTCTTCGTGTTGCAGTGCATCAAGGTCCTTGTTGCGTTGCGAGAGGAGGCGTAGCATTGCCTCAGCGGTGGCGCGTGGAGCCATGCAACCCACGGGGAGCGCCCGATGCTCGACTACAAGACGCAATCCCAACTCGTCGACGCGACGGCAGCGATGCTGCGCAGCTATCTGACCGCCACGACCAACTCGTTCGCGGCCTCCACCTGGCGCACACTGTCGCTGTGGGCCGAGATGATGGCAGCCAACGCCACGGGCAGCCCGCCGGCAGCCGCGAGGGTGCCCACGCTGTGGCCCTCCATGGCCAACTGGATGACAGCGCCGCAGTCCTATGCCTGGCCGGTCTGGCCCTGGCAGACCTCGGCCGGCATGGCGTTCGTGCCCCTTACCCGCACCTGGCT
>Ga0247830_10000313_pt1 | contig 16730 bp, 16 predicted proteins | sample 12C_Control_Day5_FD_207766 | JGI IMG/M metagenome (GOLD analysis project Ga0247830, IMG submission 207766) | Soil microbial communities from agricultural site in Penn Yan, New York, United States - 12C_Control_Day5 | ecosystem: Environmental > Terrestrial > Soil > Agricultural land | place...
GCTGGCTGCTCACGGCTGAAGGATATGAGCCGGAGTTCGTCAGTTCGACCGAAGCCGTACTCGAGCGGTTGCGGGCGAGCCCGGTCGACCTGCTGCTGATGGACTTGAACTATACCCGCGATACGACCTCCGGACGTGAAGGGCTCGAGTTGATCACGAAGGTCCGCGCGCTCGACGGCTCGCTGCCGATCGTCGTGATGACCGGGTGGGGCAGCATCGATACCGCGGTCGAGGCGATGCGCCGCGGCGCGAAGAGTTTCGTGCAGAAGCCGTGGGAGGATGTCACGCTGCTCGAAATCGTCGAGCGCGAGGTCGAGGAAGGGCGCGCCGCGCGCCGGCGCGACCACAAGCAGCAGCGCGAAGCGGAAGAAGCGCGGCTGATTCAGCGAGGGCTGCTGCCGACGACGACACCGCAGGTGCAGGGGATCGATCTGTCGGTCACGTGGCTGCCGGCCGACGGAGTGGGCGGCGACTGTTTCGACACGCTCGGATTCGGCAACGTCCTCGGCGTCTCCATTGCGGATATCGCAGGCAAAGGGCTTCCGGCGGCGCTGCTCATGTCGAATCTCCAGGCTGCGGTTCGTGCGTTCGCCCAGGACGCCGTTTCTCCCGCTTCGATCAATAACAGCATCAACCGGCTGCTGTGTCGCAACATGGCGAGCGGCCGGTTCGCGACGTTCTGCTACGCGCGCATCGAACCCGCCTCGAGCCGCATCGTCTACTCGAATGCCGGGCACAATCCGCCGCTGCTGATCCGCCCGGACGGGACGGTCGAGAAACTCGGGGAGGGCGGTATGGTTCTCGGCATCTTCCCCGACAATCAGTACGAGCAGGCGGAGATGACACTGACGGTCGGCGATCGGCTGCTCTTTTACACGGACGGCATTACCGAGGCGCGCAACCCTGAAGGGGACGAGTACGGCGAGGACCGCCTGGCAGAGGTTGCGCTCGCAGTACGTGAAGGATCCGCAGAGACGATCAAGGACGCGGTACTCACGAACGTGAATGCCTTCACCAACGGGAAGTTCGAAGACGACGCGACACTCATCGTCGTAGGAATCGGTTAATTCCGGCTCGAGGCTTGCGGCTCGAGGCCTGCGAGTTCCGGCTTGCGGCCGCGCAAGGTGCTGTGCGAATCAGTAGACGCCTGTTATCGTAGGCGCCACACTTCATGGCGGTGACCGCGTCGTCGGCGACCTGTCTGAATTGCGGTGCGCGGCTGAACGGGGCGTTCTGCAGCGAGTGCGGCCAGCGCGCCATCGCTCCCTATCCGACCGTGCGCCAGATGGTGGGCGATACGTGGCAGGAGCTGAGTGGGTGGGATGGGCGCTTCATCGGCACGTTCCGCGTGCTCCTGGGTCGACCGGGTCAGCTCACGATCGACACTCTTGAAGGACGTCGTGTTCGGTACATCACGCCGGTCCGGCTGTATCTCGTCGCCAGCGTCCTCTACTTTCTTTGCGCCATTTCCGTGCCGAATCTCGGTGGCGCCAGAACGGCAGCATTGCCATCCGGCCTCCAGGTCACGATCGTTGACGACTCAGGCAAGCCGACCCAGCTGTCGTCCGAAACCCGCGAAGAAGCGTTGAAGCAGTTGAATCGCGCGCCATGGTGGGCCAAGGTCATCCTCCAGCCGATCGTCAGTGATCCAGCCGCGTTTCGGATTCGGGTGCTCGAGACGATGCCGCGCGTGCTGTTCGCGCTGCTGCCGGTCTTTGCCGCGATCGTCGCTCTGTTCTATCGGCGCCGGCCCTTTTCGCAGCACCTCGTCTTCGCTCTCCATCTGCACGCCGTCGTCTTCACCGTGCTGATGGTCCGCGAGTTGTCGCAGGTCGCGCGCAGCATGGCCGTGCTGCGCGTCTTCGAGCTCTCGGCAGCCATCACGATCGCCGCTTACAGCCTGCTGGCCTTTCGCCGGGTCTACGGCGAGAGCTGGCCTCGTGTGCTCGCCAAGTCGGCCGGCATCGCGGCGATTTACTGCGTGGCGGGCATCGCGGCGCTGCTGGTCACGGTGCTCTGGGCCGCGATCGCCGCTTAGACATTGCGAGCCGATCGCTCCCATCGAATGGAACACGTCCTCCTGATCACGGGATCCATGGGCGCGGGCAAGACGTCGACGCTTTACGAGGCGTCCGATCTGCTGATCGAGCGAGGCATCCATCACGCGGCAATAGATCTGGATTCGCTGGGAGTCGGACATCTTGACGGCGCTCAGCTGCAGGACGTCGCGCTGCGCAACCTCGCCGCGGTGTGCGCGAACTACACATCGGCCGGCGTGACGCGACTCATTGCGGCCGGCGCGATCGAATCACGCACCGAGCTCGAACAGATTCAGCAGGCGAGCCAGGCAGGTGCCACCGTCGTGTGTCGCCTGTGGGCCAGGCCCGAAGTGATGGAGAAACGGATCGCCAGTCGAGAGGATGGCATTTTCGCCGACCGCTACATCGCGCGAGTCCGCGTGCTCGATGAGATCCTCGCCGCCGCCGCGCTCGAGGATTTCAGCATCGACACGACCGACGCGCCAATCACCAGGGTGGCAGAGGAGTTGTTGAACCAGGCCGCGTGGACCCACCTTCGCTGAAGCTACGGCGGGCAGGCCCAGCACCCAGCACCCAGCACCGAGCACTCAGCACACAAGCACCGAGCACCCAGCACCGAGCACCCAGCACCACTATCCGGCAATCACCCCCGCCGCCTCGCGTGCGTAATACGTGATGATGATGTCGGCGCCAGCGCGGTGAATGGACGTCAGCGTCTCCATCATGGCGCGCTCCTCGTCGATCCATCCGTTCCGCGCAGCCGCCTTGAGCATCGCGTACTCGCCGCTCACGTGGTACGCGGCGACCGGCACGCCGAATTCGGACTTCACACGCGCGATCACGTCCAGATAAGTGAGCGCCGGCTTCACCATCACGATGTCGGCGCCTTCATCGAGATCGAGCTCCACTTCTCGCAACGCCTCTTCGACGTTTGCGGGATCCATCTGGTGCGACCGGCGGTCGCCGAATGCCGGCGCCGAGTCCGCCGCCTCGCGAAATGGACCATAAAAGGCGGAGCAGTACTTCGCCGAGTAGGACATGATCGCCGTATCGGTGAAGCCGCCCTCGTCGAGTACTTCGCGGATGCGACCGACGCGGCCGTCCATCATGTCCGAGGGCGCGACGATGTCGGCGCCCGCAGCCGCGTGCGACAGCGCCACGCGCGCAAGCTGTTCGACCGTCGGATCGTTCAGAATCGTCTCACCATCCATGAGTCCGCAGTGCCCGTGCGACGTGTACTCGCAGAGGCACACGTCGGTGATGACGAGAAGCCCCGGCACTTCTGATTTGATCGCGCGAACGGCCGACTGCACCGGGCCTTCAGGATCGTAGGCCGCTTCGCCGGACTCATTCTTCTCGTCCGGGAGCCCGAACAGCAGCACGCCGGGCACTCCCGCGCTGCGTGTGGCTCGGGCGTCCTTCACTGCTTCGTCAACGGACAGCTGGTGCACGCCCGGCATCGACACGACTTCGCGTCTGAACCCCTCGCCGCCGGTGACGAAGAGCGGGTAGATGAACATCTCCGGCGCGAGGCGCGTCTCCCGGACGAGTCCACGGATTGCGGCGGACCGGCGCAGCCGCCGGGGTCGACGAGTCAGATGTAATTGTGTGGAGGCGACTCTAGGTGACATGCGTGCGCGGCTCCCGGCCGCGGAAATGTTCCACGAGAGCATCGACGAGATCCGGGATCGTGTATCGCTCGGGCTGGACCGTTGTCGCGATCCCGAGCTGCTGGGCGGCCTCAGCGGTCACCGGGCCGATCGATGCGACAACCGTGCCGCCGAGCAGGTCTGCTGCCTGATCTTCTCCGTGGATCCGCGCGAAATTCCGCACCGTCGACGCGCTCGTGAACGTGACCGCGTCGATCTGTCCATCGAGCAGCATCCGGTAGATGTCCCGGTCCTCGACGCCGTCCCCTTGCGCCAGCGTCGTCCGGTACGCGATCACGTCGGTGACGTCCGCGCCTGCCTGTCGCAGCTCGTCCGTGAGTACTTCTCCGCCGATATCGGCGCGCGGCAGCAGCACGCGTTTGCCTCGCAACGGACCGGAGCCGCGAAGTCCGTCCATGAGCGCTTCGGCGCGGTACTCCGCCGGCGTCAGATCCGCGCGAACGCCGTAACGCAGCAGCCGCGACGCGGTAGACGGCCCGACCGCGCAGATGCGGACTCCGCCGAGCGAGCGAACGTCGACGGTCGCCGCCAGCCGCGACATGAAGGCGTCCACGGCGTTCGCGCTCGCGAAGATGATCCAGTCGAACGACGCGGCGTTCGCGACCGCATCATCGAGCGGCCGAACATCCTCCGGGGGGGCGATGCGAATGGTGGGCGCGGCTATCGCTTCGGCGCCGCGTTCCTCGAGCATCTCGATCAGCTCTCCCGCCTGCTCGCGCGAGCGCGTCACGACGATGCGCCGTCCGAACAACGGGCGATCGTCGAACCATCTCAAATGTTCGCGCAGGGCCGCCACCCGGCCGATCACGAACAACGCCGGCGCATCGTCGCGGGCCGACGCGGCGATGATCTCCAGCGTTCCGGTCACCGTCTGTTGTGCCGGCGTGGTCGCGTTGTAGATGAGTGCGGTTGGCTCGTCCGGTGGACGGCCGTGGGTCACCAGCGCCTTTGCGATCGCGCCAATCTGCCTCGCGCCGGCGTAGCAGACGATCGTTCCGCCCAGGCTGGCGAGCCCGCTCCAGTTCACCTCGGGCGCTTCTTCCGATTGCCCTTCGTGCCCCCGCACGAACGCGACGACGTCGTCGGCGCCGGGATACGTGATCGGCACGCCCGCATAGGCCGCGCCGCCGATCGCAGCGGGGATCCCCGGCACGATCTCGAAGGGGATGCCCTGTTCTCGAAGCAGCAGCGCTTCCTTGCCGCCGCTGTCGAAGACGAAGGGATCACCCCACTTCAACCGCACGACCGACTTGCCGTCGCGGACCTTCTCGGCGAGCAGGATGCTGATCGCTTCCTGGTCGAGGGTGCGTGGCGCCGCGGGCCCCACGTCGATCTTCTCGGCGCCGGGCGGAGCTGCGCGCAGCAGCGCGCGCGCCACCTGATGGTCGTACACGACGACGTCCGCGTTCTCGAGAACTCGGCGTCCGCGCACGCTGATCAGCGAAGGATCTCCGGGGCCCGCTCCGACGATGTAGACGCAAAGTTGTGTCATGACTGCAGCAGTTCACGCGCGCCTCGCGACGCGAGCTCCCGCGCCAGGCGGACGCCGCTCTCGCGGGGATGGCGCGGATCTCCGGTGACGGAGCCCTCGACGTACGCCTCTCCGTCGATCGAAGCGGCGACGGCACGGATCGCGAGCGCGTTTTCGCTGATCTGCGCAAACACGCCCAGGGGGAGCTGGCACCCGCCGCCGAGCTCGTTGACGACGGCCTGCTCTGCTGCCAATGCCGTTCGAGCGGCCGGATCGTTCATCGTATCGAGCAGCCGGATCACGTCTTGATCATCCCGGCGAGCCTCCGCGGCGATGATTCCCTGGCCGGGCGCGGGAACGCATTCCGTGACAGCGATCGACGAGGTGATGCGATGTTCCAGTCCCAACCGCCGCAGGCCGGCGCACGCGAGGACGAGCGCATCCACCTGGCCCTCGTCCAGCTTACGCATTCGGGTGTCAACGTTACCGCGGATCGGCTCGAAACGCGCACCCGGATACAGCCGCCGCAATTGCGCGATTCGCCGGGGGCTGCCCGTGCCGAGGAGGGGGGACGCGTGAAGGGGAAGGGCAGAGCTCCGCGTGCCCGGGCTGAAGCCCTCCGCCACAACATCCCGCTCAGAATGCGGGGCCGCCGGAAGGACGAACGCGTCGCGTGGATCTTCGCGCGGGAGCACGGCGGCAATCGTCACGCCTTCGGGTGACACGGCGGCCATGTCTTTCGCACTGTGCACGGCGAGGTCGATCTCATCGCCGAGCAGCGCGTCGTGAATCTCCTTGACGAAAACGCCCTTACCTCCGATTGCGGTGAGCGGCGCATCCTGCCGGCGATCACCGCGGGTGGTGATCGTGACGATCTCCGACTCGCGTCCGCGGGCGTGGATCGCTGCGGCGACGGCGCGTGCCTGCCAGAGTGCCAGCGCGCTGCCGCGGGTGCCGATGCGGAGCCGCCTCAAGGCCGTTTCCGCTTGCCGTCGGACGGATCGTCGTCTTCGCCCGTTTCGCCCGGTGAGGGCAAGCTGAACAGCCGATTCAGGGCGTCGGAATAGGTCGCGGCAAGCGAGTTGTCGTTGATCGCCTTCAGTTGCTCGGTCGGGCTGAGCAGCAACTTCTCGACTATCAGTCGTGTGATGTGATCGACCTGGGCCCGCGCGTCGGGCGGCAGGGCGTTCAGCCTGGGGCGCAGGCGTTCGAGCTCTGCGCGCCGGATCGCCTCGAACCGCTCGCGAAGGGCGACGACGGTGGGGATGATGTCGCGGGACTGCAGCCAGGCTGCGAACTTCGCCGCTTCGGACGCGACGATGGCGTCGGCTCGCTCCAGTTCCGCGCTTCTGCGTGCAAGGTTCTCCCTCACGATGGCCTGCAGGTCGTCGATGTTGTAGAGGAAGACCTGATCTACGGATCCGGCCTCCGGATCCACGTCACGGGGCACCGCAATGTCGATGACGAACAGGGCGCGCTCGCGGCGCGTTCGCATGGCGCGGGCGATGTCATCGCGCGACAGGATCGTCGACGGCGCGCCGGTGGCGGTCACGAGGATGTCGGCGCGCTCGAGGGCGGAGTGGACCTCATTCCAATCCACCACCATGGCCGGCACGTGCGCGGCGAGCCGTTCCGCTGCGGCACGTGTGCGGCTCGCGATCGTCATCTGCCGTACGTTCTGCGCTCGCAAGTGGATCGCCGTGAGCTTCGCCATCTCCCCGGATCCCAGGATCAGCACGTGCAATCGGCGGAGATCCCCGAAGATCTTCTTCGCCAGCGCAATGGCGGCATAGCTGACCGAGACTGCGCCTTCGCCGAGTCCGGTTTCCGACCTGACGCGCTTGCCGGCGGCAAATGCGAGATGGAACAGCCGGTTCAGCACAGTGCCGGTGAACTGCCCGTCGCTGGCGGCCGTGTATGCCGTCTTCACCTGCCCGAGGATCTGAGGTTCCCCGACCACGAGCGAATCGAGGCCTGCGGCGACCCGGAACAGGTGCCTGGCGACGTCGGCATCGCGATGAACGTAGAGATGCGGCGTGATCTCGTTGGCGGGAACGTCGTGGTAATCGGCGAAGAATGACGTGACCTGCTCGATGGCGCCATCACCGTCGGCGACGACGTACACTTCGGCGCGATTGCACGTCGACAAGACGGTAATCTCGCGGCCGACGTTGCGTTTCGCGAGAGTGTCGAGCGCGGCTTCGATGCCTCCCCGGCCGAAGTCCACACGCTCCCGGAACTCCACCGGCGCGGTGCGATGACTGAGCCCGACGGCGAAGAGCTTCACCATCAAAAGTTATGGCTCCTCGTCAAGAAGTAGCCCACAGGGACGAAGTTGAGGAGCACGATGACGAAGCCGATCGTCGACAGCCACGCCGCTCGACGGCCGCTCCACCCGATCGCCCGGCGAGCGTAGACCTCGAACGAGTACAGCACCCAGCACATCACGGCCACCAGGATCTTCGGGTCAGCGATCGACATCGCCTGCGCCCGCGGATCGGGGGAGTGCTGCACCTGCATCGCCCAGATTGCGCCGATCACGACGCCGATGGTGAGAAAGATCCAGCCGACGACAACCGCGCGCCCGTTCATCATGTCGAGGACGCGCAGCGACGGCAGCCGCGCGTAGAAGAACCCGAGGTGCTTCGCCCTGATTTCCTTGAACATCAGCACGTAGGTGAAGCCGAGCACGCCAGCGAGCGCGAAGCTCGCATACGCAAACAGCATCGACAGCACGTGGACGGTGAAGAGAGGGCTCTGCAGCAGTGGCGGACGGCTGCTCACCGCGGGATCCAGCGCCGGAATGATACCAAGCGCGACCAGCAGGATGGTGACGAAGATCCCCATCGAGCGTTCGTCGGCCGTGAGCTCGACGTAGAGGTAGGCGAGGCCGAGCAGCCAGATGAATGCCGACACCGCCGCGCTGGTGCCGACGAGCGGCGCGTGCCCCGCCTGCACGGTCTGCATGCCGATCAGAAAGGTGTGCGCGAGGAGCCCGCCGGCGAGGAGCGCCGTGGCGAACCGTCCGATCCTCGGATCCCGCCAGGCGAAATGGCCGGCGTATGCTGCTGCCGCTGCGGCGTAGAGCAGCAGGGGAATGAGCCGCATGTCAGGGAGCGGTCGGCCCGAAGTAGCCCAGGCGTGTCCTCGCGATCAGACCTGGCTTCGCCATGCGAACGACGATTCGCCGCCAGGCACCGTTGCGCAGGGAATTCTTCGACGAGTAGGCAACCGAGTACAGCGTCGACAGCTCCTGTGAGATCTGTTCGTAGATCTTCGGCAGCTCGTGCACGCTCGTGGGGAAGAACGATCGTCCGCCCGTTTCCTGCGCGAGTTGTTTGAGCACGTATTCGGCTTCCTTGAAACTCGGACGGCTGCCGTCGCGCTGCTCACGCAGTCCGATGGTGTAGATGGCCGTTTCGGAACGCTTCGCGAGGTCGAGCACTTCCTCGTATGGCAGCAGGCTGGAGGTATCGTCGCCGTCCGAAAGGACGACGATGGCCTGCCGGCGGATCTCGTCTTCCGTCCGCGCGTGGATCTTGCGGAGCTCCTTCAGCGAGATGTAGATCGCGTTGTAGAGCGCCGTTGATCCGTCGGCGTTCGTGCTGCGGATCGCTTTCTCGAGCGCCGACGCGTCATTCGTGAAACCCTGCAGGATCCTGACCTGGCTGCTGAAGTCGATCACCTCGGCAACGTCGTCGGTCTGCAGCCGCTTCGCGAAGCCGACCGCCGCTTCCTGCGCGGTCGCCAGCTTTTCTTCCATGCTGTTGCTGGTGTCGAGCAGCACGGCCAGCGCGATGGGCTGCTGCTTGCGGGAGAAGAAGCTGATCGTCTGTTTGGCGCCGTCTTCGAAGACCTCGAAATCTTCCTGGTTGAGATCCGTGACGTACTTCCCGCCCGCCTCGGTGACCGACACGTTCAGTGAGACCAGCTCGATGCCGGAGCGAAGCTTCGGTGGCTGCGGCTGTTGCTGCTGCGCGGCGAGCGCAACGCTAAGACAAGCCGCGAGGAGGAGGGCAGGGGCCTGACGCATCGGGGGTCACTTGGGCAGACGCGTCCGCGCGCGCGCCTTGAGGTCGGGCTTCTTCACCGACACCTGCACTTTCTCCGGTTGAATCAGCTTCTCCGGGCGTCCGTACGTCACCAGGTATTGGTTGAGCAGTTCGCCGGCGAGTTTGTTCAGCGTGTCGGGAATCGCCAGTTCCGAGAGCAGCTGATCGCGGCGCCCGCCGGTCGCGTCGGTGCCCTGGGAGACGACGACGTTCTTGTTGCGGATCTCGTCGGATGTCGAATTGACCGGCGTGCCGATCGCCAGCACGTGCAGCGCCGCGCCGCTCTTGTACAGGTCGTCCAGCACGCGCTCGTACTGCAGGTTGCTGAACTCAATGCCTTCGATCGAAACCGCGACGATCACCGGCCGGGGCGCCTCGCGCATCTGCATCCCGCGGCTGACCTCGCTGATCCCTTCGAGCAGATACGACCCTGCGCCGGGGCGCGCGAAGATCCGCGAGATCCCTTTCTTCAGCACCGCGACATCCTTCGTCGGCTCGACCACCGACGTCGGGCGCTCGCCGATCGTGACGATCCCGATGGCGGCCTTGCCCTGCATCTTATCGACGAACCGATTGAGGCCGTCGCGCAGGTAAGGAATCGCGCGCGTGGCCGCCTGGCTGTCGTCGACGAGCAGGACGATGTGGAGTGGTTCGGTGGCAGGCGAAGCGCGCAGGACCTCGCGTGGCGTCCCGTCTTCGCGGACGGCGAAGTCCGCGGCCGTGAGTCCCGTCGCCGCAACCCCCTTGTCATCGACGACGCTGACGTAGATGTCGCGCGTGCGCGCGTCGCTGGCCTGCGCCGGGCGCTGGTCCTGCGCCAGGATCGTGCTGACCGATATGACGCTAAGCGCAAGCAAAGACAGGACATTCTGCATCTGGGGAGAGCCTCTGCTGCGAGTATACTCCCACGATGGCCGGCAACCCTGAGAAACGGTCCGGGCTGCCGGACACGATGCGGACGATCGGCGCGCTCGGCAGCGTCGGCATCTCGTTCGTGCTCGCCATCGTGCTCGGCGCCGGCGCCGGTTACTTTCTGATGACCAGGTTTGGTCTGGGCCGCTGGGTCTTTCTCCTCTTTTTTGTCTTCGGCGTGGTCGCGGGGATCCTGAATGTCTACCGCACCGCCGCACGTTTCATCAAGTAGCGAGTGAGCGCAGCAAACGAGCCACGCGAGCGGAGCGTCGTGAGGGGGCCCCGTGAGCGAGCGTGGAAGGGGGGCCGGTGGACGAAGTCTCCCGGTGAGTAAGTGCAGCCGGATCCGCTGATACAGCGCATCGCGCGCATGGCCGCTGCGTTCTGCATCGTCGCGAGCGCTCTTGCGTTGTGGCGATTCGGGTGGCCTGCGGCTTTGGGCGTTCTCGGCGGCGGGCTCCTCATCGGGACCAGTTTCTACACGCTGGGCAGTGGCGTTTCCGCCCTCGTGCTCGCCGCGACACAGGGCGCGTCGGCGCGCGGCGTCGTGCTCAGGAGCCTCGTGAAACTGGTGTTTCGCTACGCTTTACTCGGTTTTCTGGCGTACGTTATGATTGCGCGTTTGCGCCTGCACCCTATCGGCCTGCTGGTAGGTGCATCTTCGGTCGCAGCCGCCGCGTTCGTCGAAGCGGGCCGCTTTCTCGTGAAGAAAACGTCGTGATGCCTGGACCCGCGCACTGGCGCCGGGGACGGCGAGAGTCTGAATGGCAGCACCTACGGAACATTCGCTTCTGATTGTCGACGCGGTCAACGCCGCGCTCGGCCCGATCGTCCGGTCCGCCGGCGAGGCGATGGGCCATCATTTCGAACATCCCCAGGCCCCCATCCCCAGTCACATGGTCATGGTGGGGCTCATCACGCTGATCATTACGTCGATCGGTGTGTTGATCCGGTCGCGCTTGAGCGTGGAGAATCCGGGCAAGTTCCAGATCGTTCTCGAGGATGCTGTCAGCGGCGTGCGCGGGCTGCTCATGGAGTGGATCGGCCCGTCAGGCGCCCGGTTCCTGCCCCTTGTGATTACGCTCGGCCTCTTCATCCTCATGGGCAACTACATGGGGCTCGTGCCCGGGCTGATGGCGCCGACGAGCAGCATCAACGTCACGCTGGGCTGCGCGCTCACGATCTGGGTCTATTACCACTACCAGGGGATCAAGGCCCAGGGCATCGGCCCGTATCTCATGCACTTCGCCGCGCCGCCGGGCGCGCCTATCGCTCTCGCGCCGATCATGCTGCCCATCGAGTTGATCAGCCATCTCTCGCGCGTGATGTCGCTCTCGCTGCGGCTGTTCGGCAACATCTTCGGTGAGGAGCTCGTCATCGCCATCCTCTTCAGCATCGTCCCGTTCCTGGTGCCGTTGCCGATGATGCTGCTTGGCCTGCTGACGGGGGGGCTACAGGCGTTCATCTTCATGCTGTTGTCGATCGTGTACCTGCAGGGCGCCGTGGCGGTCGAACATCACGTCGACGAACACGGGCACGACGCACCCCACGGGCACCAGGCGCCGGCAGCCGCATGACACCGTAATCCATATATCGATTTTTCGTTCATCGAGTGTCGTTCATAGGAGGCTGGGATCGTGAGTAAACGTTCAGTTCTGACAACCGCTCTCGTGCTCGTTGCGGGCGCGTTCTTCGCTCCGGTTTACGCGCAGGAGGCGGCCGCCGCGGGCGCCGTCAACACCGAAATCGCGAAGTGGTCGATCATCACCGCCGGCTTTGCGCTGGCGTTTGCGGCCGGTCTCGCCGCGCTCGGCCAGGGCCGCGCCGTTGGTTCCGCCGTCGAAGCGATCGCGCGCAACCCCGGCGCGGTTGGCGACATCCGCGGCTCGCTGCTGCTCGGCCTCGTTCTGATCGAGTCGCTCGCGATCTACGTGCTGCTGATCTCGCTGATCCTGTTCTTCCTGTATCCGTTCGGCAGCCAGCCCGCATAAGCGCGCTGCTGCGTAAACAGCCGTCCGACCGACCGATCCCGGATCGGTCGGTCGGCGATCGGTCGATCGGCCGATTGTTGTCTGCCCGCCGCCTTTCGTCCATCGACGTCCTGCTGCTCCTGATGACGCTCATCTGGGGCACCAATTACTCCATCGTCAAGCGCGCCTTCGTCCAGATCGATCCGCAGGCGTTCAACGCCTCGCGGATGATCATCGCGTCCGCCGTGTTCCTCGCGATCAGCGGTATCGCCCGCGCGGGAGGACGATCGCGCCAGTCGACAAGCGCAACCGCAAGCATCTTCTTCACGCCGGATCGGATTACCGGGCGGGACTGGCTGGCGCTGGCGGGCCTCGGCATCGTCGGCCACGCGGCTTACCAGTACCTGTTCATCGGCGGGCTCGCACGCACCAGCGTGTCGAACAGCTCGCTGCTGCTTGCGGCGACGCCGGTGCTGATTGCTCTGCTGTCGGCAGCATTCGGCCAGGATCGCATCAGCCGGCTTCACTGGCTGGGCATCGGCATGTCGCTCGTCGGTATCTATCTCGTCGTCGGGCATGCGGCGCCGCCGCAAAAGGGCAGCCGCACCGGTGATGCGATGATGCTGGCCGCTGTGTGCTGCTGGGCGCTGTACACGCTCGGCGCACGTCAGTTGATGCTGCGCCACTCGCCCGTGGGTGTCACCGGGTTTTCAATGGCAATCGGCACCCTGATCTACGTGCCGCTCGCGTATCGGAACATCGCCGCGACCGATTGGGTGCACGTGAGTCGTGGCGCATGGCTGGCCGTCCTGTACTCAGCGCTGTTCGCGCTGTGCGTGGCCTACACGATCTGGTACATGGCGGTGCGCGAGATCGGCAGCGCGCGAACGTCGGTGTATTCCAACCTGGTGCCGATCGTCGCGATGCTCACGGCTGTGGTGTTCCTCGGTGAAACCATCACCGCCGCGCGCCTCGCGGGCGCGGCGGCCGTCCTTCTGGGCGTCGCCTTGACGCGGGTAGGGAAGACGGCGCCGATCGTCTGTCCTGAAGAATAGTTCCCGCACCTCCCATCCCCCGGCACGTTACAATCGTGCAGGACCCCGTGAAAGACCACTATTATTCGCGGCACGCCGTTGCGCTCCGCGCTGAGCTCGGCGCTGCGATTACGCGCGAGCAAATGCGCGAATTGCACAGGAAATCCGCGGTCCGGCACCTCGTCGTGGCGGCTCGTCAGTTCAGCATTCTCGGGCTGGCGACCTGGGCATTGATCCGGTTCGAGCATCCGCTGATCTGGATGCCGTTGGCTGTTGTTCAGGGATTCACGATCTTCAACTTCACCGTGCTGCTGCACGAGGTCGTGCACCACGCGATCTTCGACCGGCGTCATCCGTTCGCTGAGCGTCTCCTCGGATTCCTGTACGCCGTGCCGAGCGGTATTTCCTCGAGCCAGTTCACGCGCTGGCACCTCGATCACCATGCCGAGCTGGGATCCGACGAGGACGACCCGAAGCGCGCGCACCTGTCGCCGAAGAGGAATGCGCGGTGGTACAAGCTCCTCTACTGCACGCCCGCGCTGTTCCCGATCTACTTCCGCGCGGCACGCATCGAGTCATCGACTTACCCCTTTGAGCTGCAGACCAGGATCGCGAGGGAGCGGAAGATTTCTCTCGCCTTCCATCTGTCGGCACTTGCGCTGCTGTGGTATTTCTTCGGCTTCTATGCGGCCCTGAGGACGAGCATCATCCCCGTGTTCTTCGTGTTCCCCGTTGCCTTCACGTTGAACCGCCTCGGGCAGCACTACGACATTGATCCGAACGATCCCGCGAAGTGGGGCACGCTGATGCGCGGGAGCTGGTTCTGGGATTTCGTGTTCCTGAATTCCAACTACCACCTGGAGCATCATTACTTCCCAGGCGTTCCCTTCTATCGACTGCCCGCGCTGCAGCGCGCGCTGCGCCCCTTCTACGCGAAGAAGCAGATGAGGTGGCGGACGTACGGAGAACTCGTCTACGGCTGGATCGTCGAAAATCAGAAACCGCACACGGACTGGGCGGCCGCCAACGCCCTCCGCGACGGAAAGCCAGTTCGACCCGCACCGCACATCTCTTTTCACTGACGTCGACCAAGACTCGCCAGAGCGGCCTCGTCTACAAAAAACGAAGCCTCCGCGTCCTCCGCGATAGCTCTGCGGTGAGGTTTGGGGCAGTATTGACCTAGACGCCGTTCTTGCAAGCAACCCATCCGAACATGCTGACGAAGATCCTGGATCCGGCGCAGGATGAGCTTCTCAAAGAGGAGCGTCGAATCCTTTCCCGCCTCCAGGTCGCGATGGTGAAGTTCAACGCCGCGCCAGAGCACCAGACCGCGCTCGACAAGTCCATTCAGCAGCTCGACGAGCTGTTCCTCCTGGTGATCGTTGGCGAATTCAATGCGGGAAAGAGCGCCTTCATCAACGCGCTCATTGGCAGCCCCGTTGCGCAGGAAGGCGTCACGCCCACGACCGCGCAGATCAACGTGCTGCAGTACGGCGAGACACTCGATCGCACGGTGCAGGAGAAGTCGCTGCACGTGATCACCGCGCCCGCACCAATCCTGCGTGACATCCACATTGTCGACACGCCAGGAACCAACGCGATCATTCGCGAACACGAAGCGATCACGTCGGAGTTCGTTCCCCGTTCGGATCTCGTGCTCTTCGTCACGTCGGCGGACCGGCCATTCACCGAGACAGAGCGCGCATTCCTCGAGCAGATCCGGGGCTGGGGCAAGAAGGTCGTGCTCGTCATCAACAAGATCGACATCCTGAGCGGGCCGGGAGAAGTCGACGAGGTACAGCGGTTTGTCGCCGACAGCGCGCGTGCGCTGCTTGGCTTCCGGCCCGAGGTCTTTCCCGTCAGTTCGCGGCTGGCGTTGAAAGCGAAGCAGGGCGATGCATCACTGTGGGCGGCGAGCGGATTCGAGGCGCTCGAACGGTACATTGCGTCCACGCTGGATGCGCCAGGGCGTGTTCATCTGAAGCTGCTCAATCCACTCGGCGTCGGCGCGGCCATCGCCGAACGCCACGGCGGTATCGTCCGGGAGCGGCTCGAGCTGCTCAGAGAGGACTTCTCGACACTGGAAGAAGTCGAGCGGCAGCTGAACGTGTATCAGCAGGACCTGCTGCGCGACTTCGAGTTCCGCATGGCCGACATCGACAACATCCTGCTCGAGATGGAGAAGCGCGGTCAGGACTATTTCGACGAGACCTTCCGCATCGGCCGTGTGATGGACCTGCTGAACCGCAGCCGCGTGCAACAGAGCTTCGAGCAGCAGGTCGTCGCCGACGCACCGCAGCAGATCGAGCGGAAGGTCAGCGAGCTGGTGGACTGGCTGGTATCCGTCGATCTCCGCCAGTGGCAATCGGTCACGCGGCATCTTGCGGAACGCCGCCGCCAGTATCAGAACAGGATCGTCGGCGAGGATTCCGGCCAGTTCCATTACGACCGGACGCGGATGATCGAAGCCGTCAGCCGGGAAGCCCAGCGGGTCGTCGAGTCGTACGACAGGAAGCTCGAGGCGCAGCAGCTCGCCGACAACGCGCGCAACGCGGTCGCCGCCGCGGCTGCTGCCGGCGCGACAGCACTCGGCCTCGGCACGATCATCACTATCGCGGCGTCGACGGCCGCCGCCGACATCACCGGCATCGTCCTCGCGTCGGTCGTCGCCGCCATCGGCTTCTTCATCCTGCCGATGAAGCGGCAGAAGGCGAAGGAGGAGATGCGAGCGAAGATCGCCGACGTGCGCAAGCGCCTGTCTGACGCGCTGCGCAAGCAGTTCGCGACCGAGATTCAGCGGAGCGGCGACCGCATTCGCGAGAGCATCGCGCCCTACAGCCGGTTCATCCGCGCCGAAGGCGACAAGCTGAAGGACGTCGATCGAGAGCTGACGGAGATCAGCGCCGCGATCGCCGCGCTCCGCGCGCGCATCGAGCGGCGCGCGGCATAGATCCCCGCACTCGTCACGTCCTGCGCGGTAGACGAACTTCAAACTGCAAACTGCAAAGTCTTTCCTTGGAGTTTGCAGTTCGAAGTTTGCCCCTAGTCCAGCTTCTCTGGAGGAACGACGACCGCTGGAGCCGCAGCGGCGGCCGCTGATGCCAGCGAAGAAGACGGATTTACGCCGAGCTGTTGCATCACTGCGGGCAGATTCAATCCGAGTGCTTCGAGCTGCTGCAGCAACTTGAAGACCAGCGCGGGGCTGGTCTGCGCGAGACGGCCGAGACTGCTGTTGCCATTGTCGCCGGCGCCGCCCTGATCGAGGACCACGAGCTTGTCGATGTTGCCGAGTGGTGCGGCAACGGCCGCGAACACCCCTTGCGAGGACTCGATGATCGCGGGCAGCTTCTCGAGGATCGTCTGCAGGCGGGCGGCGTCGTTGAATTCCTTCCACGCCTCGGCCTTGCGCAGGATCGCTGCCGCTTCGGCGAAGCCTTGTGCTTCGATCGCCTTGGCCTGCGCCAGACCGATGGCTTCGATCTTCGCCGCTTCCGCTCTGCCCTCGGCTTCGACGGCGGCGGCGCGTCCGGCGCCTTCTTTGCGCAGCTTCTCCTGTTCTGCTTCGGCGAGCGCGATGAGGGC
>Ga0247830_10000316_pt1 | contig 16680 bp, 20 predicted proteins | sample 12C_Control_Day5_FD_207766 | JGI IMG/M metagenome (GOLD analysis project Ga0247830, IMG submission 207766) | Soil microbial communities from agricultural site in Penn Yan, New York, United States - 12C_Control_Day5 | ecosystem: Environmental > Terrestrial > Soil > Agricultural land | place...
CCCCTCTACCTCCCCTCAGTCAAGCTGCCTCCCCGCTCGCGCCGGGGGCAGGCCACACGGTCACGGTCCCAGACTGCCAATAGAGGATTAGGGAGGAGTCGGCGAAAGATCGGCCCAACCAGGCATTCCGCTGCCCCCCGCGCGAGCGGGGAGGCAGCTTGACTGAGGGGAGGTAGAGGGGGGTACAGCCAGCGCCAAATACTAGGGGTCCCCATTTGGCAGCCTGGGTCATTTGCTGCGCAAATGCCCGAAAAAGAGCACCCCCGGCCGCGCCACACGGAACACGGCTCCGGATGCGTCACCCTGCCAGGGCGTGCGACCTCCTGCCACATTGACTTGGCACGGCTGGCACACTATCTTGCAACTCAGGACAGGAGAACCCAATGAGCGAACCGACGACCCAGCGCCGAGCCGGCGCGGCTCCACGCGAGCCCCGGCCCGCGCCAACAAGGCTCCAGACGGTGTGGCTTGAAGACGTGAAGAAGCGGCCGATTGAGTGGCTCTGGAAGCCGTTCATCCAGACCCGCGCGATTAACCTCCTCACCGGCGACCCCGGCTCGGGGAAGTCCACCATCGTCTGCGACATCGCCGCTGCGCTTAGCCGGGGCCGCGCGTTGCCCGGCGACCCGCCCGGCCTCCAGCGCCCGCCGATGAACACCTGGATCATGAACGGCGAGGACGCGATGGACGACACGATTGCCTGGCGGCTCGACAACCAGGGCGCCGACCCCAAGCGCGTCCTGATTACCGACCAGGCACAGGCTATCGACCTCAGCCTCGCCCAGGAGATCGGGAGAACCATCGAGAGGTGCGAGGTTCGCCTCCTAGTTGTGGACCCACTGCAGTCCTGGATGGGGTCTGAGGTCGATATGAACCGCGCCAATGAGACCAGGGAGTGGGCCAGCCTGCTCAGGCACGTCGCGCTCCGCACAGGTTGCGCGATTGTCTTCGTCCGCCACCGCCGAAAAGGGGCCCCGGGGGACAATAAGCTCTATTCGGGCCTCGGCTCAGTCGACATCACGGGCTTCGCCCGCGTGGAAACAGGCGCAATCGTCGGGACGAACGGCCAAAGACACATCCAGAGGATCAAGGGCTCAGTCGGGCCGACCGGAAAAGCGCTCAAGTACGACATTTTGCCCTCCGGAGAGGAGGGAAATGACCACGGAGTGCTCAAATGGGGCGCCGAGTTCGTCGAGGAGACCTCGATTAAGGTCAATCGGACCCCGAAAGCGCTCAAAAAGGCGACTGATTGGCTCCAGGACGCCCTGAAGGAGGGGCCGATGAGGGCCCAGGAGCTGATCCAGCGCGCCAGAGCGGCCGGACTGAGCGAGCGGACCCTCGCCAGGGCCAAACTAGGGGTCGCCGAGAGCATCCAGCTCCGCTCGGGCGAGTGGATCTGGCGCCTCCTAGCGCCTCTGGAGGCTCCAGATGGCGTCGAATGAGCTAACGCTGAGGGTCGAGCCCCCGGTCCCGGTGTCCCAGAACCAAGTCTACCTCGTCTGTGAGGCCGTCTGCTACGGCGCCTCCCTTGAGGAGGCCTGCCAGAGGCCCGGCTTCCCCTCCCGGGAGGTCTTCCTCGGCTGGCTGATGCGTGACCCGACCGTCGCGATGATCTACCAGAAGGCCCGAGAGGTCTCCGCGTACTCCCTGGAGGACGAGGCCCTCGCGCTCCTGCGCGAGCGGGTCAAGACCCCGAAGTCGGCCCTCGACCTGCGCGCGGCTGAGGCGCTCGTGCAGCAGATCAGGTGGGCCGCCTCCAAGCGGAACCCCCAGGTCTTCTCCGAGAAGTCGGCGGTCAACGTCACCGTCCCGATCCAGATCAACACCACGCTCGACCTGGGCACGAGCCCGGGTCAGGGCACCGCCGAGTTCCCCAACATCTACGCGCTGGAGGCGCAGGTCACCCAGGAGGTCGAGACTCCGCGGGACCCAGATACGCCGATCCTTGAGGGCGGCGAGCTGAAGGTGCGGAAGCGCAAGCGCGAGTATGTCGGGAAGAACACCGGCGCCAGGAAGCGCCAGCTCAAGGCGCTCCCGCCCGACGAGTACGCCGAGAAGAAGCGGAAGGCCTCCGAGGTCGCCCAGAAGCGCGCCGACGTTATGCGCATGAGGGTGGCGGCCCGGAAGGCTCTGGAGGCGGCCGGTGCATAAGACGAACTTCAACCCGAACCCGGTCCAGCGCAACTTCATCGAGAGCCGCGCCAAGGCGGACCTCTTCAGCTCGCGCATGGGCGAGGGGAAGTCGACCGCGCTCGCCTGGGCCACCCTGCTCCACACCCGGCACAACCCCGGCGCGCGCTGGGCGCTGATCCGAGACACCTTCGAGAACATCGTCGGGACCACGCAGAAGACCTTCTTCGAGTGGTTCCCGCCCGGCATCTACGGGGAGTACGTCAGCAGCCGGAAGACCTTCACCTGGGCGCCGGGCATCGCCCAGGGCGAGGTGATCTTCATGGGGATGGACGATCAGGTCGACGCGAGCAAGCTGATGTCGCGAGAGTTCGCCGGCTTCGGCATCGATGAGCCGGCGCCCGCTGTCGGCTCAGCCGGCGTGGACGAGATGATCTTCGACATTGCGATGAGCCGCCTCCGCCAAGGCAACATGAACTGGTACGGCGCCAAGCTAGCGGAGAACAACCCTGATGAAGCACACTGGACCTATCGGCGTTTCGTCAACCCCGGCATGGAGGGCTTCAAGACTTGGCAGCCCCAAATCCCCGAGAACTCTGCACACCTACCGGCTAGCTACTATGCCGAGCTGCGCAAGATGTGGGGACATCGTCCGGACCTCATTCGGCGTTTCGTCGAAGGCGAGTTTGGCTTTCAGCAAATCGGCAAGCCCGTTACGCCGCAGTGGTCGGATAAGCTACATCTCTCCCTCGGCCTCACTCCTCTACCTCGGATGGACGTGTTCGCGCTGTGGGACTTCGGCCATAACCCCACTTGCATCCTCACGCAGCGAACGCCGCTTGGCCACTGGAACATCCTCGACTGTATGGTCGGTGATGGGATCGGCGTGGAGGAGCTGGTTGAGAACTGGGTTCTGCCTCTGTGGGTGGACCGCTATCGTCGTCTGGCGTGTCCTCTACGGCACATCGGGGACCCAGCTGGACGGACTCCTGAGCAGACTAGCACGGCTCGGACGGCGGTTAGGGCTCTTAGAACGCGACTTGGGGGAACCTGGCGCGACGGCCCGGTCAAGCTCTGGGAGCGGATCAATCCCCTCCAGATCGCCCTGACGCGGACGGTCGGCGGCAAGGGCATGGTCCAGGTGGACCGAGAGAGGGCGGCCCAGGTCTGGCACGCGCTGCGCGGCGGCTATTACTTCCACGTGAGCCGGGGCGGCATCACCGGCGGCGACCCAGTGAAGAACATGCACAGCCACCCGGGCGACGCCATGGGCTACGGCGCGGCGATCCTCTTCCCGGTCGGCCGCATGGGCTCCCGGCCCCAGGCCCCTCTTGCCAACCAAGCCTCGGCGGAGTACTTTGTACCTCCGGCGTCCACGCGGCCCGAGGATGTCCTCTTCCGTATCGGGAAGAAGGTCCCGGCGCTCTGGACGCCGCCCAAAGATGGCGCCCCGCTAGAGCCGGGCCAATAGGAGTCCTCAATGGCAGTCCGCGCAGCCAAGTATGAAATCCTCAACGGCATCCAGCTGAAGGTCACCTGGGAAGGCCTGGAGGAGAACGGCGGCACCCGTGACAGCGGCGCGCCCGTTAGCGTCAACCGCCCGGTCGAGGGCCTCATCGCGCAGGCGGTGGGCAACTTCGACACCAGCGTCACCGTCCAGATGCAGGGCAGCAACGACGGGAGCAACTGGTTCTCCATCGGCGCCGGCACCCTAGCGGCCGCTACGCCCTCTCGGACAATCGACGAGAGGCCCCTCTTCATCCGACCCCTGATCGCTGCGGACGGCGCTGCTGACGCCAGCGACGTGGACGTAATCATGGTCGGCGCAATCTACAGGTAAGGACTCCCAATGGCCGACAACATCGACGTCACTGAAGGCTCGGGCCGCACTGTCGCGACCGACGAGATCGGCGGCATTAGCTGGCAGCGCGTCAAGATCGGCCTGGGGGCTGATGGGACCGCCGTCGACTGGGTCGGCGGCGCCGGCGCGGTGAGCACCGCGGTCGCGCGCGTCACCCTCGGCTCGGATGACCCCGCAGTTGCCTCCCTCGCGATCCTCGACGACTGGGACGAGTCTGACCGTGCTAAGGTCAACCTGATCGTGGGCCAAGCCGGGATCGCGGCTGGCGCCGGAGTGACCGGCGTCACCGTCCCCCGCGTCATTGAGGCGAGTGACTCGCCGCTGAGCAAGCCGGTGAGCGGCCACTTTGAGCGTGTCGCGGCGTCCCAGACCAACCAAGTGCTCGGCGCCACCGGCGCGCTCGGCGACTACATCGCGAGGGTGCTGATCGTCCCCGCCACCACGGCGACCGGGCAGGTGCTCCTGATCGATAGCGCGACCTCTTACACCCTCTACACCGGCGCGACCTGGACGGCCGACTTGAAGCCGCTCGTGGTCGAGCTGGGCATGTACTCAGTCGAGGGGTCCTGGCGCATCACGACGGGCGCGAACCTGAGCGTCATCGCAATCGGCCGCTTCACCTAAGAGGGCCTCATGGCTGACAAGATGCTCCAGGGGCCCACCGAGGACAACTCCCTGAAGATCGTCCCTGTCCTCCAAGGCTACCTCCAGGAGGCCAAGGCGGCGCGTGAGGGCGGACCCTCGCAAAGGGACGCCAAGTGGGCCGAGAACCTCGACCTCTACTGGAACCGCTACGACCACTCCAAGAAGGCGAGCTGGCAGGCGAAGGAAAACCTGCCGGAAGTGCCCGCTTTCGTGGACCGCTTCGCCGCGGCGCTGAAGGAGGCGCTCGTCTCCTCGCCGACCGCGTTCTACTCCGTCGAGGACCCCGCCGATGCCGAGGGCGATATGACCCAGGCGATCAAGCGGATGACGGACGTCTGGCTCTCCATGGTCGGCCGCAACCAAACGGGCACCTGTTTGGGCTTCCCGGCCGTGTTCGAGGAGCAGATGAAGTTGGGCGCGCTGATGGCGTGCTCAAGCGTGACGACCTGGAAGGACGATATGCGCTATGGGCGCGTCGCCATCGAGACGGTCGATCCGCGCCAAGTCTACCTCGACCCGACCTATCGCAACCTGTACCGCATTCGGCGGGTTGAGCTGGACAAGCACACCCTGCGCGACATGGCGACCCGGAAGGACAAGAAGGGCGCCCCGATCTTCAACATCCAGGCCATCGAGCAGATGGTCTCCCACATCGAGCAGCAGTCGCAGTCCGATAAGGAGGCGCTCACCGGCCACGGCCAGCAGATGGTTTCGACCCGTCAGCCGATCCTGATGGACGAGTACATCGCGACGGTCGTGGACAACTCGGGCAATGTGATCGCCGAGGAGGCCCTGATGGTGGTCGGGAACGAGCAGTTCCTGATCCGCGGCCCCGAGCCGAACCCCTACTGGCACAAAAAGGACTGGATGACCTTCGCGCCACTGGTGACCGTTCCGCTCAGCGTCTACGGCCGCTCGTACATGGAGGACTTCGGGGGCGTCTCGCGCACTTTCAACGCGATGACCAACCTGCTGCTGGACGCCGTGCTCATGTCCAGCATGAAAGCCTATGCCTGTGTGCCGAGCATGCTCATTGACCCGGGCCAGCTCGCCGGTGGCATCACCGCGAACAAGCTCTTTCTCCTTGAGGATGGGGCGAGCGCCGAGCAGTTCCTGAACGCCGTGGACCTCGGCGCGCTGAAACCCGAGGCTTTCCAGCTCTGGACCTCGCTGAAGGCCGAGCTGACCGAGGCGGCGGGCCAGAATGAGATCAGCCTGGGCGGCTTCGCGCCCAAGGGCCGCACGAGCGCCACTGAGATCAACCAGACCCAGGAGTCCGGGAGCGCGATCATCCGCTCGGTCGCGCAGACTATCGAGACGCGCTGGCTGGACCCGACGCTGGACCTCGTCTGGCAGACCGGCCTCCAGCACATGAGCCCGCAGGACCCCATGCTGAGGGCCGCTGCGGGCGAGGACTTCTTCAACACGATCCTCCAGCGCCGGCGCGAGTTCGCCAGCCGGGGCGTCACGTTCCAGGCGCACGGCATTTCGAGCCTGATCCAGAAGAACAGGATGCTGAAGTCCCTGCTCCAGCTCATGGCGTTCATGAGCCAGAGCCCGGAGCTGCTCGCCGCGTTCATGCAGCAGGTGGACATGCAGAAGTTCCTGAAGCTCCTCTTCCGCCTATCTGACGTTGACATCACCAAGCTGACCATGACGGAGCGTGAGAAGCAGATGAAGCAGCTGGTGGACGCCTTTGCCCAGGCCCAAGCGAACCAGGGAGGGGCCCCGGCCCCCGGTCAAGCCCCTCCCGAGGCGCTTCCAGGCGCGGCGCAGGACATGACGCAGATCACCCAGGCCCTGGGGGTCGGCCGATGAGCGCGGACCTAGCGAAGGTTAAGCAGATTGAGACCCTCGCGCTCACGTTGCCGATCATCCAGGAGGAGGTTGAGCGGCTGAAGCGCGCCGTGGTGTCCAGGGTACGGACGGAAATGCGGGACGGGAGCCTCACGCCGGAGGCTTCCCTGGCGTTCTGGTGCGAATACCTCGCCGCGGAGAGCCTCCTGAGGGCCTTCGAACAGCGGCTCAAGGTGGCCCAGGGCGTCGGCGCTCAGAATGCGGCGCTATTGACAGGGGATGGGGTCCTCAGGTAGTCTCCGGGGGTGCGGCTAATGCGCGCACCCAAAGACGGAGAGGACCCAGATGGCTAAGGCGACGACTAAGCGCAGGAGTGCGCCCCAGCAGACGGCGGACGACGACATCTTCGCCCATTTCGAGGCCCACGGGCGCTCGATCCCCTACACCCCCACAGAACCCCAGGCCGACCCCAAGAAGGACACAGGCCAGGAGGCGCTCCTCGCGCAGATCGCGGCGCTTCAGACCCAGGTCTCCGACCTGACCCAGCGCTCGATGATGCAGCAGCCAGCTGCGCGCCAAGAGCAGACCCCGAGCTACGTGGACCCCAGGACCATCAAGGTCAGCCACGAGGGCCTGCCCGACCCCCTCGACAATAAGGACGCCTATAATCAGGAGCTGACGCTCCGGATCAACGCGGCGCTTGAGGCAAGGGACCACGCGCTGCGACAAGATGTCGCAGGGCAGAGCACGACCCAGGCGACGGGTGAGCGCCTGTGGAACGACTTCATCGGCAAGTACGGCGATTGGGAGCAGCACGAGGACCTCGTCGGCCTGATGGTCGAGAAGGTGCTCAACGACGCGAAAGCGCGCGGCATCGACACCCAGCGCTACATGCTGCAAAACACCCAGCTATTCTTCCAGGATGTGGACAAGGCCCTTCGGGACCGCTTCGGTAAGCTCGTCGAAAGCGACGAGGACGAGGGCGAGACCGAGGCTGCTCTGCGTCCGGATGGCTCTGATGACGCTGGCCGAACGGGCGGGATGTTCGGCGGGCTGGAGACTGGCGGACGGCCGACAAGCACAAAGCAAACCCAAGGGCCGGATATGATCGCAGACCTCCACGCTATCCAGCGCAAGATGGGCCTCTTCTAATCGGGCGAGGCTTTCCTCCTTTCCCCTCGCCTGGGGGTCCTGCGGTTCCCCGTCGCCGCGGGACCCCACCTTAACCTCGGGAGTCAGACAATGAAGCGCTTCCTTCTGACAGCCTACTTGGCGATCTCCTTCCTCCTGATCGGGGCGATTACCGCTCTGCATGCGGAGGAGGTCCTCATCTTCCCCCAGGTCATCATGTCCGAGGGGACGATTTGCGACACCCCTGAGCAGGTCGCGCAGCTGCTCCAGAACGCCGATGAGGGTAAGTTCGAGGTGGTGGAGGGCTGCGGAAACCTGATGGTCCCCGTACCCGTCAGCGTACACCGTGTCGGCTGGTACGAGCGCGAGTATACCCGGGTGCCCCTGTTGAAGGCCACCCATTTGATCTCCGGCGAGGTCCAGTACGTCGCCGGGCAGGAAGAGAAGCGAGAGGGCCCCCAGGGCACTTGACAAGGCACCCTCCCTGGTGCGAGAGTCGCACCACAGTGGCGGGAGACCACAACTAGGAGTTCGAGATGAGCTGGCAGTTTGATGCGCCGACCGGCACCTACCGGAACCACGCGCTGAGCACCGATATCCGCCGTGAGGCCATCGCCGACACGCAGTTCATGAAGTTCATGCGTGCTGAGCCCGGCTACGGCAAAAAGAAGGGTGAGTCGGTCACGATCACCCGCATCATGAAGCTCCCGCTGGCTACCCGCGTGAGCGAGACCGAGCGTCTGCCTTCGGGCCGCCCGGCGATTGAGACCAAGACGGTCTCTGTCAGCCAGTGGGGCTACAAGGTGCCGGTCACCGAGTTCGAGACGCACCTCACCCACTTCAATCTGATGGACCCGATCCAGAGCGCCCTGCGCGATCAGATCACCCTGACGATGGACGTGATGTGCGCGACCGCGCTGAAGCTGACCCCGTTGAAGTACACCCCGCTGAGCACCGGCGGTGAGTTCGTCACGGACGGCTCCGCGGACTCCCTGTCCGACCGCAACCTGGAGGTCCAGGACCTTCGGCGCATCCACGACCGCCTCCACGGCGACCTGAAGTGCCCGAAGTTCAAGAGCGGCAAGTACATCGGCATCCTGAGCACCCGCGCCGCGCGCGGTCTCAAGAATGACCCGGAGTACAAGGACTGGCTGGCCCCGTCGACCAGCGACCCGCTCATCAGCGGCAAGCTCAAGGACATCGAGGGCTTCACCCTCTACGAGACCAACCACACCGACGCTCTTGAGGACCTGATCGGCAACTCGCTCACCACGGGCGAGGCGATCTTCTTCGGTGCGGACGCTGGTGGCCTTGTGAAGATCATGGACCCGGAAATCCGCACGGGCATGCCCGAGGAGCTGGGCACCTTCCGCGAAGTGGGTTGGGTCGGCACCATCGAGGCCTTCCTCGTCTGGGAGCGCCCGACGATGGCCCGCGTCGTCCATCTGGCCTCGACCTAATAGGAGCACGCAATGAGCCACGACTTACTCCAAAAGCGCCGGGTACTGCTGGCGGCCGATACTCCCAATGTGGACTCGGCCGGCGCAGTGGGCGAGTTCATCTTCGGCGGCCCGGTACTGGTCGTGAGGGTGGGCCTGATTACCACGACCGCAATCGTGGTCGACAACTCGACCGCCTTCACCTTCGCCCTGTCTCGCCGTCCCACGGTCGGCTCGACCGCTGGCGCAGTAGGCCTGGGCACCTTCCTGGCTTCGGCCGCGGGTGTGGACAAGGCAGCTGGCACGGTGATGTTCAAGGACCTCTACATCGAGGACAACGATGGTGAGGAGGCTGAGGACGGCACGACCCGTCACGAGGCCCCGAACTCAAACCTGACCGCGTCGGAGACGGGCTTCAGCCCCTACGTGATCCGGCCGGGCGAGAGCTTCGCGATGACCCTGGACACCAACGCAGAAGCGGACAGCGGCGCGGCCATCGGCTTCGTCGAGGTTATCGACCTGCCGTGGAACGGACCGTTCGTCGATCAGGCCACCATCTTCGAAGATGTGTCTGACCAAGACTAAGTGAGGGGGCCTCTGGCCCCTTCCCTTCAGGAGACTAAGATGAGCCTCTACGGCGCATTCGATAAGACCAAGCATCTCGACGAGCTGGACTCTCCGCTGGTAACGGCGGAGGGGGTCCTGACGCCGACCGCCCGCAGGGCGCGCATGCTTGGTAACCTGTCAGGGGCCGCGATGACCGCGGCTCAGCTGGCTGCACTCGCTGGGGTGACCCCTGGCACCGTCACCGCATCCAAAGCCCTGGTCGTGGATAGCGCTGGCGTGCTGGACAACCTCGGCCTCACCCTGCTGCGCGCGCCGGCTGCCTCTATCGGCACGCCCGGCACCAACGTCACCGCCGTCGAGCACGGCGATGGCGTGTTCCACTACACCGTCCTGACCTGCACCGCCTTCGCGGTGGGCACCGGCGACGACGATGTGGACAAGGCTATCGGCGCGGTTGTCTACACCCTGCCCGCAGGCGCGTATGCGTTCCTGGGCGGCTCGGTGGAGGGCATCTTCGATCAGGCCAGCCACGGCATCTCGACCGATGGTGAGGTCGGCCTCGGCACTGTCGTCGCCTCGGGCGCCGTCAGCATCCTCTCCGGCACGCCCACGTTCGAGAACATCATGAACGGTGTGCCGTACACCAACATCACCTTCGGCACCACGCGCTTCACCGGCGCGGCTCAGCCGACCGCCCCCGAGCTGACCACTGTAGCCACGGGCGCATCGCCCCGCACGGTGTTCCTCAACCTTGCGGCGGACTGGCCGAACATCGCCGCAGCGGAAGCTGTGACCTTCACTGGCACCGTGACGGTCAGGTGGATGAAGATCGCGTAAGAAAAGGAGACGGGACTCCATGGCTGAGAGAAAGATCGACTACGACAAGGGCGTCATCATCCGCACGGCGGCAAACTTTGGGATGGACGTCTTCATGTACCGGCAGAACCCGGGCGTCTACTACAACGCCCACGGGGACAAGGTCGGCGAAGGCATCGCCAAGATGGCGGGCTTCGACGTGGATAAGTACAGCAAGCTAAGGCGGCGCAAGCTCGCCGTAGCGGCCGCAACCAGCGCGGCCGATGCCGAACTGCTGGCTTCCGAGGCTGTCGACCAGTCGGTCGTGGTCCGGGAGAAGGATGGGTACAAGATCATCGCGCTCGGCTCCGGCCGGCATTTGGTCAAGGACCCGGAAGGCAATGTACTCACCCAGGGCGTCGTCCTCACTTTGCAGATGGCCGAGAAGGTCCTCGACGAGGTTATCTCGGCAATGGTCCCGGAGATGGAGGCCCCAGTGGCCAAGGTCGCGGAGAGCCCTGCTGCACTGGGAGTCCGAGCTGGAGCAGGACGAATGGGAGCTACCCCCCTTCGGACCGGCTAAGGAGGGTGAATGGCCACTTTCCTAGAGCTGATGACTGAGGTCCGTGGGAACATCATCGACCTTCCCACCTTCGTCACGAACAACGTCCCGTCCTACGTCAATCGGGCGATCCGTGAGCTTCAGAACAAGCACAACTTCAAGGTGATGGAAGCCGACAGCGGCGTGCTGACTACGGCCCCCGACACGCGCGTGCTGTCCGCGGTCCCTGACAACTTCAAAGAATACCGCGGGACGCCTTATGTGATTAACGTCCAGGGCGACACGCGCGAGCTGATCGTCGGCATCTCACGCGAGACGGCTGAGCACGATGTGACCACCGACGCCGGTGGCGAGGCCGACCCGGAGATGGTCATCGGGCCGCCGCGCATCATCCTCCAGAGCGAGATGACTGAGCAGGGCGCCTCTAACTGGGAGGTCTGGCCGCTCAGCGACGCGCTCAGCCTCTACGCGGATGGGGAGTACCGCATCCGGGTGCCCTACTGGAAGTACCTGGCCGAACTCTCGGGTAGCACCGACACGAACTGGTTCACCGTCAACGGGCCGGAGTGGATCATCCGGACGGCGACGGCTATGGGCTTCGCGGCCGACCACAATCTGGACAGCTCGGCCTACTGGACGCAGCTGGCCGCCGCCAAGTATCAGGAGGTCGTCAACCTGGACAAGCGCTACAGGCTCTCCGGGGTCCAGAACCTCGTGCCCCACGGCGATGTCTGGGGCAACAAGCACGTGAACACCCGGGCCTTCTGGAGCCGTTGATTTCCCAAGGCTGGAGTGCTAAGCTGGGGCCCCACCATCTGAGGGCCCTTTTCCATGGCTAGTCCGCCGTTCAACCCCGCTGAGACGCTACCGGGCGACACCGACGTTGTCCTCCAGTTCCCGGCCGTCGAGCGCGCCTTCCGCGACATCATCGAGAGCTGGCTATTGTTCGAGCACGGAAGGTCAGGGCACCACGCCTTCCCCGTGATCTCCACAGGCGCCCGGGACTCCGACACGACCTGGGAGGCCGGCTCGCTGATCTACAACTCCACGCTGGGCAAGCTCCAGGTGACCAGCTCGATTGACCCCGACGTGTGGGTCTCGGTCGGGCCTGAGTTCCCCTCCGGCACCCGCATGCCCTTCCAGCAGACCACGCCGCCCACCGGCTGGACCAAGGAAAGCGCCGCCGCCTATAACGACGCGGTGATGGGCCTCACGACCGGCTCGGTCGGGACGGCCGGCACCACCGCCATCGGCTCTGTCTTCGCGGCGCGCACGATCACCCAGGCCAACCTGCCCGACATCAACCTGACGGCCGAGGGCCCCACGCTCGGCATCTCCTACCGGACGGACAACCGCGGCGACCCGGGCGGCACCGACGTGATGATGGAGCTGGCGCTCGGCACCGGCTTCGCCCATGACATCGACCTCACGCACACGCACGTCGTGCCCCTCGGCGGCGACGGGGAGGCCATGGACTTCGACGTGAAGCGCGCCTCATTCACCATCGGGACGAAGGTGTAACCATGCAGATGGAGGTCATGAAGCCCCGAGGCCCCGCGGGCGTCACCTGCCCCCTGGTCAAGAAGGAGTGCTCGGCGGCGTGCCAGACCTGCATGTTCTGGATCGGGATGCCGATGGAGAAAGGCACCGAGTGGAACTGCGCGGTCAACTGGGCGGCGCTCAGCGGCCCCATCCTGACCCGGCGCCTGCACGCGATCCACGACGCGACGATTGAGCAGCGGAACGACTTCGGCGGCTTCCGGGACTCGATTATGAAGCTCATCGGGGTCCTCGGCCGCGTGATGATCCCTTCGCGGCGCCAAGAGCCGATCCAGCTGGAGAGTTCTGACGATGGCGCGCAAAAGCTCATCGGTCCTTAATCCGAACCTCGGCCTCTATTACGGCCTGGACCCCCTGATGACCCCCGCGCGGGGCCTCCAGGACGGGCGCCAGTTCCGTGTGCGCCAAGGCAAGATCACGAACGCGAACCTCGGCTGGCAGCTCCACAGCCAGATCGACTTCGAAAACCCGATCATGCTGATCGAGAAGTTCATCCTGCGCTCGGGCCTCCAGCGCCAGATCATCGCCACGACCAGGGACATCTTCATCTACGACCAGGAGACCGACACGGCGGACTACCTGAACCCCATTTGGAGCCGCGGCCTCGTTGACGTGAGCGCGGGCAACCCCGCGGTCGTCACGGCGCAGCCCCAGGGACCCCTGCCGCTGCTCCTGACCGGGCCCCCGACCGCGTTTGAGACGGCCGACATTCAGCCGGGCGACGAGATCGCCTTCGGCGACGACGATGAGCACGACGTGGACGCGGTCTGGTACGAGATCGCGACCGTGGACTCCCAGGGACAGCTAACGCTGACTGGGCCCGTGACTGGCGCCCCGCTCAACAACGTGGAGTACACGATCAGGCGGCGCCTGACCGGCACCACGGCGAACGCCTTTGACAGCGCCGTCTTCGTCGGGCCCGATGATGGGGCTGGCGGCGTCGGCGATGACCTCTTCTTCCTGACCAACGGCGTCGACTACGTGATGACGTGGAACGGGACGGACGACACGGTGACCTTCCACCCGGAGCTGGGCTTCAAGTGCAAGAGCCTCTTCGTCTACAAGAACATGATGCTCTACGCGAACCTGGAGATGGGCGGCGAGCTGCTCCCGGTCGACATGATTAACAGCCAGATCGCCTCGCCGCTCCAAGCTGGGGACACCGGCACCGGACTCTCCGAGCAGTTCCGCGTCCACGACGGCGTCGATCCCATCCTCAACATGGAGGACATGGGCGACTCGCTGGTCTTCTACAGCGAGCGCCACGTGACGCTCTGCCAGTTCGTCGGCGACCCGTTCGTCTTCATCTTCCGAGAGGCCGGCGAGGGCGTCGGCCCGATCAGCGGGCGGCTGATCGCCGACTTCGGCGACTACCATGAGTTCATCGGGAGCGACTCACAGTACCTCTTCGATGGCGTCACCCTCGCGCGCGTCAATCAGCAGGTCTGGCGCGAGGTGCTCCGGCAGAGGGACGGAGCCCGTGAGGAGCTGGGCTTCTGCCACTTCGACGAAGAGAACGGGGAGCTGATCTGGGCCATCCCTCTAACCAGCGACGCCAACGTCGGCGTCGAGGGCGAGGGGCCCGAGGAGGCCTTCGTCGAACATTACCTGGAGGAGGTCGGCCAGAACACCCCGACGCCGTTCAGCCGGCGCCGCATGCCGTTCATCGTGGGCGGCTACGGGACCACGCTGGCGGCCCTGACCTGGGACGAGCTGACCGAGACCTGGGACCAGATGGTCATGCGCTGGAACGACAGCCAAATCTTCGCCTCGGCGCCGCTGAACCTGATGGGCTCGGACGACGGCTTCCTCTATAAGATTAATACGATCAACACGGGCGCAGGGGCGCTCCTGCCCAGCTTCGTGAAGTTCGGCCGGAGGCCCACGTTCGACGGGCGCATGAGGGGCCTGCTGACCCGCGTCTACCCCTTCGCTGAGCAGCTGAACGAGGACCTGGACGTGACGGTCTACATGATGGACCACGCCTCTGGGCCCGCGACGATCACGGACACCCAGGTGTTCGAGACCGAGCTGCCAGAGGGCCAGCACTTCACGACCCATTATCGGCGCGGCCGCTTCTTTGAAACTGAGTTCGGGACGGACGGCGAGGCCTGGAGCCTCTCGGGCTACGATGTGGACATCCGGGCGGGAGGCACGAGATGAGCTGGGAACTAGCACGGACTAAGGTCGCGGTTGGGCGCCGTCTGGGCGCCTCGCCACAGGCGAGGGCGCGCCAGATCGACTACAACAGCCAGCAGGTCTGGGTCGGCATCTGCCGAGATTGCAAGGCCACCGTCAAGGGGACCCCGGCGCAGCTGAAGAAGCACGTCTGCCTGGAGGTCCACGATGGCCGCTAAGGTCCCGATCAGCCCCGGCATGCCGAGGGGGCAGGCGCAGGACATCGCGCGGGCCCTCGACGCGGCGAACCTCGCCGGCCTGCGCACGGCGACCGAGCACGCCACCCGGCTGAACAACAGCTTCCCGATGGATGGCACGGAGCGCATGGAGGCGCCGCTGCCACTCCAGCGGCTGGCCACTGACGAGCTGCCCCCTGCGTCCGAGCACGAGGGCGAGATGGCCTATGACACCACGCTCCAGCGCGTGGTGCAGAGCGATGGGACCACCTGGGAGCCGATCCCCACGCCGGGCGAGATCGCGGACGCCGCCTTTGAGTCGGTCCAGGAGAGCCTGGACGACACGGACACCATCGAGTTCGTCGTGGTTGAGGAGCCGCCGAACATCACGGCGAACCTGAAGGATGGCGCCGTCCAGGCGATCCACCTCGGCGCGAACTCAGTGGGGCCCGCGGCGCTAGCGCCCTCGGGCGTGACGCCCGGCGAGTACGCGGCCCCCGACCTCTCCATCGATGAGGATGGGCGGATCACCGGCGCCATCGGTGGGACGCCGTCGCCCTTCGTCAAGCTGGGCGGCGCCACCATCACCACGGGCGTCGCCTTCATCGACGTGATCTTCAACGCGCAGATCGTGGCGACCCCGTTCAAGTTCATCGACATCTACCTCGGCGGCATCGTGGGCGACACCGAGGATCAGCAGTTCAACGTGCAGTTCTCGAATGACGCCGGGGCCACCTATTTCACGACGAACTACAAGTACGTGAGCCTGAATACGGCCGACGACGGCACCGCGTTCAACCACTTCAACACCGGCACGGCGAGCGCAGGTATCATGACCGCTGCGACGGCCACGGCCCAGGTCGGCTTCGAAAGCCGTGAGGGTTGGCACGGCGTCATCCGCCTGATGCGCTGGCAGGAGAACGTGAACCCGAGGGTCAGCTGGGACGCCTGCTACCACGCGGCGAACGCCGGCCAAGCCCTGATTAACGCCCGCGGTAACGCGAGCAGGAACTCCTCAACCCCGATTAACGCGCTGCGCTTCTTCTTCACCACGGGCCTTGTCGTCCTCGGCGACTGGGCCGCCTTTGGACTTCGCTGATGTTCGCTAGCACGCCATACCGGGTCCCGCAGACCCCCAATATCATCCTGATGGAGGATCGGGAGGACGGCACGCTATGGCAGCTCACGCACCGGCGCTCCGACGACAGGTTCGCCATCCGGGACGACGAGGTTCCGCGCTTCCTCCTCGGCTGGGTCTCACGCTTCGGCCCGAGTGACGGCCCTTACGTGCGGGCCGCTGGGCGTGCGCTCCGGCTCCTGGTGAGGGGCGGCCGGCTGGGCTACGAGGTGGCGCCGATGCACAGTTCTTCCCGAGTACTGACCCGGCGCGGGCTGGAGAAGACCTATTACTTGGAGGTTACTGACGGGAACTGGGCAGTTGACGGAGACACCTTGGGGTGGCAAGTTGCGGCTGGGGAGCCCTCGCTATGACCGAGCACCTGTTTGCAAGACTGACCGACGTTACCGACCTTGAGGCCGCGCTTGAGGCGGCCCTAGCTGCGCACCTTGCCGACAGCACGGGCGCACACGCGGCTTCGGCGATCAGCTTCAGCCCGCCCGAGACCATGTCGGCTACCGACGTGCAGGCCGCGATTGAGGAGATCAGGGCCGACCAGCGCACCCTGCTGGACGCCGACCTCGACCTCTATCTGAGCCCAACGGGCGATGACATCCTGGGCGACGGCTCCATCGGCAATCCCTGGCGCCAGCCGCAGCGCGTCGTCGATTACCTTGAGGAGGACGTGGACATTGGCGGCTTCCGCGTCGACGTTCACTTCG
>Ga0247830_10000317_pt1 | contig 16676 bp, 15 predicted proteins | sample 12C_Control_Day5_FD_207766 | JGI IMG/M metagenome (GOLD analysis project Ga0247830, IMG submission 207766) | Soil microbial communities from agricultural site in Penn Yan, New York, United States - 12C_Control_Day5 | ecosystem: Environmental > Terrestrial > Soil > Agricultural land | place...
AGATGCGGCCAGCAGCCGCCAGCGTCGTGAATGATCCGGGCTAGGCGGGGACGGTGCGCGCGCCGGTCACCCGCAGCGCGAGCACGCCCGCCATCGCCGCGGCCGCCATGCCCAGCCCGGCCATCGCGACCCGTGGGTGTCGAACAGCGCGATCACCAGGACCGACCCGACGTCGTCGATCACCGCCAGCGCGAGCAGGAGGATGCGCAGGCTGGCCGGCACGCGCCGGCCGAGCACGGTGAGCACGCCGACGGCGAACGCGATGTCGGTCATCGGGATGCCCAGCCGGCCGCGCCGGCGCCGCCGGCGTTGATCGCGGCGTAGATCGCGGCCGGGATCAGCATGCCGCCGAGCGCGGCGGCGATCGGCAGCGCGGCTCGGCGCAGGCCGGCCAGCTCACCTTCGTAGGCCTCGCGCCGGATCTCCAGGCCGACCACGAAGAAGAACAGCGTCATCAGGCCGTCGTTTGACCCAGAAGTGCAGAGGTCGGACGAACGACCATCCGTCGAGCTCGACCCCGAGCGGCGTGTGCCACAGGTGTGCGTAGGCGCTCGCCCACGGTGAGTTGGCCCAGACCAGCGCGACCACCGCGGCGATCATCAGCAGGATGCCGCTGGTCGCCTCGATGGCGAGGACGCGCTGGAGCGGTGAGACCAGCGCCGCGGCGGCGCGGTGCGCGCGCCCAGGCCTCGGGCGGGAGCTTGCGATCGGGCGAGTCCGGATGGTTCACGACACCCTGGTGCTGCTGCTGGCGGCCCGACCAGCGGCGGTACTTGCGACGACGATCGCCGCACCCGACGGTCACGGTATCACGGCCGCGGGCGCGGACGACGACGCGGCGCGGCGGTTGCAATCGCGGTCGTCCCCGGATACCTTGGGGCTCAAATCAATTCGGCATGGGTGCAGCCACCACGCTGCAGGTCGAATCGAGCTGGTCGGGCCGCCAGCTCCGCTTCCCTTCTGGAGGATCCTGGTGGATCACCGCCTTTCGCTCGATCGTCTGCACGATCTCGCACGTCGTGATGCTCTGCTCTTGCTCGTCGTCCTCGACGGCGGCTTGATCCCGTTCGCCCCTGGGCTCGACGAGGCGACGCTCGACGACGCGGTCGCCCATCACCTGCGCGCGCTGGCCGAGGTCGGCGTCCAGGTCGTGATCGTGTCGGGCCGGCCACGCGCCGCGATCGAGCCGCTGCGCCGGCTGGTGCCGGCCGCGTGGTGGGCGGCCGAGCACGGGGCGTGGCGCACCGCCGGGGCCGCGTGGATCGGCCCGGACGGCGACGGCGAGGTCGGCGAGCTCGCCGCCCGGCTGGCGGCGCTGGTCGAGGCCGTCCCCCGCGCGCGCCTCGAGAGCAAGACCCTGTCGGTCAACGTGCACTGGCGCGGCGTCGGCGAGGACGATCGCGCCACCCTCATCCCGGCCGTCGAGCTGGCGATCGACGCCTGGCTCGATCGCCACCCCGATCACGAGCGCATCGCCGGCGCTGACACCGTCGAGGTCCGGCCGCGGACCAACCACAAGGGGCCGGTGGTGGCCTGGCTGCGCGCCCAGCGACCGGACGTGCCGATCCTGGCGATCGGCGACGACCCCGCCGACGACGACATGTTCGGCGCCCTCTCGGTCGACGACGTCGCGATCGCGACCGGGCGTCCGCCGCCCGGACACGTCCACCTCGACCTGGTCGTCGACGGCGTCGCGGGGGTGCAGCGGCTGATCGCCTGGCTCGGCGAGCGCCGCGCCGGCGGCGACGGCGCGCCGGCGCCGGTGCTCGACGCTGCCCGGGCGCGGCCGGCGCGGCCGGCGCCCAGCTCGTTCCTGGTGGTCTCCAACCGGCTGCCGGCGCTCAGCGCCGATCCGCGCCGCCGCGAGGTCGGCGGCCTGGTCGCCGCGCTCGAGCCCGCGCTGCGCGCGCGCGGCGGACGCTGGCTGGGCTGGAGCGGCCAGGAGGGCGCGTCGATCGAGCTGACCATCGACGATCAGGCGATGCCGGCGCGCGCCTCCTTCGACTTCCCGCCGGCGTGGCGGCGCCTGTTCTACGGCGGCCTGTGCAACCGGTCGCTGTGGCCGCTGCTGCACGGCTTCCCGACCCGGGTCCGCTACGAGGACGACGAGTGGACCCAGTACGTCGAGGCCAACGCGACCTACGCCCGGCTGGCCGCCGAGCTGGTCGACCCCGACGCCACCATCTGGATCCACGACTACCACCTGTTGCTGGTCGGGGCGGCGCTGCGCCAGGGCGGCCACCGCGGCCCGATCGGGCTGTTCCTCCACGTGCCGTTCCCGGGCAGCGACGTGTTCGAGACCCTGCCGTGGGCCGGCGAGATCCTCGACGCGATGCTGGCCTGCGACCTGGTCGGCTTCCACACCCAGCGCTACGCCGAGAACTTCCTGGCCGCGGTCCGCGACACCTTCGGGGTCGAGCACGCGGACGGCCTGGTCCGGCGCGGCGGGCGGATCACCGAGGTGGCGCCGCTGCCGATCGGCATCGATCCGGCGCCGTTCCGCCCCGATCCCGACCGGCCGCGATCGGCCGAGGTCGACGGCCTCCAGGCCGCGCTCGGCCACCGCAAGCTGCTGGTCGGCGTCGACCGCCTCGACTACAGCAAGGGGATCGCCGAGCGGCTGGTCGGCTTCGAGCGCCTGCTCGAGCGCCACCCGCGCTGGCGCCGCCAGGTCACGATGGTGCAGGTGTCGGTGCCGTCGCGCGCCGACGTCCCCGAGTACGTCGAGCTGCGCGACCGGGTCGAGAACCTGGTCGGCCGCATCAACGGCCGGTTCGGCGACGCCGACTGGGTGCCGGTGCGGTACCTCTACCGCTCGTACGATCAAGGCGTCCTGGCCGCGCTCTACCGCGCCGCCGACGTCGCGGTGGTGACCCCGCTGCGCGACGGCATGAACCTGGTCGCCAAGGAGTTCGTCGCCGCCCAGGATCCGGCCCAGCCGGGCGTGCTGGTGCTGTCGCGCTTCGCCGGCGCCGCCGAGGCCCTCGACGAGGCGGTGCTGACCAACCCGTACCACCGCGACGGTCTCGCCGACGATCTCGATCGCGCCCTGGCCATGCCGCTCGCCGAGCGACAGCGGCGCCACGCCCGCCTGCTCGACGCGGTCGAGCGCAGCACCGCCGGCGCCTGGGCCGATCTGTTCCTCGGCGCGCTGGCCCGCGCCCATCGCACTGGCAACGGCACCGGCACCGGGGCCGCCGCCGGCGCGAGCGGCTCGTTCACCGCGATCAAGCTCACCGCGGCAAGGTGACGACGAAGGTCGTGCCGTCGCGATCGGGCGAGCGGACGTCGATCGTGCCGCCGTGGGCGCGGACCACCTCGCGGGCGATGTAGAGGCCGAGCCCGACGCTGCGGGTGGTGCCGCCGGCGGTGGTGCCGCGGCGGAACGGCGTGAACATCGTCCGCTGGACCTCGGGCGGGATCGGCGGCCCGGCGTTGTGCACGGTCAGCACGACCTCGCCGGGGCGGCCCTCGAGCTCGACCTCGATCAGGTCGGGCGCGCCGTGCTGGATCGCGTTGCCGACCAGGTTGGACAGCACCTCGGTGACCCGCAGCTCGTCGACGTTGGCGGTGGTGTCGCCGACCGCGCGCAGCGCGAACCGGTGGCGCGGCGCCGACGACCGGAACTCGTCGAGCAGATCCTCGGCCAGGCCGCGCAGATCGACCGGCGCCCGCTCGAGCGCGACGTCGAGCCCTTCGCGCAGCCGGGCCAGATCGAGCAGCTGGCCGATCAGCCGGCCCATGCGGGTCGCGCTGCGCTCGATGCGCTCGGCGCTCTTGACGGTCGCCGCCGACGCACCCTCGGCGCGCAGCAGCTCGGCCGACATCACGATCGTGCCCAGCGGGTTGCGCAGGTCGTGCGACACCACCGCCAGCAGGCGCTCGCGCAGCACGGCCTCGTCCTCGGCGGTGAGCCGGGCGGTGCGCTCGGCGGCCCGGGCCGCGACCTCGCGGCGGGTCAGGCCGAAGAACAACACCGACACGATCACCCCGATCGCCGCGGCGGTGACCGGGATCCAGGTGGTGCCGCCGACGAAGTGGCCGGTGGTGAAGAACCGCAGCGTCCAGGTCCGGCCGGCGATGGTCATGCGCTGGACGATGGCGTCGTCGTCGGCCACGGCGTCGGAGCTGCGGTAGAGCAGGGCGGCCGGCTCGGGCCGGGGGCCGTCGTAGACCTCGATCTCGATGCCGGTGCGCGACGGGGCCAGCGCCTCGCCGAACAGGTCGCGGGCGCGGAACGGCGCGAACGCGAAGCCCGTCAGCTCGGTCCGCCGCTCGGCCACGGTCGCCGGCGGATCGCCGTGGCGGTAGACCGGCACGTACAGGCCGAACCCCGGCGGCTGGTCGACGTCGGACTCGGGGAGCATCGTCAGCTTGCCGCTGAGCGCGGCGTAGCCGTCGTCGCGGGCCCGCGCCATGGCCTCGCGCCGGGTCGGCTCGCTGGCCATGTCGAAGCCGAGGACGTTCTGGTTGTGGGGGCTGGGCGGTTCGAGGAACAGGACCACCTGACCCTCGGGCGGCACCGGCGCCGGCCAGATGTCGAAGCCCGGCGTGACCTCGCGGCCGGAGGCGAGGATCTCATCGGTGTTCGCCGGCGTCATCCGCACCGACCAGCCCAGCCCGAGCACGCCGCGGTAGCGCTCGTCGATGCGCAGGCGGGCGACGTAGCCGCGGAACTCGTCGTGGTCGATCTCGGGCTGGCTCTTCATCAGCCCGGCGATGCCGCGGAGGATCGCCAGGTAGATCTGCATGCGCTCGTGGATCTCGCGCTCGAGGTGCATGGCCTCGCTCTCGAAGCGCAGGCGATCGCGCTCGTCGAGCCCGCGCTTGAGGATGGTGGCGACCACGAAGGTCGCGGCCAGGCTCAGCAACAGGACGAGCAAGGGGACCCCGCGGGTTCGCGGGGGCCGGCGTCGCGCGGACCCGACGTCCCCAGCCATCTCCCGGACTATGACCGGAAGCGCGCCGACGTCACGCCGCGCGGCCGCCGACGGGGCGGCGCTGCCCGAGCAGCACGGCCGCTGTGTCAGCCGGGCTCGCGGTCTGCACCCGCACGCCGTGGCGGGCGAGGAGCTGGCGCGCCGCCGCGTTCGAGCGGCGGTGCTCGCGGGTCATGATCGCCGCGACCATCCGGCCGGCTTCGGTCTCGGCCGTGGCGGCGAGCCCGGCCGCCTGCGGCACCACCGCGACCACCGCGCCGGCGTGGCGGCGGACGCGGGCCAGCGCGCGGGTCAGCCGCGCCTCGTCGTCGACCACGCCGTCGAGCGTCGACAGCACCACGATCTGATCGGGCCGGCCGTCGGCGACCGCGCGCTCGAGCGCCTGGGCGAACCCGGCCGAGCGCCGGCCGGGATCGTAGTCGCGGCGGTAGGGCAGCTCGAGGCCACGCAGGCGGCAGAACAGCCGCAGCGGCCCCAGCTGGGGATCGGCGCCGTCGCCCTGGTGCGAGCGCGACCACCACCACGACGGCGCCAGGCTCTTGCCGCCGCCCATGGCCTCCAGCAGCTTCTGAACCAGGCGGGCCATCGCGCCGAGGTCGTAGAGCACGCCGTCGGGGCCGGCCTGGATCTGGTTCCAGCGCGGGTCGTCGATCGGCGGTGCGACCCGGATGCGGACGTCGATCGCCTCCTGGTGGGCCAGGTAGGCGGCGACGGTGGCGACCAGCTCGCCGGCGGTGAGGTCGGTCAGGTCCTCGTCGACGATGGTGTGGGCGTCGAGCAGGCGGTCGACCAGCTGCAGCCAGTGGTGATGTCCGGATCCCGGACGAAGCTCGAGGACCGTGCGGGTATCGAAGGTGACCAGGCCGACCCGATCGCCGGCGCCGATCGCGGCCCGGGCCAGCGCGGCGGCGGTGTCGGTGGCCCAGTCGAGCGGGCGCTTGCCGAGCGGACCGGTGCGCATGGCGGCGCCGAGGTCGACGCACACGACGTGGGTGGCGACCAGCTCGTTCTCGAGATCGCGGGTCATCAGCTTGCCGCGCCGCGCGGTCGCCTTCCACGCGATGTACTTGAACGGATCGCCGTGGGCGTGCTCGCGCAGCTCGCGGAGCTCGCCGGCCAGGCCGCGGCGGCGGACCTGGTGCAGACCGACCTGCTCGCTCTGCACCCCGCCGGCCATGCGCAGCACCGGGGGCTGGGCGGCGCGCGGCCGCGGGAACACCTTCACCGCGATCGGGTTGGGGAAGTAGGCGTGGACCTCGAACAGGCCGAGCAGGTCGCCGAGCACCAGCACCGCGCCGTGGAGGACCTGGTAGCCGGCCACCGCCGGCCGCACGTCGGTGGTGTGCTCGACCTGCTTGCCGGCCGGGACCGCGGCCGGCACGCTGGGCGCGACGTCGAGGCCGCGGCCGGCCAGCACGTTGGTGGCGAGCACGCGCAGGGTCCGGCTGCCGTGGTTGCGGTAGGCGATGTGGAGCTGGAACGGCCGATCGGGCGCCAGCGCGCCGCCGGGCTGGTCGCCGGGCGGGACCCACCACGACAGCTCGATCTTCTTGCGGCGCAGCAGCACCGCGGTCGGGTAGAAGCCGAGGTAGGCAGCGAGCAGCGCGATCAGCACCCCGCCGCCCATCGCGACCAGCGGCGGCGCGCCGCGGAACGCGCCGACCAGCACCATCAGGGCCGCGCTGGCCAGGACCAGCTTGCCGCGGGTGGCAAGCGAGGGGATCATGTCGCGATACCGGCGGCGTCGCCGCCGGGGAGCGGCATGCTTCTGGGAGGCAAGCGGGCTGCCGGTGCCACGTCGTCTACCGCCTCGGCGTCTTGTAGGCGACCTTGCCGAGCGCCTCGGCGATCACCGCGACGCCGGTGGCCCCCTCGAGCTCGGCGTCGGGCGTCATCAGGATGCGGTGCGACAGCACCAGCGGGGCCAGGGTGCGGACGTCATCGGGCAGCGCGTAGTCGCGGCCGCGGATCAGCGCCAGCGCCTTGCACGCGTGGAGCAGCGCCAGGCCGGCCCGCGGCGACGCGCCCAGGTAGACCCGGGCGTGGCCGCGGGTGTACTGGACCAGGCCGAGGATGTAGTCGACCAGCTCCTCGGCGACGAAGACCTCCTGGGCCAGCGCCTGCATGCGCAGGACGTCCTGCGACGAGATCACCGGCCGGACCCCCGGCGGCGGCCGGTCGTAGGTCGACAGCATCCGCTTCTCGTCGGGCCCGTCGGGGTAGCTCATCTTGAGCTTGATCAGGAAGCGATCGACCTGGGCCTCGGGCAGGGGATAGGTGCCCTCCTGCTCGATCGGGTTCTGGGTGGCCAGCACGATGAACGGCGCGGTCAGGGCCCGGGTCTCGCCCTCGATCGTGACCTGCGCCTCCTGCATGGCCTCGAGCAGCGCCGACTGGGTCTTGGCCGGCGCGCGGTTGATCTCGTCGCCGAGCAGGACGTTGGTGAAGATCGGCCCCTCGCGCAGGACGAACGTGTTGGTCCGCATGTCGAGGATGTAGGTGCCGGTGATGTCCGACGGCAGCAGGTCGGGCGTGAACTGCACCCGCCGGAAGCTCATCGACAGGGTCTGGGCGAACGCCTTGACCAGCGTGGTCTTGGCGACGCCGGGGATGCCCTCGATCAGCACGTGGCCGCGGGCGACCAGCGCGGTGAGCAGCGCCTCGGCGACCGCCGGCGAGCCGATGAAGGCCTTGCCGACCTCGTCGATGATGGCGCGGGCGAGGTCGCCGACGCCGGCCAGGTGTTCGCGTGCGATTCCGGGTTGAGCCATGAGTTCCTACGGTTCCTCGCCGAGGCTACGATATAGCCGCTGCGCGGCGGCGTGCAGCTCTTCCAGCTCGCGGCGCGAGACCTGGCCGCGGGTCCACGGCGCCGCCGCCTGCGACCGGGTCGGCAGCGCGCGCAGGCGCCGGTACAGCGCCGCGACCTGGGCGCCGGCGTCGGCGCCCTTGGCGCGCGCCACCCGGTCGACCAGCTCGCGCTCGGGGAGCTGGTGGAGCGGATCGACGGTGCCGGTGGCGCGGGCCAGCGCGGCCGCGACCGCGTCGCGCAGCACCGCCGCCGGCAACATCAGATTGCGGGTGCCGGCGTCGGCGGCGGCGACGACCTCGTCGACCGGGATCTCGCCGCGGACGCCGCGCTCGGGGCGGAGCAGGCGCAGCCAGCGGCCGTCGAGCGGCACCCGCCGCCACGGCGGCATCGCGGCCAGGGCCAGGATCGCCAGCGCGACGGCGAGGGCGCCGCCGAACACCTGCATCGCGGTCGGGGTGAGCAGCCAGTCGTTGCGCTGCTCGAGCCAGCGGTTGACCCCGGCGACCGAGCGACCGAGCGGGCTCAGGCCGGCGTCGTCGATGAACGGCCGCGGATCGCCGTACATCGGCACGTCGCCGCGCAGCAGCACCACCCGGCGGGCGCGGCCGTCGCGGCCGAGCCAGCGCAGCATGTTGACCGCCAGCGTGACGTTGCCGGGGAACTGCAGCATGCGGTTGATGAAGATGCTGGGGTCGGACACCACCACGAACCGACCGGTTCCCTGTTCGCCGGCGACCACGACCGCGCCCTTGCCGGCGCCGAACCCGATCACCGGCACCGCGCCGGCCACCTCGGTCAGCACCGCCGGGTGGTTGGTGACCACCTCGGTCACGCCGGTGACCAGCGGGTGGCCGGCGATCAGCGGCGACGCCACCGGCGCGAACAGCCGCGAGCGGTAGTAGCTGCGCGCCTCGGGCGTGCCGACGTCGGCGCGCAAGAGGCCCATCCGCGACAGCGCGTCGCCGGCCTCGCCGAAGTCGTCGGCGACGATGACGTGGCCGCCGGCCTGCACGAACGCCGACAGCCGCGACGGATCGACCCGCTGCAGCGGGTAGACCAGGACCAGGATGTCGCGCTCGTCGAGGTCGCCCCACTCGAGCGCGCTGACCGGCACGACCTCGAAGCCGAGGCCGGCGGCGAGGCGGGTGTAGGTGTAGAGGCCGTTCCAGCTCTTGCTGCTCGGCTCGTAGTCGTCGGGCGGGCGCGGCGGGTCGAGCTGGGCCGCGGCCGGGCCGGCCAGCGCGGCCACGGCGGCGAGGGCGAACAGCGCGCGCCTCATCCCATCTCCTTCCGCAGCTGGCGCGCCGCCGCGGCCAGCGCGTCGAGCGCCGACGCCAGGCAGGCCGGCTTCTGCACCGCGAGCAGCGCGAAGTAGCCGTCGTCGACGGTGTGGACCACGACGTCGACCTTGACGTTCTCGACCACGAAGTACTCGGCGCCGCCGAAGTGCTGGGTGTTGAGCGCGGCCTCGAGGTTGGCCAGCACGACCCCGTAGTGGGCGGTGAGGAGCGCCCACTCGGTGGCGTCGCCGCCGGTGACGAAGTCGACCATCTCGCCGTCGGCGGCGGCGAACGCGCCGCCGACCGCGCCCGGCGTGCGCTTGACCGCGGCGTCGAGGATGCGGGCGAACGGGCTCACCGCGGGTCGCCTCCCGGCGCCGGCGCGTCGTCGCCCAGCGCCGCCCGCAGGGTCGCGTCGTCGACCAGCCGCTCGACCCGGTGGCGCTTGCCGAGCTCGGTGGTCCACCGCTCGAAGTAGCGCTGGCGCAGCGCCGGGAACAGCTGGGCCAGCACCTCGTCCTTGGTCGACTCGAGCTCGGTCAGCTGGTCGGTATAGAGGATGAGGTCCCAGCCGTACGGGCCGCGCACCGGCGGCGCCACGGTGCCGATGGCGGGCAGGGCGAACAGCGCGTCGCGGTAGTACGGCTGCAGGATGCCGTCGCGGACCGCGGGATCGGGCACGGCCGTCACCACCGTCATGGTCCCGGCGGCGGCGCGCAGCGCGGCCTCGACGTCGTGCGGGAACAGGTCCTGGCGCATGGCCAGGCCGGCGTAGGCCGCGCGCGCCGCCTGCTCGGCCGCCTGGTCGGCCGGCGTGCCGCGCTGCGTGTCGTCGAGCTCGATGCGGGCGAAGAACGACGATCGATACTCGGGCCGGTGCATGCGCCACGACTGCTTGGCGAACACCTGGTCGACCATCGCCGGCGGCAGGTCGGCGACGGTCCGGACCTTGGCCCGCAGCTCCTGATCGACGAAGCGGGCGACCAGCGCCCGGGTCGCCTCGTCGATCACGTCGGGATCGCGGTCGAGGCCGCGTCGCTCGGCCTCCTGGGCCGCGACCTCGAGGGCGACGCACTCGTCGAGCGCGGCGGCGCGCCGCTCGGGGCGGCCGGCGGCCTGGGCGGCGACGCACGAGCCCCACACCGGCCGACCGTCGACCCGGGCGACGATGACGTCGTCGGGGCCGGCCGGCGGCGCGACCAGCGTGGCCACCACCGGCGCGGCCGCGGTCGCCGCCGGCGCCGCCGCGCGCTCGCCGCATCCGCCGGCGGCGGCGAGCACGATCGCGAGGTGGAGGCGGGCCGGGGACGACATCGGATCAATCACGCTGGACGAGGGCGAGCCGCGCCATCTCCTTGCCGACCGTGATCACCGAGATGCCGATGACCATCACCACCAGCGCGGCGATGTAGTCGCGCCGCGACAGGTAGTCGATCGACTCCTTGAAGAAGAACATGCTGCCGCCGATGAGCGCGAGGGCGAGGATCTCGAAGAAGTAGCGGCGCACGGGGGCTCCTCGGGACGATCAGAGGTGGCGGAGGTAGACCAGGAGGCCCATGAAGACCAGCGCGCCGGCCACGGCGACGTGGAAGCGCAGGCGCGGCCGGCCCTTCTGGGCCTCGGTGCGGGCGATGGCCAGGTCGGTGACCACGTCGCGGTCGCCGGTGCGGTGGGGCCGCAGCGCGCCGAGGAAGACGTGGAGATAGAGGATGAGCCACAGCGCCAGCACCGCGACGTTGAGCAGGGTCAGCATGCCGGCGACGCGGCCCGCGTACATCCGGGCGAGGAAGCCGGCGATGCCGGGGTCGAAGTTGACCCAGTACAGACCGAGCGCCGGGCACAGCACGGCGAGCACGGTCAGCTCCCAGTAGACCCGCTCGCGGCGGCGCCAGCGCGCCGGGCGCGCGGCGGCCGCCGACGCCAGGGGGCGCATGCTGACCGGCACCGCCGGCTCGTGGAAGGCGGCGAAGAACGAGCCCGACAGCAGGTAGGCGACGATCCCGGCGGCGACCACCAGGAAGCGGACCGGGCCGTACAGGTGCGGCGACGCGATCGCCGGCTCGATCGAGATGGGTACGAGCAACGCCGACGGGAAGGCCCCGAGGAGCAGCAGCTCGCTGCGCCGCCAGATGCCGGCGCCGAGCGCGGCCAGGGGCAGGGCGACCAGGGCCACGCGCGCCGCCGAGCCGAGGGCGCCGACGTGGATGGCCGGGACCAGGACCAGCGACAGCCAGACATTGAGCCCGAGGGCGAGGGCGACCGCGTCGGCGAACGTGCGCCAGCGCCTGGGCATCGGCGCGTCGAACGCGGTGGTCGCCCCGTCGATCACGGCGTGGATGGTAGCAGAGGCGCGGAGCCGGATCCGGGCACGGGCAGGGGCACGGAGGGGCACGGGCACGGGCACGGGGCAGGTTGCTCCGCAACCTGCGCACAACCTGCTAGTGTCCGCCCGATGCTCGTGGTCACGATCGACGGTCCTGCCGGGGCCGGCAAGTCGACGGTGGCGCGGCGGCTCGCCCGCCGGCTCGGCTACCGTCTCCTCGACACCGGGGCGATCTACCGGGCGGTCGCGCTCACCGCCCTGCGGACCGGCGTCGACCTCGAGGACGAGCCGGCCCTGGCCGCCATCGCCGCCGCGCTCGACATCGACTTCCACTTCGAGGGCGACGTCAACCACGTCCGGGTCGCCGGAGAGGACGTCACCGCGGCGATCCGGACCCCGGAGGCCTCGCAGGCGGCGTCCCGGGTGTCGGCCCTCCCGGCGGTCCGCGCCGCCCTCCTCGAGCTCCAGCGCCGGCTGGGCGGCCGCGGCGGGGTGGTGGTCGAGGGCCGGGACACCGGCACCGTGGTCTTCCCGCACGCCGGGGCCAAGTTCTTCCTGACCGCCTCGGACGCCGAGCGGGCGCGCCGGCGCATGGAGGAGCTCGAGGCCGGCGGCAAGCAGGTCGGGTTCGACGAGACCTTGCGAGAGATCCGCGAGCGGGACGCCCGCGACGCCGGCCGTGACGTGGCGCCCATGCGGGCGGCCGACGACGCCGTCCTGGTCGACTCCTCGGAGATGAGCCTGGACGCGGTCATCGATCACATAGAGGTAGAGGTCCGGCGCCGCGCGGCCCGGTAGGGTGCGGGTACCCGACACGATTCCGGGTGGCGGGAACCCACGGGAGGGGTAGGGTTTGGCTCCAAACCGGCGTCAGGCCTTCCGTGTTGACAACGGCTGGCCTTTCCCGTACCTCTTGCCGCCTGCGTCGCCGGACCGGCGCGCAAATCCATCTTGAGGAGCTCTGTTTTGCAAATGGTAGACGCTGGAGGCCACACGGACGAGGACTTCGCCGCGCTGTTCGCGGAGAGCCTGCTCCAGGAGAACGCCAAAGAAGGCGAGATCCTCCGCGGCACGGTGATCTCGGTGGGCAAGGACTACGCGATCGTCGACATCGGGTACAAGTCCGAGGGGCAAGTGCCCCTGGAGGAGTTCCGCGGCGCCGACGGTGAGATCAAGGTCCAACCCGGCGACGCAGTGGACGTCCTGCTCGAGTCACGCGAGAACGACGCGGGCATGGTCGTCCTCTCGAAGGAGAAGGCCGATCGCTTCAAGGTGTGGGACGAGATCTCGGCGGCGTGTGAGCGCGACGAGCTGATCGAGGGCACCATCAGCGCCCGGGTCAAGGGTGGCCTGTCGGTCACCATCCGCGGCGGCGTCAAGGCGTTCCTCCCCGGGTCGCAGGTCGACCTGCGGCCGGTGCGCAACCTCGACGCGTTCCTCGGCCAGAACTTCAAGTTCAAGGTCATCAAGTTCAACAAGAAGCGGGGCAACATCGTGCTGTCCCGCCGCGTGCTGCTCGAGAAGGAGCGCGCGGCCCTCAAGGAGTCGACGCTCGAGCGCCTGAAGGAAGGCCAGATCGTCGAGGGCATCGTCAAGAACCTGACCGAGTACGGCGCGTTCATCGACCTCGGCGGCATCGACGGCCTGCTGCACATCACCGACATGAGCTGGGGCCGGGTCAACCACCCGTCCGAGCTGTTCCAGGTCGGTGACCACGTCCGCGTGAAGGTCCTCAAGTTCAACGCGGACACCGAGCGCGTCAGCCTCGGTCTCAAGCAGATCACCGAGGATCCGTGGAGCCGGGCGGCCGAGAAGTACGTCCCGGGCACCGTCGTCCGCGGCAAGGTCGTCTCGCTCAAGGACTATGGCGCGTTCATCGAGCTCGAGGAGGGCATCGAGGGCCTGGTCCACATCAGCGAGATGTCGTGGACCCGCCGGGTCAAGCACCCGTCGAAGATGGTCGCCGTGGGTGACGCGGTCGAGGCGGTCGTGCTCGACGTCGACGTCAAGCAGAACCGCATCTCGCTCGGCATGAAGCAGCTCGAGCCGAACCCGTACGAGCAGCTCACCGAGAAGTACCCGCCGGGTACCGTGGTCAAGGGCAAGGTCCGCAACATCGCGGACTTCGGTATCTTCGTCGAGATCGAGGAAGGCATCGACGGCCTGGTCCACATCAGCGACATGTCGTGGACCCAGCGGGTCAAGCACCCGTCGGAGCTCTTCCAGAAGGGCGACGACGTCGAGGCGGTCCTGCTCAACATCGACACGTCGGACGGCGAGAAGCCCAAGATCTCGCTCGGCATCAAGCAGCTGGTCGCGGATCCGTGGGATCGCATCCCGTACGACTACCCGATCGGCAAGATCGTCGACGGCAAGGTCCTCAAGGTCCTCGACTTCGGCGCCTTCGTCGAGCTCGAGAAGGGCGTCGAGGGTCTGGTGCACGTCTCGGAGATCTCCGAGGAGCACGTCGATGACCCGCGCGGCGTCCTGAACCCCGGTCAGGAGGTCAAGGTCCAGATCCTCTCGACCGACGCGGCCGAGCGCAAGATCGCCCTGTCGATCAAGGGCGCGGCCCGGGCCAAGGAGATGGCCGACGCGCAGGGCTACAGCTCGCCGAACGCGGGCGGCGCCACCCTCGGCGACGTCATGCGCGGCAAGCTCGGCAAGCTCCAGGGCAAGAAGGGCAAGCGCGACCGCGACAGCGACGAGGCGAACGACTGAGCAGCCTCGGGTCGCTGACGACCTGACGAGGGCGTCGCCGGAAGGCGGCGCCCTTCGTGTTTTTTCGGCCCCGCGCGCCCGGCTCCGGCTCCAGCTCCAGCTCCGGCCCGGGAGGGCTGGTTCACTCCACGGCGCGCTGGATCGCGTCCAGGATGGCCTGCCAGCCCGCCTCGGTGCGGTCGACGTACGGGGCGGGCACGTGCTCGTGGGTGAGCGTGAGCTGGGTCCCGCCGCCGTCCGGGACGAGGTCCAGGTGGACCACGGACGGGGTCGGGTTGGGGGCGCCGCCCGGGCGGAGCACCGCATCGAACGTGAAGGCCAGCCGCCGCGGCCGATCGACGACCAGGTAGTCGCCGACGTGATCGATGTCCTGGCCGTCGCGCCGGACGAGGAACGAGAACCGGCCTCCGACCCGCGCGTCGACGTGGACGTGGAGGACCTCGTCCTGCGGGCGCGGGCCGACGATCCACTCGACGATCCGCTCGGGATCGAGCCAGGCGTCGAACACGTGATCGGGCGTGACCGCGAAGCGGCGGAGGATGCGAAGGGTCTCGAGCGAGCTGGCGGTCATCGGCGTGTCCTTCCTGCGGTCCTCCTGCTCGTTGACCGTGCCACGACACCTGTCAACGCGCCGATCGGCATCGTCGAACGCTCGCTGCGCTCGCGGGGGCGCTCGCACGACGGTGAGGCATCATCGCCGCACGGTGTCGTCGCGTGCGGACGCTCCCTGCCGGGGATTGGTGTATGGTCCGCCCCGTGACGACCTTCGACACGATCTCCGTCGAGCAAGCCGGTCCGATCGCGACCATCACCATCCGCCGCGAGGCCGCGCTCAACGCGCTGTCGTCCGGCGTCCTGGCCGACCTGACCACGGCCGCGGCCGAGCTCGAGATGGCCGACGACGTGCGGGTGATCGTGGTCACCGGCGCCGGCAAGGCGTTCGTCGCCGGCGCCGACATCGGCGAGATGAAGACGCTCACCCCGCCCCAGGCCCAGGCGTTCGCCGAGATGGGCGGCAACCTCGGCCACTCGATCGAGACGTCGCACAAGCCGTGGATCGCCGCGGTCAACGGCTTCGCGCTCGGCGGCGGCTGCGAGCTGGCCCTGGCCTGCGACTTCATCTACGCCTCGGAGAAGGCCAAGTTCGGCCAGCCCGAGGTCAAGCTCGGCGTCATCCCCGGCTTCGGCGGCACCCAGCGGCTGGCCCGCCGGGTCGGCGTCGCCAAGGCCAAGGAGCTGTGCTTCACCGGCGACATGATCGACGCCGCCGAGGCCCTCCGCATCGGCCTCGCCGACGCCGTGGTCGCCCCCGACCAGCTGCTCACCACCGTCAACGCCCTGGCCGGCCGCATCGTCGCCAACGGCCCCCTCGCGGTCGCCGAGTGCAAGCGGCTGATCCACGCCGGCCAGTCGATCCCGCTCGACGCCGCGCTCGCCCTCGAGCAGCGCAGCTTCGGGTTGCTGTTCGCCTCCGAAGACCAGCGCGAGGGCATGGACGCGTTCCTCGCCAAGCGCACCGCGGCGTTCAAGGGCCGCTAGCCCAGCCGGAGTTCTCCATGCAGTTCGCCCTCACCGAAGAGCAGACCCTGGTCCAGAAGACCGCGCGCGACTTCGCGCGCGACGAAGTGCTGCCCAAGGCGGCCGAGATCGACCGCGAGCACCGCCACCCGGCGGAGCTGGTCGCGCGCATGGCCGAGCTCGGCTTCCTCGGCATCGCCGTCCCCGAGCAGTGGGGCGGCGCCGGCATGGATCACGTCAGCTACGTGCTCGCGATGGAGGAGGTCTCCCGCGCCTGCGCGTCGACCGGCGTGATCATGAGCGTCAACAACTCGCTGGTGTGCGATCCGATCACCCGGTTCGGCACCGACGAGCAGAAGCAGACCTGGCTGACCCCGCTGGCCCAGGGCAAGAAGCTCGGCTGCTTCGCGCTGTCCGAGCCCGAGGCCGGCAGCGACGCCGCCGCCCAGCGCACCACCGCCACCCGCGACGGCAACGGCTGGGTGATCTCCGGGGTCAAGAACTGGATCACCAACGGCCCGGTCGCCGACGTGTGCGTGCTGTTCACGATGAACGACCGCGACGCCGGCCACAAGGGCATCACCGCGTTCATCCTGCCGATGGACGAGAAGGGCGTGCGCACCGGGCCGCCCGACGACAAGCTCGGCATCCGCGGCTCGAAGTCGTGCCAGATCTTCCTCGACGACGTCCGGCTGCCGGACAGCCACGTCCTCGGCGAGGTCGGCGGCGGCTTCAAGGTCGCGATGTCGACCCTCGACGGCGGCCGCATCGGCATCGCCGCCCAGGCGGTCGGCATCGGCCGCGCCGCGCTCGAGGACGCGCTCGGCTACGCCCAGACCCGCAAGACCTTCGGCAAGCCGATCGCCCAGCACCAGGCCATCCAGTTCAAGCTGGCCGACATGGCGACCGAGGTCGAGGCGGCCCGCCTGCTGACCCTGCGCGCCGCCTGGCTCAAGGATCACAAGCAGCCGTACGGCAAGGAGGCGGCGATGGCCAAGCTGTACGCCTCCGACGTCGCCAACAAGGCGGCGCGCAGGGTCAGCAGGCGGGCCGCCTCGACCTCGGTCGCCATGTCGGCCAGC
>Ga0247830_10000318_pt1 | contig 16645 bp, 11 predicted proteins | sample 12C_Control_Day5_FD_207766 | JGI IMG/M metagenome (GOLD analysis project Ga0247830, IMG submission 207766) | Soil microbial communities from agricultural site in Penn Yan, New York, United States - 12C_Control_Day5 | ecosystem: Environmental > Terrestrial > Soil > Agricultural land | place...
TACCAGGCGCGCATCGCGGCCGGGCGCGCCCGCACGTTCGCCGATGGTGCCCGCGCCGCGATCGCCGGCGGCCGACCGTTCGCCGCCCTCGCCCTGTGCGACCGCGCGCTCGCCTACGCGCCCGACGACCCCGAGGTCGCGGCGCTGGTGGCGTCGATCGAGGCCTCGGCGGAGGCGTCGGCGCCGACCGCCGCCGCGCCGGCGCCCGCCCCCGCGGCCGTCCCCGGGCGCGGCCGGCTCGGCTGGATCGCCGGCGGGGCCGCGGCGCTGGTCGGGCTCGCGCTGGTCGCGCGCCTGGTGCCCGGCGCCCCGGCGGCGGAGGCGCCGCCGCCCGCCCCGGCGCCGGCCGCCGCGCCCGCCGCGCCGGCCAGCGGCGCGAGCAACGCCGAGGGGCTGGCGGTCGCCCGCGAGATGATCGACCTGTTCGGCATCGTGGTCGAGCGCGGAGCCGCGGCCGGGCCCTCGGACGGACCGCGCCCGGCGACCGCGACCGGCTGGCTCACCCTCGCCCGCTCGCAGCCGCCGCGCGAGGCGGTCGCCAGCGTCCGCCAGGCGCTGGCGCTGCAGCCCACGTGGGGCGCGGCGCAGCTCGAGCTGTGCCGGCTGCTGGTCGACCTCGCGGACCCCGGCGCCGGCGCCGCCTGCGACGCCGCCGTGCGCCTGCGCCCCGACGACCCAGCGGCGCGCGGCCTGCGCGCGATCGAGCTCGGCCGGGCCGGCGAGCACGCCCGGGCGATCGCCGAGCTGACCAAGGTCATCGCCGTCGACGGCGACGTGCGCTGGCGGGTCGCCCGCGGCCGCCTCCACGCCCGCGCCGGCGACCACGCCGCCGCCGCGACCGACCTCGCCCGCGCCTGCCAGCTCGGCGAGGCGTCGGCGTGCGCCGCGGCGACCGAGCGCCGCTGACCTCGACGAGGTGTCAGCCACCCGCGTGTTCGGTGAGCTCGCCGACCCACGCTGTCCGGTATCCGGACACCGCCGCCCGCGAGGTGTCAGCCACCCGCGCGATCGGTGAGCCCACCGACACGGCCGGTCCGGATTCCGGACACGCACCCCGCGTCGGCCATCCACGCCGCGGCGCGGGCGGCGACCTCGCGCGGACGCTCGGCCGGCAGGAAGTGGCCGGCCCCGTCGATCAGCTCGGCGCGGTAGCGGCCGGCGAAGTGGCGCTCGGCGCCGCGCGCGGCGTCCCAGCCGACGCAGCCGTCGTCGGCGCCGTGCAGGTAGAGCACCGGCACGGTGATCCGCCGGCCGATGCCGGTGGTCGGCCGCAGCCGCCGCACCGCCGGCCGGAGCGGGCGGAAGATCGCTCGATAGTAAAGGAGGGGCGCCGGCCAGCTCGCGCGCAGGCACTCGTGCAGCTCGTCGCGTAGCGCGGCCGGCAGGCGGTACCCGGGCGACCAGGTCCGCCACAGTCGATCGATCAAGGCGAAGTCGTGCGCCGCCGCGAGCCGCTCGGCGCCCGGCAGCTGGAACAGCGCCACGTACCAGCTGCGCAGCAGCTGGCGGGTCCGGGCCGCCGCGCTCAGGAACGCCAGCGGATGTGGCACGGCGATGGTCACGGCGGCGGCGACGCGGCTCGGCGCGGCCGCGCACGCCACGTAGGTGATGACCGCGCCCCAGTCGTGGCCGATCAGATGAACCGGCCGCCCCGCCGCCACCCGGTCGGCGATGGCGAGCACGTCGTCGGCCAGGGTCTCGACGTCGTAGGGCCCGGTCAGCGTCGACGGCGCGTAGCCGCGCAGCCACGGCGCCAGCACGCGGAAGCCGCGTCCGGCCAGCTCGTCGACCAGCGGGGCGAACGTCGGCGGGATGTCGGGGAAGCCGTGCAGCACCAGCGCGAGCGGGCCGCCGGCCGGACCGGCCGCGAGCGCCTGGAACGAACCGGAGCTGACGTCGAGGCGAACGATCTCGGGCACGGCGCCATCGTACTGGCGAGCCTGGTTCGGTGGGCGCCGTCCGGGTTCCGGACGTCTTGTCCCGGACAAGCGTCCGGGTTCCGGACGGGAGTACGCCCAAGCACGCGACGCCCTTGGCCGCGGCGGCTGGCACCGCGGTTGCTCAGGGTCGGCGCATGCACGCAAGGTCGATGACGATGATCGTGGTGACGATGGTGACGATGGGCGGCGGGGCGGCCGCATGGGCCGATCCGTGGTGCGCACCGCCGCGCCTGGTGGTGGTGCTCGACCGTTCGAGCTCGATGAACGGCGTGCTCGACGGGGTCGGGCAGGCCGGCGCGATCAGCAAGTGGGTGGCCGCGCGCACGGCGCTGTCGGAGGTGGTGACCACCTACGACGGTCGGCTCGCCTTCGGCCTGGCGACCTTTCCTTATCCCGACGAGTGCGGGCCCGGCCGCCTCGACGTGGCGCCGGCGCTGGCCGGCCGCGGGCCGATCCTCGCCGCGCTGGCCACGCCGCCGCCGGCGGCCGGCAACTGGACGCCGCTGGGCGAGACCCTGCTGGCGCTGGCCGACGAGCCGGCGGTCACCGGCGGCGACGTGCCGCGCTACGCGGTCGTCATCACCGACGGGTTCCAGTGGTGCTCGCCGTTCGATCCCGACGCCCGCACGCTCCCGCTCGACGGCGTCGCGGCGCTCCGCGCCGAGGGCGTGCGCACGTTCGTGGTCGGCTTCGGCGGCGGCGTCGACGTCGCCACCCTCGGCGCGATGGCGGTCGCCGGCGGCACCGCGCGGCCCGGCTGCGACCCGGCCGCGACCGGTCCGGCGCCGGCGGCCCCTTGCTATTACCAGGCCGACGACGCCGACGCGCTGCTGGCGACCTTGATGATGGTCGCCGACGTCGCCGCCGACGAGGTGTGCGACGGCAAGGACAACGACTGCGACGGCGTGATCGACGGTCCGGCCGTGTGCCCGCCGCCGGCGCCCGCGCTCGACGCCGGCGTGGGCGCCGACGCCGACGTCGACCTCGGCGGGGTCGCGGCCGGCGGCTGCGGGTGCGGCGCCGCCGGCGGCGCCGGGCGCGGCGCGCCGGCGCTGCTCACCCTGCTCGTGCTGGTCACGCTGGGACGGCGCGGCGCGGGGCGTCGCTCGTCGCCTCGGCAGGCGGCTCGGCCGGCTGCTCGGCCGGCTCGTCGGTGATGACCTGATGCTCGACCAGGCGACGATAGATCCCGCCCAGCGCCATCAGCTCGGCGTGGCGGCCGAGCTCGGCGACCTTGCCGCCGGCGAGGACCGCGATGCGGTCGGCGTCGCGCACGGTCGACAGGCGGTGGGCGACCACCAGGGTGGTGCGGCCGTGCATCAGGCGCGACAGGGCCTCCTGCACCGCCGCCTCGCTCTCGGCGTCGAGGTTGCTGGTCGCCTCGTCGAGGATCAGCACCCGCGGATCGACCAGCAGCGCCCGCGCGATGGCGATGCGCTGCTTCTGCCCGCCCGACAGCTTGACCCCGCGCTCGCCGATCACGGTGTCGTAGCCGGCCGGGAACGACGTGATGAACTCGTGCGCGTTGGCCAGCCGGGCGACCTCCTCGACCTCGGCGCGGGTGGCGTCGTCGCGCCCGTACGCGATGTTGTCGAGGAGCGTCCCGCTGAACAGCACCGGCTCCTGGGCCACCATCGCGGTCGCCCGGCGCAGCTCGGCCAGCCGCAGGCGGCGCACGTCGACGCCGTCGAGGGTCACCCGGCCGGCGTCGACGTCGAAGAACCGCAACAGGAGCTGCAGGATCGTCGTCTTGCCGGCGCCCGACGGACCGACCAGCGCCACGACCTCGCCGGGCTGGACGACCAGGTCGACCCCGGCCAGGACCTTCTGTTCGCGGCGGGCCGGGTACGCGAAGTCAACGCCCTCGAAGCGGATCGCTCCCCCGCCGGGCGGCAGCGGCTCGGCGGCGTCGGGGTCGCGGATGTCGGGCACGGTGTCGATGATCGCGAACAGCCGCTCGGTGGCGCCGGCCGCGCGCTGGAGGCTGCCCCACAGGCTGGCCAGCTCGGCCAGCGAGCCGGCGACGATGAAGGTGTAGAGGAAGAACGACGTCAGGTCGCCGGCGGTGATCTCCTTGGCGATCATCGCGCGACCGCCCAGCCAGACCACGACCGCGACGGCGACGTAGCCGGCCGCGGTGGCCGAGGCGAAGAACGACGACCGCCAGCGCGCCAGCGCCAGCGAGCGCTGGAACGCCTGCTCCACGCCGGCCTGGTAGCGCTCGGACTCCTTGCGCTCGCGCACGAACGCCTGGACGGTCTGGATCGCGCCCAGCGACTCCTGGACGTGGCCCGAGACCCGGGCCAGCTCGTCCTGCACGTCCTTGCTCATCCGCCGGATCGCCCGGCCGAAGTAGACGGTGGCGATCACCACCGGCGGGACGATCGCCAGCATCATGCCGGTCAGGCGGGCGTCGGTGACGAACAGCAGGATCAGGCCGCCGATCAGCTGGACGCCGTTGCGCAGGGCCAGCGACAGCTCGGTGCCGACCACGCCCTCGACCACCGTGACGTCCGAGGCCAGCCGGCCGACCAGCTCGCCGGTGCGGCGCTCGTGGAACCACGCCAGCGGCAGGCCGAGGATGCGATCGAAGGTGCGCGCGCGCAGATCGGCGACCACCCGCTCGCCCAGCCAGCTCATCGAGTAGTGGCGGATCCACACCAGGCCGGCGTGGACGACGAACACGACGAGGAGGAACACCACCACCCGATCGAGGTCGGACGCCGACGCCTCGCCGAGGCCGGCGTCGACCGCCTCCTTGGCCGCGCGCGGGTAGATCAGCGACAGGCCCGACGCCGCCAGCAGGGTCACCAGCGCCAGCGCGAACCGCGCCTTGTGCGGGCGCAGCAGCGCGAGCAGGCGCACGAGCACGGCCAGGCGCCCGGCGCGGGGCGCGCCGTCGGGCGCGTCGGCATCGTTCGGAGACTCGCTCAACGAACGGCCAGCCTAGCACCGCGCCGGGCGCATGGCGGTCCGGGGAGGCGGCCGCGGTCAGCCGCCGGCGATGTGCCGGCCGTTGGCGTTGTAGGCCGAGGTGACGTCGGCGCCGGTGGTGAAGAAGCGGATCAGCTCCTCCTCCTTGGCGCGGGCGTCGCGGCGGCCGAGCTCGATCAGCTCGGCGGCCCAGTTGCCGTCGAACAGCAGGTACGAGAGCAGGTCGTTCTCGCGCCGGCTCTCGCCCTCGGCCAGGCTGGCGATCAGCTTGCGGGTGAGCCGGCTCTGCACGATCACCTTGCCGGAGGCGACGAAGTCCGACGCCATGGCGCCGATGTCGAGCGACGGCCGGATGTGGACCGCCTCGATCGGCCGGATCGGCGCACCGCGCAGGCGGACCAGCTCGCGGTTCATGACCTCGACGAACTCGGCGCCGAACGCGGCGGAGCCGGCGGCGAGGATCGCGTTGAGGCGCTGCATGCGGTCGAGGTCGTACTCGGTGTGGTCGAGCAGGAGCGCGTTGAGCGCCTTGCCGACCAGGAACAGCGGCTTGGGGTACGACTCGGTCCGCTCGCGCTCGAGGTCGGCCTCCTCGGCCGGGGTCGCGACGTGGCGCAGCGAGACCAGCAGCAGCTTGTCGGCGCCCAGCCGGATCGCCGGCGACATCGGCGTGTTCTGGCGCAGACCGCCGTCGGTGTAGAACTCGCCACCGACCTTCACCGACGGGAACAGGAGCGGGATCGCTGCCGACGCGAGCACGTGGCGCGGGCCGATGCGGGCGGCGCGGTGGCGTACGAACGGGTCGCGGCTCCACGCCGGCGGCACCGGATCGGAGGCCGAGATGAACACGATGGTGTGGCCGGTGCCGACGTGGGTCGCCGACACCGAGATCGCGTGGAACTTGCGGGCCCGCAGGGCGCGCTCGATGCCGCGCCACGGGATGTTCTTGATGACGAACCGCTCGAGGCCGCTGGTGTTGAGGATGCCGCCGTAGCGGAAGCTGCCCGGAGGCGGTGGCGGTGGCTCCTTGCCGAAGATGCTGGCGACCGCGCGCCACGCGTCCTTCACGCCGAGGCCGATCAGCTCCTCCATGCGCAGCGCCCGCCACGCCGAGACCAGGCGCTGGGCCTGGGTCGAGACATCCTCCATGGTGGCGGCGAGGAACGCGGCGTTGATCGCGCCGACGCTGGTGCCGGTCACGATGTCGATCGGCGGCTGGAACCCGAGCCGGCGCGGCAGATCCTCGCGCAGGTACTGGATGACGCCGGCTTCGTAGGCGCCGCGCGAGCCGCCGCCGGCCAGGACGAAGCCGACCTTGGGACGCGCAGGTTCGACCACGCCTCGATTGTTTCGCGACCGGGATGTGGTTGTCCAGGCGACGGGGTGCAACCCGTGCCATCGGCCGCCCGATCGCCCGTGCCCGTGCCCGTACCCGGTTGTTGGAGTGCCGCCGCGCGGCATGCCGCCGCCCCGAGATCGGGCACGGGCATGGGCACGGGCACGTTTACGGGGATCTCACGCAGGACATGGTCCTGCGTGAGATCAGGGGGCGAGGTAGAAGATGCCGAGGCACATCTCGTCGCCGGTGCCCTCCCCCCAGTAGACGTCGGCGGGGACCCGCGGCTGGCCGCCGACCAGCGGCTGGTTCGTCGGCGAGTTGTCGAAGTGGCACTCGACGCGCAGCTTGTCGCCGGGGTTGAAGCGGACCGGCTGGCGCAGGCCATAGTTGCCCTGCCAGTGGAAGTTCCAGTCGTCGATCTGGAGCAGGCACTCGCGGGCGCCGCCGGCGCGCACGATGCTCGCGGTCGCGCGGGTGCCGAGGGTGTGCATGTGCAGGCCGGCGCTGTAGACGTCGAAGGCGCCGCCGGTCACCGCGGTGGCGTCGAACTCGAACGCGTGCATGACGTCGGCCTGGTTGGCCGGGATGTGCATCAGCTGGCTGCCGATCCAGTTCGGGTTGGCCCACGGCTGGATGCGCGCCTGCTTGGCCACGGTCGCGTCGAGCTTCAGCTCGATCTTGGTGAGGTCGGGCTCGGCGCCGGCGGTCATGACGTTGTAGTGGACCTGGAGGATCACCGCCGAGCCGGGCTCCACCTGCAGGCCGGTGCCGGCCGGCATGTCGCTGCCGAGCGTGCCGGGCGCCCACGCGCCGAGCCAGGCCCGCGATGACCCACCGGAGCCGCCGAAGCACTGGTAGCCGGGCCCCTCGGCCGCGGCGTCGAGCGCCTGGTACTCGGCGACCTGCGACGGGCTGGCGTAGAACGCGATCACGTGGTGGACGACCTTGGGGTTGCCGGGCACCGCGCGGAAGCCGGTGACGTACGTCGACTCGGCCTCGGTCCACGGGATCACGAAGCAGCGGTAGTCGTCGGGGTTGTCGGCGGTGGCGACCGGCGTGTACGCGACCGGCATCTGCAGGCTCAGATCGACCCGTGACAGCGCGACCTGCTCGAGCTCGAGCGGCGGCGCCGGGTCGGCCGCATCGCCGGGCTTGGTGCCGCCGTCGACCCAGGCGCGGAACAGGGCGATCTGCTCGTCGGACATCGAGCGGTCGCCGAGGTAGTCGTTGCAGTCCGGGTTGGGCGGCCACGGCGGCATCTTCTTCTGCTCGACGTTGAGCAGCGCGACGCCGGCCACCTCGCTGACCTCGTCGAAGGTGGTCAGCGAGAACGGGGCGATGCCGTCGGGGTTGTGGCAGCCGACGCACTTGGCGTCGATCACCGGCTTGAGGTCCTGGTAGTAGGTGACCTCGGTCGGGGGGCCGTCGCCGCCGTCGTCGCCGCCGCAGGCGCCGAGCGCGAGGCCGGCCGCGACGCCGACGACGAGGCCGAAGCTCGAGGATCCGGGCTGCGTGCGCATGTGGATCTCTCGTATCACGATATTTACCAGATGGTCAATATCGGCCGAGGTCGCCTCCCCACCCACCGCCACGGCTACAGCGCGCCGATGCGGACGTCGCGGGCGTCGAGCAGCGACTCCTGGTCGAGGCAGCGGTAGCCGGCCGCCTCGGCCAGGTGGACCTTGTCGAGGCCGTCGTCGCCGGCGAGGTCGGCGATGGTGCGGGCGACCTTGATCATCCGGTCGATCGACCGCGCGCTCATCGCCCGCCGGACCCGGGCCAGCTCGGCCAGGAAGGTCTCGGCGGCGGCGGTCAGCGGGCAGGTCGCCCGGGTCGCGGCCGGGGTCATCTCGGCGTTGAGGCGCAGGCCGAACGGCGCCAGCCGCTCGGCCTGGCGGTCGCGGGCGGCGAGGACCCGTGCCCGCACCGCCGCCGACGACTCGCCGGGCTCGAGCCGGCGCATGTCGGCGACCGACACCGGGCGCACCGGCACGTGCAGGTCGATGCGGTCGAGCAGCGGTCCGCTCAGCCGGCCGCGGTAGCGCTCGACCGCGCCGCCCGAGCAGGTGCACTCGCGCACCCGCGACCCGGCCCAGCCGCACGGGCACGGGTTGGCCGACGCGACCAGGAGGAAGCTGGCCGGCAGGCGCACGGTGCCGTGGGCGCGGCCGATGACGATCTCGCGGTCCTCGAGCGGCTGACGCAGGGCCTCGAGGGCGTGGCGCTGGAACTCGGGCAGCTCGTCGAGGAACAGGACGCCGTGGTGGGCGAGCGAGATCTCGCCCGGCCGCGGGATCGAGCCGCCGCCGAGCAGCGCCGCGGTCGAGATGGTGTGGTGCGGGGCACGGAACGGCCGCTCGCGGACCAGGCCGTCGGCCAGGCCGAGCGCCGAGTACACCTTGGTGACGTCGAGCGTCTCGTCGTGGGCCATCGGCGGCAAGATCGTCGGGATCCGCCGGGCCAGCATCGACTTGCCGATGCCGGGCGGGCCGACCAGCAGGGCGTTGTGGCCGCCGGCGACCGCGACCTCGATCGCCGCCCGCGCCAGCGGCTGGCCGCGCACGTCGGCCAGGTCGAGGCCGCTGCCGGCGACCGGCTCGGCCGCTGCCGGTCGCGCCCGCGGCAGCGGGGCGGTGCCGGCGAGGGCGGCGACGACCTCGGCCAGGTGGGCCGGGGCCAGCACCTCGATGCCGTCGACCACCGCGGCCTCGGCCGCCGACGCCGCCGGCAGGACGATGCCGCGCAGGCCGAGCCGCCGGGCCAGCATCGCCGCCGCCAGCGCGCCGCGCACCTTGCGCAGGGTGCCGTCGAGGCCGAGCTCGCCGACGACCAGGCAGCCGTCGAGCGGACCGAGCTCGAACAGCCCCTCGCCGACCAGCACGCCGACCGCGATGGGCAGGTCGAAGCCGGTACCCGGCTTGGGGATGTCGGCCGGCGCGAGGTTGACCGTGATCTTCTTCTGCGGCAGCGCCTGGCCGACCGCCTCGAGCGCCGAGCGGATGCGCACCGCTCCCTCGCGCACCGACGGCGCCGCCATGCCGACCACGTGGTAGGTCGGCAGCTGACCGGGGGCGAGATCGATCTCGACCTCGATCGGCAGCGCCTCGATCCCCTTCAACGTCGATGACAGCAAGCGGGCCAGCACGCCCGCGGGCCACAGCACGGCGCGTGCCACGCCTAACCACGCGACCGCCCGACCCCGCTGTCCGGTTTTCGGACACTCGTGTCCCGCCGGCCGGACGCGCGCGGCCGGATCCCGGCCACGGCCCGCGCCAGCCGCGGTCGCGTCCGCGCGTCAAGCCCGTCGCCGCAGTGTGACGAGTGCAACCGTCGCAACCCGGCCACCCCCGGTCGCAAGCGACGGGCCGGCCGTGCTAGAGATTACGGGATGTCGTCCACCGGTCCGGATGGACGGATCGGTAGCGTCCTGGATGGCCGGTACCGGATCCTGGAGCGGATCGCGCAAGGCGGGATGGGGGTCGTCTATCGCGCCGAGCGGGTCCCGGTCGGCCGGCCGGTCGCGGTCAAGTTCCTGCACGCCCTGTTCGCCGACGATCCCGACTCGCGGTCGCGGTTCGAGCGCGAGACCCGCGCGCTCAGCAAGCTCGCCCACCCCCACTGCGTGTCGATCATCGACTTCGGGGTGTCGGGCAGCCCGTACCTGGTGATGGATCACGTCGCCGGCACGACCCTGCGCGAGCTGCTCGACGAGGGGCCGCTGTCGATCGACGAGGCGCTCGCGCTCGCCCGCCAGCTGCTGGCCGGGCTCGCCCACGCCCACCAGCAGCGCATCGTCCACCGCGACGTCAAGCCGGCCAACATCATGGTGACCGACGAGATCGGCACCGGCCGCCACGTCCGCATCCTCGACTTCGGCCTGGCCCGCCTGCGCGAGCACGGCGCCGTCACCGTCACCCAGACCAGCATGGCGATCGGCACGCCGAGCTACATGGCGCCCGAGCAGACCGTCGGTGGCGAGGTCGACGCCCGCTCCGACGTGTACGCCGCCGGGGTCGTCCTGTTCGAGATGCTGACCGGCCGCCGCCCGTTCGTGCACGACGAGCCGGCCGCGCTGCTCGAGGCGCACCGGTCGTCGCCGCCGCCGCGGCTGACCGACATCATGCCCAACCGGGCGTGGCCGGCCGGGCTCGACACCGTGCTGCAGCGCGCGCTGGCCAAGGCGCCCGAGGACCGCTGGCCGTCGGCGGTCGACTTCGCCGCCGCGCTCGACGCGGTGGCCCGCGGCGACGCGCCGACCATCGCCGCGACCACGCGGCGCGGCGGCGGCCTCCGCCAGGGCGTGATCGCGCTCGCGCTGCTGATCGCCGCCAGCGGCGCCGCCTACGCCGGATTCCAGCTCACCCGCACCCCGGCCGCGACCGAGAGCGCCAACGCCGCCGCCCCCAACCCGGGCACCGGCCTCGACGCCGGCGCACCGGTCGCCGCGCCCCCCGCCGGCGGCAGCGCCGCGCCGCCGCTCGAGCTGGCCGCCGCCGGAAGCCTCCCCACGCCTCCGCCTGTCGAGGCGGCCGACGCGGCCACCGCGGTCGATGTCCTCGACGCCGCGCCCGAGGACGACGCCGCCGCCATCGTCGACGTCCCCGACGCCGCCGCGGCCGAGCCGCTCGCGCTCGACGCCGGCGTCGCCGCCCCGCCCGACGAGGCCGACGACGACCTCGAGCGCGCCGAGCCGGTCGCCCTCGCCGATCCCGAGGCCGAGCCGGCCGAGCAGGCCGCCGACACCGATGACGGCGAGCCCGCGCCGGTCGCCCCGGCGCCGACCGCCGGCACCGCCAAGCCGGCCACGGTCGTGCCGGCGCGCTCGGTCAAGGAGGCGCTCGCCCAGATCAAGCGCGGCCAGCGCGAGCCGGCGCTGCAGGGCCTGCGCACGCTGTGGCGCAAGCAGCCGCGAAACGCCCAGCTGCCGTACCTGCTCGGCAACCTCTACCACGACAAGAAGTGGTGGTCGGTCGCGATGGAGCACTACCAGGCCGCGATCGCCCGCAACCGTGCCTACCGCTCGAACGCGACCATCATCCGTAACGTGATCGAGTCGCTGAGCAGCACCAAGACCCGCGCCAAGGCGTCGTGGTTCCTGCGCAAGATCATCGGCGCCCCGGCCCGCCGCCACCTGCAGACCGCGGCCAAGCGCCACCCCAACCCGACCGTGCGCCGCCACGCCGCCGCCATCCTCAAGCGCAAGCGCTGAGACCGGTCGCGCCGCGCCACGCGGGCCGGGCGGCCCGAGCGGTTATGATGCGCCGATGGCCTTCGCCGAGTACGCACGACACGACGGGCTCGGCCTCGCCGAGCTGGTCACCAAGCAAGAGGTCACCGCCGCCGAGCTGGTCGACGAGGCGCTGGCCCGCATCGGCCGCGTCGATCCCACGCTGCACGCGGTCACCGCCCGCCTCGACGAGCGCGCCCGCGCGCAGGCCGCCGCGCCGCTGCCGGCGGGGCCGTTCCGCGGCGTGCCGTTCGCGCTCAAGGATCTGCTCGCCAGCCTGGCCGGGACGCCGCTGACCTCGGGCAGCGCGCTCATGCGCGATCACGTGTGCGCGCGCGACACCACGCTGGTCGAGCGCTACCGCGCCGCCGGCCTGGTCTTCGTCGCCCGCACCAAGTCGCCCGAGCTCGGGCTGACGCCGGTGACCGAGCCCGACGTCTACGGCCCGACCGGCACCCCGTGGGCGCCCGAGCGCGCCGCCGGCGGCTCGTCGGGCGGCTCGGCCGCGCTGGTCGCCGCCGGCGCGCTGCCGATGGCCAACGGCGGCGACGGCGGCGGCTCGCTGCGCATCCCGGCGTCGTGCTGCGGCGTGTTCGGCTTCAAGCCGACCCGCGGCCGCACCCCGGCCGGCCCCGACGCCAGCGAGCACTGGCACGGCCTCGCCATCGAGCACGCGATCACCCGCAGCGTGCGCGACAGCGCCGCCCTGCTCGACGCCACCTGCGCGCCCGAGCCCGGCGCGCCCTACCCGGCCCCGCCGCCGGCCGGGCCGTTCCTCGACGAGGTCACCCGTCCACCCGGCCGCCTGCGCATCGCCTGGACCGCGACGCCGTTCCTGCCGTCGACGGTGCACGCCGACGCCCGCGCCGCGGTCGAGGACGCCGCCCGCCTGTGCGCCGAGCTCGGCCACGAGGTGGTCGAGGCCGCGCCGCCGATCGACCCCGCCGCGTTCGCGCGCGCGTTCCTCGCCCTGGTCGGCGCCGAGACCGCCGCCGAGGTGGTCGCGCTCGAGCGCGAGCGCGGCCGGCGGCGCCGCCGCGGCGAGCTCGAGGTGACCACCGAGCTGGTCGCGATGTACGGCCGCGCCATCACCGGCGAGCAGCTGTGCACCGCGGTGCGCGACCTGCGCGCCCTCGGCCGGGTCATGGCCGACTTCCATCGCCGCTACGACGTGCTGTTGACGCCGACCGTGGCCACGCCGCCGCCGCCGCACCACGGCCTGCGCTCGACCGGGGTCAAGGAGCTGGCCGAGCGCACGCTGGCCCGCGTCGGCGTGCCGGCCGCGATGCGCCTGCCCGGCCTGGTCGACGCCATGGCCGCCGAGGTCTTCGCTTTCATCCCATGGACGCCGCTGGCCAACGCCACCGGCGCGCCGTCGATGAGCGTGCCGCTGTGGTGGAGCGCGGCCGGCCTGCCGATCGGCGCCATGTTCACCGCCGGGTTCGGCGACGACGCGACCCTGTTCCGGCTGGCCGGCCAGCTCGAGGCCGCCCGCCCGTGGGCCGGTCGCCGGCCGCGCGTCACCGCCGACCCGGGCTGACACGGATGTCGCGATCGCGCCGCGATCGCGCGCCCTGGCCGCCGCAAGGTGCCGCGTTCGTTGATCTTGCGGCGGAACACCCGGTGCATTCTCGGCGGCCATGAGCCGCGTCTGCGTCGCCGCCGGTCTCGTCGCCCTGGCCGCCGCCTGCACCGAGCCAGAGGTCGGGACCAGCCCGTACGCCCACGAGTCGCCACCGCCGCCGCCGCCGCTGACCGACCGGCTCGCCCGCGTCCGCTTCCTCGGCGGCAGCGGCGTCGACCGCATCGACGACGTCGTGGTCCGCGACGGCACGATCTACGTGGTCGGGGGGACCTCGTCGCCGGACTTCCCGACCACCGACGGGTCGACGCTCGACGCCGGCGCGCCGGCCGGGTGCAGCGCGTGCCCGTTCGCCGGCTTTGTCGCCGCGCTCGACCTGGACGGCAACATCCTGTGGAGCCGGCTGATCGACAGCCCCGGGTACGATCGCCTGACCGCGGTCGCCATCGGCGCGGGCTCGCTCTACGTCGCCGGCACCAGCGGCGAGCGCCCCGGCCTAGCCGGCTGGCGCGGCGGCGCCAGCGCCGAGCGCGGCGCGCAGGACGGCCTCGTGTGCGCCCTCGACCCGACCGACGGCGCGGTCGAGGCCTGCCGCTACGTCGGCGGCACCGGACCGGGCGGGGTCAGCGACCTCGTCCTCGATCTCTCCGACGGGGCGCCGATCGTCGCGCTGACCACGGTCGCCGGCGAAGATCTCCACCTCGATCCCGCCTACGCCGCGGCGTTCGCCGGACGCCACCGCGCCACCGCCGCCGGCGCCGACGGCGTGGTGCTGCGCCTGGCGACCGACCTCGCCGCCGCCGACAGCCTGCGGTGGGCGACCTACGTCGGCGGCAGCGGCGACGAGGACGGCACGCCCAGCGTCGCCGTCGACGGCGACCGGATCTACTACCTCGGCGCCACCACCAGCACCGACGTGCCGGTGCCGGGCGGCTGGCGCACCACCGCGCCCGCCGGCGCCAACGCCTTCCTCGCCGCGCTCTCCGCGGACGGCCGCACCCTGAGCTACGGCACCTACGTCGGCGGCGATGGCGACGACCTCGTCGGCGCCAACGGGCTCACGTCGTGGGGCGGCGGCGTCACGGTCGGGATCACCACGACCTCGACCGACCTGCCGCTCTCCTTCTCGTGGCAGCCGAGCTACGGCGGCGACGGCGGCAGCGGCTGTGGCAGCGGCGATGTGTGGCTGGCCGAGATCGACCCGATCCAGTCCGGCGCCGCGTCGCTGGGCAGCCGCACGTACCTCGGCGGCGCCGCCGGCGACCACCTCGGCGGCCTGGCCTGGACCCAGACCCTGGGCGGCGTCGCGGTCGTCGCGACCGGCCACACCCAGTCGTTCGACTTCCCGATCCGGGACGCCGCGCAGGGCGCCCTCGAAGGCTCGTGCACGTCGACGCCCGGCACCGCCGACGCCTTCGCGACCGTGGGCGATCCAGGGCGGTCGCTCCAGGGCTCGACCTACCTCGGCGGCAGCGGGCTCGATCGCGGCACCGCGGTCGCGTCGCTCGGCTACGGCGACGGCCTGGTCGTGGTGGGCGACACCGCGTCCCCGGCCTTCCCGGCGCAGAACCCTGGTGGCGGCACGCTCGGCGGCCCCGACGATGGCTTCGTCGCGATCTTCCGGCCGTACACGCCGGGCGGTGGCGGTGGCGGTGACGGCGGCGGCGCGGACGCCGGCCCTGTCGCCGGCGACGCGGACGAGCCGCCGGGCGGTTGCTGCGGCGCGTCGGCGCCGCCGGCAAGCGGGCTCGGCCTGGCCACCCTCGTGCTCGGCCTGCTGGTCCGCCGCCGCGCGCGTCCGCGCTGAGCGCAGAATTCATAGGATCTCTGGTGACTTGCGACCGGCTCCCGGCGCTTGTCAACCGCTCGGGCTTGCTGCGGCTCCTTGGCCATTAGAGTGTACGCGCAAGGACCAGTCCCCTTGACGAGCGGAGCCTCGCTGACGGTCGTCACTGCCGACGCCCGCGGTCGCATGCTGTCCGAGCTGGCGGCCGGACCGGCCCGCAAGGGCTATGCGATCGCCTACGACCTGCTCGGCAACCGCGCCGAGGCCGAGGAGGCGGTGCAGGAGGCGCTCGCGCGCGCATGCGAGCGCCTCGAGGAGCTACGCGACCCGGCCGCGGCGCCGGCGTGGTTCCTCCGCATCGTCGCCACCACCTGCCTGCGCGTGCTGCGCCGCCGCCGCCTGCGCCGCGCCGTGTTCGGGCGCTGGTTCGAGCGGGGCGACGGCGACGGCGCCGCCGACGCCGCCCCGTCGTCGGCCGGCGACAGCTCGCCCGGCATGCCGGCCGCCCGCGACGACGACGGCGCGCCGCTGCTCCACGGCACCCGCCCGGTCGACGCCGCGTCGGCGCTGGGCAACCGCCGCGAGATCACCGCGATGCTGAAGCACCTCGACCACCTGCCGTCCAAGCAGCGCGCCGCGCTGGTGCTGCGCTACGGCCACGACCTGCCCGTGCCCGAGGTCGCCGCCCTGCTGGGCGTCGAGCTCGCGACCGCGAAGACCCACCTGGTCCGCGGCCTCGCCCGCCTGCGCGATCTGATGGAGGACCACCGATGAAGCGCTGTTCCCTGCTCGCCGACTCGCTGATCTCCGGCGAGCCGCTGTCCGACGGCGACCGGGCCCACCTCGCCGACTGCGCCGACTGCGCCAGGCTGGCGGCCGTGCCGGCCCTGGTCGCGGCGACCGCGATCGCACCCGAGCCGGGTCCGGGCTTCGCCGCCCGGGTCACCGCCGGCGCGCGCGAGCGCATGGCCTCGCACCGGCGCCAGCGCGTCATCGCGGCCTCGCTCGCCACCATGACCGCCGCGGTGGCCGCCGTGGTCATCACCCAGCGCGACACCCCGGCCGCGCGGCCGCAGCAGCTCACCACCGCGCCGGCGGCGACGATCGACGCCGCGCCGGCCGCCATCAACCCGTCCGACCCCACCACCGCCGCCGACGACGAGGTCAGCGACGACGAGCTGCGCGCGCTCGTCCGCAACGCCAGCCTGTCGCACGCGATGGCGCCGACCGCCAACTGGGACGACATCGAAGCTCCGCTCCGCAACTACCGAGCCGTGCTGGCTCGGGGAGGTACCCCATGATCCGCCTGCGTTCCTTCGCCATTCCCGCCCTCGCCGCCGCCACCCTGTTCGCCACCGCGGTGCCCGGCAGCGCCCAGCCGACCGCGCCGGGCGCCCCGGCCCCGGATGCCCGCCCGCGGGTCAAGGTGGTGCGCCCAGGCGTGCCCGTCCCGGCCAACGCCCAGCGGGCCGTGCTCGACCACGCGCGCGCCGAGATCGAGCGCGCGCTGGCCCAGATCGACGGCGACCCGCACATCCCGGCCAAGCTCAAGGCCAAGATCAAGGCCAAGCTGGCCAAGACCATGGCCAAGCTGGCCAAGGGCGAGATCACCGACCTCGAGGACTTCGGCGCCGCGATGGAGGCGTTCGGCGAGGAGATGGCCGATTTCGGCGACGAGCTCGAGGAGGAGATCAAGACCGAGGTCGAGCGGGCGCTGCGCGACCAGGGCATCGACATCGACGTCGACGGCGACTTCACGTTCGACGTCGGTCGCGGCCCCGGCGGCCGCGTCGCACCGATGCCGCCGATGCCGCCGGCCCCGCCGGCGCCCCCGGCC
>Ga0247830_10000319_pt1 | contig 16638 bp, 15 predicted proteins | sample 12C_Control_Day5_FD_207766 | JGI IMG/M metagenome (GOLD analysis project Ga0247830, IMG submission 207766) | Soil microbial communities from agricultural site in Penn Yan, New York, United States - 12C_Control_Day5 | ecosystem: Environmental > Terrestrial > Soil > Agricultural land | place...
GTGTTCGACTGCAGTCGGCCACCGTCTCATGAAGTCGGATCTGCTCGACCGTTTCAACGCACGCTATCCGAGGCTGAAGATCGAACTGATCATGACCGAGCGCTTGGTGAACCTTTCAAAGGGCGAGGCTGACATTGCGATCAGGGGCGGCGACCCAACGGATGAGTCCCTGATAGGCAAGAAGATCGCCGACGTCGCGTGGGGGATTTACGCAACCCATTCCTACATCGCACAGCATGGCGCTCCGAAATCGCCAGGGGACATCAACAGCCACTGCGTAATCGGGTTCAGTGATGGCATTGCCAATCACAAGGCGGCACGCTGGCTGCGGAGCGTTGCGCCCCAGGCGCTCGTCTGCGGCGAGAGCGGCAATATCCCAAGCGTTCTGCTGGCGATCAAATCGGGAGCGGGTTTGGCGCCCCTCCCGGCGCCAGTCGGTGACAATGATGACGAGCTTGTCTGCGTGATCGGTCCTGTCCCGGAGTTGTCTTATCCGATGTACCTGCTTACGCATCGTGACTTGCGCAGAGTGCCTCGCGTGGCCGCCTTTCTTGAGTTCTGCTCGAGAGAACTCCGACCTGTCCTGACGGGAGCCGCACTTCTCCGTGAGCGCTCCGCACCTCGTCGATCAAGCCCACCGCGTCGGCGCTAATGCTAGGCTTGGCAAGGCTGAGTGTGAAGAGGCGAACAACCGTGCACGGCAGAATGGGTCAGAGGCGGTAAGGCTCTGGGCGAGTAGACCATTTCCGTTGCGCACCCAACAACGGACATCGGTGCGCGGTCGGCCAGCGCTATCGCGCACCCGATCGAGCGGATCGGCTACTCGGCCGCCATTGCTGTCCGGCGGCAGAAGCACGATGCCTTGATGGGGATCTCCGCGCGCGCCGCCGCCAGATCGAGCCGCTGCCTGATCAAGGCCGCCTCCACCTTCTCGCCGCGCCGCGTCAGGCTTTCGTGCAGCCCGTGCAGCGACCACAGGTTGTCGGGGTGCTGGCAGGCCCGGCTCAGCTTGCCGTCGAGCCCGAGATCCGAGCGATAGACGGCCTCGGCCTCCTCGATGCGCCCTTGCTCCAGCAGGAGCGCGCCCAGCGCATGCCGGGTCGGCTGCATCCAGCCCCAGGGCTCGTCGTAGGGCAACGCGTCGTCGAGCTCGACCGACTTGCGCAGATGCGCGAAGGCGGCGTCGAAGTTACCTTTGCGGTATTCGAGCTCGCCGTTCAGCATCTCCTCCGCGATGCCCAGCAGGTCGACGACGAGATTGTTGTGGACCCGCCGGCTATCCGGCACGCGCGCCTTCGCCGCAAGGAACAGCGCCTTCTCGGCCTCGGCGTCACCGACATTGCCGAGCGCCGAATGCGCCACCGCCTTGGCGTAATGCATCATGGCCACGTTGGAGCAGTAGAGGTCCCTATCCTCGGGCAGATTCTGGGCGATGATCTCGCGCCATTTGCCGAAGCGCACGAGCACGTGCTGCTTCATGGTCAGGTAGGCCTCGAGAAAATCCGCCATCGGCGGGGACTCGATGCGCAGCACCGCCTCGGGGACGGTTGCGATCAACTCCTCGGCCGCCGCGATCGCCGGCGTGTACTGGCCGAGGAACATGGCGCCGTAGATCGCGAAATGGAAGTTGTGGATGACGTAGACCAGGTAGACGCCCGGATCGTCCGAATAGGCGAGGAACCTGCGGTCCGTTGCCAGCGCCCGTTGATTGTGGACGAGGACGTCGTGGTAGTGCCCGCACAGGACGTCGATGTGCGTCGGCATATGGATCAGGTGGCCCGAGTCCGGCACGATCTGGCGCAGCCGGTCGCCCGCGCGCAGCGCCAATTGCGGGAAGGGCGACATCTCCATCAGGTGAACATAGAGATGCAGGAGGCCGGGGTGGTCCCACGCCGCCGGCATGTTGTTGAAGGCGTGTTCCAGGATTGCCCTGCATTCCGCGGTACCGGCCCCGCCAGCGTGTTGCCCCGACGGCAGGTCCCACATCTGCCACGGCGTCTCGTTCATGATCGACTCGGCGAAGACGGCGCGGACCTCGAGGTCGTCGGGATGGGCCTCGAAGACCTTGCGCATCGCTTTCGTGTAGGCCTTGTCCCACGCCGCCATGTCCTCGATCGCCTCGCGCTGGGGATAGCGCGCGGGCAGGGCATGGATCATCGCCTGCTCGACCGGGCTCGCGTTCTGGGCGTGTGCGAGCGCCCCTTGCATGGCGTCGTAGGATGCAGACAGCGCCATCTGCCGCCCGTGCGGGTCATAGCGATGCCAGGGCAGGTTGTAGTTCGGCCCGGAGGCGTAGCTCACGCCCCAGTGGGCCATGGCGCATTCCGGATCGTGCTTCAGTGCTTTCTGGAAGCACTTGATCGCCTCGCCATGATTGAACCCGAAGAGCCAATTGAGCCCCCGGTCGAACCAGAGCTGCGCATCGGGTGCCGACGTGGTGATTTTCCGGCCATAGGGCCCGAGATCGAAATAGGCCATGCCACTCCTCCGAACGATCGCTCCCCGTCCGACGAGCCTCGCCTAGCATACGCCTCGCAGAGGCGCCTGCCCAAGCCGTCCCGCCTATGGCTTCGCCTCCACGCCGCCGGCCTTCTTGACCACCTCGCTCCAGCGCACGACGTCGCTCTTGATGATCTCGAGCATGCGTTCGCCGCCGCGGTCCTCCTTGCGCGGCACGGAGCCGCCGATGTCGGGAAATTTCGTCTGCACGAGGGGGTCTTCCAGCGCTGCCGCCACCGCCGCGCGCAGCTTGGCCAGAACCACGGGCGGCAGGCCCTTGGGCGCATAGAGCCCGAGCCAGCTCTCGGCGATGAACTCGGGCATGCCGCCCTCCTTGGAGGTCGGCACGTCCGGCAGCAGCGGCGTGCGCTCTGCGGCCGCGAGCCCGAAGGCCCTCACCGAGCCGCCCAGAACCTGCCCGCGGGCCGAGGCGACGAGATCGCAGGTGCCGTCGATCGAGCCCGAGAGGATGTCGTTGATGGTCTGGCCGAAGCCGCGATAGACGACGAAGGTTGGCTCGACGCCCGCCAGCTGGAAGAACAGCACGCAGGTGAGGTGCGCGAGCGAGCCGGGGCCGTTATGGCCCATCTTCAGGTCCTTGCCCTTGGCCCGCGCGTAGGCGACGAACTCCTGCAGCGTCTGCGCCGGCAAGTCTTTGCGCACGAGCATGAGATTGGGCGTCACGAGGTGGATGCCGAGATAGTCGAAGTCGGTCCGGGGATCGTAGGGGAGCTTCGGGTTGGTCGCCACGGACGCGGCGTGGGTGCCCATGTGGCCGAAGCCGATCGTGTAGCCGTCGGGCGCGGCATTCTTCCCGCGCAGCGACCCGGTCGCGCCGCCGGCTCCCGCGACGTTCTCGACGATCACGCTCTGGCCCAGCTGCTTGGCCATCGCCTCCGCCATGATGCGCGAGGAGACATCGGAGGCGCCGCCGGCCGCGAACGGAACGATCAGCGTGATGCTGCGCTCCGGCCACTTCTGGGCGAGCGCGGAGTGGAGCGTGAAAATCGCCCCGACAAATGCCAATGCGATGGTCGTAACGGCTCGCGGAATACGCGCGTGCCCCGCTCGCGGAGCGTGGTTCATGCTGTTCCTCCCATGCTGCGACGATCTCTTGCGTCGTCGTTGCGTCCATCAATGCACAGGAGGGGTATGCCGATCCAGTCCTATCCCACCGCGCCGCGCATACCATCCCGGCGGCGAAGTCGGATGACAGCACTTTGTCCTGATCCTAGGATCGCGGACAAAGCCTAGATGGAGGAACGTCAATGCCCTTCACCATCCGCCAGGTCGGCCCCTGCTTCGCCGGCGAGGTCGACGGCATCGATCTCACCAAGCCGTTGCCGCCGCAGGATATCGAGGCCATTCACGCAGGCATGGATCGCTACGCCGTCCTGGTTTTCCACGGCCAGAATTTCAACGACGAGCAGCAGCTTGCCTTCACGCAGAGCCTCGGCTCCATCGAGCTTGCGATCGGAACCAGCCTGAGGCGGCCTGAGGACCATCGTCTTCCCACGACGTTCGCGGACGTCTCCAACCTCGACAAGGACAACAAGCCGTTCGCCCGCGACGACCGCCGCCGCCTGTTCGCCATCGGCAATCGCCTCTGGCATTCGGACAGCTCGTTCAAGGTCGTGCCGGCGAAGTACTCGCTGCTGCATGCACGCTCGATCCCCTCCAAAGGCGGCAACACCGAGTTCGCGGACATGCGTGCCGCCTACGACGCGCTCGACCAGGAGACCAGGGACCTCATCGAGCCGCTGATCTGCGAGCACTCGCAGATGTTCTCGCGCGCCAAGCTCGGCTTCACCGACTTCACCGACGAGGAGCGCCAGCGCTTCAAGCCGGTGCGCCAGCGGCTGGTGCGCGTGCACCCGGGCTCTGGCCGCAAGTCGATCTATCTCTCCTCGCACGCCGGCACCATCCTCGGCATGCCCGAGCCCGAGGCCAAGGCGCTGCTGATGGACCTGACCGAGGCCGCGACCCAGCGCGAGTTCGTCTACTCGCACAAGTGGCGCGTCGGCGACCTCGTCGTGTGGGACAACCGCGCCACCATGCATCGCGCACGGCCGTTCCCGCACGATGAGCCCCGCGACGTGCGCCGTACCACGCTCATGGGCGATGCGCCCACCGTGGCCCAGCAGGCGGCCTGACGGTCGCTGTCAGCGGAAGGCCGGGGCGTAGTGCAGGCCGCCCTGGCTCGCGAGGCCGTTGAGCCGCCGCTCGAGCTTCAGGGGCGACTTGAGCCCGAGGTTGCGCTCGAACAGCTCGCCGTAGTTGCCGACCTGGCGGATGACGCGCTGCGTCCAGTCTGCGCCGAGGCCGAGCTTGCCGCCCAGGTCCATGTCGAGCCCCAGCAAGCGCCGCACCTTGGCGTTCTTGGAGGCCTTCATGGCGTCGACGTTGGCCGAGGTGACGCCGAGCTCCTCGGCCGCGATCAGCGCAAAAAGAGTCCAGCGCACGACGCTGAACCAGTCCTCGTCGCCCTGGCGGATCGCGGGTCCGATCAGCTGCCGGCTTGCGACCTCGGGCAGGATCATGTGCTTGTCGGGCTCGCCCGATTGCTGACGCGCCTGCGCCAGCACGGAGATATCGGCGGACAGGACCTGGCAGCTCTTGTTGACGTAGGCCGCGGCCGCCTCCTGCCACCTGTCGAGCCTGACGATCTCGAACGGCATCTTGAGCGCCCCGAAATAGTCGGCGACGCCCTCGGCGTCCGCGGTCTGGGCCGTCACGCAGACGCGCGCGCCCGACAGCTCCAGCGCACTGGCGACACCATGCGACCTGCGCACCATGAAGCCCTGGCCCTCGAAGGCAAGTACGCCGGGAAAGCGGATGCCGTGCTCCATTTCGAGGCGCGAGGCCAGGGCAACCTCGCCGGTCAGCACATCGATGTCACCCGACTTGAGCATTGCGAAGGGGTCGCTCGGGGGCACCGCCTGGAACTTGACCGCATCCTTGCTGTCGAGGACGGCGGCAGCGAGAGCCTTGCAGAAGTCCACGCCGATGCCGGTCCATTCGCCATCGCCGGTCAGCTTGGAGTATCCCGCGGGTCCGTCGGGCACGCCGCAGACGAGGTGTCCGCGCGCGCGTGCCGCCTCCAGCACTCCAGCGTCCGCGGAGCACTCGGCGGCGAAGCACAGCACCGCCAATGCCAGCACTGCGGCAAGGCTCGACGCCCTGCGCGCAAGGGTCTTCAATCCATCCACTTGGCCTCGCCCCATCGCCTAAGAAGATGCTCGCTTTCGCCCGCGTCCGCTCGCAGACGTCCATCTTCCCCGCGTTTCTGGCCGCTCAGGTTTGGACCGCACTGTCGCGCCCGGTCAAGACTTGACCTCGGCGCCTCGATGGGCCAGGCGACGCGCCCGCCGATCTCGCAGGCGCACATCCGTCTCGGGCCTGACGAAGCGATTTTCCGCTTTGACGCCCGGGCCCCGCCCGCGCAGTATCCGGCGCAACGAAGCAATTCTCCGGGACGCCCGATGCAGGATTTCGCCGCAGCCATCGCCGAAGCGCTCAGGCTCATTGCCGGCTTCGACGCCAACCTGGCGGAGATCGTCATCCTGTCGCTCAAGGTGAGCGTCTCCGCCACGATCCTGGGTGCCGCCATCGGTCTGCCGCTCGGGGCACTGATCGCCATCGCCAGCTTTCCCGGCCGCGCGCTGGCCATCCTCCTCATCAACGCGATGATGGGGCTGCCGCCGGTGGTCGTGGGGCTCATCGTCTATCTCATGCTCTCCAACGCCGGCCCGATGGGCAGCTTCGGCCTGCTCTACTCGCCGACCGCCATGGTGATTGCCCAGACGGTGATCGTCACGCCGATCATCGCCGCGCTCGCCCGCCAGACCATCGAGGACCTGCGCAGCGAGTACGACGAGCAGCTTCGCGCCCTGGGCGTGGGGCCCCTGCGCGCAGTCCCGACACTGCTCTGGGACGGCCGCTTCAGCCTGCTCACCGCCTGCCTCGCGGGTTTCGGGCGAGCCGCAGCCGAAGTCGGTGCCGTGATCATAGTCGGGGGAAATATCAATCATGTGACACGGGTCATGACGACCGCCATTGCGCTCGAAACCTCCAAGGGCGATCTGGCGCTGGCCCTGGGGCTCGGGCTGATCCTGCTTGCCATTGCCATCGCCATCAACGCGGCGGTGCTGGGTCTGCGGGCAACCGCGACGCGCTCGGCCTATGCCTGAGGGAGACCATCAGCTCGACACCGACATGCGCGACCGACGCGGCGGCGAGGTCCTGCCGATCCAGGGACGGGGGCTCGCCTTCGAGCGGCGCGGCCGGCGCATTCTCGACGGCATCGACATCGACATCGAGGACACCGGGACGCTGGTGCTGATCGGCCCGAACGGCGCCGGCAAGAGCCTGCTGGTGCGCATCCTGGCCGGCCTGATCCAGCCCACGGCGGGTCGGGTGAGCTGGGCCGGCTCATTGCCGGACCGGCGCCGCGCACCGAGAATCGGCTTCGTATTCCAGCGGCCGGTGCTGCTGCGCCGCTCGGTGCTTGCCAACACCGAGTACGCCCTGGCGGTCGCGGGCGTTGGGCGCGCGGATCGCACCCGGCGCGCCCAAGCCGCGTTGGAGCGCGCCAGGCTCACGCACCTGATGCATTCTCCGGCTCGCGTCCTCTCGGGCGGAGAGCAGCAGCTGCTGTCGATCGCCCGCGCGCTCGCAACGGGGCCCGAGATCCTGATCTTCGACGAGCCGACGTCCAACCTGGACCCTGCGGCGACCACCGCGATCGAGAGACTGATCGGCGACGTGCGGTCCGAAGGCACGCGCGTGGTTCTGATCACCCACGACCTAGGCCAGCTCCGCCGCCTCGCCGACGAGGTTGCCTTCCTGCATCATGGCCGCATCATCGAGCGCACGCCGAGCACAGCGTTCCTCGCCAAGCCGCAGAGCGCGGCGGCGCAAGCGTTCGTGCGCGGAGAGATCGTGCTGTAGCGCGCGGAAAGTGGCGCGTCAGTTCCAGCTGTTGTTCTTGAAGAGATTGCGGGCCCAATTGGCCTCGCCCGAGCCGGCGGCACGCGGCGGCCGCTTGGCCGCAACCGGCGGTGTCGGCGCGGCCGCCTGCGGCGGCTGCTCGACGGGCGGCGTTGCCGCGGGATCCGTCGGCGACTGCGGGCCAGCCAGCGCCATGCGGCCCTCGGGCGGCGCAGCGCCGGTCGGCGGCGTCACAGCCGGCGGCGCGGAGGCCGTTGTCGTGGTCGTCCAACCGGTGATGGCGGGCGTGGGCTTCGCGGCAATGGCAGGGGCAGGCACTGGCGCAGGCACTGGCACCGCCGCCGCGACCGGCACCGGCGGCTTGGGCGCGGCGCGCACGAGGATGGCGTTCGGCACGCAGCGGCCGCCGTCAGCGAGGCCTTGCCCCGCCGGGCACGGCTTGCCGCATACGCGGTCCTGATAACCGCGCACCATGGTCAGCAGGATGGGGTCGGGCTCGTCCGTGGGCAGCGACGCGTTGACGCGATCCATGAAGAGCTTCATGGCCTGCTTGGTCGAGGTCGTCCACGCACCGTTGAGCTCGCCGTCATAGCAGCCGACGCGCCTCAACTCCTTCTGCAACTCGCGGCCGATGGCGTCGCGATCCCTCGGCATCGGCGCGGCCCTGGCCGGCTCGCTCGGACGCTGGGCGATGGTGACGACGACCGGTGCCGAGAAGGGCGGCACCGGCTCCGCGGCTGCCTGCTGCGGTCGGATGGCGGGCTTGGGCTCGGGCGGGACGATGACCACGCGGTTGGCGTTGTCGGATGCCGGAGGCTTGGTGACATCGCTGTCCCGGGCGAAGTCCGCCTCGGTCAGCTCGCCGGAGGGGAGGACGTACGCCGCGACGGCTATCCCCGCCGCGATCAGTACGATGCCGCTCGCCTTGCTCATCGTCACAACTCCTGCACCCCGAAGGCCAGCCCCGGCTCGCTATGCACCGGCAGTGTTTACGCCCTGGCCCTGCTTGCCAACATCCTTGCCGCAGCGCGTGCGATCATTTCTGTTCATGGGCAATTTTGTGCGCAGCCGCGTCCTGGCGGGAGACGCCGGGATACGGGTTGCTACGCCTTTCTTCTCGCTCATCTGCCGAGGCTCGGCAAATGAAATCATGGTGACGGCTGGGGATTGAAGTGGTGGAGGTCAGCCCCACCGACAAGCGCCATTGCGGTGGAAAACATTCGGGCACGGTGGACAACAAGTGGATGGGTTGTGGACGGAACGGCGGAGGCCCGCGCGCCCCTCGAAATCACCCCCGAGCGGCCCAATTTGTGCCCGATTCGCCCCCAGGACGCATACGCAACTGAATCTGTTAACAAAAACCTACGAATCGCGTAGCGTCGCCGCCTTGAGGGGGCTGCGTCATTGGTGCTGCGTCGCATGTGCTCGGGTCTAGGGACTTGTGCAGAAGGCGATGCCCACGCAGGCACCCGCCGCTGTGCAAAACACACCCGGTCACGCCGTAGCTTCTGTCGCGAGCTGGATGTGTGTGCGGTGCAGCAGAACGCCGCGGGCAGCAAGGGCCAATAGGCTCTGCAGCTGCCCGATGGGGTTCGGCAGATGGAACGAGGCTTCGTTCTGCACCGGTACCAGATCGTCTGTCAGCGCGCCTAGGGCGCCCCTTCGCAACTGGGACTCGGTCCGCTGCCCAGCGGCCGAAATGATGGGGGCGTCTATGACTAGGCATGCCTTGGGCGTATTGGGCGTGATAGCAGCCGGCATATTGCTGGTTGTATCCGCGGCGATGAACTACCGGTTCGGGTTCTCACTCGGCAAAACCGAGATGGACGGTCAGATCTACGGCGCCGCATCGGCCGCCGCGGATTGCTTCAAAGCGCTGATCCCGTTCTTCTTGTTTGCCGCAATCCGAAACCGGATGTGGTCGCAGGCAGCGGCCGCGATGGTGGTGTGGGTGGTCGTCGTCGCCTACTCGATGACGTCGGCGCTCGGCCATGCCGCGCTCAACCGGCTCGACACGACCGGTCAGCGCGCCGTCGAGGCTGCCGTCTACAAGGACCTGCGCGCAGACTCCAAGCGCGCGCAGGAGCAGCTGGCGTGGATCCCGGCGCATAGGCCCGCGGACACCGTCGCCGCCGAGCTCAACGTCCTCAAGGCCCAGCGCTACTGGGTGGTGACCAAGGAGTGCACGCAGCCCAACGGCAAGCAGACCCGCGACTACTGCCAGCAGTTCCACAAGCTCAACGCCGAGCTTGCCTCCGGACTGCAGTCGCAGAAGCTCGAGGTGCGCATCGCCGAGATCAGCGGCAAGCTCTCGCACACTGCGGGCGGCACCGTCATGGCCGAGTCCGACCCGCAGGCGAGCGTGCTCGCCAAGCTGCTGGGTATGGACATCTCGACCGTGCAGACGGCGCTCACCGTGTTCGTGGCGCTGCTGATCGAGATCGGCTCGGGCTTCGGCATGTATGTCGCCTTCGCCTACTGGCGCCTGCACGATCAGAAAGCCGAGCCGGCGCGTGAGACCGCCGAGACGGCCCAGACTGCCACGGCAGCCAAGCCCGCCGCCTATGTCGAGCCTGCGTTCGTGCCGGCCGCCTTGCCTGCGGTTGCAACCGCGGCCGAGGCGGACGAGGTGCCGCCTGCGATCGCACCGCCATCGGTGCGCCGCGCCGGTGCCAACGACAACCCTGTCACGCATGGCGTACCCGACAGCGACGTGCAGCGCTTCTACCGAGAAAGGGTGGTTGGACTGGAAGGCGCGAGCGTCACTGCGCAGGACCTCTACGAGGACTACTGCGACTGGTGCGAGCAGCAGGAGAAGGTGCCTTTCGCGGCACCCAGGGTATCACGCGAGATCAAGGAGCTCGGCGTCAGAAAGGAGAGGATCGGAGGCCGCGTGCGCTACATCGGCGTCGCACTCAGGTCCGCGCTCGAGCACGAGGAGGACAAGAAGCTGCCGGAGCCTCTACCCAGAGCAGCATGACGCCGAAAGGCAAACTCAAAAAAGGGCCGCCCAGCGCGGCCCTTTTTCTTTTGGGGGGCACCCTCTCCCCGTCTTTACGGGGTGAGGGGCAGCCTCAAAGTGCCGCCGAGGCTTGGCCGCCCCTCACCCTAGCCCTCTCCCCATTCTGAAGAAGAATGGGGAGAGGGGAACAGCGGGGCACATGACTCGCCCAGAGAGCTTGTCTATCGTCGATTGCACGCAGTGATCGCATGAGGAGCCGGCTCATGGCCCAACCGCCGCCCGCCACCATCGGAATGCCGCTCGCCGCGGTGGACACGCCTGCGCTCCTGATCGATCTCGACGCCTTCGAGGTCAACCTGGCGCGCATGGCCGACTTCGTGCGCGGGGCCGGCGTGCGGCTGCGGCCACACTCCAAGACCCACAAGTCGCCCGATGTGGCGGCGCGGCAGATCGCGCTCGGCGCCGTCGGCGTGTGCTGCCAGAAGGTGTCGGAGGCCGAGGCGATGGTCGCGGGCGGCGTCGGCGATGTGCTCGTCTCCAACGAGGTGGCGGGCGCGCGCAAGGTCGACCGCCTGGCACATCTCGCACGCCGGGCGAAGGTCGGGGTATGCGTCGACGACCCAGCCGGCGTCGCCGAGATCGAGGCGGCGGCGGTGCGGGCGGGAGCTGGGATCGACGTCCTGGTCGAGATCGACGTCGGCGGACGGCGCTGCGGCATCGCTCCGGGCGAGGCGGCGGCGCGGCTCGCTCAGCTCGTCACGAGGTCGCCCCATCTGCGCTTTGCAGGTCTGCAGGCCTACCACGGCTCGGCCCAGCACATCCGCGAGGCGGCCGAGCGCAAGTCGGCGATCGCGGGCGCGGTGGAGCGCGTGAAAGAGACCTTGCGGGCGCTGGAGGCCGCCGGCCTCGAGGCCGCCAACGTCACCGGGGCGGGCACCGGCACCTACGAGAACGAAGCGACAAGCGGCGTCTACACCGAGCTGCAGGCCGGCTCCTACGTGTTCATGGACGCCGACTATGCCCGCAACAAGCGCGGCGACGGGGGTGCGTTCGACACCTTCGGCCACGCGCTGTTCGTCTACGCCACCGCCATGAGCGCGCCCGTGCCGGAGCGCGTCGTAGTCGATGCCGGCCACAAGGCGCTGGCCGTCGACAGCGGCATGCCGCAGCCCTGGCAGATGGCTGGCGCCAACTATCACCGGCCCTCCGACGAGCACGGCATCCTCGACGTCTCCGCCTGCAATCACCGCCCGCGCCGCGGCGACAAGGTGCTGCTGGTGCCCGGACACTGCGATCCGACCGTCAACCTGCACGACTGGTACGTGGGCGTTCGCGGATTGGGGACCGATAGGCCGCATGTGGAATGTCTGTGGCCAGTCGCAGCCCGCGGTGCCCTGTTCTGATTTCGTTCGTTAGGCATTGGTAAGTATCCGCGCAAGGCCATTGTTAAGCCGTCATCGCCACCCGATATCCTGCCCATCTTTGCTCCGCGGGAGGATCCCATGACGCCTGAGGAACGCCAGCTCATCGCCGGCCTGTTCGATCGCATGCGCAGCTATGGTCTGCCCGAGAAGGACCGGGAGGCCGAGGCCCTTATCAACCAGTCGGTGCGGGCCAACCCCGATGCGCCCTACATGCTCGTGCAGTCGGTGCTCGTGCAGGAGCAGGCCCTGCAGGCGGCCAACGACCGCGTCACCCAGCTCGAGGATGAGCTCCGGGAGCTACGCGGCGACGCGCGGGCCCCCGCGCGCTCGGGCGGCTTCCTCAGCGGTGTCTGGGGCGGCGGCCGGCGCGAGGAGCCGAGGTCGAGCGTGCCGACGATCGGCGCGCGCTCGGCGCCTGCGGCCTGGAGCCAGTCGGCCCCGCAGCAGCAGCCTGCGCAGGCCCAGCAGCAGCCCACGAGCGGCGGCGGTGGCGGCTTCATGAAGTCCGCGCTGGCGACGGCGGCGGGCGTGGCGGGCGGCATGCTGCTCGCCGACAGCATCCGCAGCATGATGACGGGCGGAGCGCACGCCAGCCCCGCTGCGACCGAGACAACCGAATACGTGGACGAGCGCGACAACGACCCCGGCACCTACGACGCCAGCAATGATCCGGGCTTCGACAGCGACGCCGGCGGTGGCGACATCGAGATCTGATCTCTCTGGCTTCGAGAAATGAACACGCCGGGCGAGGGCACCCCCTCGCCCGGCGGTTTTCGTTCGCGCAGATACTTTCTACGCGCCCGCCTTGTCGGCGATCTTGAGCGCGAAGGCGTAGTCGAGCGCCACCTCCTTCAGCGCCTCGAAGCGGCCCGACGCACCGCCGTGGCCCGCCTCCATGTTGGTCTTCAGGAGGATCAGGTTGTCGCTGGCGTTGAGATGGCGCAGCCGCGCGATCCACTTCGCCGGCTCCCAGTAGGTGACGCGCGGGTCGGTGAGCCCGGCATAGGCGAAGATGTGCGGGTAGGCCTTGCGGCCCACGTTGTCGTAGGGCGAGTAGGAGCGGATGGTCTCGAAGTCCTTCTTGGACTTGATCGGGTTGCCCCACTCGGGCCACTCGGGCGGGGTCAGCGGCAGACTCTCGTCCAGCATGGTGTTGAGCACGTCGACGAACGGCACGTCGGCGATGATGCCGAGGAACAGGTCGGGCGCCTGGTTGGCGATCACGCCCATCAGCATGCCGCCCGCCGAGCCGCCGTTGGCGACGATGCGGCCGCGCCGGGTGTAGCCCTCCTTCGCCAGGAACTCACCGGCGGCAATGAAGTCCGAGAAGGTGTTGGGCTTCTTCTCCAGCTTGCCTTCCGTATACCAGTGGTAGCCTTTGTCCTTGCCGCCGCGGATGTGGGCGATGGCAAAGACGAAGCCGCGGTCGACGAGGCTCAGCCGCCCGGTCGAGAAGCTGGCGGGGATGGTGATGCCGTAGGCGCCGTAGCCGTAGAGGAAGAGCGGCGCGGAGCCGTCGAGCGGCGTGCCCTTGCGGTAGAGCACCGACACCGGCACCGTCTCGCCGTCGGGAGCCGGCGCCATCAGCCGGCGCGTGACGTAGTCGGCGGGATCGTGCCCGCTCGGCACCTCCTGCGTCTTGCGCAGCGTGCGCGCCTTCGTCTCCATGTCGTAGTCGAACACCTGGGCCGGCGTCGTCATCGACGAATACGTGAACCGCGTCGTCGTGGTGTCGAACTCGAAGCCGGCCGAGACGCCGAGCGAGTAGGCCTCCTCGGCAACGGCGATGGCGTGCTCGGCCCCGTCGGCAAAGCGCCGGATGATGATGCGCGGCAGGCCATCCTCGCGCTCGAGCCGCACCAGATGGCCCTGGTAGGCGATCACGTCCAGGATCAGGCGGCCGCGCTTGTGGGCGACGATCTCGCGCCAGTACTCCTGTCGTGGATCGGCGAGCGGGGCCTCGCAGATGCGGAAGTCCTCGGCGCCGTCCGAGTTGGTGGTGATGATGAGACGGTCGCCGTGGTGCTCGACCCCGTACTCGTGGCCGTGCGCGCGTGGTGCCACGAGCCGCGGCTCGCCCTCGGGGCGGTCGGCGTCGATCAGATAGATCTCGGTGGTCTGGTGGTCGTGCGCCTCGATGGTGATGAACTTGGAGGACTGGGTCTGGCCTACCCCGACGTAGAAGCCCTTGTCCTTCTCCTCATAGATCAGAACGTCCGACTTGCCGGCCGTACCCACGCGGTGGCGGTAGACGAACAGCGGCCGCTGGTTGGCGTCGAGGCGCACGTAGAACAGCGTCCTGCTGTCCGCGCCCCAGACGATGGCACTGCGGGTATCCGGCATGGCCTCGCGCAGGTCCTTGCCGGTGGCGAGGTCACGGATCTTGATCGTGAAGAGCTCGGAGCCCTTCTTGTCCACGGCATAGGCCAGATAGCGGTGATCGGGGCTGTGGGCGGTGGCCCCGAGCTGCCAGTACTTCTGGCCCTCGGCCTCCGCGTTGCCGTCGATCAGGATCTCCTCGGGCCCGCCGCCGCGCGGGCGCCGGCACAGCCTCGGATACTGGCCGCCGGTCACGTAGCTGACGAAATACTCGTAGGGCCCGTCGGGCGCGGGCACCGAGCTGTCGTCCTCCTTGATGCGCGCCTTCATCTCGGCATAGAGGGCGGCCTGCAGCCCGGACGTGTCGGCGAGCGCCGCTTCCGTGTAGGCGTTCTCGGCCTCGAGGTAGGCGCGGATCTGGGGATCGAGCACCGTGGGATCGCGCATCACCTCCTGCCAGTTGTCGGCGCGCAGCCAGGCGTACTCGTCCACCAGCTCGACGCCGTGATGGACGGAGAACTTCGGGGTGCGCTGGGCCCTGGGCGGCAGCGGACGGGAAAGCGGGCGATCGATACCGTGCATCTCTTGAACCTTTCATGCGGACCGGGCACGGCAAGGCGCACCCCGCGTCCGCCCGTGCATTGGCAAAGGGCGAGTGGCGAGCCGCGCGCGTCAGGTGTCGGCGGGCTTGAACTTCAGGGCGACGCCGTTGATGCAGTACCTGAGGCCCGTGGTGTCGCGCGGTCCGTCGGGAAAGACGTGCCCGAGGTGGGCCTCGCAACGCGCGCAGCGCACCTCGGTGCGGCGCATGAAGAGGCTGTTGTCGTCGTGCTCGCTGACGGCCGCCGCGTCGGCGGGGCGGTCGAAGCTCGGCCAGCCGGTGCCTGAGTCGAACTTGGCGTCGGAGACGAACAGCGGCTCGCCGCAGCACACGCAGGCGAACACGCCCTGGCGCTTCTCGCGGTTGAGCGGCGAGGTGCCGGCCCGCTCGGTGCCGTGCGCGCGCGTGACGTAGTACTGCTCGGGCGTCAGCTGCGCGCGCCACTCGCTGTCGGTCTTGCGAACCTTCTCGGCGGCAGAGCCCGTGCGCTGGCTGTCGGTCATCGGTGGGGCCTTCGAAGTTGGCGGCGGGCGTCGTAGGTCGCCTCGGCGGCCCCATTATGGCGCCCCGGACTGCCACGTTCGAGTCGAAGATTTCTTCAAGTCTTCGTGTTGCACTGCCCAACGTGCGCGTCGACATGCGACCCACGCTGACTTGGGAATGCTCTAGTGTATAACAACGTCCGGTAGCAGGATTTCTGACTAGAGCAGCGATGATTCAGAGAGGAGCCCAAATAGTCAGGTGAATGCGTGCCGTCCGAGGACAATTTTTTCTTGGATTGGTAAGGAATGATGCTGTATTCTATTGTTGGTTTCGTTGTATTGCTGGCGTCAGTCAAGCGTCCGCCGCGTTCGCTTCGGGTCCGGACAATGACAGCGCCGCCGCCTAATCGCCTGCACCCTGCCGATCCGTGCATCCCGACGGAGACACATCATGGATGAAGCCAATAAAACCGATCTGGTGGAGCTGACGGCGGAGATCATTTCGGCCTACGTCAGCAACAATACCGTCGTTCCCGAGGCTCTGCCGGCCGTCATCGCCGATGTGCATGAAGCCTTGAGCAAAGCCGCCCAGCGTATTGGCCCGGCGGAGCGCGAAGAACTGCGCCCGGCCGTCGCCGTCAAGAAATCCGTCACTCCCGATTACATCGTTTGCCTGGAGGACGGAAAGAAGTTCAAGTCTTTGAAGCGGCACCTGCGTACTCACTACAATCTCTCGCCCGAGGAATACCGCGAGAAGTGGGGTCTGCCGCACGATTACCCGATGGTTGCACCGAACTACGCGGCCGCCCGCTCCCAGCTTGCCAAGCAGATGGGTCTCGGCACGCGGCGCGAGAAGTAAGCTGCAGCGGGTTACCTGCGCGAGCGCAGACCAGCCCCGTCCACATCCCGGGCGGAAAGGGCCCACAACTCCTGCTTGTAGGCCCTGAGCAACTCCGCGTGGCGAGCGAGATCATAGGTCCAATGCCCGGCCAGCCCCCGTTGCCGCTCGGCCCGCAGGGCTCTGCGCAGCTTCGCGACAATCAGCAATCGTCCGGCCAGGCTATCGTCCTCGATCTCCTGCGGCCATAGCGCCAGCACGCCGCAAAGCGTGGTGCGCCGGTCATATTCGGGCCGCGTGGGGCGCATCGCCCGGATGCGCGCCGGCCGACCCACCGGTCTTCCTGACGGTCCAGCAACGGCGTGCGCGTGAGGCGCCCGCTGTCTGTATTTCATATCGCGATCTTCCCTGATGTCGGGAAGCAGAAGCATGACACGGCCTGGAGGGGCGGGGATTGGCTGAGATGATTCCGTGCTGTCGATGCTGATTAACCAAGATCGTACTTATCCCCGCCGTTCACCTATCCAGTATAATCGTCTGGCGAACGGCGTTCATATTCCTAC
>Ga0247830_10000320_pt1 | contig 16625 bp, 13 predicted proteins | sample 12C_Control_Day5_FD_207766 | JGI IMG/M metagenome (GOLD analysis project Ga0247830, IMG submission 207766) | Soil microbial communities from agricultural site in Penn Yan, New York, United States - 12C_Control_Day5 | ecosystem: Environmental > Terrestrial > Soil > Agricultural land | place...
AGGAGCCCGTATGACACTCCGCCTGGGCGACATCGCCCCGACTTCACAGCCGAGAGCACGCAGGGACCGCTGAGCTTCCACGAGTGGATCGGCAATGCGTGGGCGGGGCGTGAAGGCAATCGATTTCACCCCGGTCTGCACGACCGAGCTGGGCTACGTGGCGCGGCTCAAGCCGGAGTTCGACCGCGCGGGTGCGAGAACAGCCTGTCGATCGATCCGGTCGACGCGCATGCGAAGTGGTCGCAGGACATTGAGCGCACGCAGGGGCACGCACCGAACTTCCCGATCGTCGCCGACCCGGACCGCAAGGTGGCCAACCTCTACGGGATGATGCATCCCGCCCACGACGAGGTGTACACCGTGCGCACGGTGTTCGTGATCGATCCCACGAAGAAGATCCGGCTGATGATCACCTACCCGCAGACCACCGGCCGCAATGACGACGTCATCATCGCCCCGCCGTGAGCGACGCCGAAGCCAAGGAGAAGTTCCCGACCGGCTGGAAAGCCCTCACCCCCTATCTACGACTGACGAAGCCGCCGAGCGGTCGCTAGTCGAACACTCGGGCGAGCTCCAAGCGTTCCCGGGCCGATCAACAGGGGCCAGATGCGAGGCGGCGCGAGCAAGCACCGGAGCGAGGCGTACTGCCCGTACGTCGAGCGAGGAGCGCAGCGCCAACGAAGCCGATGGGCCCCTGTCATCGGCCCGCCGCAAGCCGGGCGCCGCTCCGCCGCCCCCACCCGCTACACCTTCAGCCGTGGATCGAGCGTATCCCGCAAGCCATCGCCGAACAGGTTGATCCCCAGCACCGTGATCAGGATCGCCAGCCCCGGAAACGTCGCCAGCCACCACGCCGTGGAGATGTACACGCGTCCATCGGCCAGCATCCCGCCCCACGTCGGCGTCGGCGGCTGCACGCCCAGGCCGAGGAACGACAGCGCCGACTCGATCACGATGACGCGGGCCATGTCCAGCGTGGCCACCACCAGCCACGGCGTGAAGACGTTGGGCAGGATGTGGCGGAGCAGGACGCGGCCGTCACCCCCGCCCAGGGCCAGCGCCGCCTGCACGAACTCCCGCTCGCGCAGCGTCAGCACGGCCCCGCGCACGATCCGCGCGTAAACGACCCAGGAGGACACGCCGATCACGATGATGATCGTCTGCAGACTCGGTCCCAGCACGCCGATCACCGCGATGGCGAGCAGGATGAACGGGAACGCCAGCTGGATGTCGGCCAGCCGCATCAGCACGTCGTCCATGCGCCCCCCGAAGTAGCCGGAGATCAGCCCGGCCGCCATGCCGATCAGCCCGGAGATCGCGACCGCGGCGAAGCCGACCAGCAGGGCCGGTCGGGCGCCGTAGATCACCCGTGCCAGCAGGTCGCGCCCGAGATGATCGGTGCCGAGCGGGTGGATCCGGCCGTCGCCGGCGCGGAATCCGGGAGCCTTCAGGCGCAGGTCGCCGAGGTCCTGCTCGATCGGATCGAACGGCGAGAGGAGCGGCGCCGCGACCGCGGTCAGCACGACGACGGCCACGACGATCAACCCGAACAGCGCCGTGCGCCGCGCGATCAGGCGGCGCAGGAACACCAGCCACTCACGCCGCTCGGGACGGGCGGCGTCGGGCAGCACGACCGCGGTCGTCATTGGAGCGGGAGCCGCCAGGCCGGGTCGAGACGTGGGTGGCCTGTTCGAGAAGGTCGCCGGCTCCGTGCGCGGCCGGGCGGCGTCATCGCAGGCGGATGCGGGGGTCGAGGTAGGTGTAGACGACGTCCACGAGCAGGTTCACGACGACGAAGGTCGTGGCCAGCAGGAACACCGCGGCCTGCACCACCGGATAGTCGCGGTTGGCGATCGCCTGGACGCTCAGGCGGCCCACGCCCGGCCAGGCGAAGATCGTCTCCGTGATGACGGAGCCGCCCAGCAAGGTGCCGAGCTCGATGCCGACGATCGTCACGATGGGGATGGCGGCGTTCTTCAACGCGTGCTTCCACACCACCGGGGGATCGTTCACGCCCTTGGCGCGGGCGGTGCGGATGTAATCCTGGTTGAGCACCTCCAGCATCCCCGAGCGGGTGAGACGCGTGATGCGGGCCGTCGTGAACAGGCCGAGCGTGACAGCGGGCAGGATCAGGTGCTGCAGCGTGCCCCGGCCCGACGAGGGCAACCAGTGGAACTGCACCGAGAAGACCAGGATCAGCATGATGCCGAGCCAGAAGGTCGGCAGCGACTGGCCGAACAGCGCCACCACCGTGGCGACGTAGTCGACCGGCGAGTTGCGCCGCACCGCCGAGACGATGCCGGCCGGAATGGCCAGGCACAGGGCGAGCATCAGCGCGGCGCCGGCCAGCTCGAACGTCGCCGGCAGCCGCTCCACGACCAGACCGAAGGCGGGCTCACCGTGTCGCACCGACTGGCCGAAGTCGCCCTGCAGGGCGCCCTTGAGGAACCGCCCGTACTGCACGAGGAACGGATCGTTGAAGCCCATCACCTCGCGGAACCGGCGCACGTCTTCCGCCGACGCATCGGGGGGCAGCAGGACCAGGGCGGGATCCCCGGTGAGGAACAAGATGGCGAACACGACGAACGAGACCCCGAACAGCACCACCAGCGACTGCAGCAGTCGCCGGAGGAGGAACGTATTCATGCCCGCGACAGGCGCGCTATGGCCTCGATGTGCGGGGTCTGGGGAAACATGTCGACCGGCTGCACCCACTGCAGCCGGTAGCCCTGGCGGGCGAGGTCACCGACGTCGCGAGCCAGGGTGGCCGGGTTGCAGGAGACGTAGACGATCCGCGCCGGCGCCAGCGCGACCAGCGCGGCCAGCGCTTTCGGGTGGAAGCCGGCCCGCGGGGGATCGGCCACCACCACCGAGGCCCGCACACCCTCGCTCATGAGGGCGGGCAGCACGTGGCGCACCTCGCCCTCCAGGAACGTGCAGTTGTCGATGCCGTTGGCCCGCGCATTGCGCGTGGCGTCGGCGACCGCGGCCGCCGCCACCTCGATGCCGTAGACGCGGGCGGCCCGGCGCGCCAGGAGCAGGCTGATGGCCCCGGTGCCCGAGTAGAGATCCAGCACGGTGTCGGCCCCATCCAGCTCGCACGCCTCGGTCACGAGGGCGAACAGCCGCTCGGCCTGCATGGTGTTGGTCTGGAAGAACGAGTTGGCCGAGACCTGGAACGCCACGCCGTCCAGCGTCTCCGTGATGTGATCGCGGCCGAGCAGCAAATGCTCCTCGGTACCGATCGCCACGCTGGCCTTCTTGTCGTTGACGTTGAGCAGCACGCTGGCGGTCGCCGCCACCCGCGCCTTGAGGCTTTGCGCCACCGGCACGAGCGCCTCGATGTCCGGGGCCGAGGCGACGACATTGACCATGGCCTGACCGGTCCGCCGGCCCTCGCGCACCGTGAGGAAGCGGAGCAGGCCGCGCTCGGACCCGGGATCCCAGACCGAGAGCGCTCGCGCCCGGGCCTGCCTCCGGAACTCGTCGAGCAGCGCGTTCATCGTGTCGGACTGCAGCAGGCAGCGCTCGATGTCGAGCACGACGTCGTAGCGCTCGGCGGCGTGCAGGCCCACCGCCGGTCCCGGCTCTACGACGGTGAACTCCATCTTGTTGCGATACCCGTAGGGCTCGGGCGCCGGCACGATCGGCCGCAGCTCGAACGGGGGCAGCCCGCCGAGCCGGGTCAGACAGTCGTGGACCTGCTTGGCCTTGAACGCGAGCTGGGCCGGATAGGTCAGGTGCTGCAGGCGGCAGCCGCCGCAGCGCCCAAAATACGGGCAGGGCGCCTCCACCCGGTCGGGAGACGGGGTCACCACGGCCTCGATCACGCCCCGCCCGTACCGCCCGCGCGCCTCCGTCACCCTCACCCGCAGCCGATCACCGGGCAGGCCGCCCCGCACGAACATCACGTAGCCGTCGGTCCGACCAACCCCGTCGCCGCCGAACGCAAGGTCGTCGACGACGAGCTCGAGCGTATCGCCGCGTCTCGGCTTTGCCATGATGTCAGGCCACTATAAACGAGGAGTCCGAGGCTGGCCAGCCGCGGGGGCGGGGGAGTATCATAGCCTCTCAATGAACCGCCGGGAGCCGCGCGCTGTTGGAGAGCTGCTGGTGACCGCCCTGCCTCAGCTCGAGGACCGACTGCTGGTGCAGCGGCTGCGCCGCACCTGGGCCTCCCTCGTCGGCGCCGAGATGGCACGGCGGGCCCAGCCACAGGCGCTCGTGAAGGGCTGCCTGCAGATCGTGGTCGACAACTCACCGTGGCTGCACGAGTTGACGCTTCGCGCGCCCGACCTGGCCGGGCGCCTCGGGGCCGAGTACCCGGCCGTCCGCTCCGTCCGCTTCACCCTCGGCGCCTCGCCCGCCGAGGAGCCGACGCCGGCCGCGCGCCCGGCCCCACGGCAGTCGCGATTGACCGACGACGATCGGCGCGCCATCGACGCGGCCGCCGCTGCGATTTCCGATCCGGGCCTGGCCGCCGGGGCCCGCCGCCTCCTGGCGCGGGCCTGGCCACCGGCACCGGCACGAGGTAAGGAACGATGATGGTCCGCTCCGCCGCCCTGGGTCTCCTCCTGCTCGCCGCGGGTGGTCTTGCCGGCTGCACGACCACGGCGCCGGCGATGAGCTCGCAGGCCGTCGAGACGCCGCGCCGTCCCCTGTCCGCGCGCGAGCGCGACGCGGCGGCCGAGGCCTACTACCATTACTCGGTGGCCCAGATGATGGCCCAGGGCGGGCGCTTCAAGGAAGCAATCGCGCCGATGGAGGAGGCGCTGCAGCGCGATCCGAGCTCGGCCTTCCTGTGGTCGGCGCTCGCGCAGTGGCTCGTGCGCGCCGATCAGCCGGTCGAGGCGGTGGCGGCCGCCCGTCGCGCCGTCCAGCTGGCGCCCAGCGAGGTCCAGCCGCACCTCACCCTGGCCGACCTGCTGCGCGGGCAGAAGAAGTACGCCGAGGCCGAGGCCGAGCTCGAGCGCGTCATCGCGCTGAATCCGGACTCCGAGGACGCCTACCTCACCCTGGCGCGCTACCAGGTTGAGCAGAAGTCCTTCGACCGCGCGCGGGGGGTGCTGCTGCGGCTGGCCGAGCGGCAGCCGCGCAGCGTCCAGGCCCAGTTCCTGCTCGGGCGCCTGGCGATCGAGACCGAGGCGTGGGACGAGGCGGTCGCCCGGCTCACCCGCGCGGTCGAGCTCGACCCCGACCACGATGGGGCCTGGACCGCGCTCGGGTACGTGTACGAGCAGCAGCGCCGCACCGACGAGGCCGTCGCCGTCTACCGGCGCGCGGTGAAGTCGAACCCCGACAATCCCGCGTTCGTCGAGCGGCTGGGGGACCTCCTCATCCGCCTCGGGCGCTTCCAGGAAGCCCAGGCCGAGGTCGAGGCGCTGGCCGAGCTGGCGCCGCGGGATCCGCGCGTGTGGATGAAGCTGGGCGCGGTCTTCTACGAGCAGAAGATGTGGGACAAGGCCGGCGACGCCTTCCGCCGGGTGGTGCTGCTCGAGCCCTCGAACCTCCGCGCCCGCTACTTCCTGGCTACCACCTACATGGACGCCGGCAAGGATGCCGAGGCCCGGGCTGAGCTCGAGAAGATCCTGCGCACCGATCCCCGCTCGATCGATGCCCGCGTGCAGCTCGGCTTCCTCTCGGGCAAGGTCAAGCGCTACGACGAGGCCATCGCGTTCCTGCGCGAGGCCGTCAACATCGACCCGAAGCGACCGGAGCTCTTCCTCTACCTCGGCACCGCATACTTCAGGGCTAAGGAGTACGACCGCGCGGCGGAGACGCTGCAAGAAGGGCTGACCCTCGACGAGAAGCAGAAGGACCTGCACTTCCAGCTGGGTGTCGTCTTCGAGAAGCAGCAGAAGTTCGACGACGCGGTGCGCCAGTTCCGCCACGTCATCACGCTCGACCCCAAGCACGCCGAGGCCTACAACTACGTCGGCTACATGTACGCCGAGAAGGGGCAGAACCTCGACGAGGCCGTCAGTCTCATCACCAAGGCGCTGACGCTCGAGCCGGAGAACGGCTACTTCATCGATAGCCTCGGCTGGGCTTACTACCAGCAGGGCCGGTACGCGGAGGCGCTGCGCGAGCTCAAGCGTGCCGCCGACCGCGCCAAGGAAGACCCGGTCATCTTCGAGCACCTCGGCGACGCCCTCATCAAGAACGGCTTCGAGGAGGACGCCGCCGCCGCCTGGGAGAAGTCCCTGCAGCTCGACCCTGCCGCCGACGGCGTCCGCAAGAAGCTCGAGGATGTTCGTTCGCGCCTGCGGCGAGCCCAGAGTGAACAGCCGAAGGCTCCGAAGTAGCCTCCTCCCGCTCCTCGCGTTCGGGCTGGCCGCCGGCTGCACCATTGCGATGGCCCCGCCGCGCCAGGCCGTCTCCGAGGAGGCCCGGCGTGCGATCGACCTGCTCGTCACGCGCTGGCACTCCGTCACCGACCTGCGCGCGCTGGTCGACATCGCGGTCGACCGCGGAGGCCAGCGCCAGCAGCTGACCGGGGTGGTGCTGGCCAAGGCACCGGGGAGCGTGCGCTTCGAGGCGCTGTCCCCGTTCGGCCAGCCGATCGTGGTGGCCGTGGTGCATCACGGGCGGCTCACTGCCTTCAGCGCCCTCACCAATGAGGCTGTGGTCGGCGAGGCCACCGCCGAGACGACGGCCCACCTGCTGAGCCTGCCCCTGGAGCCGCAGGACCTCGTGGCGGTCGTCTCCGGCCACGCCGTGCCGCCCCCTGACCTGCGGCTGGCCCAGATCATGCCCCCCGACGCGCTCGGACCGTCCCTGTCGCTGGTCGGCGCGGTCAGCGAGCAGCGCATCTGGATGGACTTCCAGACCGGCGTCGTGCGCCAGCTGCAGATCATCGGCGGCCGCACGGCCGCGACGGTCACCTACCTGCGCGACGGCGAGGGTCGGTTGACGGGCCTCGACCTGACCGCGGCCGAACGGTACGTGACCGGGACCGTGCGCTATCGCACCATCGAGACCGCGGTCGGCCTGAGCGACGAGCGGTTCGCCCTGGCATTGCCCAAAGACGCGAAAACACAACCGATCCGTTGACGCTCGGTGGTCCGCGTGCTAGCCTTCGATGCTTTGTCGACGGGGTCGGAACGCGCCCGGCGGCTCGAGCTCAGCGCGGCAGCCAAGGTCAACCTGGCCCTGGAGGTCCTGAGCCGACGGCCTGACGGCTATCACGAGATCGCCACGGTCATGCAGACCGTGGACCTGTCCGACCGGATGATGCTCGAGGACACGGACGGGCTCGAGGTCCGGACCAGTGCCGCCGGCGTGCCCACCGATGAGCGGAACCTGGCCTACCGCGCGGCCGCCGCGCTGCGGGAGGCCGCGGGCATCGCGCGCGGTGCCAGGATCACGCTCGACAAGCGGATTCCCGTCGCGGCCGGGCTGGGAGGCGGGTCGACGGACGCGGCCGCCGCCCTCGTGGGACTCAACCGGCTATGGGGGCTGCGCTGGCCGGTCGAGCGCCTGGAGGAGCTGGCAGTCGGGCTCGGGATGGACGTGCCGTTTTTCCTGCGAGGCGGCGCTGCTCTCGGCACGGGCCGCGGCGAGCGGCTGAGCCCCCTCGGGAGCGCGGCGCTGGCGCTGGTGCTGGTGAACCCGCGCTTCGCGGTCAGCACGGCCGAGATGTACGGGCGCATTACCCCGGCGATGTATTCGGACGGGGCTCGGGCGAAGGACGCCGCCGGCGCGCTCGAGAGCCGGCGGGCTGGTCGAGTCGCCGGAAGTCTCTACAATGGGCTCGAACTCGCCGCCCGGGCGGCGTACCCGCAGATCGGCCAGATGCAGGCCGCGCTGGTGGCGGCGGGGGCGCTGGGTGCGGCCATGTCGGGCAGCGGGCCCACGGTGTTCGGGGTGGCCCGGTCGTGGGAGCAGGCGCGGCAGATCCAGGCGAGGGTCGCGCGCAGTTCGTGGGAGTGCTGGGCTGTGCGAACCCTGCGCGGGCCGGCCATTCGGATCCGCGGCAACGGAGCGCGATAATACATGGGGCTGGGATCGATGGGGCGTGGCCAAGCGGCAAGGCGCGGGACTTTGGATCCCGTATTCGGAGGTTCGAATCCTCCCGCCCCAACCAGCCCGTGAGCGAGAGCGAGGCGCCGATGGCATACGAGCTGAAGCTCTTCTCGGGGAACGCGAACCGGCCCCTGGCCGACGAGATCGCCCAGTACCTCCGGCTGCCGGTCTCCGACGCCGAGGTCACCCGGTTCTCGGACGGCGAGGTCTTCGTGCAGGTGAACGAGAACGTCCGCGGCGCCGACGTCTTCGTCGTGCAGCCCACCTGCCCACCGGTCAACGACACGCTCATGGAGCTGCTGATCATGATCGACGCGCTCAAGCGCGCGTCGGCCCACCGGATCACCGCGGTCCTGCCCTACTACGGCTACGCGCGCCAGGACCGCAAGGTCCAGCCGCGGGTGCCCATCTCGGCCAAGCTCGTGGCCGACCTGCTGGAGGCGGCCGGGGTGGACCGCGTGCTCGCGCTCGACCTGCACGCCGGCCAGATCCAGGGGTTCTTCAACATCCCGGTGGACCACCTGTTCGCGAACCCGGTGATGATCGACTACCTCGACAAGAAGGACCTCAAGGACACCGTGGTGGTGGCGCCGGACGCCGGCGGCGTGGAGCGCGCCCGGCACATCGCCAAGCGCCTCAGCGCGGGCCTGGCCATCATCGACAAGCGCCGCGAGGGACCGAACTCGGCGGTCGCCATGCACCTCATCGGCGACGTCAAGGGCCGCGACGCCGTCGTGATCGACGACATGATCGACACCGCCGGGACGCTCGTGCAGGCCGTGGGGGCCGTGCAGCGCGAGGGCGCCAGGCGTATCCTGGCGTGCGGCGTCCATCCGGTGCTGTCGGGCCCGGCCATCGAGCGCATCAAGGCCTCGCCCATCGAGGAGGTCGTCGTCACGAACTCGATCCCACTCACGCCGGACAAGCGCATGGCCGCCCGCATCACCGTGCTGACGGTGGCGCCGCTGCTCGGCGAGGCGATTCGCCGCATCCACGACGAAGAATCGGTCTCGACCCTGTTCGTCTAGACAAGGAGTGCTCGACATGCCAATGCAGGAGCTCACCATCCAGCGCCGGGAGGGCACCGGCAAGCAGATCGCCAAGCGTCTGCGCCGCCAGGGCGTGGTTCCGGCGATCCTCTACGGCGGCCCCAAGACCGAGGCGGTCACCGTGGACCCCAAGGCGGTCCTCCGGATGCTGGTCGGCCACGCCGGGACCACCCAGCTGCTCACGCTGAAGATGGACGGCGAGGGCGGCAGCCGCCTGGCCATCATCCGCGCGATGCAGTTCGATCCGGTCAGCGAGAGCTTGCTGCACGTCGACCTGCAGGAGGTCTCGGCCGACAAGCCGATCACCGTGCGGGTGACGGTGCGTCCGGTCGGTGAGGCGGTGGGCGTGAAGGACACGAAGGGCATCCTGAACCTCGTGCTCCACGAGCTCACCGTGTCCTGCCTGCCGACCGCGATCCCCGAGCAGGTCGACGCCGACGTGACCGCGCTGGCCATCGGCGACGTGCTGACGATCTCCGATCTGACCGCTCCCCCGGGTGTTCGCATCCTGAACGACCCCGGCCAGGCCGTGGCGACCGTGTCGCCGCCGATGGCCGAGGAAGTGACGACGCCGGCGGTGACGGCGGCGGTGACCGCCGAGCCCGAAGTCCTCACCGAGCGCAAGGCCAAGGAAGGCGAGGAGGCCGCCCCCGACGACAAGAAGGGCGGCGCCAAGCGCCCCGAGAAGGCGGAGAAGGACAAGTAGCGCCGGGCGCGCATGGCCCACGTCGTGGTGGGGCTCGGCAACCCGGGGTCGGAGTACCGGGACACCCGTCACAACGTGGGCCAGCGCGTACTCGACCACCTGGCCCGCGAGACGTTCCGCGGCGCGCCGTGGGAGCGCTACGGCGGCTGGGCGGCCTGTGCCGGGCGCTGGCGCGGGGACACCGTCACCCTGATCAAGCCCCGGGCGTTCATGAACGAGTCCGGGCCGGTCGTCGCCCGCGCACTGCGGGAGCACCGGGCCGATCACCACGACCTCATCCTCGTCTACGACGACATCGACCTGCCGCTGGGCACCGTCCGCGTGCGCATGAAGGGCAGCGCCGGCGGCCACAACGGCGTGCGCTCGGTGATCGCCTCGCTCGGGACCACCGACATCCGCCGCGTCAAGGTCGGCATCGGCCGCCCTTCCCACAAGGCCGACGTGCCCGACCACGTGCTGACCGGGTTCGAGCCCGACGAGCTACCCGCGGTGGACGCCGCGGTGGCCGAGGCGGCCCAGCGCGTGCTCACCCTGCTGCACACGCCGCTACCCTCGTGAGCGCTCGACGCGTCGGCGCGCCGCGTGAGCGCTCGCACCGCGGCGGTCGCGTTGCTGGGGAGTGACCCTCATGGTATATAGTTTACGTTTATCCACCGATCCGGTCGGATGCTGGAGGGGAGAAGTCGCTTGACCATCGTCGTCGTCGAGTCCGACGAATCCTTCGAGAGCGCGCTGAAGCGCTTCAAGAAGCAGTGTGAGAAGGCCGGGCTCCTGTCGGAGTTCAAGAAGCGACAGCACTACGAGAAGCCGAGCGCTCGACGCAAGCGCAAGGCCTTGGCCGCGCGCAAGAAGGCCAAGCGCCGGGAGCGGACGTCCGATTAACCCCAGCACCACTCCTGACTCCGGCACTCCCGGTCCCCCGGATCGGGAGCGAGTGAGGCCACGCGTGGGGGCAGGCCGCATCTGGGATCGAGGCACCGAGTGGGACTCGGTGCGATCCCTTCTCGCGAGTGAAGCCCGGACCGCCATGGGACGGGAGCAGGCGCTCGACGCCACTCCCCTCGTCGACGTCGCCGCCGTCCAGTCCGCGATCGCGCTCACCGGTGAGGCGCGCCTGGCGCTCGACGCCGAGGGCGCGCCACCGCTCGACGGCATCCCCGACATCCGGCCGATCCTGGTCCGCGGCGCCGTCGAGGGCAGCACCCTGGAGGGCGCCGAGCTGGCCCGGCTGATTCCCGCCCTCGAGGCCGGGCCGCGCGTGCAGGCCTGGGGACGCGCCATCCGCCCGGTGGCCCCGGCCGTGGCCGCGCTCGCCGACGGGCTGCCACGCCTGGCCGAGCTCGGCACCGCGCTCCGCCACGCCCTGGAGGACGACGGCAGCCTCACCGACCGCGCCAGCCCCCGCCTGCGCCAGCTCCGCCAGCAGATCCGCGACCGGCGCCGCCGTATCGTTGCCGACCTCGAGCGCATGCTCGCCGCCGAGGGCGACCGCCTCTTCGCCGACCGGTTCGTCACCGTGCGCCACGGGCGCTACGTGCTCCCGGTCCGGGCCGAGGCGCGTCAGCGCGTGCGGGGCATCGTTCACGACCGCTCGCAGAGCGGGCAGACGATCTTCGTCGAGCCGGAGGCCCTGGTCGAGGCGAACAACGACCTCGTACAGGCGCTGCGCGATGAGGAGCAGGAGGCAGCCCGGATCCTGTCCGAGCTGACCGCCGCCGTGCGGGCGCGCATGGCCGAGCTCGAGCAGCTGGTGGCCGCGATCGGCGAGCTCGACTGGTTGTTCGTGCGCGCCCACACCGCCGTGCGGATGGACGCCAGCGCCCCGGTGATCGACCACGCGGGGCGCGTCGCACTGAGCGCCGCCCGCCACCCGCTGCTGCTGGCCCAGGCGTGGCGCGATCCGGCGCGCACGGTGGTGCCGGTTGACGTCGACCTGTCGCCCGACCGTCCCCTGCTACTGATCACAGGGCCGAACGCCGGCGGCAAGACGATCGCCCTCAAGACCCTGGCCCTGTGCGCGCTGATGGCCCAGGTCGGCTGCCACGTGCCGGCCGCCGAGGGCTCGCGGCTGCCGGTCTTCGAGCGCCTGTACGCGATCGTCGGCGACGAGCAGTCGGTGGCCGAGAACCTCTCGACGTTCTCGGCGTTCGTGAAGCAGATCCGCGAGGTGCTGGCCGAGGCCGACGCCCGCTCGCTGGTGCTGGTCGACGAGCTGGGGGCCGGCACCGATCCCGACGAGGGCGCCGCCCTGGCCAAGGCGATCCTCGAGACGCTGGCTGACCGGGGAGCGCTGGTCGTTGCCACCACCCACCTGGAGCCGCTACGAGCCTTTGCCTCGACCGAGCCGCGGGCCCGCAATGCCTCGGTCGAGTTCGACACCCGCACGCTCGCGCCGACCTTCCGGCTGCGCTACGACGTCCCCGGCCAGAGCTACGCGCTGGCGATCGCCGGCCGGCTCGGCCTCTCGCCCGAGCTGATCGCGCGCGCCCAGGGCCACCGCTCGACCGACGCCGCGCGCATGAGCCAGCTCCTGGCCTGGCTGGACGAGGCGACCCGCTGCGAGGCCGAGCGCACGATCGCCATGGAGCGCCGCGAGAGCGAGAGCACCGCGCGGCTGGCCGCCGCGCGCGAGGCCGAGGCCGGCGCCGCCGCGCGGGCCCGCGAGATCGTCGAGCGGGCGAAGGCGGAGGCGGCCAGCCTGCTGACGGACGTGCGGCGGGCGGTGAGCGCCGAGTGGGAGCGACTCAAGCGCAGCGAGCGCTCGCGGCCCGCGCTCGACGAGAGCCGGCGGCGGCTGCGCGAGGTCGGAGCCCGGGTCGTGCCGGCCCCGGCGGCTCCGAGCCCCGAGGCAGCGACGCTGACGCCCGGCATGACGGTCGCCGCCGAGCATCTCGGGCTGCGCGGCCGGCTGGTGGCCATCGCCGGCGATTCGGCGACGGTGCGCGCCGGCTCCATCAGCGTGCGCGTCCCCGTCTCGGCCCTTCGCCCGAGCACCGACGCCGGGACGATCCGGCCCGCGCGCGAGCGCCAGCCGGAGGTGCCCACGCGGTCGGTCGCCCCGGAGTTGATGCTGATCGGGCGCACGACCGACGAGGTGCGCGACCTGGTGGAGAAGTATCTCGACGATGCGTTCATGGCCGGCGTGGCCCACGTCCGGCTGGTCCACGGCAAGGGCACCGGCGCGCTCCGCAAGGCGGTGCGGGGCGTGCTGTCCGATCATCCCCTGGTGGCCTCGTTCCGCGACGGCGAGCCGGGCGAGGGCGGCGCCGGCGCCACCGTCGCCGTCCTGAAGGTTTCCTGATGGCGTCCTACCCGCCGGCGCTCCTGGACGAGATCCGGGCCGGCGTGGATGTCGTCGACCTGGTCGGGCGGTTCGTGAACCTCCGCAAGGCGGGCCAGAACTACAAGGGCCTGTGTCCGTTCCACGGCGAGAAAACCCCGTCGTTCATGGTGAACCCACGCAAGGGCATCTTCCACTGCTTCGGCTGCGGCGTGGGCGGCGACGTGTTCGGCTTCCTCATGCGCCAGGACCGGCTGTCGTTCCCCGAGGCCGTGCGCGCGCTGGCCCGCCAGGCCGGGGTGGCGCTGCCGGAAGAGCGCGGAGCCCGCCCGGGCGACTCCGGGCGCGAGGAGCTGTACCGGGCGATGGAGCTGGCCGCGTCCTTCTACAGCGAGCGGCTCTGGTCGGTGGGCGGCGAGCGTGCGCGGACCTATCTGGACGAGCGCGGTGTGGCGCCCGAGGTCGCGAGGCGCTTCGGGCTCGGCTGGGCGCCCGAGGGCTGGGAGACGCTGCCGGAGGCGCTGAGATCGTCGGGGATCAACGACGAGACGCTGCTGACGGCGGGCCTGCGGATCGCCCGTGAGAACCGGCCCGGTGCCTACGATCGCTTCCGCGGCCGTCTGCTGTTCCCGATTCGGGATCTGCAAGGCCGGGTGGTGGCGCTCGGCGGGCGCGCCTTCGGCGACGAGCAGCCGAAGTATTTGAACTCGCCGGAGACTCCCCTCTACACCAAGGGCAACCTCCTCTACGCCGCCGATCTCGCCCGCGAGACGATCCGCGAGAAGAACCGCGCGCTCATCGTCGAGGGCTACATCGACTGCCTGATGGCCCACCAGTACGGTTTCACCGAGACGGTGGCCGCGCTCGGCACCGCGTTCACCGGCGCCCAGCTCGGCGTGCTGCGCCGCTACTGCGACGAGGTCATCACGTTCTTCGACGCCGATGCGGCCGGCCAGAAGGCGGCCGAGCGCGCCGAGGAGCTGCTGGAGCCGACCGGCGAGGGCCTGGCCTGGGGCGTGAACCGGGCCGGCGCGTTCGAGGCGTCCGGGGCCCTGCGCGTGAAGGTCGCGCTGCTGCCGGCCGGCCACGACCCCGACACGTTCCTGCGCGCCGAGGGCGCGGCGGCCTTCACCGAGCGCATCGCCGGCGCCCGCAGCCTGCTGGCCTACGCGCTCGACCGCTCGATCGGCGAGGCCGCCGCCGGTGGGCCGCGCGGTCGCGTCAACGCGTTCGCGCGCGTGGCCCTCATGCTGGCCAAGGTCGGCGACGCCCAGGAGGCGACCTCGCTGGCCCGCGAGGCCGCGCTCAAGCTCGGCGTCGACCCGACCCAGCTCTGGATCGAGGCCCAGCGGCTGCAGGCCGCGCTGCGCCGGCCGAGCGCCGTCGCCGGCTCCGCCACCACCACCCCGGCCCCGGGCGCGGTCGAGCGCGACCTGGTCGGGCTGCTGCTGGCTTCCCGGGACGCCCGCCAGGCCTTGCTGCCGGGGATGAATCTCGGTGAAGTGAGCCACGCGGGGCTGCGCGAGGTCGTGGAGGCGCTGGTGCGTGTCCCCGAGGCGACGCCGGAGCAGCTCATGACCGAGCTCACCTCCGACACGGCCCGCCACGCGCTGTCGGCGCTGATCGTCGACGAGCGCCCGCTCGGCGACGAGAAGCTCGCGGTCGAGCAGTTCCGGCGCCGGCTGGCCCGCACGCGGACGGCCGGACTGCTCCGCACCGCCAGCCAGGCGGTGGCCGAGGGGCAGCAGCGGGCGTCGAGCGCCGTCCCGATGGACGCGACCCTCGTCGCGGAGCTGCAGCAACAAGGCGCGGTGTTGCACGAGCTGGTCGGCGGAGCACCTCAATCGCTCAACGTGCCGGCGGTCGAGTCGAGTCCGGACCTTTCAGGTCCGCAAGGAGTCCACACGCATGAGTGACGAACCGAAGCTGGAAGAGCTGGACCGACTGATCTCGATGGGCAAGCAAAAGGGCTACCTCACCTATGACGAGGTGAACGACGCCCTCCCGTCGGACATCGTGTCGCTCGACCAGCTGGACGACATCATGATGATGTTCGGCTCGATGGACATCGAGGTGGTGGACTCCGCCAAGGCCGGGCGCCTGCCCTCCGAGGTGCGAGCCGCCACGCCGGCGCCGGTCGAGGACGACGACGGCGACGGGCCCGAGCCCATCGACCTCACTCCCGGCCCGGTCGGCCGCACCGAGGATCCGGTGCGCCTCTACCTGCGCGAGATGGGCCGGGTGGCGCTGCTCACCCGGGAGGGCGAGATCGCCCTGGCCAAGCGGATCGAGGAGGGCAAGAACCAGGTCACCAACGCCATCCTCTCCACCAACCTGGCGCTGGAGCGCTTCCGCGAGCTCCGCGAGACGCTCCGCGGCGGCGACACCTCGGTGAAGGAGGTCGTCGACGTCAACGAGGAGGAGTTCACCGAGGAAAAGGAGCTGGCGCTCACCCGGCAGGTCGTCAACGCCTTCGGCGGCGTCGACCGGCTGCTGCGCGAGCGCGACCAGCTCCTCGACCGGGTCCGCAAGCTGCGCGGCACCGCGGCCGGCAAGGCCCGGCGCAAGGTGCGCGGCAAGGTCAAGGAGCCGGCCTGGAGGAAGTTCGAGCACCAGGCCCAGCAGCGGCAGCAGAAGGTTCTCGAGAAGCTGCGGGCGCTGAACATCGGCAACCAGATCATCGACCGGGAAGACTCCGATCCCGCGCGTCGCGGGCTCGTGCAGCGCCTGCGCGACCTGCTCGACGACATCGAGCGCGCGGAGCGGGTCATCCAGCTCTGGACCAACGGCCGCCGGCCGTCGGCCGAGGAGGTCCAGAATCTCATCTACGTCTCGTTCCGCGACCCGGCCTCCGCCCAGGGCGCCAACGGCAACGCCGCCGTCGGCGACCTGCACCTCAGGGCGGCCAAGAAGTTCACGAGCCCCAAGACGCAGCAGATCTGGGTGGCCCAGCAGGAGATCAAGGCTGCCGAGGTTCGGGCCAACGCCCGCGCCGACGAGATCAAGCGGGTCATGGCGATCATCAAGGAGGGCCAGCGCAAGGCCGCCATCGCCAAGAAGGAAATGGTCGAGGCCAACCTCCGGCTCGTCATCTCGATCGCCAAGAAGTACACGAACCGTGGCCTGCAGTTCCTGGACCTGATCCAGGAAGGCAACATCGGGCTCATGAAGGCCGTCGACAAGTTCGAGTATCGCCGCGGCTACAAGTTCTCGACCTACGCGACGTGGTGGATCCGCCAGGCGATTACCAGGGCCATCGCCGACCAGGCCCGCACGATCCGCATCCCGGTGCACATGATCGAGACCATCAACAAGCTGATCCGGACCTCCCGTCAGCTCGTCCAGGAGCTGGGCCGCGAGCCCACGCCGGAAGAGATCGCGGCCAAGATGGAGGTGCCGGTCGACAAGGTCCGCAAGGTGCTGAAGATCGCCCAGGAACCGATCTCGCTGGAGACCCCCATCGGCGAGGAAGAGGACAGCCACCTCGGCGACTTCATCGAGGACAAGCAGGTCGTGTCGCCGGTGGAGTCGATCATCAGCCTGTCCCTCCGCGAGCAGACCAACA
>Ga0247830_10000322_pt1 | contig 16581 bp, 17 predicted proteins | sample 12C_Control_Day5_FD_207766 | JGI IMG/M metagenome (GOLD analysis project Ga0247830, IMG submission 207766) | Soil microbial communities from agricultural site in Penn Yan, New York, United States - 12C_Control_Day5 | ecosystem: Environmental > Terrestrial > Soil > Agricultural land | place...
AGGCGGAAGGGCAGCGCTGCAGCTGGAATGGGTTCTCTCTGCGTCTCGGCGGTGAAGAATGCACGCGCTACGGCCCGTCGTCGTGGGCCCGGTAATTACTCCGGCGCGAGCCAGTCCACCTTCCCCGAAGCCAGCCGGTCCTGCGCCAGCGCTTTCGCCAGCCAGTCGAGCAGGGGGCGCGCCTCGGCATCGAATTTCCACGGCGGATTGACCACCAGCATTCCGCAACCGTGGATGGGTGCGTGGTCCTTCCATGCCCGCACCTGAAGCTCGAGCCGGAGCATCTTCGGAATGCGCGTCTTTTTAATATCGCGCTCGAAGTCGCGCATCACGCCGGGCTTCATCATCGGGTACCAGACCGCATAGATGCCGGTCGGCCAGCGCTCGTGCGCCTGGCGGAGCGCCTTGAGTACGCGGCCGAACTCGCCGGCGCGGTCGAACGAAGAGTCCAGCAGGACGAGTCCGCGCCGCTCCTGCGGCGGCACGAACGACCTCAGGGCCTGATAGCCGTCCATCAGGTGAACCGCCACGTTGCGGCTCCTTCCCACGGCGGCTTCGAGCTCGGCGCAGTCGTTGCGGTTCAGCTCGCTGAAGACCAGGCGATCTTCGGGGCGGTGCAGGTGCACCGCGATGAGCGGGGAGCCCGGGTAATAGCGCAGCCGGCCTTTCGGATTCTCCGCCCGCACGATCTCCATGTAGGGCGCCAGCGCGTCCGGAATGTCCCGACGATCCCACAGCCGGCCAATGCCGTTCTCGAACTCCTTCGCTTTCCAGGCCCACTCGTGCGAGAGATCGTAGCGGCCCGTGCCGGCGTGGGTGTCGAGGTACCAATAGGGCTTGTCCTTGAGACCGAGCGCGATCAGCAGCCGCGCGAGGAGCGCGTGCTTGAAAACGTCGGCAAAGTTGCCGGCGTGGAAGAGGTGGCGGTAGGCCAGCATATTGAAAAAGCGTGATGGCTGATGACAGATAAGGCTCGCTCACGCGATGCAGGAACAGCCTCTCACGATCTCTCGTCAGTCGTCAGCCATCAGTCGTCACGCAGTCAGAGCTTGTCGTATTTCGTCGCGCGCCCACGCGATTTGTGCACGGGATACTTATGAGCGTTGAGCGCCATCTTCTTCCGCGCCGAGGCGGCGAGATCGATATCCAGCTGGTCGCACAGGCGCAGCAGGAAGAGCAGCACGTCCGCGCATTCGAGCGCGATCTCATCCCGGGCCACCCGGGGAAGATCCGCCGCCTGGGCAGGCGTGAGCCACTGAAAATGCTCGAGCAGCTCGCCGGCCTCGGCGGACACGGCCATCGCCAGGTTCTTGGGATTGTGGAACTGGTTCCAGTCGCGCTCGGCGGCGAACTCCGCCACCTGAGCTTTCAACACTTCAAGTGCGTCGGGCGTTTTGGACATGTCATGCCTGCAGGCTGTGAACAGGGCATTCTAGCGCCCGGCTTAGAATGGCGTTTTCCGCGGACGCGGCGACCAGCCACGAGCCACCAGCCACGCACTTCAAGCAATGCTCATCCACGCGACCATCACGATCACCGGCGATACCGTCATGCGCGCGGCGTGCGAGGCCCGTCTGCGCAGGCTCCTGTCCGGGCTCTATCTCAAGAACGAGGTGACCGAGCATCACGGCCGCGACGCGCTGTGCTACGACCTGAAAGTGGAAGGCGGAATCCCGTTTCCGCTGTTTTCCCAGGCGTCGCAGGAATTCCCCGAGCTCGAATTCGAGGCCGCCTGGGTGAACATGAACGCAGGCGAGAGCGGCAAGGCGACCATCGTAAACGGCAGGGTTACCGAGCAGACGGGCACCCGCACCGCGGGCGGCGGGGCCGACGATCACCCTGTTTACGTGGAGGTCGGCGCGGGCGGGCGGCTACGGCTCGCGCTCGTCCTGTTTCGCGCGACGCGCGGGGAATGGCGCGGCTATGCCGTCACCGCGGACCGGGATGCGCTGATCCGCATCCGCCGGGAGCCCGAGGCCGTCGCGGTCGAGCTGCTCGCTACCGAGGGCGAGGCCGAGTGGTCCGAAGCCTGGCGCGGCGACTGGCCGGACCGCGTGGCGCGCGAGGCCCCGGCTTCCGCGATCGCCATTGACCCCGCCGCGTTCAAAGAGCTGGACGCGCTGGCCCGAAGCTTTGCAGAACGCTGGATCTGGTTCGCCGGCGGAGAGCGCGCGGAAGTCGCGGTGGAGTCGGATCGCTACGCCCGGTATGGCTATCCCGTGCTTCCCGCCAACGTACGTTCCTCGCGGCTGCATCGCATGCGAGCCGATGCCGGGGAAAATGCGCCGCTGGTGCATTCCACGCTCGGTGCTGATGAGCATTGGATCAAGGATTTGCTGCTCGCCACCTGGGCGAATGCGGGTGAAGCGTGATCTGCTGCCCCGTGACAGACGCACCGTGACGCGGTAAAGCGCTCGCCATCACGTGATGCATCACCCGTCCGGTTGACGGATCAGCGTATCCGGGCCCGCCGCCAGTAACGCAGCAGAATGAACCCGCCCAGCATGCCGCCGAGGTGGGCGAAGTGGGCCACGCCGGCCTGCGTGCCGGTTACGCCGAAATACAGCTCGATCGCGGCGTAGACGAAGACGAAGACTCGGGCCGGCATCGGGATCGGGGGAATGATGAGCATGACGATGCGGCGGGGAAAGAACATGCCGTAGGCGAGCAGCAGGCCGAATACGCCGCCCGAAGCGCCCACCGTGGGGTAGGGTGGGCCCGGATTGAACACCGACATGACGAGCTGTGCCGCAGCCGCCACCAGCACGCACACGAAGTAGTAGACGATATAGCGGCGCTCGCCCAGCGCGCGCTCTACTTCCGAGCCGAACATGTAGAGACCCAGCATGTTGACCATCAGGTGCAGGACGTTGCCGTGCAGGAAGCTGTAGGTGATGACCTGCCATGGCAGAAAGCTCGGCGCCGGTCCGAAAGGGCCCGCCGACTGCCCCGTAAAGGGCCACAAGGCGAACCAGAGGATCAGCGCGTCGTCGAGAAAAGCCTGCGCCGCGAATATCGCCACGTTGGCGATCAGGAGAGACCTTGTGATGGGCGGCATCGTGGGCTGTTCGAGGAGTGCAATCGAGTGTAGCAGATGCCCGACGCTGCCCGGACCGCGGGGATATGGTCCGTCCGCGCCATTCGGCGCGCCGGTAGGAGCAGGCGGACATGACAAATAGAAGGCGCAAGGCAGGACGCTACGGTGAGGGCCTAACCTTCAAGCGAGCGCCTTAACGCCTTTTCCGCGCAGTTCCTCGCACCCGCGACTGCATGCAATTTAATATCCGCATCCGGTGAGCGGAGCCGCTGAAAAACGACACGAGGAGTCCGATCTTGCGGAGGCGTCGCCGGTCCTTCACTGAAAATTCCGCGTGCGTTGAGAGCCTGCTTGCAAGCAAGCTCCGCAACAGCCCTACGGTGCGGACCCGATATTGCTACTTCTCGAGGAGACTTCGGAGCATCCACGCGGTCTTTTCGTGGGTCTGCATGCGCTGGGTGAGCAGGTCCGCCGTCGGCTCGTCGTTGGCTTTTTCCACGACGGGGAAGATCGAGCGGGCGGTTCGCGCCACGGCCTCCTGGCCTGCGACCAGTTCCTGGATCATCCGGGTTGCGCCGGGCACGCCCTTCGCGTCCTTGATCGAGGAGAGCTTCGCATAGTCGGCATAGCTTCCGGGCGCCGGATAGCCGAGGGCGCGAATGCGTTCCGCTATCTGGTCCACCGCGAGCGCCAGCTCGTTGTACTGCGTCTCGAACATGAGGTGCAGCGTCTGGAACATCGGGCCGGTGACGTTCCAGTGGAAATTATGGGTCTTGAGGTAGAGCGTGTAAGTGTCCGCGAGCAGCCGCGAGAGGCCTTCCGCGATCGCCTTGCGGTCCTGCGACTTGATGCCGATATCGATTGTCATGATGATCTCCTGTCCAGTAGGGTTGCATTTACTATAGGTCCAAACGCTGTCACTGGCCAATGGATTAAACGACGCTATTTGATCGGAATAAACGATCAGAGGAGGATTCGTGATTGCGCAGCTGTCCGCCGTCGGTTTTGCACTGGCCTGCCTGGCCACCCCGGCTCTTGCCGCGAGCCCGGCCGACTCTTACCCCTCGCGTCCCGTCCGGTTCATCGTGCCGCTGCCGCCGGGCGGCTCGCCCGACACCATCGCGCGCACCATCGCACAAGGGCTGCCGTGGCCTCACCAGGTCGTCGTGGACAACCGCACCTCGGGCGGGCGCATCCTGGCGGCCGATCTGGTCGCCAAGAGCGCGCCCGACGGACAGACGTGGTTTCTCACCACGGACAACATCATCGTGGTGATCCCCCACCTCGGCCCGACGCCCTATCATCCGCTCGAGGACTTCACGCCGGTAACGCAAACGGCGATATTCCAGTTCCTGCTCGTGGTTCATCCTTCCGTGCCCGCGAAATCGGCAAAGGATCTGGTCGCGCTGGCGAAAGCCAGGCCGGGCACGCTCAACTACGCTTCATCGGGCGTCGGCAGCGCACAGCACCTCGGCACCGAGCTGCTCAGGCATCTGACCGGCATCGAGATGACCCATGTGCCCTATAAGGGCGCGGCACCGGCTCTCGCGGACCTGCTGCCCGGCCGGGTGCATGTTTTCATCGGCGCCGCCAACCAGCTGCTGCCGCAGGTCAAGGAAGGTCGGCTGCGACTGCTCGCATCCGCCGGCGCGAAGCGGCTGGCGATGCTGCCGGACGTGCCGACCATCGCCGAATCGGGCGTGCCGGGCTACCATCACGACGTGTGGTCGGGGGTGCTGATGCCGGCGAAAGTGCCGGCCGCCATCGTCGCGAAGGCGAGCCGCGACATCGCTGCGGTGCTCAACGCGCCCGGCATCAAGGCGAAGCTCGCCGCGCAGGGGATCGATGTCGTCACCAGCTCACCGCAGGCGCTGGGAAAGCTGATTCGCGATGACTACGAGCGCTGGGGAAAGGTCGTTCGGGCGGCGGGCATCCGGGCGGAATGAACAACGAAAGGCGTGAGTCGTGAATCGTGATTCATGATTCGACTCATCCGGCCTCGCTCAGTGCAGGTTGCAGAATTTAGACTCACGAATCACCACGAATCAGGAATCACGCTGTTTCAGAAGTAAGCCGCCTTCGCGCCCGGCGGCGGCGAGTACCGGAACGTTCCCTTTTTCAGTATCGCTTCCGTGCCGCCGTTGCGCTCGATGTGCGCGCGCTGGTCGGCGCGGGCGAGCCGATCCACCGCTTCGGGATCGACCACCTTTCGCAGCCGCGACTCGCATTCGGCGATGATGGGCGCTGAAGCGGGATCGCGCCCGAGATCCCGGCGCTCGTTGGGATCGGCCTGCAGATCGAACAGCATTGGCGGCATGCCGACGTAGTGGATGTACTTGAAACGGCCATGCCGGATCATGTAGGACGCCGTGATGGCGCCGGCGGCATGGTACTCGGAGAGGATGGTGCGTGCCGGGGCGGCACCGTGAGCGACGTCGAGGAGCGACGCACCCGGCAGATCGCTGTCCCGCGGATCGGGGCGCGCGCCAAGGGCGTGAATGAAGGTCGGAAAGCCGTCGGCCAGCGTTACCGGCGTATCGCACACGCTTCCCCGCGGCACGTCGGGACCGGCCAGTATCATCGGGATGCCGGCCGATTCCTCGTACATCGTGGATTTTCCCCACAGTCCGCGTGTGCCGAGATTATCGCCGTGGTCGGATGCATAGACCACGCGCGTATTTTTCGCCAGCCCGGTCTCGTCGAGCGCGCGCATGATCCTGCCGACGTTGTCGTCGAGAAACGAAGTCAGCCCGAAGTAGGCGCGGATCGCCCGGCGCACCATCGGCTCGTCGAACGGCTCGTCGAAGCACAGGCACTGCCGCATCGCGTCGAGGAACGGGTGCCGCGGACGCAGGTTCGGATCGTAGAGCTCCGGCCAGGGTATCTTGTCCTCGGGATAGAGATCGTAGAAGGCCGGCGGGGCGATCAGCGGAAAGTGCGGCGAGACGAAACCGACGTAGAGCGCCCACGGCTTGTCGCGGGGCTTCGTTGCCGACTGTTGCAGCCACTTCACCGTCTCGTCGGCGATCGAGCGGTCGTACTTCGTGTACTCCGACTCGCCGGGGCCCGCTTCCGGACCGAGCTTGAGCGAGCCCGCGCGCCGCGGCAATTCATCCCGGATCAGCCCGAGCAGGTCGCCGATGCCATTCACGATGTGCAGCGGCAGGATCTCCTCGTGAAAGCCGTTCCTCTCCGGCGCGGACTTCTGGTAATGGAGCTTGCCGATCGAGGCGACGTGGTGGCCCTGCGCCATCAGCCGGTGACCCCACGAGGCAGGCTGGCCCGGGTAGGCGATGGCGTTGTCCCAGCAGCGCGTCTCGTGCACGTAGCGGCCGGTGGCGAAGCTCGCGCGCGCGGGCACGCAGATCGGGCAGTTGGTGTAGGCGCTGGTGAAGCGCGTGCCGCGCGCGGCCAGCGCGTCCAGGTTGGGCGTGCGGATCACCGGATGGCCATAGCACCCCGTGACGCGCTTATTGTGCTCGTCGGACAGGATGAACAGCAGGTTGGCGGGCTTTACCATCCGAAGCCCGTTACTTGTATTTCGTCGCGACAATATCGCCGACGCTCTTGCCCTTTTCGATGTCCGCCTTGCGTTTCGCGTCGCCGGCGTCGATCTTGCGGGAGAGCTCGAGAACCTCCGCCGCCCGCGCATACGGCACGAACGCGACGCCCGCCTCGTCGGCGCAGACCAGATCGCCCGGCCGCACCTGCACGCCGCAGATCTGCACGACGCCGTTCACTTCGACCGTCTGCATGCGCCATTTTCCGGTGATCGGGGTGAACCCGCGGCACCAGACCGGCCAGCCCATGGTGCGATACTGGTCGGGATCACGAACGGTCGCGTCCACGATTGCGCCGATGAATCCCTGCCGCCGCGCCATGGTGGCCGACTGGCCGCCCATGTTCGAGCAGCCCATGATGCCCTGGATGACCAGCACGTCACCGGGCTCGGCAAGGTTGTGCGCCTCGGTCTCGCCCTGGGTGTTGGTCTTCTCCACCGCGGCCTTGTGGATCTGGGCGGTGCGCTGGATGTTGCGCACGGTGAGCGCCGGGCCGACGATGCGGGCTCCGGTCGTGACCGGCGGCAGTACATAGGCGGGGACGACGCCGACGATGCCGAGCTCGTCCATCGCGTCCGATATCGTGCCGGTCAGGTCCACCAGCACCTTGAAGCCTTCAACGATGGATTTATGCAGCCGCGGCAGCTCCAGCAGGCGGATGGCTTCGGGCGGCAGCTTGCCGAGGGGAGTCTTGGCCACGGAAAGGGCTCCTGTGTTGGGTGGAATAGCGGAGAGTATCATTGGTTCAAGCGGTGCTTCCACAGGGAAGAGCCCGTGCAGTCGGCAAAAGAGAACGCAAGAGCGATGAGCGCGCCGCGTCGACAGGGCGCCGGCCGGCTCCTCGCCGGCGGCGCCGCCCCGATCTCCAGGTTCTCGCCGGGCGTTAGCTTGCGCGCCGCGGCGCGCATCGGCTATTGTCACTTGTTCAAGGCGTGATTCGTGAATCGTGATTTGTGATTCGTGATTCGACCTTGCGCGCCCGATACACGAAGACGACTGATGATCCATGGCTAATTCGAAAACGAAAACGAAAACAAAAACAGGAATGCGCAAGGGGCTGACCGCCTACGGCGACGAGGGCTTCTCGCTGTTCCTGCGCAAGGCTTTCATCAAGGCGATGGGCTATTCCGACGATGCGCTCGACCGGCCCATCATCGGCATCACCAACACCTTCAGCGGGTTCAACGCGTGCCATCGCACGGTGCCCGAGCTGATCGAGGCGGTAAAGCGCGGCGTGATGCTGGCCGGCGGCCTGCCGGTCGAGTTTCCCACCATCACGCTGCACGAATCGTTCGCGCATCCGACCAGCATGTACCTGCGCAACCTGATGGCGATCGACACCGAGGAGATGATCCGCGCGCAGCCGGTCGATGCGGTCGTCCTGATCGGCGGCTGCGACAAGACCGTGCCGGCTCTCCTCATGGGCGCGGCGAGCGCGAATGTGCCGGCGATCATGCTCGTCACCGGCCCCATGATCACGGGCGACCATCACGGCGAGCGGCTTGGCGCCTGTACCGACTGCCGCCGCTACTGGGCCAAGTTCCGCGCCGGCGAAGTGGATGAGCGCGAGATCGGAGAAATCAACGCCAAGCTCGCCCCCTCGGCGGGCACCTGTATGGTGATGGGCACCGCGTCCACCATGGCGCTGTGTACCGAGGCGCTGGGCATGATGCTGCCGGGCGGCGCGTGCCCGCCGGCGGTCATGGCTGAGCGGATGCGCCACGCGGAGGCGAGCGGCGCGCGGGCGGTCGGGATGGCGAAAGAGAGCCTGACTCCCGCGAGAATCATGACCCCCGCAGCGTTCGAGAACGCGCTGCGCGTGCTGCTCGCCGTCGGCGGCTCGACCAACGCGATCGTGCATCTTGCCGCCATGGCCGGGCGGCTTGGCATCCGGCTCGATCTCGACGCGTTCGACCGCATGGGGCGAACGACGCCGGTGCTGGTGGACCTGAAGCCCACCGGCCAGGGCTACATGGAAGATTTGTACAAGGCGGGCGGCCTCGCGGAGATCCTGAAGCAGATCCGGAAGCTCATGAACCTGGACGCGCTGACGGTCACCGGGCGCACGCTGGGTGAGGAATTGGCAGAGGCGCGGCCGTCGTTTCCGCAGCAGGTCGTGCGGCCGGTCTCCAACCCCGTGTTCAAGGGGGGCAGCATCGCGGTGCTGCGCGGCAACCTGGCGCCCGAGGGGGCGATCATCAAGCAGGCGGCGATGGACCCGAAGCTGATGCGCCACGAGGGCAGGGCGGTCGTATTCGAGTCGCTCGAGGACCTCGCCAATCGCGTGGACGACCCGAAGCTCGACGTCACGGCGACGGATGTCCTGGTGCTGAAGAATGCCGGCCCCAAGGGGGCGCCCGGAATGCCGGAGTCGGGCTATCTGCCGATCCCGAAAAAGCTTGCACAGCAAGGGGTGAAGGACATGGTGCGCATCTCGGACGCGCGCATGAGCGGGACCGCCTTCGGCTCCATCGTGCTGCACGTCACGCCCGAGTCGGCCGAAGGCGGGCCGCTCGCGCTGGTGAAGAACGGCGACCGGATCCTGCTCGACGTGCCCGGTCGCAAGCTGGAGCTGAAGGTCAGCCCCGCCGAGCTGGCGAAGCGCAAGAAGGCCTGGCGCGCGCCGCGCGCACGCCCCGAGGACAAGCGCGGCTACCGGAAGCTGTTCATGGAATCCGTGACGCAGGCCGACCGGGGCTGCGATTTCGATTTCTGCGTTCCCGAGATTCGAGCGAGGGTTCCTCGCCCCAAGCGGTGATCAGCGGGTTGCGGATAGCGGATAGTGTCTTGTAGCTCATGAAACACCGCTCACGACCCGCGACCCGCCAGTCACTGCGCCGCATCGGAACAAAGCCGAAGACCGGCGGTCTGTAGTTTCGGTCGCAGCTACCAGGCACTGCAATGGCTTCATCCCGCCGCAAGCGGCGGCGCTTCGCCGTCCGTCATTCCTCCATACACGGCAAGGGCGTTTTCGCCCTGAAAAAGATCCGCAAAGGCGAGCGCCTCATCGAGTACACCGGGGATCGCATCTCGCACAAGGAAGCCGATCGCCGCTACGAAGCGGAGCACGAGGCGGAAGATCCGCATACGTTCCTGTTTACCGTGAACGACGAGATCGTCATCGACGCGACGCGGGGCGGGAACTCGTCGCGTTGGATCAACCATTCCTGCTCGCCGAACTGCGAGACAGAGGACGAGGACGATCGCATCTTCATCGTGGCCCGCCGGGACATCCGCCCGGGCGAGGAGCTGACCTACGACTACCAGCTTTATCTCGACGAGCCCCACACGCCGGCTGCGAAGAGGGAAAACCCGTGCCACTGCGGCTCGCCGCGCTGCCGCAAGACGCTGCTGCGTCCCAAGCGCTGACCGCTGAATCGCAGAGGGGGCGATTCAATACTCGAACCGCCAAGAAGCCAAGGCCGCCAAGAACACCTTTCACCGCAGAGGCGCACAGAGAGACGCCAATATTGAAACGCCGCTACTCGAACCTGAAGCCGGAACGTTTTGCCTAGCTCCCGATCACCGATCACGGAGGTGTCTAATGCCCGAGCAGATCACCAAGCACCCCGACGTCACGCTGGAAGTCCTGAAAAGCGCCGGCGCGAAATGCGGAGAGGGCGCGCCGCAGCAGATTCTCAAGAAATGCCCGGCCGACCGCTTCTGCGCGCTGCCGGGCGGCGAGATGTGCATCTACGGGATCGGCCAGATTCCGAAGATGACGCAGATATCCACCAGGGAGCTGGCGGGAGTGGTCTGCCCGCCCGCCAAGGCGGCTGTTCTGCTCAATGGCGTCGAATGGCAGGACGCGGGAGCGCTGGGCGCGACCTTCGCCTTGGGGCTGGCCGTCGGCGCGATCGCGCTGCGACGCCGCCACCCTTGAGAAGCGTGAGTCGTGAGTCGTGAGTCGTATTTCTTCTTGTAGTCAGATTCAGGTTTTCGGCTTTCCGACGATCATGAAGAAGCCCGTGAAATCGTAGGCGCGCGCGAGTCGGGACTTGGGGATATCGAGTCTTCCGACCATGGGGTCGCCGATAATATAGGCGTGCTCGGTCTCTCCCAGCACCGAGATGAAGTGGCCGGCTCCCCCGGGCAGCACGACGCCCGCGACCGCGGGATGGGGCAGCTTGGCCACCGGCCGGTCGGCGACGAGATACTCGACGGGAAAGCCGCGACGGCGCAGTGCCCGCGCGAGATACCAATTCTCCGTTCCCCCTGCGGTGGTGTAGGCCTCCAGTGCGAGCGTCTTCTCCGTCTCTTCGATGTCGAACAGCCGCAGAATGCTGGCGACGCTCGACGGTCCGCACGTCGAAGGCGTGCTCTGCAGACATACTCCGCCCAAGCATCGCCCGGCGAGCAGGCTAGAGTCGAGCGGCGCGACCAGCGGCTTTACGTACGGAACGAACAACCCGAGCAGCAGCAACGCGGGAATGACCACGCGCAATCCAAGCCTTTTCCGCATGCCCCACGAGTAGAGGAGGCCGGCCAGTGCGCCCGCGCCGGATGCGCTCAACTCGCTCCACGGCAGCGACCGGAAGCGGTAGAACCAGACCGCGTCGTCGAAGAGGTGCAGGTAATAGGCGGCAAAGAGCAGGGCGGGGAGGGCGCACAGCACGGCAGCCCCATGGACCAACGCATTGGCGCCCGCTGGCCGCATGCCCGTTCGGTAGCCGACGACGAAGAGCAGGGCGGCCAGCGCAACAACGGGAAAGAACAGCGGATTCATTACGCCAGGATTTCAGGCGCGATCCTTGATGCTCGACGGCAGCGGCGTGAAGTCTGCCGTGCGAGGCGCCGATCGCATGACGGCAAGCAAAGATTCGGGCGGCCGGACGAGCTTGCGCGCGTTGAGATCGAGCCAGCCGCCGGCGCTGGTCACCCGGGCGCAAAGCCTGCCGTCGGGACGCAGGATTTCGTTACGCATCAAGAAACGGCTGCCGTCCTCGGAGAGCCCGGCCAGCGCCAGGGTGACGGTGATCTCTTCCAGCAGCCCGACTTCCTTCTGGTATTCCACTTCATCTTTCATGATGACGGGGCCCAGCTTGAGGCGCAGGAACTCCGCCACGGGAAACCCGTTTTCGGCGAAGAACATCATGCGGACATCGGCGGACTTGTCCAGGAATGCCGTGTTGCGCATGTGAGAGTTGAAATCCATGTCGCCCCACCCGGCGAACATGCTTTTCGAGTACATCGTCGACTTCAATCCTCAATGTGAAATCGCGCGCGGGTCGGGCGATGCGGCGGTGCCGCCTCTCGCAACGATTCAGCGCCCGTCAGGCGTCCGGCTTGCCGTCCGTGGCCGGCAGCGGCTGATTTTCCTGGGGCTGCGTCTCGCCGGTACCGGCTTTTCGCAGGCGCTTCTCTTCCTTCTTCTGCTTCTTGGCGAGATCGCGCTGACGCTTCGCAAATGCATAATTGGGTTTCACCATTACTGACTCCTGCCTTTTTTGAGCAACACAAGAAAAATCAGGTCTTGGGGATTGCCTTCTTCGGATCCACGAACGGCATGTCGACCACCGTCGCCTTGCGCTCCGCCCCGCCCGGCAGTGTGATCTGCAGCGCCGTTCCCGGCTTCGCCTGGGCCACCGGCACCATCGCATAACCGATGTTCTTCTTCAGGCGCGGCGACCATGCCGCCGACGTCACGCGCCCGACGGGCTTGCCGCCTGCGGCGACCGGCCATTTCGTGGTGTTGAACTCGATGCGCTCGCCCTCGATCTCGATGCCCGCGAGCTTGCGGCGCACGCCTTCCTTGCGAATGCGCGCCAGCGCGTCGCGGCCGATGTAGGAAGCATCCTTCTTCTCGTCCACGAGCCGCTCGAGGCCGACTTCGTAAACGTTGTTCTCGAGCGTCATGTCGGCGCCCCAGTTGAGAATGCCGGCCTCGATGCGGCGGATGTCCGAGGGGCCGGTCGGGCGAATATGGTAGGGCGCGCCCGCATCCATGATGCGCTCCCACAGGTCGTTGCCGCGGCTGCCGTCGCGCAGGTACACCTCGTAGCCCACCTCGCCGGTCCAGCCGGTGCGCGTGACGACGACCGGGATGCCGTCGAGCTTCGTATCGAGAAACCAGTAATAGCGCAGCTTCGTGACCGGCTCGCCGAACAACGCCAGCACCACTTCCTTGGCCTTTGGGCCCTGGATCTGCACGGGCGAGACGTCCGGCTCGGTGATGTTCACGCGCAGGCCCGAATTGAGCGCGACGCCGCGCGCCCACAGCAGCACGTCGCTGTCGGCGAGCGCCAGCCAGAAATGGTTCGCGCCCAGGCGCAGCAGCACCGGATCGTTGATGATGCCGCCGTCGTCGGCGGTGATCACCACGTACTTGCCCTGGCCGACCGCGCACTTGGAGAGATCGCGCGGAGTCAGCATGTTGATGAAGGCGAAAGCATCGGGCCCGGTGATCTCCACCTGCCGCTCGACCGAGACGTCCCACAGCGTGACGTGCTCGAGGAGGTGGTGATACTCGGCCTCGAGATCGTCGAAGCAGATCGGGAACAGCATGTGGTTGTAGACGGTGTAGGCCTTGGCGCCGTGGCGCTGCGTCGCTTCGAAGAACGGGCTGCGGCGCAGGCGCGCGCCGCGCTGAATGAGGTTCATGTCGAACATGTTTGGAAATGCGTGAATGGTGAATGGTGAATGGTGAACGGTGCTATAGAGCTAGCCTAGCAGCAATGGCGCGCCCTGTGCTGGCGCGCGTCGATAAAAGGCGTGGATAGGGGACGGCGGCAGGTGAACGGCATCTACACCGATCACCGATCGCCGTCCACCGTCCACGCTTCTGCAGCTCAGGCGGCTGCCCTGGAGGCGCGCTTGCGCTCGTGCTCGAGCAGCAGGCGCTTGCGGATGCGGATGGACTTGGGGGTGATTTCGACCAGCTCGTCGTCGGCGATGAACTCGATGGCGGATTCGAGCGTCACCTGGATCGGCGGCACCAGGCGCACCGCCTCGTCCGTGCCCGAGGCGCGGATATTGGTGAGCTGCTTGCCCTTGATGGGATTGACGACGAGATCGTTGTCGCGGCTGTGAATGCCGATGATGATGCCCTCGTACAGCGGGTCGCCGGGGCTGGTGAACATCCGGCCCCGCTCCTGCAGCTTCCAGAGCGCGTAGGCGACGGCCTCTCCGCTTTCCGAGGAGACGAGCACGCCGTTTCGGCGCTCGGCCATGTCCGGCTTCATCGGGCCGTAATCGTCGAACACGTGGCTCATGATGCCGGTGCCGCGCGTCATGGTCATGAAATCGGACTGGAACCCGATCAGTCCGCGAGCGGGAATGCGGTAATCGAGGCGCACGCGCCCCTTGCCGTCCGGCTGCATGTCCTGGAGGTCGCCGCGCCGGCTGCCGAGCGCTTCCATCACCGCGCCCTGGTTGTCTTCCTCGACGTCCACCGTCAGCATTTCGTAGGGCTCGAGCTTCTGGCCGTTCACTTCCTTGATCACGACGCGCGGGCGCGACACCGCGAGCTCATAGCCCTCACGGCGCATGTTCTCGAGCAGGATCGTGAGGTGCAGCTCGCCGCGGCCGCAGACCTCGAAAACATCGGCGTCGTCGGTGTCGGACACCCGGAGCGCCACGTTGCTCATGACCTCGCGTTGCAGCCGCTCGCGCAGCTGCCGGCTGGTGACGAACTTGCCCTCGCGCCCGGCGAGGGGCGAAGTGTTGACCTGGAAATTCATCGTGAGCGTCGGCTCGTCCACCTTGAGGAGAGGCAGCGCCTCGGGATGCTCGGGGTCGGCGAGCGTCACGCCGATGCCGATTTCCTCGACGCCGTTGACCAGCACGATGTCGCCGGCCTGCGCCTCGTCCACCACCACGCGCTCGAGCCCCTTGAATGTGAGCACCTGGTTCACCTTGGCCGGGACCGGGGTGCTGTCGGGGCCGCGCAGCACGACGATCTGCTGGCCGGTGCGGATGCGGCCGCGGCCGACGCGGCCGATGCCGATGCGCCCGACATAGCTCGAGTAGTCGAGCGAGCAGATCTGCAGTTGCAGCGGGCCGTCCGGATTGTCGGAGCGGACCGGGACGTGCTGGAGGATCGCCTCGAACAGCGGATGCAGGTTGTCGCTTTTCGCGGCGAGGTCGGTCGTCGCCCAGCCTTGCAGTGCGGATGCGTAGACGATCGGGAAGTCGAGCTGTGCTTCGGTGGCGCCGAGCTTGTCGAACAGGTCGAAGGTGTGATTGACCACCCAGTCCGGGCGCGCGCCGGGGCGGTCCACCTTGTTGACGACCACGATCGGCTTCAGCCCCAGCGCGAGCGCCTTGCGCGTGACGAAACGCGTCTGCGGCATCGGCCCCTCGACGGCGTCCACCAGCAGCAGCACGCCGTCCACCATGGACAGGACGCGCTCCACCTCGCCGCCGAAATCGGCGTGACCGGGCGTGTCCACGATATTGATGTGCGTGCCCTGGTAGGTGACCGCGCAGTTCTTGGCCAGAATGGTGATCCCGCGCTCTTTCTCGAGATCGTTGGAGTCCATGACGCGCTCTTCCACGTGCTGGTGCGCGGCGAACGTGCCGGACTGGCGCAGCAGCTTGTCGACCAGGGTGGTCTTGCCGTGGTCGACGTGGGCGATGATGGCGATATTGCGTATGGCGCGCATGGGTATAGGGCTCGTTTGGTGCAACGCAAAAGGGCGCGAGTGTAACACAGAACTATAGAAATTTCCTTGAAATTTCCAAAGGTTGTCGGGTAAAGTGCGGCTTCATTCAACGGGACGGCCGGAACCAGGTATTCCGGCTGCCTGCCGTCGGAGGAAGCTTCTTGAATCGGCGTTTATCGGCAGTCGTTGGCGGACCCGCTCGAATCGCGGAAATGGCCCCCGCGACCCGGTCTCGTTGCCCATCACCGGTCACCCGTCGCGGCGGCTGCGTATGACCCCCTTCGAACTGCTCGAGCCGCGCTCGATGCGCGAGGCGGCAGCGCTGCTGACCGACGGCGCTCGCCCGGTATCGGGGGGCACCGCCGTCATGCTCATGATGAAGATGGGCGTGCTCCGGCCGGAGCGGCTCGTCAGCCTGCGCGCGATCGAAAAGCGCTGCTCCGACATCGCCGCCGCGAGCGGCGAGCTGCGCATCGGCGCCCTCGCGACCCTGACTGCGCTCGAGCGCTCTTCGCTGGTCCGGAAGGAAGCCCCGGTCCTGGTCCGCACGTTGCGGACGCTGTCCAACGTGCGCGTGCGCAACGTCGCAACGATCGGCGGTCATCTCGCGCACGCCGATCCGCATATGGATCTGCCGCCGGTGCTGCTCGCGCTCGGCGCCCGCCTCGTCATTGCCGACCCGAAAGGCGAGCGCACGATGCCCCTCGAGAAGCTGCACGCGGGCTATCTCGAGACGACGCTCGGACGCAACGAGCTGATCGCCGAAGTCATCGTGCCGGCGCAGGGCGAGCGCCGCGCGGCTTATCTCAAGTGCACGACTCGCTCGGCGGATGACTGGCCGGCGCTCGGAATCGCAGCGGTGCTGGCGGTCAGGGATGACCGCGTAAGGGAGGCGAGCCTGGTGGTCAGCGCGGCAACCGATATCCCGAAGCGCCTCGCGGCGGCCGAAGCGGTCCTGCGCGAAGGCCGGATCGACGATGCGCTGCTGAAGCGCGCCGGTGAAGCGGCGGCCAGCGAGGCCGGCGTGATGGGCGACGCGCACGGAAGCGCGGCTTACAAGCGCGAGCTGCTCAAGGTTTATCTCGCGCGGGCGGTTCGCGCTGCGCTCGAAAACCGGTGACGGGTCATGGGCTATGAGTTAGGCGTGTGCGTGCGTGACCGTCCTTTCACCCATAACCCATACGCATAACCCATAACGCATAACCCATAACCCATAACGAGAAATGCCGACCAAGACATCACATAGCGGTACCGTTGGCCAATCGGTTCCCCGCCTCGAAGGGCGGGCGAAAGTCAGCGGGCGCGCGGAGTACGTGCACAACCTGCGCCTGCCGGGGATGCTGCACGGAAAGATTTTCCGCAGTGCGGTCGCGCACGGGCG
>Ga0247830_10000323_pt1 | contig 16565 bp, 19 predicted proteins | sample 12C_Control_Day5_FD_207766 | JGI IMG/M metagenome (GOLD analysis project Ga0247830, IMG submission 207766) | Soil microbial communities from agricultural site in Penn Yan, New York, United States - 12C_Control_Day5 | ecosystem: Environmental > Terrestrial > Soil > Agricultural land | place...
CGAAGTTCGGACTGTCAGCCGCCGCCGCCAAGCCGACATACGCGGCGTCGATGCTGGCCCCCGGCCCAGCACTCTGCATCGTAATCCTGATGCGGCTTCCACCGATGTTGTAAATGTCTCCGTAGAGAATGCGCTGGCGTAGGGTGTAGCCGCTCCATCCGGGGCTTTCGTCTAGGTTCGCGAGCGACTGTGTATTGAGAAGCCACCGCCCCGTGTCCTCCAGCCGGAAGTCTTTGAGCAGCACACCCTCTGCCGAACGCCGGTCGCCTGTCGTGCCGCGATAAATGTAGACCTCAGTGGCCAACGGCGGGCTGTCACCCATCCCCATGCCGTCCCAATAAATCGAGAGCGTGTCGATGATAGGCGCGGATGCCGGGGCCGAAGCGTAGGCTTCCTCCAACGCATCTGACAGCGTAACGTCAGGCATTCTGTGGTGTCCCCTGACCGATAGAGAACTCGCCCAGCGCGCCGAGGCTAGAGCCATACAAGTTCGGCACCAAGCCCGGCTCCGAGAACGACCTGTCGTCAACCTCTAGCACGGCACTCACGCGCCATGTGTCGGTCGTGATGAACACAATGCTGGGTGGCTCGGTGATGATGAACCGCGCCCGCACGTTCATATCAAAATCGAGCTTCAGCACGATATGGAAAAACGAGGTGGCCTTGATGGTATATTCCAGCCACTGCCGGAAGATGATCAACTGCTCGTCAGTGAACACCCAACCCAACGTCACGCGCGACAGGATCTGATTGCGCGAATCCTGCCGGGCGGTTCCTATCTCAAGCTCTGATCGCCGCAGACCGAACTGCGGCTCTTGCACATAGCCCTCGACCAAAGGGCACGGCAACGAATCGGGCCAGAACAACCCGTAGTCGATCTGCTCTAGGCCCGGCCCGCCGACGCTGGCCTGCCCCATAGGGAACTCACCGATGGCGCTGAGTTGGTCGCCGTAGACGTTCGGGATGACCGGCTGCTGCGGCTGGTCGCTTATTTCCAGCACCGCCTCCACCATCCACAGCGCGGGCGGTGAGAACCGAATGGTGATCTTATCCTGTGGCGTGAACCGCGCCTCTACGCGGCGAGGCGGGCCGTCCAGTGGAAGGTCAATGAGGAACCAATCCGGCCCTATGTCCTGACGCAGCGCGTTCTTAAAGCGGCGCAGTTGCAGCGTGGTCATCGCCCACGCGAGCGACACCTTGGAATAGACTTGCGGGAACCGGCGTCGATGCCGCGCGCGTCCAGATTCCATCTCGGTGCGCACGACGCACTGGACCGGGTCTTGAACAAAGCTGGCCTCAAGCGGGCACTCAGCAAGCGTGTCAGGCCAAACGAACAGCGGTGATACGTGAGGCGCGTGGAACCACTGTCTATTGGTGACTAGCGGCGGCGTTGCCATAGCTACCTCGCCACACGCCGCGCGCCGTAGGCGCTTTCCACCGCGCCGCCGATCTTAGACCGGCCCTCGATAATACGCTGACCGATGGACGTGTCGAACTGATCTATCAAAACGTCAATGTTTCTGCCGCTGCTGTCCTGCGACTCGCGCGTCTTGACCTGAGAACCGGGCGGCGCATAGACGTTGACCGTCACGTTGTCGTTCGCGCCCGCAGGCGTGACCTTCTCGCCCTGCTCTAGGATGGCCGGGAACTCACCAGCCTTCAGGCCGTCATGCAGGCGCGGCGCATGAGCGAACAAGGAGGGCGACACGCTGCGCTTCTGCACGCCGGTCCTGCCTACAATGCCGCCGCCGTGGAACAGTCCGCTCAACAAGCCGCCTGTGCCGCCAGCGCCGCCAGTCAAGGCCCCGGTGATGATGGCTTGGAAGAAGGTGTTGAGCGCCATCTTGGTCAGGTCCTTCGCGAGGCTGTCCAGCACGTCACCGAACTTCTCACCCTCAACGATGGCGTCGGCAAACGTGGCGGCGATAGCACCGCCCATGTCGCGGACAAGATCCGGTATCAGCCGCATCTGCTCTACATGCGCTGCTAGTTCCCGCTCTGCCTGTCTGTTGGCGACACCCAGCGCGATCATCGCCTGACCCTGCGCGGAGGTGGCGGTATAGCCTGCCTTCAGCGCGTCATTGGTCGCCTCGATCTTATCGTTTAAGTCCTGATAGCTGAGGGAACCGTTGCGTGTGGCGGCGATCAGTTGGTTGGTTTGCTCTGACGTTCTCCGCAGCGTGTCCGCATATTCCGTCATGCGCTTGACATCGGCGGCGCTTGCCATACTGGCACCACCGCTGAGGCCATCACCGCCTGTTGCGGATGCAGCCGGTGTCTTTGCGTGCGAGGACTCACCACCCCCGGTAGAGAACCCTAGCTGACCGCGTATCCACTGACCAAAGTCGCGGCCCAACATTGTTGGGCTGCTTTTGAGTTCTTCGTTGAGGCTGGCGACCGCGCCACTCAGCGAGGTTACAGTCTTTGTCGCCGCCGACATTACGGTGGCGATGATGGTGCCGAAGTCCTTTGCTGCCTCGTGCGCGGCGCGTAGCTGTTCCTCGCTTGTATCAACCGCCCCGGCGAACGTCTCGATGAACCCGGTGGCGAAGCCGGTTCCAACGGCGGCTTGAAGTTCACGAAGTTGGTTGTCGAGATCGCTCGCCGCCTGAATGGCTTTCTCACTTATGACGAACGCGCCCTCGTAGTATCTGCGGAAGGCTTCGCCGGTCTGTGACGCCAGCAGCAGGCCGGTCTGGAATTGCTTGCCTAGCCCCTCCTGCGCAATCCGCACTTTCTCGATCTGCGTCGGCGCTTCGCGTATGCGCTGAATGAAGTCCTGAAAACTTTGGTTCTCGATCTTGCCGGTGGCGACGGACTTCTGAAACAATTTGAGCGCCGCATCCATTGACGCTATGGAAACGTCAGTCTGCTCAGCGGCAAAGCGGAGCCGTTGCAGTTCTTCCGCCCCTACACCAACAGCGGCGGCGGCGGCACCAATGTCATCTGCGGTGTCTATCGCCGCCTTGCCTAGCGTCACCATAGAGCGCACAGCCTGAACGGTGACGAACCCTGCAATAAATCCCTTTGCCGCGCTGCCCGCCGCAGCCAGCCCGGTCTGCACGCTGGCCATGCTCTTTGACATTTGAGAGGTCGCGAGCGCGGTTTCCTGACTGGCCTTCCGCATGTCGCGGATGAAGGCGGCACTCTCGAGTTTCAGGTCAGCGGTCAGCGAGCCAATCTTGGCCACGGGCTATTCTCCACCGAAGTCGATTTCCTCGTCCTCCTCAGCCATGAAGCTGAGGGCCTGCTTCCATTCCTCGCGTAAGATGCCGCTTGCCATAGTTTCCGCCATGACCGTCAGCGCCTCTCCCGCCTTAGCATCCATCGCCGGTCGCATGAAGGGGCGCGCGCCGTGCTTTGACGTTCCATACTCGGTCAGGTGCGCGCGGCGGCTGACCGGTGGCTTGAAGCCGATCAGCACCATTACTTCATCCTGCCTAGTCGCCTTCGGGCTTACTGCCGTGATCGACCTTCGGAGTTGGCCCGTCCTTCGTGGGACTAGCCGCTTGGCCTCCTTCACTATGGGGCGCGCGCCCGCGCGCACGGCCTTGCGTCCCAGCCGGGTAGCGATCTTGGGGCCGAGGTCTTTCAGCATTGCCTCTAGCTCCTTCGCGCCCCGGATCTCGAACTTTATTCCGGCCATCGAAACCTCCAAACGCCGCGAGGAACTTCGCCTTCACCAGCTTCGGGTCGAGCGGGTCCGCCTTCTTCTGCGCCTTGCCGAACTGCGGCATAAAATCCTGAGGCGTGAACGGCTCAGCCTTCTTCTTTGTGTCTCGGTTCACGTTAGCGATCAGTGACGCGATGATGCCGCTACGCAGAAACGCTGCATCTGCACCCCACGGCTCTAATGAGTAGAAGGCCGACCACTCAGCTAACTCGGATGCTGACAGACTATCCAGCAGTTCCTCTACGGTGCGCCCCAAGGCAAGGGCGAGGCGGAACAGGAACCGCCTCTGAGGGTCGGCTATAAGTTTCCCTCGTCACCGTAGCCACAGAGCCGTAGCGCCACCGTCGTCAGTTTCTGCACGACAGCGCCGGGCATGTTCAGCACCGCTTCCCAATCCTCATCCTTGAGAATGCGCTGGCCCTTCTCATCTACAACGCAGCACACCAGCAGCTTTGCCGGGAACGCCGTATCATCTACGGCCTTACCGTTGGCGGCGGTGACTGACCGCTGAAATGCGATCAGCTCCCGCCCGGTCATGCCACGCACGATCACCGTGCCCTGCGGGATGGTTACCTTTTCAGTCGGACATTTCGCTGTCGCCAGCAATGCCTCACGGTTCAGTGTCATGGGCTACCCTCTTATGCGAACAGGATGGGGCCGGTTGGTTTCAACGTCACCCGGAGAGGATAGACGTTATCAATAGCCGCGCCGATATTCCACCCCATCACCAACGCATCGAAGCTGATCTCCGTGCCCGGTGAGCCGTCGCTGAGGATGATCTTGAACGGAAGCTCCGTGCCGTTGTCTAGCGCGGTCCTGAGTTGCGCCTGCACGGTATCGTCCGGATCGTAGAACGCCTCAACGCTGATCTCCTGACCGTCCTTCAGCGCCAGCTTATATTCGCGGGCGGTAGAGCAGAGGGTCGTCACGTCGATCAGAGTGCGTGCCGAACCGACAGGATCCAAGCTCGTCACGCAGAACTCCGCGTAATCCAGAGGGGAGGCGGGAGAACCCTGCTGCCCAACTAGGAACCGCGTGCCTACTGTCTCAAAAGTCGCCATCTGTTAGTCCTCCATATGCGACAGGATGAAGTCCTGCATGACGCGATATACGCCCTTGGTGTCAGCTTCTTCTTCAAACACGTCAAACTCATTCTCTATCTTCGCATCATTCACGGTTGTTCCGGGGCTGTCACCCATTGTGCCCACAAACCCGTTGAGCGCGCGGCGCACCGCGTCTGCTAGGGCGCGCGCGTCAGCGTAGTTCCGCGCCCATGAACTGATGGAGACGCGCGGCTTCGTCCTGCCGGTCGGCCCGCATAGGTCATACTGCCGCACGCCCGAGACTTGGCTGTAGGTCAGCGCCGGGTAGGTCACAGCCTGCGGCAATGACACCGGATACATGCGCGTTCCCACCAGCGAAGCCACGGCGCTGTCATCGAGGATGAACTCGCGGAGGTCGCTAAGCATTAGGCACGTCCTCCCGTCTCACCCCGATAATCCTGATCGCTTCATGACGGCCCATCTCAGCCACGTCCACCACATCGTAGATTTGCTCTATGCCCGGCTCATCCGGCGAGCCTGCGTCTATAGCAGGGTAGATCACCCGGTCGAGTGCGTTCAGGTTCGCGAGGTCGCTGGAATAGCGCACGCGGAACTCCGTCTGTTGCCGAGCAATGAACTGCGCTGAGATGTAGCGTTCATCGCCGCTAAGCGGGCGCACGTTGGCGGCACGCCGGGCGGCTACGGTAGTCCAGCTTTCTACCTCCTGCCCGTAGTCATCCTGCGTCACAGTCCGCCGCTGAATGTCTATCCGCCAATCAAGGCCGCGCATCTATGAAGCCCTTTTCCAGTTCTGCTGCGTCGGTCGCCTGTAGCCGGGATCGGCAGGCCGCCCGCCAGATTGCATGTTCGAACCCCTTGGGGTGGATGATACATGAAGATCGGCTGGCCTGCGCCGTCTCACCGTAGGCCCGAAGATCGTGTCAGGGTCCACGAACAGCGGGGCGTCGATCAGGCTCAGGTCTTGGAATACAGACGCGCCGTAGATCGTGTCGGCGTCATCATAGAGCGCCGCGAACAGTAGCTGGTCCTGTATGACCAGCGGCCCGTAGATGGCGTCTGCGTCAGCGTAGAGCGCCGGGCTTAGTGTCTTTCGGGCCGTGACCGCAGGCGCGTAGACCACGTCTGCGTCGGTGTGGAGGGTAGGCAAGAGCGGGTTCCGCCTAATGGCGGTGACCGCATAGATCGTGTCTGCATCGGTGTAGAGCGCGGGCGTAAGCGTGCGCGCGCCGCGCGTGACGGTAGGTGCCCCGAACGTGTCTGCATCGACATACAGACCGGGAAGGATTGTCTGCCCCGCCGCCTCCTGCTGGACAAGCGGAGAATAGATCACGTCCGCGTCGGTGTAGAGGGCCGGGGTGAGCGTCTTCCGGCTCGTTACAGTCGGCGCATAGAAGGCGTCGGCGTCAGACCACAGCGCAGGCGTCAGCGTCTTGCGCTTGGTTACGGTCGGCGCGTAGACGGTGTCCGCATCAGAGTAGTGGTCAGGGAATATCTGCCCTGCGCCAGTGATGATGGCCGGGCTGTAGAACGTGTCCGCGTCAGACCACAGCGCGGGCGCAATGGTGTTGACGCCTCGCGTGACCGTTGGGCCGTAGACCGTATCCGCGTCCGTATAGAGCGCGGGGGTGAGAGTGTTCCGCTTGGTGACTACTGGCGCGTAGACGGTGTCCGCATCAGACCACAGCGCCGGTAGCAGCGTCTTCTGCTTGGTGATCGTCGGCGCGAAGATGCTGTCCGCATCCGTGTAGAGCGCAGGCGATAGCGTCCTGACAACGCGGGTGACGGTAGGCGCATAGATCGTGTCGGCGTCAGTGTAGTGCGCCGGGAATAGCTGCCCTGCACCCGTAATGATCGACGGCCCGTAGATCGTATCAGCGTCGGACCAGAGCGCCGGGAATAGCGTCTGGTCTATCGAGACGTTCGGGCTGTAGAACGTGTCAGCGTCGGTGTAGAGGGCAGGCCGTATCTGCCGCCCCACGTTCGGCGCATAGATGGTGTCCGCGTCTGTATAGAGCGCGGGGGTTAGTGTCTTCCGGCTGGTGACGGTCGGGCTGTAGACGCTGTCCGCGTCGGTGTAGAGCGCAGGCAGCAGCGTCTTCAGCTTCGTGACGGTCGGGCTGTAGACCGTGTCGGCGTCAGAGTAGAGCGCCGGGAACAGCGTCTTCCGCTTGGTGACCGTTGGCGCGTAGACAGTGTCCGTGTCTGTCCACAGCGCGGGAGAGATCGTGTTCCGCTTGGTGACAGTCGGAGCGTAGAAGGTGTCCGTGTCCGTCCACAGCGCAGGCGTCAGCGTCTTGCGGCTGGTGACCGTTGGCGCGTAGACAGTGTCCGCGTCAGAGTAGAGCGCCGGGCTTAGGGTGTTCCGCTTGGTAACGGTCGGGGCGTAGACCGTATCAGCATCGGACCAGAGCGCAGGTGTTAGTGTTCTGACGCCGCGCGTGACCGTGGGTGCGTAGAACGCATCAGTGTCGGTATAGAGCGCAGGCGAAAGCGTGACCGCCCCGGCAGCGTAAGTTATCGCCCCGCCGATGGAGACGCCGCCAATGGCCGCGCCCATGATGGAGCCATAGACGCCGCTCAGAGCTTCCTTGATTAAAGCCTCTTGCGAGACCGTAGGCGAATAGACTGTGTCGCCGTCCGTGTAGAGCGCCGGGGTCAGCGTTTTCAGCTTGGTGACGACTGGCGCGTAGACAGTGTCGGCGTCCGACCACAAGGCCGGAGTCAGGACCTTCGTGCTGCGCGTGACGGTCGGCGCGTAGAACGTGTCAGTGTCCGTCACCAACCCCGGCGTCAGCGTGACGTTGGACGGACCGCCCTTCTTGAAGGTCGCAACGCCAACGGTCGCGGTCTGCGACGTGCCAGTGACCGCTGCGGCGATGGAGGTCGTCGCTGCAACCAACTGCCGGAAGATCGCGCACGAGCCGGTGTTCGAACCGGTGCCAGTGCTTTCGTCTACTGCGACGGTGAACGAACCACTTGCGCCGTAGCCGCCGTCAGCCGTGCCGTTGCCCTGCCCTTGATAGCCGACGACCAACTCATCGGCCTGCGAGAGCGTGCCGCTAAGATTGCTTGTGAAGGGCGTAGTGGCATCCGACAAAAGCGCCGGGTTCTTATCCAGCGGCGCGGCATCGAACACGCCTTCGAACACGGCAACGCACAACGCCATGTCGCCGGTATTAGAGGCGTGCGATGTCGTTACGGAGGTCAGCGTGGCCCCAGCCGTCACGCGATGGTAGGCCGCATAGACAGGGCGAGCGTTCGCCGACGCATCACCGGACGCGAGAGCGGTGAAGGTAAGGCTGAGGTTGTTATTGAACGTGACCGTCAGGCCGTTCGCGCGCCCGCCATAGGCAACGACGATCAAATCGCCAACGGAGAGCGCAATAGAACCTGTCGCGGCGAACCCGGTGCCGGGGCTGGTGCTGCCCGCTTCAAACGAGCCCCTAAGATCGCCGAAGGCCATCGGGTGTTATCCTACGACGTTGGCGCCAACCCACGTTCCCATGTTGTGCCGCAGGCGCGCTCGCTCCGTCGCGGTCGGCACATAGTCCGTGCACAGGAACTCGAATATCTTTCCGCTGAAATAGCTGGTGAACGATGTCGCAAAATACTGGATCTGATCCGTCACGCCACTCCCTGTGGCATAGCTATCGCCAACCGTGATCACACCATTAACGCTGACCTCCATGTTCGATCCCGACACCCACTCGATGACATAGACACGGCCAGTTGCCAGTCCCGTTGCTGTGGCGACCCTTGCTCCCCCGCCTCCAGTCTGCCACGCATAGGCGGTCACGCTTGTTCCTGTCGCTTTAATAAGCAAGCCGCAGAGATCGCCCTCGTCAGCCCATATTCCTGCATTGTCCCAGATATCTGCAAAGTCGGTCGTGAAAGAGTCGATGATGCAAGTGACGATGGCGTAGTTGGCCGTCGCGCCGAACCAGTCAACAAACCTACCATCCGCGCTCGTGTCTTTGCGCTCCTGATACAGATATTGCGTGCTGGCTGCGGTGTGGTGTCCGCATCGTCGGTTAAGCGGTCCAGCCGTTGCCAAGACCGGCCCCACCGTAGGCTGCACCATATCGCACATGCCGCTGGAGCTTTGGTCGAACAGGTCGGTTACTCTGCTGCCGCTTAGTGTATAAAATGAACCGCCATAGGCGGCACGCATCTTCCTAGAATAGGAGAACGCGCCATAGCACTCACTCGGCGTCACCAGCAGATCCATAGGCGGAACTCCGGTGACTTGAATGCCCGGTGCCCACCCCGGCAGAATATTCATTGGCGCAGTTCCCGCTTAGTCAGCACCACCAAAACCTTAATGACATAGCCTAGCACGGTGCGCGCCTGCGCGAGATTGGTCACGTTCGCTGTCAGCCAAGTGTCTATCTGTGCTGGCGTGGCGTTCTTCAGCTTGTCAAGCAGATCAGCGATATTCGGATCGAGCGCAAAGTCCTTCGCGCGCTGTTCGTGCAATGGAGGCGGCGGGTCAACCTCCACAGCATACGTCTCCTGCACCTTCTGCTCACCGGGAATGCGCGAGTAGGTCGCGCCGCCCACTGAATGCTGACCATCTGGCTCCACGAACGGAACGATGTGGAACAGATTGTATTCCGCAAGCTGCTGATCGGTGAAGGTCTGCTCGATGACGGACGGAAACTGAACGCCGTGGTCAGGGTCAGCATCGCCCACAGGCTGCACGCTCTCGCCGGTCCACAGCCGAAACTGATCAGGTGCGAATTGATATGCCAGCATCAGTAGCCCGCTCCAATTAGGTAAGCCTCGAACACAGTGGATGACCGGCAGTAGACCATCAGCCGCGAGATCGCGGAGGCCGTCGCGGAGATGATCGGTGTCACCGCGCCGGGGAAGACGTATTGGTTGCCGAAGCTCAGGACCGCCGCGCCGCCACCCGGCTGCGTGACTTGAAACGAGCGCCACGTTCCCGGCTGCCCGTTCGTCGGGTTGCCGAGGATGCGGCTGGTGGTCAGCGTCAGCGTGAAATTGACCCCAGCATCCCAGTCCACCGTGACCGTCGCCGCGTCAGTCAAGGCGACAGAGGCGGCGGCGCTCTCGATCTTCGCCGCCGTGACGGCAAAGTTGCCGGTCGTCGCCGCCCGAACCTCCGCGTCCGTCGCGTGCTCGACAGCACCAACGGCGCTCTCTGTCGCTGCCGGGAGGTTACCTGCCGGAAGCGTGCCAGTAACCGCCGCTGCTTGCGCGAGGTTGACCGCGCCGAAGGCAAGCGCCGTGCCTGACCTCCGCAGCACTTGATGGTCTGTGCCTGCTGCAATACTGGCGTTGTCAGCGGTCGCGTTGCCGGTGACACCTAGAACCGAAAGCGCGCTGCCTTGCGCCAAGGCTGAAAACGGAAGGTCGCCAGTGACCGCAGCCGCTTGCGATAAGTCGATGGCACCGAAGGAAACCGCCGTGCCCGAACGCCGCAACACTTGAAAGTCGGAGGCCGCCGCAATATCCGCCCGCGCGGCGGCAGAGTTGCCGGTGACGCCCAGCACGGAGAGGGCCGTGCCATTGTCGAGCATGGCAGGCGTGACAATACCGGGGCCAGTGGCGAAGGAGCCCGCAAGCAGGGTGCCGAAGGTGACAGACGTTGAACTTGCACGCCGCAGCACCTGACCGTCCGCTGACGCCGTGATCGCCGCAACGTCAGCGGTCGCGCTGCCAGTGACGCCGAGGACTGACAGGCCCGCTATCTGCGTCAGGTTGGCGAACGGCAGATCGCCGGTCACGCCATTGGCGAGATTGACTTGGTTCCAACTAGGATCGTTTGACGTGCCTTGGTTCGAGAGATAGCGCGTGGCGTTCGCATCCTTCGCCAGCCGCGCAGCAACATCGGTGCCGCTCCAATAGGGCACGTCACCCTGCACCCACGAAATGCCCGCCATGCTCAACAGCGCGGCGTCGTAAGCCTGCACTTGCGAGCCGATTGCCAAGCCAAGGTTCGTCCGCGCGGCAGAGGCGCTCGAAACATCGCTCAAGTTTTGCGAGTTGAGCAGAACCGCATTGCCGCCCACGCCAAGCACGCCAGCGGACAGGCGCGTGAGCGGCGTGTCGCTCGCGTGCCCGAGATGAATACCAGAGAGCAGGGGAAAGTCGTTGACGGCAACCTGAAACTCGGCGGGCAGATCGTTGATGACATCCTTGCTGCCCGCCGAGAAGTTGACCAGCGCATTTGCATTGGAACTGCCGATCACCGTGTCGCGGACAAGGGTCGTCGCATCGGACAGATGCCCGGTGCCATACTCCCACTCATCAACGTCACGATTTAGGATGGCGTAGTAAAAAAGATCAGTGCCGCCTGTCCCGAACCAGTCATTAAACGTCGTGCGCGCATTGGCGGCGGCGAGCGTGAAGTTGCCGGTGCCGGTTGTCGTCGAAACCTCATGGACTAGCGTGCCGATCAGGTCTGACATCGCGCTACTTGTCCTTGCGGCTCACGAATGGCGGGTGAATGGTTTGCCTGAACGGGAACACGCTACGCCTGCTGCCACCGGGGCCGGTGTAGTGCGCCATCAGGATCGCCTTCAGCTTCCCGAACATCTCGTTGAAATCCTTTTCGGCGGCATCGCGGTTGGCGTTCCGCTGACGTATGACGTTCAGCAAAACATTGGACGCCGCGTTGATCACGGCATCCATCGGGAACTCACGGCACGCGAAGTTCAGCCGGTCAAATAAGACGCGGCCCGCCTCCGGTGTGTCCGTCAGCGGGTCGCGCCCATTAGGTCCGATACGCAAGTGATTGTCGTCGTCAGCCATCCTTCGCCCTCTGCTTTGCTTGATATTCGGTCACGAGGCCCATCACGTCCTCAAGCGACTTGGCGGTGATGGCGGCAACCAGAAAGTCAACGGCCTCTGCTGAGAGGCCGCAGTGCTGTGAGGCGAACCGTTCTTCTTTTTCCGCGTCCATGACGCCTCACAAAAGGGGGGCGTCGGGTATCACTCGCGCCTGACCATGGAAAGCGCAAGGAGGGACCCGACCCGCTTAACCGGCTGCTGCCGGTGCGCTGTTACAGATCGAAGATACCAGAGGCGTTCCACGAAATGGTGATGTCGCCGCCGTTCGGCGTGACAGGCAGGCCGGTCACGGACGAGTTCTCGAACAGGACCAACCTCCAAGTCGTGTTCGCGCCGGTATTCTTCCGGTAGATCACCAGCGCCTCGATGCTGGTCGGCGTGGTGACCGCCGTGAAGGTCACGTTGCAGCCATCGAACTTCCGCCCGACCACCGTGGGCGACACGATGTTCTGGTCCGTGCCGATCACGCCCGCCAGATCGTTATAGAAGTCGTGGCCGGTGGCGTAGGTGTAGGCACCTGTGTCCACCAGAGCCACCCACGGCCCGTTCGTAGTTGAGCCGTTGAGGCTCACCAACGTGCAGGCTTTCATGAGCGCCTGCTTGAAAATCGGATAGATTGAATTCGCCATAGAGGGATCTCCTTCTCGGTGCTTACGCGGCGCACTCTCTGTCTACAGTCCACGTTTCCTTCGCGACCTTGTGGTGCGAATAGTCACCCTCTATCTCATCGGCTGTCGGAGCCGGTTTGATCTTCATTGTCACCGTGCATGTGCCGTCCTCCGCGAAGGCACAGTTCAGTGAGGCGGTGTCATAGCCATACATGCGCGCTTTGGTTGACGTGCCCAGCAGCCAAGTGTCTACCGGCATTTGCAGCTTGATGTCGCGCTCTATGCAGCGGCCCAGCCAGAACTCACAGCACGCCCTACCAACTTCCGCTTTGATGATGTTGATGTGGCTGTAATCCACGCCGAACATCGCCAGCCAGTCCACGTCCTCAGGGAGCCCGCCAGCTTTGCCAGCCAGCGCCATTGCGATAGCGTAGGGAACGGTGCTGGTGAAATACGGTGGCCCTCCGGTGTTGCTCAGCACCTGTGCGATCGGATAATCAACCAGCCCCTCGAAACCCCCGCGCGCCTGTAGCTTCTTCTCCGCGAGCATCCAGCGCATGACGCCCTCGAGATAGGCGCGCTCGGTCATGCCGTTGGGTAGCGTCTCGCCATCGCCCTTCAGGTCAGCCAGCGTTTTCTCAACATGATCGAAGTGAGGGTTGGGGTCCTTACTCAAGGCGCGGCTGGTGTAAATCGGGCCGGGCGCGTCCTGTAGATAGTCCAGCAAGTTCGCGATCTGCTCGTTTCCGGCGTCAGCGCGGATCTGCTGAATGCGAATATCGTCCATGTGGAACACGCGGTCGGCTTTGAACACGCTGCCGAAGGCGTTGACCGTCCAGACTTCATCGAACACCTTGCGCTTGTCACCCGCGCCCGCGACGTGACGCGCGTAGGTGTCGGCGCTGGGCCCCATTCCTAGAATTGCTACCCTCATTAGACGCTCCTCAGGACGTAGTGCTGCGTCAGATACCTTACCGTATCAGTCGTCGGCGTTTGCGTGCGGTCCACGAACGCCGAACCCCTACCATACATATCCAGAACAAGCATGATTATCGCCTGCCGTAGGCGGGCCGGAACGGTCGTCTCTGCCGGGCTGCCTTCCGTGTCAGCATAGCCCGCTACGAACCTGACGCGAACCGCGTTGATGGTTGACATTGGCGTGGGCCAGCCCCCGGTCTTTGGCACCACCCAGCCGTGCGGCGTCCCGGCCAAGTCCACGTCATACTCTGAGATGGCAAGCTCGACCTCCGTCTCCGTGTCGGTATCTACATAGAATACGCCTTCAATCTCGATCAGCGGCGGGAGCGGAAGCCGGATGCCGTCAGTCGGCCCGTTCGGGTAGCTGAACGTGGTGGCCCCCGGAAACGCATCCAGATAGAAGTCCCATGTCTGCGGCTTGAGCGCGCGCCCGCACAAGTCACCCTGCGGACCGTCAAGGCTTTCGGTCGCGGCCTCGATCAGCCGCGTCAGCATCTCATCCTCATCCTCATGTTGGATGTTTAGCTGCTCCTTGACTTCCTCCAACGTGACCGGGAGGCTGTCAGGCGGCGTGACTAATATGAGCCCCATCGAGAACCTCTTTCAGAGTGCCCATAGGGAAGCACTGAATGGCGCTGCCCGGCGTGCAGTTGATGATGGTTATGTCCTGAGGCAGACGGCCTGCCGCTTCAGTGATGATCTTCACCCACCGCGGATAATCGCCGTGGTTCTGTAGCCCGGTTCCCTTGGGGTGCTGACCAAAGAAGTGCCGCTTCTCCCCCATGCGATAGTCGAAGCCGATCAGCACGATGGGGTTGCCGCCCCACAGGATCGCAAGATTGATCGCTTGGAACCCGCTGTTCCTGCCGTAGTGTATGCACGCCGGGTCAAGCGAGAAGCCGGGACGTTTCTCACCCTGAACCACCCTCAGCCTGAACTCCTTGGCGGCTAGAAGCTGGTCGCGGCGATGCTCGCTGATTGACGTCCACTTCTCTCCGGCAAAATCGGGACAGCCATTGTGTGCCCGCCACCATCTGCCGTCGCACGCATAGAGCGCGTCCGCGCGCGGGAACAGACGATAGGCGTCATTCACCGCGATGATGTAGCAATGACCGGCGTTCGCGCAGTCTGCCTGCTCGGAAGTCAGAGAAGGCCCACTGGCAGCCACCACCATTGGCCCGCACCAGCGCTTCTCAATCTGCTCGATCACTTCCCGTCCTTGCCGTCGCGCCCGCGCTTCACGCAGAGACGCCACGCTCCGTTGCTCTCGTCAGGCTTGCCCTCAGGCGCGTCCTTCTGAGCGATCCAGACGGAACCCGCGTAGGTGACCATATCGCCCTTGACATAGGCGGCGTCCAGTTTGAACACCCCGCGATCTATGGGGATGGGAAGCTCAAAGGTTTTCGCCACGACGATGTCGCCGCGAGCAAACTTGACCGTCAGCTTCCGCTCTCCATCATATTCGAACGAGATGTCTTCTATGCCGAGGCCATCCCTGCCGTCTTTGCCGTCAGCGCCGTTCTGACCGGACAGGCCGTCCTTACCATCAGCACCATCAGCGCCGTCTCTGCCGACCACCGGGCCAATGTCAGTTGCTGTCCCATCCTCCCACGTCGCCACCAACATACCGGCCTTGCTGATCAGCAGGCGCTTGATACCGGGGCCTCGCGGCCCCTGAGGGCCAGAGACGCCCTGAGGACCGGCTTCGCCCCTCTCACCCCTCTCACCCACCCCTGCCGGGCCAGCGGCCCCTACGGGGCCTGCTTCGCCCTGTGGGCCGGGCTCGCCCTGAGGCCCCGGCTCACCCTGAGGGCCAGCCACGCCCGGCTCACCGTCCCTCAGTTCAGAGAGGCGCTGGGCTACGATCAGGTCGATGTTGTCCCTGTGGCTCTCGGCATTCACCAGCAGCGCGGCCTTGAGCGTGAGAACTTCGTTGCGGAGTTCCGCGATGGTCGCGCGGGTTTCGGCGGCGTGCCGCTCACCCTCGCGTTTCCACTCGCGCTGAATGTCCGCGATAACGTCTCCTAATGCAGACGCCAAAGCGTCAGGCAGCAATTCGGATATTTCGCAGGAGAGCGCGCTTGAGGGCTTTGGCGATTTTCGCCCGTTTGTCCGAATCTCCTTCGGCATCGTCGTCATTGTCGTCCTCCTGTGGAGGTGGTGCCGCTTCAGTGGCGGGCGGTGCTGGCTCCGGCTTGGAGAAAGGCTTTTCCTTGTCACGTTCCGCCAACGCCTTCAGTGAGAAGAACTGTTGCTGAACCATCGGGCTGTCACCACCCTCAACCGGTGGGTAGCCCAACCGCGCGCGGCCTTCGTTCGGCGCGAGCAGCCCGGCTGACGCCGCCTCTTTCAGCGAGCTAATCTGCGAGACGGTGTCCATGCGCAGCAGGCCGTCAAGGTCGAATTCCACGCCCACGCTAGGCCCCATCTCTAGGCCCTGATCAAGGCAGACCTCCGCAGCCTCAATCAGCGACTGAAGGCACTGGCTGTAATACTCCACGTTCAGCGCCTGAATGTTGTTGTAGCTGGGGAGCGGGCCGACGCCGATCTTATAGGGCGGGACGTGGAAGGCTGAGCAGACCCACTCCGCGCTCGCCTTCGCCTGTTCCAGCATCTGCGCGTCATGCGCCGTCACGGCCATCGGTTCATATTTCATTCCGTCGCCAAGCACGGCCACCTTACCCGTATTACGCCCACCGAACTGCTGTTCCCACTGATCCTTGAGGCTGGCGACGGTGAGTTCGCTGATCCTACCCGGCGCGCTCAGCACGCCACCGGGAACGCTCCGGTTGTCGAAGAACTGCACCGCGTTCCTCTGAATGGCCAAGCCTTGTGTCGCCGCCAGCGTTGCCGCGTATAGCGGCGGGATCCCACAGAGCGGGTGATAGAAGCAGTTCATCCGGTCGTGGATGATCTCCTTCGACGGGACCGTGATCGCTGTCCTGATGTCGGAGACGTTATCCTGCTGCAACTCATAGAACACGTCCCCATTGTCAGCGACCATAGGCTTAACCCTTGAAGGGTCGAGGACGTAAAGCTGGTTCACCACCCCGCGCGCGTCACGCCCCTTCAGAGCGTAGGTGTTCCCGCGCGTCAGCTTGGACAGGATCCATCCCTCCCAAAACTGGATGCTGTTCTGCATCTTGTTCGGGCGGCGAAGCACCGGATCGTAGGCCGAGGATTTGTCCTCCTGCCACACGCCCTGCTTCTCCCTGAGGAACTTCACCCGCAATTTTGAAATGTCTGACGCAATCAAAGTCATGCAGGCGAACACCGCGTAGAACGCGGTGATGCCGGTGGTGTGGATTTCCTGATTTCGCTGCCACGCGCCAGAGTAGGGCTCCCGGATAATCGGGTACCACTGCGGATCGAAGGCTGGCTGCATCGGCATAGGCACAGCCTTCGATCCGCAGTGGTACCCGATTA
>Ga0247830_10000326_pt1 | contig 16538 bp, 14 predicted proteins | sample 12C_Control_Day5_FD_207766 | JGI IMG/M metagenome (GOLD analysis project Ga0247830, IMG submission 207766) | Soil microbial communities from agricultural site in Penn Yan, New York, United States - 12C_Control_Day5 | ecosystem: Environmental > Terrestrial > Soil > Agricultural land | place...
AACGCCGTAACGCTCGCAAATTTGGTGATGGCAGCGGCCGCCATCGCCGCCTTGATCTATGCCCATCTGCAAATCGCCGAGAACAAGAGAGCCGAGCGCCGCGCCAATGCCAACGAGCTTTGGCGGGAGACGCTCCGGCTCGCCTTCGACAACCCGAAGCTTTCCGATCCGACGCTGAAGCTCGCTCAGTTCGACTACGAGGAGCGCACCATCGACGGCAGCATCGAGCTCTTCCAGAAATACGAGCTCTATGTGGACACCATCCTCAATGCCAGCGAGGAGATCTTGCTCGTCTCGCCGAGCAAAGAATGGGACGTCGCGGTCCGCATCCAGCTCAAGCCGCATCGCGACTATTTGCTGTCACCTTACTTTCAGAAATCCGGCTACCTTGAGCAATACACCCCGAGGTTCCGGACGTTCCTGCACGAGGTGCTGAACGATCCTCGTCATACGCCGCCGGCGCCGACAAACGTCGCCAGGATCGACACGCCGAAAAGGAAGGCTAGCAAGCGTGCCTAAGCTCATCATCGACGGCAAAGAGCACGATCTCCCCAACGGCATCACGCTGATCCAGGCCTGCGAGCTCGCCGGCATCGAGATCCCGCGCTTCTGCTATCACGAGCGCCTGTCCATTGCCGGCAATTGCCGCATGTGTCTGGTCGAGGTGGCCGGCATGCCGAAGCCCGTCGCCTCCTGCGCTATGAGCGTCAACGATCTCCGTCCCGGGCGCGATGGCACGCCGCCGACCATCATCACCGACTCTGAGACGGTGAAGAAGGCGCGTGAGGGCGTGCTCGAATTCCTGCTGATCAACCACCCCCTCGATTGCCCGATCTGCGACCAGGGCGGGGAGTGCGATTTGCAAGATCAGACCATGGCGTATGGCTTCGATGCCGGCCGCTTCGCCGACAACAAGCGCGCGGTGGAGGACAAATATCTCGGCCCGCTGATCGAAACCTACATGACCCGCTGCATCCACTGCACGCGCTGCATCCGCTTCATGACGGAAGTGGCCGGTGTCGAGGAGCTTGGCGCCATCGGCCGCGGCGAGGACATGGAGATCACCACCTATCTCGAGCACGGCATGATGTCGGAGTTATCCGGCAATGTCGTCGATCTTTGCCCGGTCGGCGCGCTCACCTCCAAGCCATACGCCTTTATGGCGCGGCCTTGGGAGCTGACCAAGACCCAGTCGATCGACGTCATGGATGCGCAGGGCTGCAACATTCGCGTCGACAGCCGCGGGCGCGAAGTGCTGCGCATCCTGCCGCGGGTCAACGACGCAATCAACGAAGAATGGATTTCCGACAAGACGCGCCATGTGTGGGATGGATTGCGCGTGCAGCGTCTCGACCGGCCGTACCTCCGGCGCAACGGACGGCTTGAGGCTGTCACCTGGGACGAAGCCTTCCGCGCGATTGCCGAGGTACTGCGCGAACTTGACGGCGAGCGCTTCGCTGCCATCGCCGGCGATCTCGCCGCGGCCGAGGAGATGTTCGCGCTGAAGCTGCTCGCAGGGCAGCTTGGCTCGCCCAATATCGATTGCCGGCAGGACGGGGCGAAGCTCGATCCGGAGCGTGGCCGCGCCACCTATCTGTTCAATGCGACCATCGAGGGCATCGACCACGCCGACGCCATTCTTCTTATCGGCACCAATCCACGCCACGAAGCGCCCGTGCTCAATGCCCGTATCCTCAAGCGCTGGCGGCAGATACAAGGAAAGCTTCCCCTCGGCCTGATCGGCACGCAAGCCGACCTCACCTACGCCTACGAGCATCTGGGCGCCGGGCCTGAGACCCTCGCCAAGCTTGCCGACGGCTCGCATGCCTTCCTCGACAAGCTGAAGGGCGCCGAGCGCCCGCTGGTCATCGTTGGCCAGGCTGCGCTCGCACGGCCCGACGGTACTGCGGTCCTGTCGCTCGCCGCCAAGGCCGCGATGGTCATGGGCGCGGTGAAACCTGACATCGACTGGAACGGGTTCAGCGTGCTCCACACCGCCGCCGCCCGCGTCGCCGGCCTCGACCTCGGGCTCGTGCCGAGCGAAGGGGGTAGGGACGTGGGCGCCATCCTGGAAGGCGCGGAGAAGAGCGAGATCGACTTGGTCTATTTGCTCGGCGCCGACGAGATCGATACGGACAGGCTCGGCAAGGCCTTCGTCATCTATCAGGGCAGCCACGGCGATCGCGGCGCCCATCGCGCCGATGTCATCCTTCCCAGCGCCGCCTATACCGAGAAGGACGCGATCTACGTCAACACCGAAGGCCGCCCGCAGATGACAGCGCGCGCCGTCTTCCCCCCGGGCGATGCGCGCGAGGACTGGAAGATCATCCGGGCCCTGTCGGGCGTGCTCGGGCAGTCGTTGCCGTTCAACACAGTCAATGAATTACGCGCCAAGATGTTTGCCACCTGTCCGCATCTGGCGATGCTCGACCAGATCCTTCCTGCCGACAGTTCCGCCATCGAGACGCTCGCCGCGAAAGGCGGCAAGACCGGCAGAAAGCGCTTCGGCGAGACCCTCACCGATTTCTATCTCACCAACCCGATCGCGCGCGCGTCCGAGATCATGGCGGACTTGAGCGCGATCCATGCAGCAAGCGCTAAACGGGCGACAGGCACCGATGGCTGAGTTCTGGTCGAGCTATGGCCTGCCCATCGTCCTCATCATCGGGCAGAGCCTGTTGCTGCTTGTCATCCTCCTGATCATCGTCGCTTTCCTGCTCTACGCCGACCGCAAGGTCTGGGCGGCAGTGCAGATGCGGCGGGGGCCGAACGTGGTCGGACCTTTCGGCCTGCTGCAATCCTTCGCCGATCTGCTGAAATTCGTGTTCAAGGAGCCGATCATCCCGGCCGGCGCCAACAAGGGCGTCTTCCTGCTCGCGCCGATCGTTACCGCTGGGCTCGCGCTTTCCGCCTGGGCGGTCATCCCGGTCGCCGATGGCTGGGCCGTCGCCGACATCAATGTCGGCATTCTCTATATCTTCGCCATCTCGAGCTTGCAGGTCTACGGCGTGATCATGGCCGGCTGGGCCTCGAACTCCAAATATGCCTTCCTGGCAGCGCTCCGCTCGGCAGCGCAGATGGTCTCCTACGAAGTCTCGATCGGCTTCGTCATCATCACCGTGCTGCTCTGCGCCGGCTCGCTCAATCTGAACGAGATCGTGAAGGCGCAGGACAGCGCCTTCGGCCTGTTCGGCTGGTACTGGCTGCCCTTGCTGCCGATGTTCGTCGTGTTTTTCGTCTCGGCGCTGGCCGAGACCAACCGGCCGCCCTTCGACCTGCTCGAGGCAGAATCGGAGCTCGTCGCGGGCTTCATGGTCGAATACTCCTCCACCCCCTACATGCTGTTTATGCTGGGTGAGTATGTTGCCATCGTGCTGATGTGCGGGCTTGGCACGGTGCTGTTCCTGGGCGGCTGGCTGCCGCCGTTTCCCATCCCGCCCTTCACCTGGATTCCAGGCCTGATATGGTTCGTCGGGAAGGTTTGCTTCCTGTTCTTCCTGATTGCCGTGGTCAAGGCCATAGTACCTCGGTACCGCTACGACCAGCTAATGCGGCTCGGGTGGAAGGTCTTCCTGCCGCTATCGCTTGCCATGGTCGTGGTCGTCGCGGCCATTCTTAAGCTTTGGCAGCTGGGGACATAGAGGAGACGACGCGTGAAGCGTTTTGCCGACACGGCCAAAGCCTTGTTGCTGACCGAGTTTCTCTCGGCCTTCTGGCTCGCCATGAAATATTTAGTGCGGCCAAAGGCGACCATCAACTATCCCTTCGAGCGCGGGCCGCTCTCGCCGAGATTCCGCGGCGAGCACGCGCTCCGACGCTATCCCAATGGCGAGGAGCGCTGCATCGCCTGCAAGCTCTGCGAGGCGATCTGCCCCGCGCAGGCCATCACCATCGAGGCCGAGCCTCGCCGCAATGACGGCACCCGCCGCACCACGCGATACGACATCGACATGGTGAAATGCATCTATTGCGGATTCTGTCAGGAGGCTTGCCCGGTCGATGCCATTGTGGAGGGGCCGAATTTCGAGTTCGCCACCGAGACGCGCGAGGAACTCTACTACGACAAAGAGCGGCTGCTCGCGAACGGCGACCGCTGGGAGCGCGAGATCGCCAAGAACCTGGCGCTCGACGCGCCGTATCGGTGAGGGGCCAGACCCCGCATGATGCTGTTCGCGCTGTTCTTCTACCTCTTCGCCGGAATTTGCGTGGCGTCCGCCTTCATGGTCATCGCCGTGAAGAACCCGGTGCACGCCGTGCTCTTCCTCATCCTCGCCTTCTTCAACGCCGCGGGCCTGTTCGTGCTGCTCGGCGCCGAGTTCCTCGCTATGATCCTCATCGTCGTCTATGTCGGCGCGGTACTGGTGCTGTTCCTGTTCGTGGTGATGATGCTCGATGTGGACTTTGCCGAGCTCAGGGCAGGCTTCCTCAAATATCTGCCGATCGGCGCCACCATCGGTATCGTGTTGCTGATCGAGTTGGTCCTCGTTCTCGCCGCCTGGGTGACTGCGCCGGGAATTGTCGCGCTGGCTCCCGCGCCGTCCGCCTCGCAGATGAGCAACACCGTGGCCCTCGGTCAGATCCTCTATACGAAATATGTCTATCTGTTCGAGGCCGCGGGTCTCATCCTGCTCGTCGCCATGATCGGCGCCATTGTCTTGACGTTGCAGCATAAGCGCGACGTGAAGCGTCAGTCGGTCCCCCGGCAGGTCGCGCGCACGCGCGAGCGTGCCGTCGAAGTGGTCGAGGTCGAGACGGGGAGGGGGCTCTCATGACCATCAGCCTCTCCCATTATCTCACCGTTGCCGCGATCCTGTTCACGCTCGGCATTTTCGGCATCTTCCTCAACCGCAAGAACGTCATCGTCATCTTGATGAGCGTTGAATTGATGCTGCTTGCGGTCAACCTCAATCTCGTCGCCTTTTCTGCCTTTCATGGCGACCTTGTCGGTCAGGTTTTCGCCCTCATCGTGCTAACCGTCGCCGCCGCCGAAGCTGCGATCGGCTTGGCCATCATTGTCGTCTACTTCCGCAACCGCGGCACCATCGATGTCGCCGAAATTGACCTCCTGAAAGGTTAGCCGCGCGGAGATGTATCAAGCCATTGTATTCCTTCCGCTGATCGGTGCGATCTTTGCCGGCTTTTTTGGACGCTTGATCGGCGCTCGCGGGAGCGAGGTGATCACCACGAGCCTCGTGCTGGTCACCATGCCGCTCTCCTGGTTCGCGCTCTACCAGGTGGGTGTCGAAGGCCATGAAACGCGCATCGAGCTCGCGCGCTTCATCGATTCAGGCGCGCTGCAAACCTCCTGGGCGCTCCGCATCGACACGCTCACCGCCGTGATGCTGGTGGTGGTCACGACGGTCTCCGGCCTCGTGCACCTCTATTCCATCGGCTACATGGAGGAGGATCCGCACCGTCCGCGCTTCTTCGCCTATCTCTCGCTCTTCACCTTCGCCATGCTCGCATTGGTGACGGCCGATAACCTTGTGCAGCTCTTCTTCGGCTGGGAGGGAGTTGGTCTGATGAGCTACCTGCTCATCGGCTTCTGGTACCATCGACCCTCAGCCAATGCCGCCGCCATCAAGGCTTTCATCGTCAACCGCATCGGCGATTTCGGCTTCGCGCTCGGCATCTTCGCCACCTTCACGGTCTTCAACACCGTTCAATACGACACGATCTTTGCCTCCGCCCCGGACCAGGTCGGCAAGACCATGGAGTTTCTGGGGATGCAGGTGGATGCGCTCACCCTGATTTGCCTCCTGCTGTTCATGGGGGCCATGGGCAAGTCGGCGCAGTTCCTGCTGCACACCTGGCTGCCTGACGCCATGGAAGGCCCGACGCCGGTCTCCGCCCTGATCCACGCCGCGACCATGGTCACGGCTGGCGTTTTCATGGTGGCGCGGCTGTCGCCGCTGTTCGAGCTTTCGCCGACCGCACTCGGCGTCGTCACCTTTTTCGGCGCAACCACCGCCTTCTTCGCCGCCACCGTGGGCCTGGTGCAGAACGACATCAAGCGCGTGGTCGCCTATTCGACCTGCTCGCAGCTTGGCTACATGTTCGTGGCCGAGGGCGTCGGCGCGTACGGCGCCGGCATCTTCCACCTCTTCACACATGCTTTCTTCAAGGCATTGCTGTTTCTCGGCGCCGGCGCCGTGATCATCGCGCTTCATCACGAGCAGGACATGCGGCGCATGGGGGGCTTGCGCAAAGTGCTGCCCTTCACCTGGGCGATGATGCTGATCGGCACGCTATCGCTCACCGGCTTTCCCTTCACCTCGGGCTTCGTGTCGAAGGACGCCGTCATCGAGGCCGCTTACGCCGCGCATTCGCCGATCGGCATGTATGGCTTCGTACTCACCACCGTCGCGGCACTGCTAACCTCGTTCTATTCCTGGCGGCTGATGTTCCTCGCCTTCGAGGGCAAGCCGCGCGAGAAGCCAGATGTCCTGGCGCATGCCCATGAGCCGCCCTGGACCATGGGAATCCCGCTCGTGCTTCTTGCGTTCGGTTCGCTGCTCGCCGGCGCGATCTTCATGCATTTCTTTATCGGCTCGGACCAGACCGCGTTCTGGCGCGGATCCCTCGTGACCCATGGCGGGGAGCATCACGAGGTGCCCCTCCTGGTGATGCTCACGCCGACACTCGCCATGGCCGCCGGATTCGCTGTCGCCTGGTATTTCTACATCACGAACCCGCTGGTGCCCTTTGGTCTCGCCAAGCGTTTCCGCGGGCTCTACCAGTTCCTGCTCAACGCCTGGTATTTCGACGCCCTTTACGACGCGATCTTCGTGCGTCCCGCGAAGCGGCTCGGGCAATTCCTGTGGAAGACGGGCGACGGCACAATCATCGACGGTATTGGCCCTGACGGTGTTGCGGCGCGCGTCATCGACATCACCAACCGCGTCGTCAAGCTCCAGACCGGCTACATCTATCACTACGCCTTCGTCATGCTGGTCGGCGTTGCGCTCCTCATCACCTATTTCATCTTTGCCGGGGGAGGGCTGCCGAAATGAGCTTTTCCTGGCCGATCCTCTCCACTATCACCTTCCTGCCGCTACTTGGAGCGCTGCTGATCGTCGCCTTGCGCGCCCGCGACGAAGCGGTCGACCGCAACGCCCGCTACATCGCGCTGTGGACCACGCTCGTCACTTTCGCGCTGTCGCTGCTGCTGTGGCGCGACTTCGATCCCAGCACGGCGCAGTTCCAGTTCGTGGAGCAGCGCGCCTGGCTCGGGCCGATCAAGTTCCATATGGGCGTCGACGGTATTTCCTTACCGTTCGTTCTGCTCACCGCGCTGCTCATGCCGCTCTGCATCCTCGCGAGCTGGCAATCGATCACGGAGCGGGTGCGCGAATATACGATCGCCTTCCTCGTGCTCGAGACACTGATGCTCGGCGTGTTCACGAGCCTCGATCTCGTGCTGTTCTATCTGTTCTTCGAGGGCGGCCTGATCCCGATGTTCCTGATTATCGGCATCTGGGGCGGTCCGCGCCGCGTCTATGCGAGCTTCAAATTCTTCCTCTACACGCTCGCGGGCTCGCTGCTCATGCTGCTCGCCATCATGGCGATCTACTGGGAGGCCGGCACCACCGACATCCCGACGTTGCTGACCCACGGTTTCCCGCCTTCCATGCAGACTTGGCTGTGGTTCGCTTTCCTCGCCTCGTTCGCGGTGAAGCTGCCGATGTGGCCGGTACACACCTGGCTGCCTGACGCCCACGTCGAGGCGCCGACCGCGGGCTCCGTGATCCTCGCCGGCATTCTCCTGAAGATGGGCGGCTACGGTTTCCTGCGCTTCTCCATTCCGATGTTCCCGCTCGCCTCGGCCGAGTTCGCACCGCTGATCTTTGCGCTCTCGGTCATCGCCATCATCTACACTTCGCTCGTGGCGCTTGCCCAGGAAGACGTGAAGAAGCTGATCGCCTATTCCTCGGTGGCCCATATGGGCTTCGTCACCATCGGCGTGTTCACCCTCACCATGCAGGGGCTACAGGGTGGCATCTTCCAGATGCTCTCGCATGGGATCGTGTCGGGCGCGCTCTTCCTCTCAGTCGGCGTGATCTACGACCGCATGCATACCCGCGAGATCTCGGCCTATGGCGGGCTCGTCGACCGCATGCCGCTTTACGCCTTCTGCTTCATGGTGTTCACGCTTGCCAATGTCGGGCTGCCAGGCACGAGCGGTTTTGTCGGCGAGTTCCTGAGCCTGACCGGCGCCTTCCGCATCAACACCTGGGTGGCATTCCTCGCCACCACCGGGGTCATCCTGTCGGCGTCCTACGCGCTCTGGCTCTATGGCCGTGTCATCTTCGGCAAGCTGGAGAAGCCTGCGCTGAAATACATCACCGACCTCACCTGGCGCGAGGTTGCGGTGATGGCGCCGCTCGTCGTGCTCACCATCCTGTTCGGCTTCTATCCGGCCCCGATCCTCGATGCGAGCGCGGCCTCGGTCGAAGCTCTGATCAAGAACTACCAGACCGCACTTGCCGCCGCCGAGCAGGCGCGCATTGCATTGTCGCAGTAGGGGGAAGCCGTGTCCTCAACCCTGCAATTGGCGGTCGCGCTTCCTGAGCTCACCCTGGCAACCGGCGCCATGGTGTTGCTGATGGTTGGCGTGGCCACCCGCAAGGAGCAGGCAGACCTGATCCTCTGGCTCGCCGTGCTCTTACTCGCGCTTGCCGGTTTCTTCGTGCTGCGCGGCGAGGGAACGGCCACTTTGTTCGGCGACAGCCTCATCGTCGATCCCTTTGCGCGCGTGATGAAGTTGCTCACGTTGACCGGCGCCGCCGTCACGCTGATCATGTCGATCGATTATTGGCAGGGGGCAGGGCGCCTGAAGTTCGAATTCCCGGTGCTGGTGCTGCTCGCCACCACCGGCATGCTGATGATGATCTCGGCCAACGATCTCATCGCGCTCTATGTCGGGCTCGAGCTGCAAAGCCTATCGCTCTACGTGGTCGCCGCCTTCGACCGCCGCTCGGCGCGCTCGAGCGAGGCTGGACTCAAATATTTCGTCCTTGGCGCGCTCTCCTCGGGCATGCTGCTTTATGGCGCATCGCTGATCTACGGCTTCACCGGCTCGACGCTGTTCACCGACATCGCCGCTTCCGTGCAGCCCTCCGGCACCAATCTCGGGCTTATCTTCGGCCTTGTGTTCTTGATCACCGGCCTCGCCTTCAAGATCTCAGCCGTGCCCTTCCATATGTGGACGCCCGACGTCTATGAGGGCGCGCCGACGCCGGTCACCGCCTTCTTTGCCGCGGCGCCGAAGCTCGCCGCCATGGCGCTCACCGTGCGCACGCTGTTCGCCGCCTTCCCCTCGGTCACACCGGAATGGCAGCAGATCGTCACCTTCCTCGCCATAGCCTCCATGGCGCTCGGCGCCTTCGCGGCAATCGGCCAGCGCAACATCAAGCGGCTGATGGCCTATAGCTCGATCGGTCATATGGGCTATGCGCTGGTCGGCCTCGCCGCCGGAACGGCCGAAGGCGTGCAGGGCGTGATCATCTATCTCGCCATCTACCTCGCCATGACGCTCGGCACCTTCGCCTGCATCCTCGCCATGCGGCGGAACGGAAGGATGGTCGAGGACATCGACCAGCTTGCCGGCCTGTCGATCACGAGCCCGATGATGGCCTTCCTGCTCGCCATGCTGCTCTTCTCGCTCGCAGGCATCCCGCCGCTCGCGGGCTTCTTCGCCAAATTCTATGTGTTCCTCGCCGCCATCAATGCAGGACTCTATGCTCTTGCCGTGATCGGCGTGCTGCTCAGCGTGGTCGGCGCTTATTATTATCTCCGCATCGTCAAGATCATGTATTTCGACGCTCCAGCCGAGCGGTTCGAGCCGATGCCTGGGCTCCTTGCCGCCGTACTCGGAGGATCCGGCCTTTTCATTTTGTTCTATTTCGTCTATCCGGCACCGCTTGTGACTGTCGCCGAGGCCGCCGCCAAATCCCTGTTCTGATGCTTCCTTTCGCTTCCTCATCGCCGAAGCTTCCCGCCGGATACCGGTTGCTTCGCCTGGAGACGATCGACTCCACCAACGCCGAGGCCCGCCGCCGCGGCGAGGCGGGCGAGCCGGGGCCTCTGTGGATCTGGTCGCTGCGGCAATCCGCTGGTCGTGGCCGCAACGGCCGCCAATGGCAGTCTCAGCACGGCAATCTCTTCGCGAGCCTCCTCATTGGCCTCAACTGCCCGCTCTCGACCGCTGCGCAGCTCGCGCTTCTTGCCGGCGTTGTCGCCATTGACAGCGCGGCCAAACTCCTGCCCAGGGAGGCCCGCTCTGAGCTTCTCTTGAAATGGCCGAACGACGTTCTGCTCAAAGGCGGCAAGGTCGCGGGCATGCTGCTTGAAAGCACGAGCGAGGCAGCGCCGAACCGCTGCAAGGTGGTGATCGGCACCGGCTTCAATCTCGCGACCTTCCCGCCAGACCTCGAGCAGCCAGCGACGAGCCTCGCTGCCCATGGCGGTACGGCGACGCCGGCCGCTGCCTTCGAGACGCTTGCAGCCGTCACCGACGCCTGGCTGACCCACTGGGCGGAAGGCGTGGCGTTCCAAACGGTTCGGCGCGCCTGGCTCGACCGGGCAGGGCCGACCGGTCGCCCGTTGCGGGTGAGGCTTCATGGCGAAGAGGCGGAAGGATCGTATGCAGGGCTCGATTCAGGGGGTGCGCTCAGGCTCCTGATGAGCGATGGTGCCGAGCGCCGCATCTCTGCCGGCGATGTGTTTTTCGCCACGTCGAAGTCAATCCCCAACCCCATAGCCTAGAGCATGTCCCGCCGCTCCGACCGACAAAGGCCTGAGTTCGTGTTCGTCCCCATTGGCGGCGTGGGGGAGATCGGCATGAACCTCTACCTCTACGGTTACGGTCCGCCGGACGACCGCGAGTGGCTCATCGTCGACTTGGGGATCACCTTTGGCGGCGAGACCGAGCCTGGAGTCGACGTGATCCTTCCCGACATCACCTTCCTCGAGGCCGAGCGCCCAAATCTCAAGGGGCTGCTCCTGACCCACGCGCATGAAGATCATTTCGGCGCCGTGGTCGATCTGTGGCCAAGGCTCGGCGGCGTTCCTGTCTACGCCACTTCCTTCACCGCCTCGATGCTCAAGTCGAAGCTCGGCGAGGCGGGGCTCCTCCAGGACTTTCCGCTGCACGTCATACCGCTCGGCCATCGCTACAAGATCGGGCCGTTCGACGTCGAGCTCATCACCATGTCGCACTCGATCCCCGAGCCGTCCGCGGTCATGATCAAGACCGAACTCGGCACCGCGCTCCACACCGGTGACTGGAAGCTCGACGAGGCGCCGCTGACGAGCCCGGCCACAGACGCTGCGCGCCTCAAGGCGCTCGGCGAGGAGGGCGTTACCGCAATGATCTGCGATTCGACGAACGCGGTCCGCGAGGGCGTGTCAGCCTCTGAGGCCGATGTCGCGGTTGTGCTCGAACGGCTCATAGCCGAGGCGCCGAAGCGGGTGGCCGTTACCACCTTTGCCTCCAACGTCGCCCGCATCCGTTCCGTCGCCAACGCCGCTCGCGCCGCCGGCCGCAAGCTCATCGTGGTCGGCCGCGCCATGTACCGCGTCATCGAAGCGGCGCAGGAAACCGGCTATCTTGATCGTGACCTTCCCATCCACGAAGAAAGCGAGTTCGAGAAGATCCCGCCGCGCAAGGTCGTGGCGCTCTGCACCGGAAGCCAGGGCGAGGCGCGCGCCGCCATGGCGCGGATCGCGCAGAACGAGCATCCCAATGTGGATCTCGACGCCGGCGACCGCGTGATCTTTTCCTCGCGCACCATCCCTGGCAATGAGAAGGCGGTCGGCCGCGTGCAGAACGGCCTCTCCGATCTCGGCGTCGAGGTGATCACCGATAGCGATGCGCCGGTGCATGTGTCGGGCCATCCGCGCCGAGGCGAGCTCGAGCAACTCTATCGCTGGGTAAAGCCGAAGATTGCCGTGCCGATGCATGGCGAGGGGAGGCATCTCGAGGCCCATGCGCGGCTCGCCGAACAGCTCGGCGTGCCGGAGGTCATCCGGGCGCGAAACGGCGACATGGTGCGGCTCGCGCCGGCGCCGGCCGCCATCATCGACGACGTGCCGACCGGCCGCCTCTACCGCGACGGCGCCGTCATCACCCGCTCCGAGGATGGGCAGGTGCGGGAGCGCCGGAAGCTGAGCTTTGCCGGTAACGTATCGGTGTCGCTGGTGCTCTCGGACAAGGGCGCGCTGCTGGCCGATCCGGAAGTTGCGCTCTCCGGGATTCCCGGCACGGACAGGAACGGCACCGCCTTCGAGACCATTGTCCGCGAGGCCGCCGTCGGTACCATCGAGTCGATCCCGCGCCCGCGCCGGAAGGACCAAGCTTTGGTCAGCGAGGCCGTCCGCCGCGGCGTGCGCGCCGCCGTCAATCAGGCCTGGGGCAAGAAGCCGGTATGTTCCGTTCTGCTGACGGTAGTCTTACCCCGCTCAAAGCCGAAGTAGCGGGACGCACGACAGCGCATTAGATAGATTGCAGATGAAGTAAGGTTAGGGAGAGTTATTTCCGATGATCGGACGTTTGAACCACGTTGCCATTGCCGTTCCCGATCTCGAGGTTGCGGCCAAGGTCTATCGCGACACGCTTGGAGCTAGGGTCTCGCCGGCTATCGATCAGCCTGAGCACGGCGTCACCACGGTGTTCATCGAGCTGCCCAACACCAAGGTCGAGCTGCTGGGCGCGCTCGGCGACAAATCGCCCATCTCGGCCTTCCTTCAGCGCAATCCAAACGGCGGCATTCACCATCTTTGCTACGAGGTCCCCGACATCGTCGCGGCGCGCGACCGGCTTGTCGCCGACGGCGCCCGCGTGCTTGGCCAGGGCGACCCCAAGATCGGCGCCCATGGCAAGCCGGTGCTCTTCCTCCATCCCAAGGACTTTTGCGGCACGCTGGTGGAGCTAGAGCAGGCCTAGGCCATGACGCTCAGCTTCGCCCTCGCCATCTACGCCATCATCTGGTGGATCGTGTTGTTCGCCATGCTGCCGATCGGCGTGCGCACGCAGGAGGAGGAGGGCGAGGTCGCGCCCGGCACCGCCGAAAGTGCGCCTCATATGCCGAAATTGCTGCCGAAGATGCTCGCCACCACGGTGGTCGCGAGCGTGGTGTTCGCCGTGGTCTACGTGATCATCGTCCATCGCGTGATCACTCTCGACCAGATCCCCTTCCTGCCTCGCTACGAATCGGTGCGCTGACCTGAACGACTCGGAGGCGTACGCACAAAAAAAGAAAGCAAGGCCGCGAGACCTTGCTTTCTTTGTCGTCTCAATACTCCTTATCTCACCGGCCAAAGAGGCTCGTCATCAATCCTGACTATCGAGTGTGTTCTGGCAAATGAGCGGCTGCGCCTGCCTACTCGCTATTAGCGCGCCTGGAGCTACTTCCTCCCAAGACTTGGACCTCGTCCAATCTCAACGCATGACTCCGAGATCATTTTGCCGGTCCCGAACTCTCATCACGTTGTTCCGGGACACTAACAAGGCCGCGCCAAATTGTCACCATCATTGTGATCCTTTGACGTAAATTCATGCTGCCGACCCCGCTTCCGCTAGGCAGATCGCCTCAAAACTAGTCACTCCGCTAAATTCGTGGCGCCGCAGCCACGTCCCAAGCCCGTCCCGTCCGGGTGACTGCCGTACGAATCGCACGCTCCAGGCGCCGGCAGGCGCCGATCCGCCCACGATTGCTAACCCTCGGCAAAGTAAGCTATAGCGCCGGAACGGTTTCGCCCCGCCAATTGAAGCACGAGAAGGGCCTCCATGCGCCTCAGCCGCTACTTCCTGCCCCTGTTGCGCGATGACCCCAAGGAAGCCGAGATCGTATCCCACAAGCTGATGCTGCGCGCCGGCCTCGTCCGGCAATCGAGCGCTGGCATCTATTCCTGGCTACCCCTTGGCTACCGGGTTCTGAGCAAGATCGAGCGCATCGTGCGCGAGGAGCAGGACCGCGCCGGCGCGCTTGAACTGCTCATGCCGACCATCCAGCCGGCGGAAATCTGGAAGGAAAGCGGCCGCTACGAGGTCTATGGCAAAGAGATGCTGCGTATAAGCGACCGGCACGAGCGCGAGATGCTCTACGGTCCGACCAACGAGGAGCTGATCACCCAGATCTTCCGCGACGGCGTGAAGTCCTACAAGGATCTGCCGCGCATCCTCTATCAAATCCAGTGGAAATTCCGGGATGAGATCAGGCCGCGCTTCGGCGTGATGCGCGGGCGCGAGTTCCTGATGAAGGATTCCTATTCCTTCGACCTCACGGTCGAGGACGCGCGCGTTTCGTACAACAAGATGTTCGTCTCCTATTTGCGGACCTTCAACTGCATGGGACTGAAATCGATTCCCATGGCCGCCGAATCCGGCCCCATCGGCGGTGATATGAGCCATGAGTTCATCATCCTCGCCGACACCGGCGAGAGCGAGGTCTATTGCCACAAGGACCTCGTCAAGCTCGATCCGCCGGGCGCCGATCTCGACTATGAGAGCGACCTCTCACCCGTCATCAAGACCTGGACGAGCAAATATGCCGCAACTAGCGAGAAGCACGATGCCGCTCGTTTCGCGAGCGAAGTGCCGGAAACCGACCGCGTCACCGCCCGCGGCATCGAGGTCGGCCATATTTTCTTCTTCGGCACCAAGTACTCCGACTCCATGGGATGCAAGGTGCAGAGCCCCGACGGGGGCTTGGTGACAGTGCAAATGGGCTCCTACGGCATCGGCGTGTCGCGGCTTGTCGGCGGCATTATCGAGGCCTCGCACGACGATGCGGGGATCATATGGCCGGCGAGCGTAGCGCCCTTCGACGTTGGCCTGATCAACATCAAAAGCGGCGATGCCGAGACCGACAAGGTCTGCGAGGATTTCTATGTGAAGCTCGAAAAGGCCGGAGTGAGCGTCCTTTATGACGACCGTGACGAGAGGCCCGGCGCCAAGTTCGCGGCCATGGACCTTATTGGGCTCCCTTGGCAGCTCATCGTCGGACCGAAAGGGGTGAAGGCCGGCGAGGTGGAGCTGAAGGAACGGGCGAACGGCGTAAGACAGACGCTCGGCTTCGATGCGGCGCTCAATCGGCTCATCGCCTCGGCCGCGGAGCCGGGCAGGGCAGCGGCATGAGCGGCAAGGGCACAGGCGCCTTCTCCCCCTTCGAATGGTTGGTGGCGCTCCGCTATCTGCGACCCCGCCGCAAGGAAGGCTTCATCTCGGTGATCGCCGGCTTCTCCTTTGTCGGCATCATGCTCGGCGTGATGACGCTGATCGTAGTCATGGCGGTGATGAACGGCTTCCGCCAGGAGCTGTTCAACAAGATGCTTGGACTTAACGGCCACGTCGTGGTGCACAGCCTCGATCCCAACTTCGGCAACTACGACACTATCGCCGGCAAAGTCCGCGCCGTCTCCGGCGTCAAATATGCGCTGCCCTTGATCGAAGGGCAGGTGATGGTCTCCACCCCATCATCCTCAACCGGAGCGCTGGTGCGCGGCTTGCGCGAGGCCGACCTGAAGCAGCTCAAGGCCGTCTCCAGCAATATTCGCTTTGGATCGCTGGACGGCTTCGATGGCAAAGAAGGCATCGCCGTCGGCACGCGGCTCGCCAACGATCTCAACGTCAAGCTCGGCGATCAGGTGAGCCTGCTGACCCCGCGCGGCGCCTCCACCGCACTCGGCACCGCACCCCGCGTCAAGCGCTATCCCATCGTCGCCATCTTCGAGATCGGCATGTCGGAATACGACTCGAGCATCGTATTCATGCCGCTTGCCGAGGCGCAGCGTTATTTCTCCAAGCCCGACAGCGTCACCGTTCTCGAAGTCGTGCTCGACACGCCTGACGAGGTGGGCACGCTTGGACCGAAGATCATCGAGGCCGGGGGCTCGTCGATCTATATCAGCGACTGGCGGCAGCGAAACGCGACCTTCTTCACCGCGCTCGAGGTCGAGCGCAACGTCATGTTCCTCATTCTCGCTCTGATCGTGCTCGTCGCGGCGCTCAACATCATCGCCGGACTGATCATGCTGGTGAAAGACAAGGGCCGCGACATCGCCATTCTCCGCACCATGGGCGCGACGCGCGGCGCCGTGATGCGCATCTTCTTCATCACCGGCGCAACCATCGGCGTTGTCGGCACGCTTGCCGGCCTTGCGCTTGGCGTTCTCATCTGCACCTACATCGAGCAGATCCGCGCCGTCGTCGCCTGGATCACCGATACCGAGCTGTTCTCGCCCGAGCTCTATTACCTGTCGCAACTGCCCGCCGAGATTGACACCGGCGAAACGGCATCGGTGGTGATCATGGCGTTGATCCTGTCGATCCTCGCCACGCTCTATCCCTCCTGGAGAGCCTCCCGCCTCGATCCCGTCGAAGCCTTGCGCTACGAGTAGGGGCAGGCCGTGGGGAGGTCAGATCAGGCGCCGGCGCTCCACCTTCAGGACCTGCAGCGCTCTTACGCCCAAGGCTCGCGCGTCATCGAGGTGCTCAAGGGCGCGACCGCCTCGCTTTATGCCGGCGAGACCGTGGC
>Ga0247830_10000329_pt1 | contig 16496 bp, 28 predicted proteins | sample 12C_Control_Day5_FD_207766 | JGI IMG/M metagenome (GOLD analysis project Ga0247830, IMG submission 207766) | Soil microbial communities from agricultural site in Penn Yan, New York, United States - 12C_Control_Day5 | ecosystem: Environmental > Terrestrial > Soil > Agricultural land | place...
TTCCAAAATCTTTCAACGTCCCCCCCTCTGCCCGTGCTGAGCGCGACGATTCGCAGGGTGTAGAGGGTCGATGGGTATGCCGTCTCGTCCTATCTCTCTGCTGTAGCCACGTCTCTCTGCGCTTTGCTTTGCGCGGTCATGATGGCGTTTGCAAAGGCTCTGCGTGTTCTCATAGTCGAAGAATAAACCCGCATCGCCCTTGTGCGGCGTCACATGATCTACCACGCTTGCGCTCACCAGCCTACCCTCACGCGCACACATACGGCACAGTGGCTCAGCACTCAGGCGTTGCGCCCTCAGCCCATCAGGGCCACGCCACCGGGCGTGACAGTAAAGGCCATGCCCTATGCGCTGGGGTGCCATAGCTTAGCGTCAACCGCTGTCTTGGTAGCCACGCGACTGTAGGTTAGCTCTAAGAACTGAGCCACACGCTCGAACGCATCAGGGTCCATGACCACCTGATCAGGCCAGAACTCTATTAGGTGTAGCTCAGCGTGCATACGCTCAAAGCGTTCCTCATGCTGGTCTATCCAGTGCGACCAGCCGTGACGGTCAGCATAGGCGAACATGAAGCCGGTGTTCAGGCAGGAGTCGATGATCTTTTCTCTGTCACGTCTCACCAGCACCCACTTAGCGTCAGGGAACGCATCACGGAACACCGGCCACACGAACGTCAGCTTGGCGTCCTTATACGCGCGCGGCTCATGCGGGCCGAGTATGCTGTTCAGACTGTTGGCCAACCCATTAAGCGGCTTCAGTTTGTCGATGTCAGGGAAGCCACGTTGCCCTAGCGGATCAGCGCCGAGTGACCGGAGATAGGGCTTCAGCACATGCTCGCGGATGTCGAGGTTCTCGTAGAGGACGTTAAGCTGTCCGTTCTCTCCGAGGTTGCAGCCGTGCGCTTGGAGAAGCTGAGCCGTCAGCGACGTGCCCGAGCGCGCGCAGCCTGTTACGAAAATCAACTCACCACCCTCGCGTCATTACGCACGTCACCCATTCATGCTCAGTCAGTTGCCACGGACGGTCGCACACGCTGTATTCCCATCCGGGTGGATAGCCGGGCGGCTGCATGATCTCGCGCGGCATCAGGTCAAGACCGCGCACACCAAGCCCTATCAGCAATGCAAGGGCGACATAGGTGAACCTAAGTTCAGATATGTTCAAGGTATCACCCCTGCAAAGACGCTCAGCACAGCGAACGACCAGAACGCCCACAGCAGCGGGTTCATGATCTGCCCACCGAGCACGGCGAGGATGACCGACACAACGAACAAGACGATGGCGATAATTTTCAGTGCGCTCATAGCCAGTTCCTCACGATGAATTCGTCGCTGACTTCGTGCGGGCGCGGGCGACCGTGCATCGACACGACACGCGCGTTCGGCGGCAGCTTTCCTCTGTGTCTGGTGCGACAGTCGTGCCTGTAGCTCACGACTTGACCGGGACATACGTCCTGCCATTGGTCTGCCTTCGGCACCACCTGTAGGATGAAGTCCCGCTCGCGCCCTTGCGTTGCCAGCGGCGTAGCCGGATGACGCGCGGCGTCCCACAGTGACAGAGCCGTTGGATTGCCAGCCTCGAAAGCGATCATGTCGCCGTCCGGTTGGCGCGGCCTTCCGTATTGCAATCGCCCACGCACACAGAACGGGCCGTCATACGCCGCCATATCATCGAGCGAGCCTACGATCACGTTGTCCAAATCGAACAGCAGCACGCGCCCTTCAAGCCCAGCCTCAGGCGAGTAGACGTAGCTTTTCGGAAGGTTGCCCTTCCAGAACGGGGCCTTCAGTTCGCGGAACTCAACACCCGTGATGCTCAGTGCACGATCAGCAAAACATACGACGCGCAGGCTAGGAATATGGAGATGGCGGCGAACACCTTGGCTAAGTCGTCTGACATATTCCTCACTCCAACCGGGATCCGGGAACTCACCCCACAAGCAGCACGCTATCGTCAGGCCGCTTCCCATAGCTGATCCACCCACGGATAGATTCGCGCCGCTGCGTCATTCTGCAACTGTATGGTCAGCACCACCTTGACCGGCTTCGGCGGGAATTGCCTGTAGTGGCGTATCTTCCCAAACCACTCGGTCGGCATCGTCCTCTCGTCAGGGAACAGCTTCCCGAGGAAGTCCTGATCGGATGCGTAATGCTTAGGGTGCTCTATAGGATCGAAGGCGTTCCAAAACTTCGTGACGTAGGCGCGCTCGAACAGCATCACGCTCGTCTGGTAACGCGGGTAACGCCAGAAGCCTTCCTGATCTTGCCATGCGCCTGCGGGGCGATCTGAGCCAACTTTTTTGCCGGGCTTGATGGCAGCGAACGGGGCCTCGAACTTCGCCAGAACTTTGATGTCGCGGATGAGTAGCGTGTCCAAATCAAAATATAGCGTCTTGCCCGCAGGAAGGTCGGGCCGGAAAATCTCCATCTTCGGCCACCACGCCTTCAGGTCCGTCTCTAGCGGGATGCAGTTGATACCCGGCACGTCCACGTTGGACAGGCAGTAGAAGTTGCACAGCGGCAGGAACCGTCTCACCATGCGCTCGAAACGTATGACTTCGCTCGCGGAATAGAACCGCTTCTCGACGTGTTCGGGTTTCGGGCGATCAACAGGGCGAGTGCAATAGACGTAGGGTTGCTGATCGGGTGACTGCCAGAGGACGGTGACTACGTTGATCATACGAACTCGACGTGGGCTGGATTAGGTTGCACCAGATAGGCGATGGCCTCGTTCTTCTCATGAAACTGACAGTGCGTGCATGAGCGCGCGTCGAAATGATCAAAGTGCGCGGGCGCGTCATCCGACAGCCAGTCCGTGAAGCGTTTGTGCGTCAGGTCACCGACCTCGCCGTGTTCCGTGTAGGCGGTGTTGCAGCACCGATAGACCTTCAGGTTGCCGCCGATGAACACGGCGAACCGTTGCTGACCGCAGTAGGCGTGAACGGGCGAGCCTATACGCAAATCTTCAAGGCGGCGCGCGAACACGTCAGCGATGGTGAAGTTTCCATCAGCAAGCCGACGCGCCTCAGCCATCAGAACCATGATCTCGTCTAGCACGCCATCGTAATACGAGAGGCCCTGCGTGGTCAGGTTCGCCGCGATCTTCACGTAGCTCAGCCCCAGCGTCTTTGCCAAGATGCAGAACTGCACGACCTCGCGATAGTTCTCGCGCGTGGTGACAAAGTTCCCGCCTATCGTCGGCCCCTTGACGTGTACGAGAGTGCCGATGTTAGCTATCACTTTGTCCCACAGCTTCGATTTTCTCGTCGCCTCGTAGGTGCGCCGGTTCCCGGCATCTAGGCTCACCCTGACCCACGCCAACCTTTCGAGCGTCCGCGTGGACAGAAGCCGTGTGGCGTTGGTGATCAGGCCGACTTGCAAGCCTCTGTCGAGGGCGTGAGAGACGATCTCCTCAAAGTCCGGATGAACCGAGGGTTCTCCACCGCCAGTGAACTGAACGGCCCTCACTCCAAGCTCTGCGAACTCATCAATCAGTTCTAGCGCCTTCGCCGTCTCGATCTTCCGGTTCGGGTTGTCTGACAGCCCTTGCTCACCCCATCCGATTGACGAGCGGTAGGAGCAGAACGAGCAATCCTGATTACACAAATCCGATATGACGAGATAGACCTGATGCGGCACGATACCCCTACCGGCCCTCAGCGCCTCGATGTCGCGGGTGTGCCATGCCGCCTTGAGCGCGGAATAAATCTCCATCTACCCAGCACTCCTTGACCCAACTGAAGCGTCGGGCGGCATCATCGTTTTTCCATGGCATAGACAGCACGACCTTCACGCCGTCCGGTGGCCCCTCCTTGCATTGCCTTAACTTGCGGAACCACGCGACCGGCATCTTGGGCCAGTGCGCATAGACTTCCGCGATCCAATCCTGATCGCCTCTCAGCCGCCGTATCACGTCATGCCGGAATTGCTCGTAAATCACTCGCCCGTAAGGCGGCGTCCAGACCATGCAGCTCGTCTGGTAGCACTCATTCACGCCGGGGGCTAATCTCAGCGGCGTGCCCATCAAGGCGCTGTGGGGCGGCGTGAAGGCTATGGGGGCGTCATACGCGGCGATCTCACTCAGGTCCCCTGTCACCAGCACGTCAAGGTCAAGGTAGAGCGCGCGGGTGCCGAGGTCGTGCTTGAACAGTTCGATCTTAGACCACCATCCCGGCAGGCCGTCCGTCAGTGGGATGCACTCCACACCCTCAACGTCTACGTTTGACAGGCACACAAAACGGTGCGGCATCTTCAGGTGCCGCTCGACCATCCCGCGCAGCCGTCTCACCCACTCAGGCGAATATGGGCGTTGCAATGTGCGCTTGGTGACGCCCATCCACAGCACGCAGGCGACCATCAATTCCTGAGGGTGAACGCGGCCATCACGCCGGAGCGAGGGATAGCCACGAGACAGTGGCGTTAGCGGTGTCCCTATGCTTCTTGTAGGGCTGTTCACCGGACCGTGCCGCTAACTTGGCGGGAGTTCACCATCACGGATCGCTCTGCGCCGAACATCTGCTGCAGACGCAACCTGATTTGCTCGCCTCCGTCAAGTATGTCCTCGATGATGGCGACCAATCCCCAAAATGGACTTTCCTCCCTGAACCCAACCTCGTCACCCACGGCAGCCTGCCGTCCGTTGATGATCAGTTGGTTCTTCCGCACCCGCGAATTCACCAGCCCGGTCGCATCGGTCATCCCGAGCAAGCGGTGCATCACGCAATCAGGGATGGGAAACGGCACACGCTCACCCCGCGCATTAACGCCCGCGCAGACGACCTCCTTCACGCCCGGCTGCTCGCCCACCTCGTAGAACGATTCGTGGCCGGGCTGGAACTTCACGAAAATATACCGGGTCATGAACGGTCGCTTCACAGCCCGCATCGGCTTAGCGATGTGCCGTATCTCGTGCGGGAAAAACGTCTCATAGCCCTTCTGCGTCAGGAGCCGGTCGGCAAGACACTCCTGCTGCGGCTTACAATAGACGGCGAACCATCTCATCGCTACCTCCACCCAAGAGTTCTTCTGGCGCGCGTCCACCAAGGAAACGTCTCCTGTGGCGGCGGCGTATAGGTTAGTTGCTCAAGCAATTCGTTGACGGCCTTCAGCGGCGTATCACGCGGCTCTGACCGCAACTCACCGCAGACCTCCCCGATCATCAACCAGATCGAGGGGTTGCCTATCTCGGCCATCCACTTGCCGTCGCCCAAGTGGAACAGCGCGAACTCGTTGTTGCCGTGCTTAGCTTTGATCAGCCTTTCAAGTGCTGCTTCCAGCATGTCGCCCTCTCAGTGCTTGGTTGCGTGTTCAGCCTCGTTCGTCAGCGCCCACAATCGGAGCATGTAAAAATCCCGCTGGCTGACCATGACGTTTTTCCATTTGCTCCACGTCCAGATATTGTGGATCGTGGTGCGGTCACCCTTCGGGAAACGATATTGCGCGGCCTCACCCTTGTTGGCTGACCGCACGATCATGCGCTGGACCTCGCACTCAGGCACGTCATCGACATACGGGTGCGCGCGCCATACGCAGCACTCGTCGCCATCAGGCGAAGTCAGCACGAACGTCTCATGCGTTATCGTCGGCTCAGTCATAGGATTTCGAGTAGGACATCGTGTGTTCATCGAATCGGAAGCGCCCCTTGCTTGGCCTGCATCCTGTCTGCTGCCGGTTGCGCACCTTCCAGCAATGCAGTTCGGTCAAGCCATCATTGGTCTGTGAGACTGTCCAGCCCATGCCGGGCTTGTTGAAGAACCCCGCGCTCTCGGCCACGTCATAGCCCTTCGGGATGTATTTATCCGGCACCTTTTTCGGGTGAGCGATGATCATGATATGGGCGTCGAACTTGTCAGCCCACTCCCGCATCCGCTTGAGCGCGAGGTTGATATATTGCGTCATCGTCTCGTTCGGCTCTAGCAGATGCTCTAGCTCGTTCCACGGGTCAATCACCACCATGTTGCATCCGTCTCTGGCACAGAGCCGGTGAACCATCTGCTTCAGCCACGCCATGCCGTGCGTTTCGTGTTCCTCGTCCACCATCTTGAACAGGCGGTAGTGCGTGTCCAAGAACTCCAGCGTTTCCTTCCGCTTGTCCTCGTTGCTGCCGGGGAACACCCCGTTCAGGCGCATCAGTTGATCCATGACCTCGGCCATGTCCGTCTCGAACAGCCCCATGCCGATCCTCAGGCCATGCTCTCGCACAAGATGGTGGCACACAAAGGTCGCGAATGTGGTCTTGCCCGCTGACGGCACGCCGGTCAGCAGCGAAACCTCCCTCGAGCGGCACGCGATCAGCCTGTCAAACGCGGGCAGGCCCATCTTCCAGATCAGCCGCTCCGGCTCGGGTGGTGCATCTGAGAAGCCGCTGATCACGCCGCCCGGTGGGTCCAGCGCGATTGCAGCGTTGATGCACTGTGTCACAGACCTCTCTGAGCCCAGCTTCAGTTGATCGTTCGCGTCACCGGCTCCCTCTTGCCACCTGACGTATCGTATGTCGCGCGCCTCGTGGAAGAAGTTGGCGATGGCCTTCAGCATCGCGGCCCCGGCATTGTCGTTATGCTGAGCGACTACGATTTGATCCGCGCGCTTGATAGACGCCTCATGCCGTTTGAACGGCTCGTAGCGGTCAGCGTCGAAGTTGGCATCAGACCAACCCGGTACGGCGATCACCCGTTGGAATCCCGATTGCATCACGGCTAGACCGTCACACGCCCCTTCGCAGATGATTAGCGGCACATGATCGAGCGTGGTGTCTCTCAGCACGTCGCAGTTCCATAGCTCAACCTCGTTACCAGCGGCGAACCGGAAAACCTTTTCGTCTAGGGCGCGTAGTTGGGTGGTGACGATCTTTCCGCCTCGGATGAATGGGATCGCCAGCCAGAGACGCCCCTCTTGAGCTACCGTTGTCCAACCCATCCGCACGGCGAGTTCTATATCCAGCCCCCTTGCTTCCAGCCATACGCGCAGTTCCTCCCTCATCGTAGAATCCGGCTCCCTTCCACCGGCAGTGCTGGCAAAACCAGACCACCCCATCACGTTTGAACGTCACAGACAAATCCCTCTCCTTGCGGTGTTCAGCCTTCCGGTACGGCGCGCACTGCGGGCAGATCGCGCGCTGTGTCCCTGCACATGACCGGACCTCTATCCCGGCCTCAGTCAGGATGTCGCTGTCGCTTCTCATACAACGTCAAAGGGCCTGCCGAACACGTCGGTGTCAGGCGGCGTCTCCTTGGACTTGCGTTCGGCAGCCCACTGCTGAGCGCGGTCCATCCAGTTCCAGAACGCAATGTCATGATTGATGAACACGGTTCCCTTCGCGCGGTGATGGTTGATGAACCGCCGAAGTTCGCGGTCGAGGTCCAAGCCACACGACGCGGCCAACGCCAACAATTTTTCTTTCCGCGCATCAGAAGGGATGAAGTCCTCAGGGACTTGGCTCCGCTTTTTCCTCTTAACCGCGCTGTTGCTACCAATAGCTTTAGCTATTGGTATCTGATGGTTCTTCTGATGGTTCCTTTTATAGGTGACACAGTTGTCAGGTTGGCTCGTCATGGCTGTCGCCTTGTCTCCCCCACCTACCTGCCAATCTGTCGCCTTGTCTCCCATGTGAATGATGTATTCATCGCTGGTCCGAGTGCCGTCAGGGCGGGTCCGCCTCTTACGCGATACGATGCCCTTATCCTCTAGCTCAGCGGTATGCCTCTGAACTGACCGCACTGAAATACCAAGAACTCTTGCAATGCGATCCTGACCGGGAAACGCATGGGTGCCATCATCATTAGCGCAGTCTGCTATTACGACGAGAATTAGCTTCTGAATAGGTGGTATTGGTTGATTTAATGCCCACCCGGTTACCTTCGCGCTCATCACTATCTCCTTCGCTGTCTGGAATGCCTAAAGAGAAAAGCACCATTTCCAATCTTTCTTCTGCGGTTCTTGTTGGGTCAGCGGCTAAAATCTTTATCCGCTCCATGGTTCTGCCCATCGTCCAGAAATCATGATCATCTTCAGCCTGCGTCATGGGAACGTGTTTCGCTACGCGCATTAGTCTCTCCTTCCCCTATCGGTTTGATCGTGATTACGAGGCCCGGCTTCTCGCCGTAGATTTTGCAGACGTGCTGCTCGACCAACTGGCTGTCGTCCGCGTAGACGATGCCGATCAGCGCATCAGCGGCGATCTTCAGGTAGTTGTCGGCGTCAGGCCGGGTGGTGGGATGTAGCCGCCCTTCAAGCGCGGCCTTACGTTTCACCCCGCTCATGCTCTTGAGCAAGGAACGGGTAGCGACAACGTCCAAGGACAGAGCGCCGGTCAGCAACGGGGCCTCGCCCATGGCCAGCTTGCCCATGAGCTTGATCTGGCTCTCATAGCCGCGCGTTCCTGAAGGCGTGTAGGCAACTACGCGAGAGCCGTCTCCCCTGCCCACGCGGGCGAACTTAGGACGAGCCTTAGGAACAGGCTCGCCGGGGATTTCAATGGTGATCAATCACGCGGCCCCTGCTGGTTGAACGGGCGGATATAATACGCGATCCGGTGGTGCTGAGCGCAGAAGGACCGCGCCACGCCGGAGGTCCGCAGCCCGCAGAACAGGAACGGCTCGTCAGAGATAGGGTAGCGGCACTGACCGTGCCCGGCCTCATGCAAGGTCACGCCCGGCGAATCTATAGGTGGGGCCCTCAGAGGCTCTATAGGGGTGCTGGGCGGGTTAGGGGCCGGTTCCCTCTGCGAGGGAGGCACATTAGGAACCGGCCCCGTACGGCCTCTAGGACCGATCTGGCGGTGGTTATGGTGGGCAGGCCCTTTCGCTTTGGCCATGCTCAACCCCATCCGATGTAGCTTGCCTATCACCGCGTTTCTGCTGGTGAAGCCAAGGCGTTCTGCTATAACTGACGCTGACAGGCCGAGTGCGTTAAGCTCTTGCAGCAAATTCACGCGGTCGGTCGACCATCCCATCATCACGCTTCTCCCTTTAAGCGTTAGAGGCCGGTGCCCTTTAAGCCCCCGAGGGCACCGGCCTTCCCCCTGCAACCGAGACGTTGCCTACGCCGCTGCAATTCCTAGCGGCTAGGCGCGTCAGGTCATCGGCGGACATTCGCACGCCGAGCCTGCGGGCCACCTTCAACACGCCATGCCAGTATTCAGAGGGGATGCGGTCACGCTGACGCCACTTGCGCACAGCCTCGGCTTCTACGCCTAGCGCCGCAGCTAGGTGAGCCGGTGACCCGCATAGATCGACTACGTCGCGGAAGTCCTTGATCATGGCATGCGACCTTGTTGTGAACCTTCCTACCGTAACAGACAGTCTGTCCGAACCGCAAGCGGAAAAAACATACGAGGCGATCAGCATACACGTATGAAAATAGTTCGGCACAGAACGGACCTTTTGTCTTGACAATTTGGACATGCTGTCCCTTTATATAGGCGGGACCGGACACCCTCCCCAATGGGTGCTCACGTCTGGTCCTCCCCAACTAAGCCGGGGCTTCGGCCCCGGCTCTTTTTTCACCGAGGGAGAGCAATGATGCACGGACACCAACCGAAGCGCCTGCCTGTCTCTATGGTAGAGGCGCGGCGGCGCGCGATCAGCGAGGCGAAGCGGAAGATGCAGGGCCTAGATCCTGAGGAACACGCGCCGAGGTCATCCATCAATCACGTCATGCTGGTGCTGCGCGAGGGAACGCCCGAACAGGTAGCCGCCCTCGAATCCGGTGCCCCCATCAGTGTCATCGCGGAACAGATCAGGGAGCTTCATCCCGGTAAGCGTATAGGACCGCGCTTCGTGGCGAAGCAGCGCATCCTCACCCGCAACTTCCGGAAGGCAGTCATCGAGACGGAGGCAAGCTGCGTCAGTCTTAATGAGAGGGTTCAGGTTCCAGAGAACTTGGACGACGAGACACGGCGCTTCGCCGTGAGCGCACTATGCAGTGCGCGTGTGCATCTAACCCGGCAAATCGCCAAGCTGAAAAAGGGAGAATGAGCCATGCTTACCAGTGACACGCATCAGAAGCCTTCGTCTCGCAAGGTGCGGCTGACCGTAGACGATCACCCGCGCCTGCACCGTGAGACGGTCTACGTCCCGGTCAAGAACCTCAGCGTGATTTGGGTGCGCGCACAGCGCCCGTTTGACGCGGCGTGGGCAACGCTGATCGCTGAGAACTTCGACAAGGATTTGTTCGAGGACGTGATCATCACCAAGCCTGACAAGAACGGCGTCTCGCACATCATCGAAGGCCAGCACCGCGTAGCGGCGGTGGAGATCAAGTGGGGCGAAGACGAGTTGGTGCCCTGCCGTATCGTGGCTGACGCGGACCCGCAGCGCGCGGCTGAGATTTGGTCACAGATCAACAACGCCAAGAAGCGGGCACGTCCGGTAGATCATTTTCATGTGCTGGTCGCGGCCAAGAATGACGAGGCCGTGCAGATCGAGACCATCCTGACGGCGCACGGCCTGACCATCGGAACCAAGCAGCGCGGATGCGTTGCCTGCGTGAAGGCGCTTCAGTCTGTCTACCGCATGAAGGTGAGCAAGGAGCAGAAGGTGGGTGACGTGCTGAGCAAGGTCATGAAGATCATGGTCGGCATCTGGGGCCCGAACAACAGGGACGCCTTCTGTGCCACGCTGGTCAACGCCTTCGGTCTGTTCGTCAAGTCCTATTGGGCCGACGCCGAACACAAGCGCGTCATTGAGACGGTGAAGAAGCGGTTCTTCAATCCTGAGGAACTGCTCGCGGCTGGACGTCACAACCGCGAACGCACCCTGTCTCGCGGCGTGTGCCGGGAGATGGTGTTCACCTACAACTACAAGAAGGCCGGTTCGCGTTTGCGGCTGGAAATCCTGTGACGCACCCTATTTGGCCGAGCATGTGCTCGGCCAAACTTTTCAAGGTGGCCAAGGTGGCTAAGACGAACAACCTCTACATGACCGTGCATAACTGCAAGGGCGTCAGCGTTGACCACTACGCCCCCGACAATTCTCACGGCCTCACCATCTCGGTCCGTGGTGAGGATGACAGCGTGTTGTTGTCTCTCGTTCTGTTCGACCTCCCGGTTCCGAAGATCACCGCGCTCATTGCGCTGTTCGGCACGGACAGGCTGCGCGAGAAGCATCACCTTGACCCGAACTTCAGCGAGGAAACACCGTTTTGAAACTCGGCCTCACAAGCACACGCCTCGCCACACGCAACACGCGCCTCGGCGGCACTGCCGCGCGGGTGTTGATGAACGGCGACCCTGAGGCGGTCTACCGTCTCTTTCAAGAAATGCGCGGCGAGCGCGAGCCTGACGATTTGTCGAATGTGCTGGAAGTGCAGATGGGCCTTTGGACCGAGGAGTTTAATCGGCTGTGGTTCATGCGCATGACCGGGCGTCAGGTCACCGACGCGGGCGCGTCCTTCGATCACCCGAACTTCCCATTCCTGAGTTGCACGCTTGACGGCAAGACCACCGTGAACGACGCGCCCGCCATCTTCGAAGCAAAGCACCTCAACCCGTTCCGCTTCGATCAGGCTGAGGCGCTGGCCAAGTATCAGCCGCAGCTACAGCACTACATGATGGTGAACGGGCTGACGTGGGCGGTGCTGAGCATGTTCGTAGGCACCGGCACTTGGAAATACATCGAGGTCCCGGCTGACCCGTTCTATCAGGCGCAGATGCTCGAGCGTGAATTGATATTCTGGCAGAGCGTTCTGACCGGCGTTCCGCCTGAGGGGTGCGCGCCAGTTCCGCCGCCGCCGCCTGTCACCGAGTTCACCACGATGGACATGACCGGCAACAATATGTGGGCTGCCGTCGCGACGGTCTGGATTGAAACCAAGCTGCTAGCGATTTCCAATGCCGAAGCCGAAAAGGAATTGAAGGCGATGATGCCGCGCGACGTTGGTCACGCGCACGGTCACGGCGTCCAGATCAAGCGCGATGGCGCGGGCCGTCTCAGGATTACGCCGCATGAATGACCGGCCAACATACGAGACTACCACCGACCGCCAGCACGAAAAGCGGATCGCGGAAATCATTTCCGACCTTTGGTTCTGCCATGTGCGGAAGCTGCCAGTGGCATACCGGCTGGACTACGCCGCCTCTAGGGCGGGCGAGGTCTTGGCGTGGATCGAGATTAAGAAACGCAACTGCACGATAGACCAATACCCTGACGTGTTCCTGTCTTTGCAAAAAGTCATCGCCGCCAATCAGCTTCACAGTGTCAGCGAGCGACCGTGCATGTTCGTGGTGGAGTTTAATGACGCGCTCGCCTACGCGCGCATTGTGAAGCCGGGCCGCAAGATCATGGTCAGGGGACGCACAGACCGGAACGACTGGCAAGACGTGGAGCCGATTGTTTTAATTCCGAGAGACGAATTCACGCAGCTAACTAGAATGGAGGGTGAAGATGGACGCAGATCAGGGGCCGCTTGACAGCCTAGAGCCCACGCCGAAGTTGCCGCCGTTGCCTCAGCTTCCGCCGAAGGTGGCGAAGGCCATCAGTGACGTGATGTTCGGCATCGCGAAATTGGAGAAGGACGCGAACAATCCCCACGCCAACTACAAATACGCGGGCATTGAGAGCTTCCTTGAAATGGTGCGACCGCTGTGCGCGCAGGCCGGGCTGATCATCATTCAGGACGAGGAAAGCTACGAGTTCCGCGAGGCCACCGATAAATACGGAAAGCCGCTGACGTGGCTCGTGATGGTCTACAGCTTCGGGCTGGCCCACTCGTCAGGCGAGACGTGGTCGCACCGCATCAGGCGCACCGGCATGGTGCAGGCCAGCATGGGATCGCAAGCCTTCGGGGCCGCACAGAGCTACGCCCTGAAATCCTTTCTGCGCTCAATCGAGCTCATCGCAACCGGCGACTCCGAGGACGCCGACAGTCACGCGCAAAGCGAGTTGCCGCCACGCACCGCGAAGGCAAAGCGCGACGAGCCGGTGCGCTTCAACTCCGAGGAAAGCGCCTCATACACCGAGGCTTTGCTGACGGCGCTGGTTAAGCTGAAATCCGCTACCTCCGTCGATGACTTCGCCAAGGAGAACGCCGGTCTGTATGGCCGTCTCATTCCTGAGCATCAACAGACCGTGCGTGAGGCAACGAACATGCGCCGGGCGGAACTGACCAAGGAGAAGGCCAAGGCCAAGGCCGAGGCTAAGACTGACGAGGGTGCAGAGAGTGGCCCCAACTGACGATAAGTGGCTAATCCGTATGCGGTGGGACGGGGCCGTGCTTCGCCCGTTCCCCGACTGGCTCAGGCTCGCCAGAGAGTTCCTGACCGAGGACGAGCAATACATGGTCACGGTCGCGAAGGAGCGGTCAGTGCGGTCGCACAATCACTTCTTCGCGGCGGTGCAGGAAGCGTGGCTCAATCTGCCTGAGGGGATGGCCACGCAGTTCCCCACGTTCCACCATCTGCGGAAGTTCGCGCTGATCAAGACCGGGCATTGTCACAGCGAGACGTTCGTCATGACCACGCCGGGAGACGCCCTGAGGCTCGCTGCGGCGCTCAGGAGACAGCGAGACGAGTTCACCATCATCACCGTCACCGGCTGTGCCGTAGTGCGCTACGCGGCCAAGTCTCAGAGCGAGAAGGCAATGGGCGCGAAGGAGTTCCAAGCCAGCAAGCAGGCGGTCATAGACTACCTCGCTTCGCTGGTCGGCATTAGTGCCGATCAACTCAAAGCAGAGGCAGGGCAAAGCGCATGATCAGGCAGAAGGGGTTGGCAGAGCGCGTGTTCGAATCTCAGGGCTGGCGGTGCGCCTATTGTGGCGAACGCATGTATGCCCCAAGCCATATTCAGGACGGCGGCCCTCCGCTCAACACGCGAGAGCGCAGGCTCAGGCGGGCTACGGTTGACCATATCATCCCGAAGAAGCACGGCGGGACCGACGCCATAGAGAACCTTGTAGCCGCCTGTAACGAATGCAACTCAAGGCGCGGTCACGCTGACGCGATGGAATGGTGGACGGAGAACGCAGGATGACAGGCGATGAACGAGAAAGGGATTTTGATGTGGCCGATAATTTACATTCTGGTGGGGCTGATGCTCCTGCCGTGGGTGCTAATCGCAGCACTATTATTGGTCGGCTGGTTGATGGACGCTGGTGCCCCGCCGACGAATTGGAGGGGGCTGTGAGCATCGAGTGCCCCGAGTGTGGATTAACAATCCGCCACACCGAAGATTGTCCGTTACGTCACGCCTTTGCTCCTAGCTCAACGGTAGAGCCGGAAGATTTGGCCGTGTTGCGCGAGTTCAAAGCGTGGCTCCGTTCGCGTGACTACGCAGATGCAGACAGCGAGGTAGATGCGTTTATTGAGCATCGCAAGACCGCCCTCACCAAGCTCCCTGACGATGTGGCGGGGGTGATAGAGGAATGCATTTCAGACGCTAAAAATATCCGCGAAGCATATCCGTCAAAGACGCTTCGCAAAGCCGCCGCCACCATAGGCAAGCTCTATCGCCTAACTGCGGATAATCCCGGTCGTGATGACGAGCCGACACCCACCGCTGAGTGGACTATCCGCATCTGGAGCGATGATGCTGCTGACTACGAGGTCTGCTTTAACGGCACTCTGTATCGTAAGGGCACAGTGCGCGGCGGCATGTTTCAATTCTCTCTCTCTGCACCACCGGAGGGCAAGCCGTGACTGTCATAGCGATGAAGCCGCGCCGCATTCAGCGCAGCCGCGCGAAGGGATGGCAGATGCCGCCGAACACGGTCTACGTTGGTCGTGGTAGCCGCTGGGGAAACCCGTTCGTGATTAAGCTGTGCGGTTCGCGCGAGGAAGCACTCAAGCGCTACCGGAGACTTATGACAGCCGGTATGCCGTGGCGCATCGCTGAGGCGCGCGAGGAATTGCGCGGTAAGAACCTAGCGTGCTGGTGCAGGCTAGATACGCCCTGCCACGCGGACATTCTGCTGGAACTGGCAAATAGGAGGGAGCGGTGAGGAAACGGGTGGGTATGTCAGCCGCGCACTTGGTTCTGATCAGACAGCTACCAAGCTGCGTCTCAGGACGAGGGCCATGCGAGGCTCACCATCTGACAGGCGGCCCCGCCTCTGCGGAGCGCGGGGTGGGAATGCGCGCCACCGACAAGTGGGCGGTGCCGCTGACGCATGAGGAACACATGGATCTGCACACGTTCGGCTCAAAGCTGGAACGGCAATGGTTCGTTAATCGCGGCGTGTCCAACGTGTATCTGTTGGCCGAGGCGCTGTGGAAGGTTAAGGGTAGCGAGGCCGCGATGCGCATGGTCATCGCACGGCACAGGGATTTGTAGGTGCGTAGAAACATAGGAGGGTGAAATGGCAGGACGTAAGTTGAGAGAGCGGCTGGGGATCGTGAACACCAACCCGGAGCCACAGCCGGAACTGAAGGTGCCTGACGCGGACAAGGCGAGTGCGCTGGTTGATGCAGCGGAGAGCGGGTTCGCCGCTATTCAGGCGTTGTATGTTGACCGCAACAAATCGGTGGAGTTGGCGCAAAGTCTGCACCAGCACAACGTCTATCTGCACAACATGAACAACGGTCTGAAGGCCGAACTCGCTCACGCCCGGCTAGAGCGTGACATCCTGCTCAAGTCCAATGCGCGTCTCGGCGCGTGGATCGCGCAGGCTCACGATCTGTTCAAGCGTGTGGCGCATGAGGTCGGTCAGACGACTACGGTGATCGAGCAGATGCCGCCGCCACCGACCGCCACGCCGGATCCTGACACCGACCCGGTAGACGCGCGAGGCTTGCCGGTGCCAGATGATCAGGAGGCCCTGCCGCTTGACCCGGATGCGCCCGCAGCCACCATCGTCAGCGACAAGACCGTGCGCGAACTGATCGACCGGCTGCAATCGCATGACAGGAACGCAGCCGCCATGCAGTGACGAGTTGGGGTGTCAGCTATGCTGGCACCCCTCCAACCAAGGAGGGTGAAATGAAAGCATCTATCGAAGTCGCCAGCCGGAAGGAAGCTGACCTGATCAGAGAGGGCTTGAAAGACCCGGCGACCCGCGCGCTCGTGAACGTGATGGGCGCACTCGCCAGCCTACCGACCGATCGCTCGCGCAAGCGAGTGATGGCGTTGGTTGAGGACTACTTTGCTGAGCAGAACGAGAAGGCGGGATGACAGAGGAACAGGCGCTGGCATTGGCGGCTGAGCTACAGGAACTCGGCGTGTCTCTGCTGAAGAAGGCGGCGCGTATTCGGACGGCGGTGCGGTCAGGCGCGTATGAGAAGCCTGACCCGCCCGCCTACAAGTCGCGCCGCTGGAGCCGAACAGAGAAGCGGTGGCTGCCGTGACCGCGCACCCGGACGAACTCGTGATGTGGATATGGGTGGGCGGCATGGCTATCGTGCTGCTGTGCGTGGGCTCATTGCTGGCCTACGTCATCATCAAGGAGTTGCTGACGCACTGGCTCGATTGAGATGGCCTGTCAGAAGTGCAAGGAGAGACGCGCGCGCTGGCTCCGCGCAGTGCGTAAGCTGAAATCCGGTGTGGCGCTCAAATCACCGGATGCGCCAGT
>Ga0247830_10000332_pt1 | contig 16457 bp, 37 predicted proteins | sample 12C_Control_Day5_FD_207766 | JGI IMG/M metagenome (GOLD analysis project Ga0247830, IMG submission 207766) | Soil microbial communities from agricultural site in Penn Yan, New York, United States - 12C_Control_Day5 | ecosystem: Environmental > Terrestrial > Soil > Agricultural land | place...
TGTCCGCGGGGTGGATGCCCAACTGCTGGCGGACATGATCGTGCCGATGCTGGAAACTGGCACGCTGGCCCGTGGTGCGACACCTAAGGCACCCAAGGCGGAAATTGTGCTGGGGCTGGATGCGCTGATCGATGCGCTGGTGCCCACGGCCACGGATGAGGATGTGGCGCTGGTGGAGTTGATCGAGGCGCTGGCGGCGTAGGGCGAAACCGGGGCAGGGCAACCTGCCCCGGTCACCTGCTGGACAGGCAGGTCTGATGAGCCCCGAGGAAGGGACAGCACGATGAACGAGCACGACAGGGAGCGTTACCTGGCATGGCTGGAGCACATGGCTGAGGGTGCGCTGGATCGCGGTGACATGACAGCGCACCTGACATGGGCGAGGCACTGGCACGAGGCGAGCGCAGGCGAGGCGAAGCCGTTTGGTTGGGTGCGCTGATGAGCGACTGGAACCGGAAGCCTGGCCTGTACGACGCGATCAGCGGAGCCCTTCTGGTGGAGGAGGACCCGCATCCGGACAGGATGCAGGCGAAGGTGGACGCGCACATCTACGCGGTCGGCGCTCAGTCGTCGTACCTCCAGCGCTGGTTCGTCTACGGACACGTGAACCGATAGGGCGAAACCTCCCGCGAGGGAGGTCGCCGGTTGACAGGACCGGCCTGATGAGCCCGAGGAAGGGATGCACCATGAAGGACAGCACCATGAGGCGACTGCAGATCGGCTGCCTGGCAGGAGCGGCGTTGCTCGCCTCAACCCTGCCGATGCTTGATCACGCGGCTGTTGCCGACAAGACGGTCATGCCAGCCGAGTGGGCTCGTGCCTGCACGGCTGAGATCGAGGGCCGACTGGATGCGCTGGCAACCGGAGGTGAGAACGAGGATTCCGCTCTGGTTCCTGCTCCGAAGCACGGCGTCCTGTTCTCGCAGTGCCTGCGGAACGGAGTTGCTCAGACCATGTACGACTTCGGCGTGGGTCCGGTTCCGCCGGAGGAGGGATGCTTCTCGTACGTGGTCACGGCTCAGTACGAGGACGAGGTTGTGACCAGTCCGTACTCCTCGCTGCTGGCGTTCTCGCCCATGTCAGGCGGTCGTGCTCTGGTCACGGAGTGCGCGGCCTAGGTTCCCGGTCGGTCAGGTCAGGGGGCAACTCCTGGCCTGGCAGTCCGGCCATCTCGGCTGGAACCCTGAGGAGGGAAGCAAGTGACGTACACGATCAGCAAGACGCACACCCTGGACGGTGTGGAGGTCAGGCCAGGCTTGCGAGTCTGGGACTACAACCTGAGGCGTGCCATCGTGGTCGCGCTTCAGCCCTACCAGAACCCGGCAGAGGGTGACTGGTGGGACATGCAGGACGTGGATGGCAACCCGTCCAGCATGATGAACTGCTCGCGCATGTGGGTTCGTCACCCGAGCACGGGAGAGCGTGCCTGATGAGCGAACCGCAGCAGTTCTACCCGAGCAACAACTCGGATGATCCGGCTCTGAACGAGGCAGAGCAGAGACTGCACCACTTCTGGGACATGCGAGCAGCCGACGACCAGATGGGTCCACTGATGGAGGACAACGGTCGCCTCATGGTTCACCGCCTGGAGCAGGAACTGATCCTGATCGAGGCGTGCGGAAAGGCAGCCGCCGAGGCATATGACTGGGAGGCCTTCGAGAACTGGGCTGAGGCTCACCGCGAGGTGAAGTGGGAGTTGGAGCACTACCAGGCAGCACCTCTGGTCTGACCGGACGGGGAGCCAGGGAGGTGACAGCCCTGGCTCTCAGCCTGGCCAGAGTGGACAGGAATCTGGAGGAAGGAACACAAGTGGTGGAGGAAGTGTCCGTACCGGAGGACGTCGGTCAGGCTCGCGCTCGGGCAGCCATGCTCGCAGCAGAGCAGCGAAAGGTGAGGGCTGAGCAGGCGGTCCTGGACGAGGCGATACGGAACTACGACGAGTACCACTGGCATCACCTGGGTGCGGAGTTCAATGACGCGACCAGGAGGCAGCGCCTGCTCGTGATGCAGGACGCACTGGACCTCGCGTTCAAGGTGGTGCAGGTCGCGGTGGAGCAGGGGAACCTGGAACTTGTCGTGTTCTGGGCTTCCATTCTGGGCGAGTGGATGGACCGGATGGAGGACGAACATGGTCCTGCCATGGACGAGTGGATGGCGGACGAGGAGTTGGGACGGAACCTGCTGAACGAGGGCACGGCAGTGGTGGTCTGCCAGAACACGGTTCACCTGCCCGAGGCTGAGGCTGACTGGGAGGACAGGACGGAGAGGCTGAACCGGTGAGTCTCGAAGCAGTTACGAGGGTTGTGGCATGGCGCTTCGCTCTCCTTGAGGTCGAGCGCCAGGCTGACCTTGGAACCAGGGAAGGTGCCATCTCCGTCGAGGTGCTGGACTTCCTGCTTGACTGGGGGACCAGCCTGCTTGAGTTCATGAGTGAACAGGACAGGGCAGAGCACCAGGACCTGACCCGTATCCGGTTTCGCACCTGGCTTGACCTGCGGCGATAGCATGCGCCCGACCAGGCGGAGCCCTACACTGGTGGTAGGCCACCAACCATCAGACAAGGGCAGGACATCATGGCATCAACCTCCATCCCGATAACCGTGGGCATGGTCTTCGGTCAGCGCCAGGCACCCGACTCCGACCAGGCCAGCCTCCTGGTCAGGTTGCCCGACGATCGCTACCACCTGCTGTGCGTGGCTCCGGTCAGCAAGGTCCGGTACATCGCTCCGTACCTGCAGTCGCTCGACCTGGATCTGTCCCGCTATCGGTGGGTGTACGACGCTTCCGCCAATCGCCTGGATCAGTACGACCAGTCGGAGACCCTCATCGGCTCCGTTCCGGTTGGCTAGTGGCACGTCAGCCTGGGTCGGGGGTCAGCCCTGGCCCAGGCGCTCGGTTTCTGACAGGGAAACCTTCGAAGGAAGGAACAGCAATGCCGATCGTGGTAGTGAACGGGCAGCAGGCGGAGACAGGCTGCCATCTGGACGGAGTCAGAGGGTGGCGTGCTCTCCCAGCGGTTGCCCTGGAGATAGCGCCAGCCTTCGGGTACGAGGTCGCAGACCTGGATCACCAGTACCTGGAGATGTACCTGGACCAGGAGACGGACGACACCTGGACGGTGGAGGAAGTCGTGGACGGAGCGGTCACCTGGCTGAATGAGCGCACGCCCGAGGGCTGGGTGTGGGACTGGCAGGACGGGGACTTCGGACTGTGGCAGGTAACGGAGGAAGGCGAGTGACGGTGACCTTGAGCCTGGTGTGTGACAGGTGCAGGCGGCAGGCAGAGGTTCGTGCGGACGATCCGAACCGGTGGGGCTGGCTGGTTGAGGCGGACCGGTCACTGTGTCCCGCCTGCATCAAGCGGACCGTACGTAGACCCTGACGGGACTGTGAGCCAGGGGGTAATCGCTCCCTGGCTGGCAGTCTGGCCAGAAGGTCTGGACAGAGGAAGGAACCAATGACACACAAGTACGTTCGCCCTCTCACCGAGGGTGAACTGGCCGAGGTGCTGGTGACGGTGGTCAACTCGACCCCCGACCTGGCCCTCCCCGGCTGCCTGTTCCAGGTGATGGGTCTGCTCAACCCTGACCTGGACAAGGAGGCGACCATCCGTCCGCAGGAGTACGGCATCCCCAAGAGCCAGTGGATCATCCTGGCCGAGGCCGTCCAGGCCAAGTTGGGAGTTCAGGGAGCGCTGGACTTCATGAACCTCGGTCCCTCGGGAGTGGACGTGCCGCCTCCGGTCCTGCCTCCTCTTGAGGGTGAGCCCTCACCGGAGCCGGAGCCCGAGGCAACCGAGCCGGAGGCAGTGGTCACCGCCGAGGAGGAGGTGCAGGAGGAGGAAGCGGCACCTGAGGCAGAGGTGCCCGCACCTCGCGCTTCCAGGAGCCGGGCGAAGGCCAACGCCTGACGTGCGGACGGGAAGGCCAGGGCTCAACGGGTCCTGGCCTTCCAGCCTGACCGGACAGGTTCAGGAATTACGAGGAAGGAATCAACATGATCGTCAAGACAGGCGTCCACCTGGACGCAACTGGCACTCACGTACTGGGAGCACATCTTTATCCGATTGACTTCGCAGCCAACAGAAAGGAACCCTTCGCCACCCTTGAGATCCACGCCGGGGAGATGGAGGTTGTGCTGTTCCTTCGTCCTCAGCACATGGCTGCCTTCGCGGACACCTTCGAGAAGATCGCGGAGGGACTGAGGCTCGCAGTGCCCACCAGTCCCGAGGTGGTGGACCTGATGGCTCCGGTATCCGGATGATCAGACGCTGCGTCTACGTCAGGTACACACCGACCGGAACGCTGCATCTGGCTGAGGATGACAACGCAAAGCGGACGCTGTGCGGAGTGGAGATCCTTTCGGCCTGGCGCTATCCCATGCAGATCGTGAATCCGGCCTGGGTGTGGGAGGAGGAGACATCATCAGGTATCAGCACATCCTGTGGCCGCTGCAAGCGCGTCTACAAGAGCCTGAAATGACAGGGGGTATACCTGAGTACCCCGGAGCCCTGGCAGGCGATTCTAGAGGGCTCCCCCCGAGCGGCAATGGGCATCCTGAGGAGCGGTGCCACTGTGAGGGGGACGAGGACTGGACGGAGACTTGCGGCAGGGTCGTGACGGACTGCTGTCGTGAGCCCCGCTTCGTGTGCGAGGTGGACGTGGACCTGGAGTCCACGACATGCGGTCAGGGCTTCGGATGTGAGCCGGACAAATGGCCGTGGCATCCACGGGAGTGGACCTGAGTGAAGGGTCGGTCAGCCAGGGGGATGCGAGGTCCCTGGCTGGCAGTCCACTCATTCGGAGTGGTCGGAGGAAGGAACAGAAATGGAGCACTATCAGCACGGACAGGTGGTGAACGGACATCGCTTCGATGCCGCCACCAACCGGTGGATTCCGATCCTGGAACCGAAGCCGGGCATGAGCAGGGGCAAGAAGATCGCGGCACTGAGCGTGGGAGGGTTCCTACTGCTCGGTGTCGGTGCTGCGCTGGCCGGGGGCGGGAGTGAGACTCCTGCTCCTGCCGCTTCCGATCCCACTCCGGTCAAGGAGAAGCCGAAGCCGGTGGACAAGCCGGTGGGCCAGGGATGGGGAAGCAAGGACGCGAGTGCGGACGTGACGCTGGGTGCCGCTGCTCCCCCGGACATGATCGGCATGGTGTACGTGAAGGTCAGGGCCACGAATCACAGCGAGAAGCCGAGTGACTACTGGGTGACTGTGGCCTCGGTGAGGAACGGTGTGCGGGTTGGCTCAAGCCTTCCGGCTGTGATCAACCACGTGCTTCCGGGTGAGACGGCGGAAGGCAAGGCCATGTTCACAGAGAAGGAGGCAGGAGACTCCTACAAGATCGTGGAGGTTGCTCGCACAGCCTCCGACTAGGGCTGTGACCTGCACAAATAGAAGTGGCGGGCCTGCCCTGAGAGCAGTAGGCTTGGGGTAGGCCACCACCAGGGTGGAACCGAGGAAGGAAGGAACCGGGACAGTGGTAGCAGGCATAGAGATGGCGGAAGACGGACGCGCAACGTTCGTTGCCGTCAAGGAGCACGGGTGGCACCAGAAGGGTGAACTCGTGCAGCACGACATCTCCGTACAGGAGGGGATGGAACTGGCTCACCTGGCAGGACTGGAGTATCAACTCCAGCCGGTGTACGTCAGGTCACCGGAAGGCACGGCCCTTCCGACCAAGCGGTTCGGCATCGTCCGGAAGAACCCGTTCGACCGGACCAAGTGGGAGTCCCTGGGCGTGGGGTTCTCCGAGAGGTACACCCTGCACGCACCGGAGCCGGTGTTCGCCTTCGGCGAGCAGGTCATAGACATGGGTCACCCGCTGGCTGCGCTCGGCAGCATCAACGGTGGCCTTGAGGCATTCGCCGCCTTTCGTCTCGATGACGTGACGATCGGCGGTGTGGACCAGGTCAAGATGTTCCTGAACATCATGACCTCGTTCAACGGGAGCATGGCCACCACCGCGAGGGTGAGCGGCATCCGGGTGGTCTGCTGGAACACCTTCCAGGGTGTGATGTCCCAGACCTCCATGCCGACGTACAAGGTGCGTCACACCGGCATGAATCTGGAGCACATGGTGGACGACGCTCGCAACAGCCTCCAGGTGGGCTGGAAGGGGATGGAAGCCTTCCAGAAGGAGGCGGAACTGCTGATAGCCCGTGCGGTCACGCCCAGGGAGACCGACAACCTGATCACCGTGCTGATTCCGGAGCCCAAGGAGGCCACGGACAGGCAGAAGGAGAACATCAAGCAGGCGAGGGCCTGGGTCCACTACATTCACGAGTCCAAGACAGTGGAGAACATCAAAGGCACCGCTTGGGGAGTGCTAAATGCATTCACCGAGTATGTGGATCATCGCAGCGGGAACTTCCGCAGCGAGGAAGCCCGCTTGGTGGCAAACATAACTCCAGGATCAGTCTTGGATAAGCGACGCATGAACGGTGGCATGACTATCGCCAAGGCTCTAGAACTCGTCTGAGATGGCTTCAAAGAGGGGGCCAGAGCCAGAACGGTTCTGGCCCAGGGTGGACAAAACGGGGGACTGCTGGGAGTGGCTCGGTGCTCATTCATCAGGTGGTTACGGACAACTCCGTATCCAGTACGTGCTCCATTACGCCCACCGCATCGCCTGGAACCTGTGCGTGGGAGAGATCCCGGCAGGGTTCGAACTTGACCACCTGTGTCGCAACCGAGGCTGTGTAAATCCGGCTCACCTGGAGCCAGTGACCCATGCCGAGAACTTGCGGCGTGGGGTCGGTGGTCAGGTGAATCGAAAGCGGTTCAAGGAGCGGACACATTGCAAGAACGGACACCGGCTGAGCGATGAGAACACTTTCCTCAGTAAGACCCAGACTGGCTACCTCAGGCGCCGTTGCCTGACCTGCAAACGGAAGTACGGACGGGATTCCGAGAAACGAAAGCGAGAGGAAGGAAACAAGTGAGCACGCACAGGGAACCGCCCTGGTACGCGATCCACGGGAACGTGGTGATGCTGACCAGGTACCTGGCGGACCAGGGGTACGAGGCGACAGAGGTCGCCTACGCGGTGGAGAAGCCGCACAAGTTCGAGGTGGAGTTCGAGAAGGCCAAGGCGGCATTCGCGGAGAGCGTGAAGAAGTCCTGGTTCAGGTAACAGGACAGGACCGGTCAGGGTCGCTCCTGGCCGGTCCGCTGGCCCACCGGCATGGAGGTTCTGGTGCATCCGGCTGAACGAGAAGCCTGAAGGCGAGTTCGATCCGGCTCCGTACCTGGCCGACGTAACAACACCCTGAGGAGGGAAACAAAGCAATGTCCAGCATGACCCACGGTCCGGTACCTGCACCGACCGTCCACTATCTCGCCCACCGTTTCGCTGACTGCAGTGAAGCCAAAGGCGAAACCACCAGGCGTCTTGCGGGTGCCAGGTTCCTCGGAGCCTGCGAAGTTGTCGCCCTAACACACAATTTCATGACCGCCCAGCACGTGGACATGACCATTCGTGACGCCTATGTCAGGATCGGCTCCCGGCCCAATGGCATGGGCACCACCAAAGAGCGACTCACCTGGGAAGCCGCAATTGTAGAAGTCGTGGCCCAGACCGAGGCAGTGCCAGTTCCGTAGCGCACGACAAGGGCCAGTCAGGGTCAAGCCTGGCTGGCTCACTGGCCCACCGACAGGGATGGGCACGAAGGAAGGAACAGCGGTGACAGCAATGATTGGCGAGGAGAGAACCACTCTGGGTGAGCGCCTTACCACCCTGGAGGAGCGTCTGGTAGAGGTGACCCACCAGCGGGAAATGATGCGGCTGGCCCTGGAGGCAGCAACAAAAGAGCAGGGCCTGGAGAAGGAGCGGGCTGACAGCAACTTCACTGAGTACGACCGGTTGGGCAAGGAGAATCTGGAACTTGAGTCGGAGTTGGGTCTGGCAAGGCAGCAGGCTGAGAGCAACTGGAACTCAATGATTGCGGTTACGACAGACCGGGACAGATTCGCCAAGCAGGTGGTGGACGTCAAGGCTGAGATGGCTCTGGTGCAACAGGCTCGCAACGAGTACTCGGATGCACTGGAGGCCATGACCCATGAGCGCAACGGCCTGCGAACCAGTCTGGCCCGGTTCAAGGACGAGGTGCGGGACGCTGCGATCAAGGTGCAGTCAGGTCACGACCACCACATCAGCATCAATGAACTCAACGGGTGGTTGGAGGATCTGGGCATGGAACCGGTGCTTCGCAAGTACGAGGTCAGTGTCACAGTCTTCGGCCACCAAGATGTCGTGGTGGAGATCGAGGCTGCTGACGAAGAGTCAGCCAGGGCACAGATTGATGACGACTACTCACTGGCATGGGACCTGGCCCGGTACCACGCTTGGGAGCAGACCGACGAGGGGCAGGAGATCAGCGAAGTAAGCGAGGCGTGAGCAACGGGGCAGGTCCTTCGGGGCCTGCCCTCACCCCTGAGGAAGGACGCGCATGGAGCAGGACGAACTCTCTACGTACGTGTCAGAGGTGCAGCACCGTAGGAAGGGTGAGCCGCTGGGTCCGTCCAGTGCGGGAACGTGCTACAGGCAACTCGCCTATCGTTACCACGGCACTCCGCAGAGCGAACCGGAGCGGAACTCGGACGCCGCCGACGTTGGAACGCTGCTGCACCTGGGCTGGAGCGCGATGATCGGTTCGCTGTACGAACCGGGTCATCGGGATGCGGACGTGGTGATCTCCATTCCGGGACTGCCCAGACCTGGCACTGCGGACGATGTGGACTGGGACACGCTGACGGTGACCGACCTGAAAGGTGCGGGTGGCAGAGCCTGGCAGGGAATGGTGGACCGAGGTGACGTGTACGGCTCGTACTGGAAGCAACTGATGCTCTACGCCTACGGTCTGAGTCTCATGGTGGAGGGCGACTGGACCATGCGGATCGTGCTGCTGAACCGGGATACCGGAGAGCGTGCGATGTTCGAGAAGCGAGCCGACCGACGAGCGGGAAAGTTGCTGGCGAGCCTGCTGGAGGAGCGACACAACCGGCTGTACCAGAGCGTGATGGACGAGGGCAGTCCGGAGGCGTTTCCGAGGGAGGGCAGAGGGCCTGAGACCGGATGGCCGTGCGACTGGTGCCCGTGGCTGAGCCGCTGCTGGCCGGATGCGGAGGGAGAACTGAGTCCGCAGTCGTCCACCGTGGTGGATGATCCTGCTGAGATAGCAGCCTGGGCCGAGAAGTACCTGGAGGCACAGCAGGCCGAGTCCAAGTTCAAGCAGGCGAAGCAGGAGGCGGGTGCCTTCCTGCGTGGAATCACCGGCGTGTTCGGTCAGTTCAAGGTGGCGTGGCCCGGAGGCAGTCCCCGAGCGGATTCGGTAGACTGTGAGGCAGCAGCCGATCTGCTGAGGAAGAATGATCTACCCGTACCGATGCAGTCCAATGGTTTCACCACGAAGTACACGAGGGTGTACCGCCTGAAGAGGCAACCATGATCCCCCGGTAGATCCTGTCCCCTACCGGGACTAAGGCCCATCTCTGGGGAAGTCGTTATTCCTTCCTCCTTCCCCAGGGGTGGGCTTCTAACTGAGCATCTTCTCCACCTGACCGGCCACCCGCTCGGCCACTGCTCCCGCCAGACCGAAGCCGACACGGTGACCTCCGGTGGCTGCGAACACCCTGCCGGACACCGGACCCACGAACATCCGGTCGCACACCGGGCGGGTGCCGCCGTAGACCTCCACCTTCGTGACCTCCCGGTAGTAGCGACCGGCCAGGTCCATGACGGCAGTGATCTTCTGTGCGTCGGGATGTCGCTCCACCGTGTCACCTCCGCGCCATCTGTCACCCCAGCGTCGGAACGTGTAGTGGACGTAGGGACGGGTCATGACCGTCAGGCACTCCATGTCGGGCAGGGCAGGACTGTCGAAGAGGATGGCGCTGCCGAACAGGGGACGCACGCCTGTCACGGGAGGGAGACCGGAGGCCGTCAGCACCAGGTCGGTCCGGTAGCCAGCGGCCACGACCACCGCCTGGTGAATCTTCTCGGACACCGGGGTGAGGACATGGCCTTCGGGGGAGACAGTCTTCACCTCCGTCCGGATGAGCCAGGGGTCCGCCTTGTCGAGCAGGTCGGCGGGACTGCCCAGGTAGTTGTCCCTGTGGACGCTCGTCGTGTTCCGTGACTCGTTGACGAACTGCTCGGGGACCCGTGCTATCGGAACCTGGTCCATGAGCCAGTCGAATCCGGCTGCGAACTCGGCGTAGGTGAACACTCCGTCCATCTTCTGTCGCACGGTCTGCTGCTTATACCAGGACAACTTGCAGATTCCGGCTGCCGCTCTGCTGGCGCAGTCCGGTGCCTGGCTGTCGTAGACCTCGACGGGTATTCCGCGCTGGCTGAGGAGCAGCGCGACGGCTGTGCCCCAGAACCCGGCTCCTATGACGGCGACGGTCATTTCGGTACTCCGAGCATCACTCCGGTGTCCCGGTAGGCCCGCTGCCGGTCCCGTCGCACTCCGTTCCAGTCGTTCTTCTCGCCAAGGTGCTCGGGAGCGAAGGACCTGGCACGTGCCTCCCAGGCTTCGGGCGGTATGCCTGCTGCCACTCGGGGGTGACGCCAGTCCTCCTGCATGCCGTCGATGTCGTGGCCGAGGTAGTAGTGCCCGTTGAGCAGGGAGTGGAAGTCGCACAGCGAGGTCTCCACCTGTGCGAGATCCTTTTCTCCGAGCACGTCGGCCAACTGCTGTGTCAGACGGTTCAGATGCTTGATGGCGTACCCGGACTGGTCGCCCGGTATGCCCGAGTAGAGGTCTGCCAGCCCTCTGCGCGGACCGGAGGAGTACCGGTGTCCCGCATCTGCTGCGGTGATGGGTGCGTCGGCCACCTTCTGCCACAACTCCGCAGTCTTGTACGCAGCCCAGCGTCCGTTGCCGGGAACGGTTGCGAGATGCTCGTTGACCGACTCCCAGGAGCGTCTGGGATCGCCGTGCATTTCTATGGTTCCCCGTGCCCACCGCTTCAGGTCACCGGAGAAGGCACCTGGAAGTCCGAGAAGGTGCCGCAGGAGTTGCACCTTGTCCCGGTGTCCGCGTCGTTCGGTGCCGGTGGGGAGGGTGAGCAGACCGGCACGGTCCAGTGCCTCGGGTGTCCGTGGCAACCGGCTCAGTGCGGGGACCTGCTGGAAGGCGACCAGCGTGGAACCGGGGTGGTACCAGATGGTGTGGACGACGCACAGCCACAGGCGCTGCTCGGTGGTGAGGTCCCAGGTGTTCGCCAGTTCACGGAGCACGGGATACACGGGGTCTATGTCTCCGGTGTCCACCTGGGCGTGGTGCCAGCGGAAGTAGTCGGCGAGTCGTTCCCGGTTGGGGCGGAACTCGGGCTGCTGTCCGGTCAGTCTGAGGCGCTGTGCGGTTGTGGTGGACCTGAGGGTCATGGGGGCAGTGTTCCTCAACCTGGCGGCGTGTGGGGACAACGCGCCTAGAGGCACATCTAAGGGCTTTCCGGTGCGGGGGGTATACCGTACTACCCCCAGGCCCTGGGAGGCCCTTGTAGGGCTCGGGGCCAGGCTCTAAAGGGCATGTCCGGGGCAGGTGCCGTACCTGGGTGCCGACCTGCCACAGCAGAAAGCCCCCACCCCGCGTTGCTCGTCGGGAGGGTGGAGGCCTTCCGTGAAGATACTACTGCGGTGCCGGTACGTCCGTCGGGGGAGGAACTGGCTGCGATGTTCCATAGTCCGGAGGTGGTGTCGGCAGTTCGTTGCCCGGACCTGTCGGCGGCTGGCCCTGACCGGGAGGTCCCCAGATCGAGGGCGGCATCTGTCCCGGCGGCACCATCGGCGGTGAGATCTGCGCAGGTGGCGTAGGCAGTTCGTTGCCAGGTCCGGTCGGAGGTGCGGGCAGTTCATTACCAGGTCCGGTCGGAGGCGCTGGCAGTTCCCCGTCAGGTGCGGGCAGTTCCAGACTGAAGTCGATCGGGACGGTGATCGTCTTGGCCGGAATGCTGACCGTCAGAGTTCCGCTGAACGTGGCGGTGCCGGTCTCCTGTGCCGAGGCGGTACCTGCCAGGGACAGCGGGACCACTGCCAGTACCGCTGCTGCGGCGAGTCGTTTCATCGATAGTTCCTTTCCTGCTGCTTGATTGGCCAATCGGGACCAGCCTAGTCCCGAAGTACAATGATCATGCTCAACCGAGAGGAGAACATCATGGGAACGCAAGCACCGGGTCAGCCAAGCCAGCCTGGCTACCCGCAGGCTCCGAATCCGAACGAGCCGCAGCCCGAGCAGCCGAAGCAGCCCAGGCAACCGCAGCCGAAGCAGCCGCCTCGGAACCCGAACGAGTAACCCTCGGACAGCAGACAGGCCCGGACGGGAGCAATCCCTCCGGGCCTTACCATGTCCGTTCTAGAAGATCATTCCCAGCAGCCAGATGATCAGGACCACAACCAGCACGAGCATCAGTACCTGCGCGACAGTCATGACTCGCCTCCTAGGCGGCGGGTGGTACGGGGGGGATACCCACCTTGTGCTCAAGCCGGTCCAGGCGGGCATCCACCTTCTTGCGCTCCACGATCAGACCTATGAACGCAATGACCGCGACGATGGACAAGATCGTGGCAAGGATAGTCATCCAGTCCCGCTGCTCGTTGGTCATGTTGACGACCACCTCGGCGGGGATGCTCGCAAGCAGCGCCTGAATCATGTGCTCACTGTACATCGTGGGGAACACAAGACTCCGGTCTCTCCGAGCAGCACCCCGGACCCGCTCCGTCTGGGGCGCTCAGGAAAAACCGGAGCCCTGTACCAGTGACCCGCCAGTCACCATTGCAGATCGTAACGCGACCCCGAAGTCGAGGCGCGCCACACGCAACGTACCAACTGATTAGGTTGGCGACTCCGGGGTCAGAAGGACTGTACCTCAGGCACTGCCAGCCCTGCGCTTCGCCTGACTGAGACTGTCCGGCGGGTTGAGCGAAGCCGAGGGCGGAACGTACCCCTCAGGCATGCCGGGCGTGTCGATGACCTGGGTCTGGTTACGCCGCTGCACCAGACGAGTTATGACACCGAGCAGCGCCCCCCAGAACAGGCAGAAGGCGGTCCACAGCAGCAGGTCCCGCTGCGCGTTCAATCTGCTTCCCGCTGCTGCCAGGTAGGGCTGGAGTGTGTCCGCAGAAAGTCCTCGTACGCCTCGCGGGGAACTCTTATGACCCTTCCGACACGGACACACGCGATCACCCCGTTGTTCATCAGCCGGTACACGGTCATCTTGGACACTCCGAGCAGGCTGGCTATCTCCTGCGGTGTGTACATCCCCTCGGTCACCGGCCAACCCTAGTTGACCTGGCAGTACCGTCGCACGAAGTAGACGGGGTTGATGGTCGTGCCGTTGCTGCTGATCTGGAAATGCAGATGGGGACCCGTGGCGAAACCAGTTGATCCCACCCTCGCTATCAACTCTCCCGCCCTGACGGTGTCCCCGGTCCTGGCCAAGGACTTCGATAGATGAGCGAAGAGATAACGCTTACCCGAGTGGCCCCGCTCCACCATGATCCTGCCGCCGAGGGTGGACCAGCCGACACGGGTGATCTTCCCGCCCTCGGCTGCGTAGACCTTGGAACCGTAGGGCACCGCCAGGTCCACGCCCTTGTGAGTCCGGCCACCGGGACGGGGAGCCCCGTAGTAGGAACTGATGCGGAAGTCCGGGCCGACCGGACAGGCATACCGGGGAGCGGCATGGGCAGGCAGGGGCAGGAGAAGCAGGGCGAGAACCAGCAGCAGGACCCTAATGGTGGGCCTCGTACGCCTTGTCGAGCAGTACCAGCACCGTCAGCACCGGCACCCAGATCGGCCAGATGGCGGCGATCAGCAGACCGGTTGCACCGATGACCAGCAACTGGTCCCACCGCTGGGACTCGACCTGGTTCTGAATCCAGATCCGCATGATCAGCAGCCAGCAGGGGACGGCACCTGCCAGCCAGACAGCGAGCCACGCCCAGCCCCAACCGCTCACAGCAACAGACGTTACCTCACGTCAGCAGATCCATCGCCTTGGCTAGATTGTTGAGCGTGGCAGTGCCCGGTGTCTTGTCGTTCAGGTAATCCTTGAGTGCTTCGCGTACCAGGTCGGCGACGGCATCGGAGTCTTTCGCCCGCTTGAGCGCCTGGACCTTCTCGGTCTCGGACCTGGACAGCGTCACGACCATCTCGTCGTACTTCTCTGCCTTCTTCTTCTGGTCCGCCAGTTCGGCCTTAGTCTGGTTCAGAGCCCGTAGGATTCGAACAACCTGCTTGCTCAGGTTTTCGACCTCCTGCGCGAGCATTTCCAGGTCGGTGTAGTCCTTCTGATGATCCCATCTGGGTCGCTGATGACCATTGGACTGGGCTCGTATATCGATAGCAGGCTTGGTCACTGGTTCCTCCTCGGGTAGGACGATGGCACGCGTGGATACCGAGAAGACGGGATGGATGCGGACCCGGTTGACCATCAGCGACAGCGGGGGCATGCCCAGATCTCGTCCCGGTACTGCATGTCCGCAATGGGTGCCTTCCTGCCACACCAGTCGCAGCGATGCTTCGAGGGTCCGGTGAGCCTGTGGTCCATATCTGCTAGCAGTGCCACGAAGATAAGGAACAGCAGGATGCCTGCGGTGGCCATGATGAGCATGGACCAGGTCATTGTGCTGGCCATCCGATCTCCCGGCGCATCCGTTCGATCTCCACAATGACCCGGTACCAGCGACTGCGTACCTCAGGACCGGCACTGCTCTTACCCCGGTAGGCAGCCCACGCCTCTTCCTCCTCAGCCAGAAGATGGGCGGCGGGATCGGGCCGTGGATCTCTCATGACTGTACGATCCATTCCGCGATCACCCGACGCCCGTACTCTTCGGTGATCCGCACCCTGCCATGAGCGGCAAGCAACCGGATGCCGTCCGCGTAGGCCGAGATCGCCATCGAATCCAGACCGCCCCCGTAGTGGTAGCACGCCTGGTTGATGACATCTGCCAACGTGTCCAGCAGTTCCTCATCTTCGGTCATGACTCGGCCCTGCTAAGCAGCCTTAGAAAGACGTAAGCGGGCATCAGCACGTACGACTGCAGAGGATCGGTCCTGCCTCTGCGCTTGATCCACACGGCTCCGGTGTCCTGTCCGGCGTTGGCCATCTCTGCTTCCAGTTCCTTGATCCACTCGGCTGGGCACCATCCGTTGCAGGCTTTCGCCTCGATCACCGTAGGAAGACCTGCTATGTCACCTCTATCCAGACTTCCCGACAGGGCACGACGCTCTGCCTGGGGCCAGCCATTGGCCTGCAGACAGGCAGCCACCTGCGATTCCCAGGACGTGCCCTTGACCTTCGGCTTATTTGACACGTCTGGCTCGATACCTGAGCAGGTCGTACACGTACGCCTCACTGACCCCGTACTCCTCGGCCAGGGACGCGGCGCTGTTCGGGTCGGAACGCTTCGCATGCTTGACATGACGTTCCCTGATCTTGCGAACCACCTCGATCGGGATCTTCGCCGGGGCACCCCCTCCTCTTCCTCTCACGATGCCTTGCTCTCCCGGTACTGCCTGATGGCCTCGTTGTGACCCAGGACACAGACCCGGCAGCGGCACATCCAGTTCTTGTAGGTGCTGGCTCCGTGTACCAGAGGCTCCTGCTGCCTGCGTCGCTCCCGCTGCAGACGACAGTGCTCGGTGTTGGCGGCTCGGCAGACGGGGCACCGGCACTTGACCTTGAGGTTCCGGTAGGCGGCAGCACCGTGCTTCAGAACAGCGGGGGCTGCTCCCAGGGCTTGTTCTTCATCCGGTCGAAGCACTCCTCGCAGAGGGTCCTCGTCCCGAACTGCTCCATCTGAATCGGTCGATTGAGTTGCTTCCATCCCCGCACCTCGTGGTAGTTCTTCTGATTGGAAACCTTCAACTCAGCCCGGCACTGGCTGCACAGGACGATGCCTGCCTCGGTACGCCGGATGGCTGGAGATCGCTTCAATCTGAGTTCTCCTTCTGCCGCGTATCCGACTGCCCAGGCGGTACAGGAACAGACCCAGCCTGGTGAGCAGAGTGCCGAGGTGCTTTCTCACGGTCGCTCCCGCCGTGGTCTCCACGGCCTGAGGTTCCAAGCCTTCATGCTGCCGGTCTTGGGGAAGTGCTGCCTCTTGATTCCCCGTCGCCCCTGCCATCCGAGGTGAACCATCTTGTGCGGGTTCATCCTTCGAGCAACCTCTCGCCTGACTGGGCACCGAGCACGCCGTCGGCGGTCAGACCCTTGGCGGACTGGAACTTCTTGAGAGCGGCCTCCGAGTTGGGACCGAAGTCTCCGTCGATGGCACCTGGGCTGTAGCCACGGTCGGCGAGCAGCCTCTGCCACGACTTGCAGTCCGTTCCGCTGAGACCTTTCTTGATCAGCCTGAGTGTCATGCTTCCGCTCCCGTCGAAATCGAGTGTGAACGTGCCGGACCCTGAAGCAGGGGGGAGGGTTTCGGGGGGTGGACCTGACAC
>Ga0247830_10000333_pt1 | contig 16425 bp, 10 predicted proteins | sample 12C_Control_Day5_FD_207766 | JGI IMG/M metagenome (GOLD analysis project Ga0247830, IMG submission 207766) | Soil microbial communities from agricultural site in Penn Yan, New York, United States - 12C_Control_Day5 | ecosystem: Environmental > Terrestrial > Soil > Agricultural land | place...
ATCGTGACGTCGCGGACCACGCCGCCGATCGCCGCGCCCCGGTAGAACTCGTTGACCCGGCGCATGTCGCCCTTGGCGACGGCGTAGGCGATCGCCGCTGCCGCCTGGTTCGCCGTCGTGGTCGACGCGACGTTGGCGTCGTTGCCCGTGGTCGAGTCCCAGCCGACCACCGAGCCGTCGCGGCGGATGCCGCCGAACCAGCCGGTGCGCAGCATGCCGTTGCCGAGCACGTAGACCCAGTTCGAGTTGCCGGGCGTGCCGTCCGGCCAGCCGCCGCGCTGCAGCGGGTTCTTCGGGGTGTCGCCGTGGATCGACATCACGTACGAGTCGCCGAGCTTGCCGCCGGCGCAGGTCGGGTCGTCCTTGCTCATCAGGTCGGCGTGGAACCCGTCGAGGATCTTGCCCAGCGTCGTCACCGTGTTGGTGAGGTTGTTCATGTCGTTGAACGCGCCGTGGGGATCGTCGCGCAGCGCCGGCAGGACCACCGAGTTCGACAGGCCCATCGCGAACGCCTTGGCGGTCACGATCAGCGTCTTGGCGATGTCGAGCAGGCGGGTCGGGGTCCCGGCGGTGACCCCGTAGCGGGTCATGTCGTCGGAGGTGATCGCCAGCCGGCTGGCCAGGTTGGTGCCGAGCAGCGCCGCCGCCGACTTGCCGGTGGTGAACGACCGCTTCATGCCGGGGTTCCGCGCCGCGGCGTTGAGCGACATCATCGCCTTGAACGACGCGTCGTAGAGGTCGGCGTCGGTGCTCTGCTCGAGCAGGCCGCCGGTGCGCGACACCGCGCTGTTGAACAGGCCGACGATGTCGTCGGGACCGGGGACGCGGGCCAGCGCCGGCGCGCCGGCCGCGGTGCCGAACGGCGCGTTGTCGACCGCGATCACCGGGACCAGGGTCGGGTTGGTCGCCTGCAGCACCGACGCCGCCGCGAACACGCTGACGCCGGTGGCGATCACCGAGCTCGACGCCGGGGTCTGGGTGTGGGTCTCGTTGCGGCCGGCCATGAAGACCGTCATCTGCTTCTTGCCGTCGAGCGTCTTGTACGGCGCCTGCGGCCCGAGGGTCAGCGGCTTGTCGGTGCCGGCCGCCATGGTCTGCTGGCCCGGCGCGTGGAACGCGAACTGGGCGTTGTTGGCGGCGGCGACGTCGTTGTGCGGCCACAGCAGCTGGAACCAGGCCAGGCCGCCGTTGCCGGCGATGATGTGGACCGAGCGGTTGGTCGGGGTGCACGCGGCGTCGGCGGCCAGCGCGGTGCCGCCGACGGTCTCGAGCACCTCGAAGGCGCGCCACGGCTTGACCCCGAGCGCGGCGGCGCCGGCCAGGGTCCATTTGATCAGGCCGCGCCGGGTCATCTCCCTGCGGCGGTCACGCTCGTCGGTGCTGGGGAGCTTGGGGCTACGCTTGGACATGGGCGGCCTCACTCGCAGGTGTGGGCGGCAGCCGCGACGATCGCGACGGCCATGATGCGCCCCTTCTCGGGAGTCGAGGCGCTGGTGACGATGTGGTTGCACAGCTCGATCTGGGCCGGGACGGCCGGCATGCCGGTGAGGCACGCGATGCCGCGGGCGGTGCACTGGTTGCCGGCGTCGAAGAACTCGGTCGGCACGCCGCCGACCGCGCACTCGGTGCGCGACGGCATCTGCGCGATGATCTCGGGCGCGGCCTGGGCGAACACGTCGTACAGCTTCGACGCGCCGGCGGTGGTGAGGTCGGTCGCCTCCGAGATGCGGGCGCCGTAGTTGGGCGCGCCGAGCGCGGCGCGGCCGTCGCGGTACAGGCGGCCGGCGGTCAGCGCGGTGTTGTTACCGACGTTGACGCCGCGGCGGGTGAGCACGCCGCCGATGGTCTCGTAGCGCATCTTCTTGCAGGCGTGGACGCGCGACGAGAACGTCGCCGGACCCTCGTCCTTGAGCCGGTCGAGCAGCTCCCAGATGTCGGGGAGCGCGTCGGGGTGGTCGTAGGTGTTGTCCTCGCCGCCGGCGGCGCCTTCGCCGGTGCCTTCGGGGTAGCCGGGGTCGGTGGGATCGGGCTCGCCGGGGGTGACGATCTCGCCGGTGCAGGCGGAGACGAGGAGCGCCGTGGCCAGCGCCAGCCCGTGCACGGTCGTTCTACGGATGCGGGTCATGGTCGGCCTCCTCTCAGTACTTGGTGAAGTCGTCGCTGGTGAACACGGCGTAGAGCAGGTCCTTGAACTTGTGGCCGTTGCCGGTGAAGGCCGCGACCTGCGCCGCGATCACTTCCGACGGCACCACCGACAAGGTGTTGACGATGTCGCCGCGGCCGAGCGCCCAGTTCCACGCGCGGGCGACCGCGCACTCGGCGATCAGCGGGTCGGCGGCCATCGCCGCGCCGAGCGCCGGCAGGTCGGCGGCCGGCTTGCCCATGCGCCAGGCGGTGGTCTGCTGGCCGGCCGGCAGGTAGTCGGCCAGGGTCGCCAGCGGCTCGCCGTCGAGCGGGGTCTTGACCGCGATCGCGTTGGTCATGCGGCCGTTGTCGTCGAAGTTGGCGAACAGCGGCGCGACGTGGTTCATCGTCGCGTGGCAGTTGGCGCACACGACGCCGGCGGTGTCGAGGAAGTCGATGCGGCCGCCGTTGCTGGTGCCCGCGATGCTCTCGAACGGCCACGGCGCGGTGTACGAGGCGTCGTTGCCGACCGGCGTCGGCGCGCCGATCTCGGCCGGGAACGCGGTGCAGGCGAAGATCTCCTGGACCCAGCGCGTCCGGCGGAACGCCAGGTTCGACGCGAAGTGCTTCATCACGCCGGGGTTGGTCAGCACGCCGGCGTGGGTGGTGACGTTGTTGTTGCAGTTGGCGGCGGTGACCACGCCCTGGGCGTTGACGGTCGGGCAGGTCCCGGTGGTCGCGGTGAGCAGCTCGAGGTACGAGCGGTTGCCGACCGTGATCGAGGCGGCCAGCGCCGGCGCGGTGTCGAGCTCGGCGGTGCCGCCCATGCGGAAGGTGTCGCGCCAGAACGCCAGCGCCTGCGGCGCGAAGCGCGGGTCCTCGAGGTAGCCGCGGACCAAGGTCTCGTACTGGGTCTTGGCGTCGGCGCCGGAGACCTTCTCGATGTCCTCGACGGTGGGCAGGTCGCCGGTCAGGCGCAGCGACGCGGTGCGCAGCGCGGCGCCGTAGTTGTACTGGCGCTGGTCGAGCAGGTCCTGCCACGGGTCGACCGGGGCCGGCTCGCCGTCGCCGACGCCGTCGCCGGTGCCGTCGCCGACGCCGTCGCCGGTACCGTCGCCGGTGCCGTCGCCGCCGCCTCCGTCGACGGAGGTGTCGCACGCCGCGGCGCCGCCGAGGGCCGCGACCAGGAGGAGGGTGGACAAGGAACGAGACCTGCGCATGGGACCTCCGAGCGCCTGGATGGCGCGGCTCACTGCTGCTGCCCTGCGGCGACCTCGGCCTGGATCCAGGTCGAGACCGAGGTGCGGAAGGTGTTGAACGCGTTCGCGTTGGGGAACCGGAACGGGTGGTTGGCGCCCGCCGCCGGGTCGACGGCGACGAACAGACCGCTGGTGTTGATGTTGGCCAGGTTGACCCGCGACAGGATCTGGCCGCACGCGCCGGCCTGGCCGGTGGCCGACATGTCGTTGAGCTGCCGCATGTCGGTCGCGTTGGTGGCGCCGGCGTTGCCGCCGGCGTGGCAGTTGGCGCAGCTGGTCGCGAGCGGACCGCGCGCGCTGGTGGTGAACTGCGGGACCGCCTTGCAGCCGCCGACCTGGCCGCCGCCGCCGCCGCCGCCGCCCATGCCGGCGTACGGCTCGGCGACGCGGAAGTGGACGCTCAGCCGGGCGGTCGGGGCGACGTCGACCAGCATGAGCAGGCCGCCGCCGACCGCGGCGCTCTGCCCGGCGGCGACGCCGAGGTCGAGCTGCTCGAAGCTGTCGACCGGATCCGGCCGCGGCACGTCGTCGGTCCAGGTCACGAACAGCGGGTGGACGACGCGGGCGCCGCCGGTGCCGGCGACGACCTTGATCTCGGACAGGTACAGGCCGAGCGAGAGCTTCTCGGCCTGGAACTGCACGCTGGCGCCGGTCAGGCCGATCACGTCGAGCGGGATGGTGTTGAGGCCGGCGACCGGGTCGATGATCGGGGTCTCGATCACCTCTTCCTCGTCGTCACCGGCGCGGGCGACGACCTCGAGGTCGATCCACGACCGGATCGTCGCCGCCTGCTCGACGGTCCACGCCGGGCCGTCGTGGGCGCCCTTGGTGAGGACCCGGCTCGAGCTCGGCGTGTCGAGATCGATGAGGCCGGGCCACATCATCACCGTGGTGTGGACGTCGGGCTCGGCGCGGAGGAAGCCGAGCGCGTCGGTGCCGCCGTGGCAGGCCCGGCAGAAGCCCTCCATCAGCGGCTTGACGTTGGTGTCGAACGACGCCTTCGCGGCCGCGGCCGGGTCGTCGCCGCCGGCATCGGGGCCGGCGCCGTCGCCGTCACCGTCGCCGGTGCCGGGCTCGAGCTGACCGACGCATGCCGCGAGGAGCAGGGTGGGGAGCAGAACCGCTCGCATGGTCGATGCCCATGAGCAGCAGGTGTGCCAGCGCACGAACGACGTTGGTTCGCTCGGTTGCACCCGGGAACCCCTGGGACCAGCGAGGAATCCCGACCCCAGGCTGGGAAGAGGCAAACCCGCTGTAGTGCCGCTGTAACAGCGGTGAGACATCGGTCGAGGCCAAGACCCCCGCCTTCACGCGCACATCCGATGCGGGCGCGAACCGACACCTTCCCGGCACAACCCCTGCTTGAGCTCGTGGCAGTCTCATCGCGCGAGGTCATCCATGCCCGGGATCGGCGAGCTGCTCATCATCCTCCTCATCGTCGTCGTCATCTTCGGCGCCTCGAAGCTGCCTCAGCTCGGCGACGGCCTCGGCCGCGCCATCGGCAACTTCCGCCGCGCCGCCCACAGCCCCGACGACGAGTCCCGCGACCGCTGACGGCCGCCGCCCGGCGGCCGGCGCTTACTCGTGCTCGACCAGGCCGCTCATCCAGCCGGCCAGCATCCGGCCGCCGGGCGGCTGGAACAGGATCGGCGTCGCCAGCCCCGAGCCGGTGTCCTCGCGCGCGAACGACGTACCGTTCCAGCGCCCGACCGAGGTCTGGCCGGATGACGCCATGACGATGTTGTCGGCGTCGACGGCGAACATGCCGCCGGTCTCGCCGTTGCCGACCGTGACCGCCTGGATCTTGGTCCAGCCAGCGCCGTTGTTGCGCCAGACGCTCGAGGTCTGGGCCTCGGCGACCCACAGGACGCCGTCGGCGCCGTGGACCGGCCCGAGGTCGGCGGTCGTGGTCAGGCCGGGCTCGGGCATGGCCACGTCCGGCGTGGTCCGGTCCCAGCGCAGGAGCACGCCGTTGCGACCGGCGATCCAGGCGTGGTCGGGATCGGGGCCCCACACGCTGTACAGATCGGTGGTCACCCCGGTCGCGATCGGGCTCCAGGTTCCGTTCGAGTAGTGATAGGCGATGCCCTTGAAGCCGACCGCGATCGCCTGGCCGGGCCCGAGCGCGGCCACCGAGTTGAACAGGCGGCGCTCGAACAGCGGCGCGGTCTCGATCGCGGTCCGGGTCCACGTGGTCCCGTCGAAGCGCCACGCGGTCGTGATCCAGAGGTTGTCGGGCGTCCGCTCCTCGCCGGTCCCGAACAGCTCGTCGACGCCGCCGGTGCGGACGCCGCTGATGCGGGTGACCAGCGGGCCGCCGAGGTCGGTCATCGCCGTGCCGTCCCAGTGACGGACGCGCCCGCCGGCGCTGAGGTACATGTTGTCGTCGGCGGTGCCCCACATCGACAGCAGGCCGCGCAGCTGCGGCTTCACGATCGCGATCGGCACGTCGTGGTCCGACTTGGAGTAGACCGCGCCGGCGTCGCCGACCAGCCACCACCGGCCGCCGATGATCGCCGCCGAGTTGAAGCTCGGCAGGCCGCCGTCCTGGTAGAAGTCGACCGCCGACAGGGTCAGCGAGGTGCCGTTCCAGTGGAGGAAGCCCTCGCCGAACACCCACCACCACACGTCGTCGGGGGCGCGGTAGGCCACCGGGGTGATCCACCGGCGCGGGATCGACAGCGGCGGCGTGTACGCCGTCCACGTGGCGCCGTCCCAACGCATCAACGCGCCCTCGCCGCCGCTGACCCAGACGTCACCGGGCACCCCGAGGTAGCCGCCGGCGATCTCGGGGCCGCCGTAGATCCGGTTCCAGGTGGTGCCGTCGAAGTGGAGGATGCCGGCCGGCAGCGTGGTGATGAAGATGTCGGTCGACGACGTGCCCCAGATCGATCCGAGGAAGCAGCCGGCGCATGGGCTCAGGATCTCCGAGGTGGCGCCGTGCCAGCGCTCGAGGGTGCCGTTGCTGACCGTGACCCAGGCGTCGCCGTCGGGCGCGACCCAGACGTTGTTGTAGTTGGGGTTGCCGCTGTTCGGTTGCGAGCTGCGGATCGTCCAGGTCGCGCCGTCCCAGTGCTGGAGCGTGTTGCCGTAGATCATCCACGTGTTGCTCGGCCCGCCGGTCGACATCGACATCGGGAACTGCGCGACCTGCTGGCCGGGCAGCACCGGCGGGCGGTGGAACCGCCAGGTGTGGCCGTCCCACTGCATCACCGTGCCCTGGCGGGCGGTCAACCAGATGTTGTCGGGCGCGGACGAGACGACGCGGACGTAGTCGTTGCCGTGTGGGGTCGGCGTCCGCCAGCACCAGCCGTCGGTCGTGCACGTCCCGGGCAGCGCGACCAGCTCGGCGAACGGATCGCCGAGCGGGGCGGCGTCGGTGGGAGGCGCGTCGATCGGCGGGGCGGCGTCGACCGCGCCGTCGGCGGTCGCGGCGTCGTCGGCCGGCGCCGCGTCGTCGGGCCCTGCGCCCGGCGGTGAGCCACAGGCGGTGGCGATGGCCAGCGCGACGACCGGGGCGAGCGCGCGGGCGGTCACGGGTGCACCACCACGCCGTTGGCGCCGGCCGCGAACATCGGTCCGCCCGGCGGACGGAACAACCTGGGCATCGGGTAGCCCGACGCGTTGGTCTCCTGGGCGAACGCGCTGCCGTCCCACCGCCACGTCGAGCTCTGCCCCGATGACGACAGCACGACGTCGTCGGCGCCGACCGCGAACAGCCCGCCGCTGGTGTTGCCGACCGTGACCGCCGGCAGCTCGGTCCAGCCGGCGCCGGCGTTGCGCCACACCGTCCCGGTCTCGGCCGACGCGATCCATGCCACGCCGCCGGCGCCGTGCATGGGGCCGAGCGGCCGGGTCGTGGGGATCGGGTCGGGCGTCACCACGGCCGGCGTCGCGCGGTTCCATTTCAGCACCGTGTGGTTCGTGCCCAGGATCCACAGGTTGTCCGGATCCGGTCCCCATGCGCCGATCAGGTGCTCGGTGGTGCCGGTCTCGACCGGGTGCCAGGCGCCGTCGTGGTAGTGGGCGGCGAGCCCGCGGCTGCCGACGGCGAACGCCTCGCCGGGGCCGAACGTGACGATCGTCCCGAAGCCTCGGACCTGGTTGCGGGGCCCGAGATCGGTCTGGGTCTTGGTCCACGTCGTCCCGTCGAAATGGAACACGTTCGACGTCCACACCTGGGCGGAGACCTGCTCCTCGTTGCTGACGAACAGCTCGTCGACGCCTCCGCTGTGGAGCCCGGTGATCGCCCCGATGGCCGCGTAGATCGGCGGCGACGGGTTGGCGGCGTCGATCGGCAGGGTGGTGGTCGCGGTGCCGTTCCAGCGACGGACCTCGCCGCCGACCCCGAAGTACATGTTGTCGGGGCCGTTGCCCCACATCGCCCGCACCGGGTTCGACCGCTGCGACGCGATGATCGACGTGACCGCGAGCTCGTCGGCGCCGGTCCGGGTGTAGATCGCGCCGGCGTCGCCGACGAACCACCACCGGCGGTCGATGATCGCGACCGAGTTGAACGGCGGTAGCCCGCCGTCCTGGGCGGCGTCGACCGCGGTGTAGGTGAGCGCGGCGCCGTCCCAGTGGAGGAAGCCGGGGCGGTCGTGGACCCACCACCAGACGTCGTTGGTCGCGATATAGCCGGCCGCCTCGATCCACCGGCCGGCGATCGCCGCCGGCGGGGTGACCTCGGTCATCGTGGTCCCGTCCCAGTGCATCAGGTCGCCGAAGCCGCCGCTGACCCAGACGTCGCCGCGGATGCCGCTGTAGCCGCCGAGGATCTTCGGCCCGGTGTAGACCGACGTGAACTGGGTGCCGTCGAAGTGGAGGATGCCGGCCGGCAGCGTGGTGATGAAGATGTCGTCGGCCCCGGTGCCCCAGATCGCGCCGAGGAAGCACCCGCTGCACGGCGTGTGGGTCTCGGCCGTGCCGTTGACCCAGCGCTTGACCACGCCGTTGCTCTGGGTGACCCACGCCGCGCCGTCGGGGGCGACCCACACGTTGTTGAAGTTGGGGTTGCCGGTGAGCGGCAGCTGGTCGCGGATGGTCCAGGTCGCGCCGTCCCACTGCTGCAGCGTGGTGCCGTAGATCAGCCAGGTGTTGGTCGGGCTGCTGCCGCCGATCGACATCGGGAACTGATCGGGGCGCTGGCCGGGCAGGACCGGCGGCCGGTGGAACGTCCACGCGTGGCCGTCCCACTGCATGACCGAGCCCCACGCGGTCAGCCAGATGTCGTCGCGCGCGGTCGAGAAGACCCGCACGTAGTCGTTGCCGTGCGGGGTCGGCGTGCGCCAGCACCAGCCGTCGGCCGAGCACATGCCGGGCAGCGCGCGCAGCGCGGCGAACGGGTCGCCGGGGGGCGCGGCGTCGGGGCCCGGGTCGTCCGGGGCGTCGATCGCGGGCGCGTCGACGTCGCCGCCGTCGACGTCGTCGGCGTCGGGCGACGATCCGGGCGGCGTCGAGCCGCACGCCGCCAGCAGCAGCAGCACGAGCAGGCTGGTCGTGGTTCGCATCAGGGCGCCTTGTGGTAGATGGCCGGTTCGGCCGGGGTGGTGGCGTTGTCGATGCCGGCGAAGACGCGCGGCGCGGTCCCGGCCGCGTGCTCGGGCTGCAGGGTCACCGCCCGGACCGACTTGCCCTCGAGGCCGGCCAGGGTCCAGGTCGCGCCGGCGTTGGACGACCGGTACAGGCCGACGCTGGTCGCGGCGTAGAGCAGGTTGGGATCGGGGCACCACTGCGGGAACCCGGCGGCGAACCGCCAGCAGTCGATGGCGATGGTGTAGACCTCGGCGGCGGCGGGCAGGCCGGTGTTGCTGCGGGTCCACGACACCCCGCCGTCGATGGTCTTGTAGATCTGACCGCCGCCGCGCAGGGCCGCGTAGTAGGTGGTCGCGTAGCCGCTCACCATCCCGCCGGTCGACGGGCACATCCGCATGGCCGACGTGAACGTGGATGGGTCGGCGGTCAGCGACCACACCAGCGGCTTGTCGGCGGCCGGGATGCCGTCGTCGCGGGTGACGAACGCGGCCGGCGCGGCGGTGAAGAAGTTGCAGGTCCAGTAGATGCCGCCGCCGGTGGCGGTGGCGCCGGCCGGGGTCTTGCCGTGGACCGCGACCAGCACGTCGGTCGACGGCAGGCTGAACACGCCGGTGGCGACCGAGGTGACCGTGCCGGTGACCGACGGGCCGACCGGGCTGACCGGGGCGGTCGCGGTGAAGCCGCGCAGCGCGACCGCGCCGAGGGTCGGGTGCCAGCCGCCGAGGACGTTGTTGGTGCTGGTGCCGAGGCGCGCCGCGAACATCTCGACCGCCTGACCGGCGGTCGCGAACGCGATCTGGGTCATCCACGTCGTCGGCGTGACCGTGGTCTCGAAGTTGTTCGAGCGGAAGCCGTTGATCGAGGTCGAGTTGTCGGTGAGGAAGGCGACCGAGCCGTTCTCGACCTGGACGGCGACCGCCCGGCCGCGGAGGTTGGTGATCATCGGGCTGGCCGCGCCGTTGGCGCCGGCCCAGGCGATCGGATCGCCGACCGCGCCGGTGATGTGGCGGAACACGCCGGCGTCCTCGGTGCACGCCGCGACCACCGTGCCCGGCGCCCGGCCGTACTCGAGGCCGTCGAAGCACAGCCGGCCGGTGAAGCCGGTGCTGGCGGCGACGAAGCCGCCGTCGCAGCTCGAGAAGTCGCAGGTGGTCTCGCACGACGCCAGCGTGCCCGCGGCGTGGCCGAGGCTCTCGCAGGTGGTCCCGACCGGGAACGGCCCGTCGCACGGCTCGTCGCCGTTGACCTCGCCGTCGCCGCAGGTGCCGCAGCCGGTGACGTCGAAGGTGCACGCCGCGGTGCACCGCAGCGTGCCGCTGTCGAAGCCCTCGGACGTGCAGGTGGCGCCGCCGAGCTGGCCGCCATCGCACTCCTCGCCGGCGTCGACCACGCCGTTGCCGCAGGCCCGGAGCTCGAACGTGTAGGTCGCCGACGCCGTGTTGGCCGGCACCGCGTCGTCGAACGCGGTGACGGTGAACGTGCGCGCGCCGGGCGGCGCCGCCGTGAACGTCACGCCGGTGGTGCACGGATCGATGATCTGGCCGCTGTCGAGCTGGCACCGGGCGCGGGTGGTGTCGGCGCTGGTGGTGAAGTCGAAGGTCGGCGAGTCGTCGCTGGTCGGGTCGGTCGGGCCGCCGGTGATGGTCACCGTCGGCGGGGCGCGGTCGACCTCGAACCCGACGTCGGCGACGCTGGGGTTGCCGGCGCCGTCGGTCGCGGTCACGTGGTAGGTGTGCGGCCCGTCGACCAGGTCGGTGCCGGCGGCGAAGCCGGTCGCGCCGTCGCAGGCGACGTCGGCGCCGCCGTCGACGCGGCAGGTGGTGGTGACCCCGCTCGGGTCGGTGGCGGTGAAGAACACCACCGGCCGCACCGCGCTGGTCCGCACCGGGATCGGCGGCGGCTCGACGGTGATGACCGGCCCGGTCGTGTCGACGGTGAACGCGCGCGTGCGCGTGGTCGCGTTGCCGGCGGCGTCGGTGGCGACCACCTCGAACGTGTAGGCGCCGTCGGCGAGCTGGCCGGTGGGCGCGAAGCTCGTCGTGCACGGCGCGAACGGCGGCGTCGGGCTGGCCGCGCTGGTGATCCGGCAGGTCACCGCGGTGGCGTCGGTGGCGGTGAACGCGAAGGTCGGCTGGGTGGCCGCGGTCGGGGTCGGATCCTCGGGGCCGGCGGTGATGGTCAACCCCGGGGCGGTGACGTCGACGGTGAAGTCGTGGCTGTCGCTGGCGCACACCGGCACGGCGGTGCAGGCCTGGACCTCGAAGGTGTGGCTGCCCTCGGCCAGCGCCGGCGCCACGGTGAACGGGCTGGCGCACGGGGCGAACGCGCCGCCGTCGATCCGGCACTCGACCGTGGCCGCGGTCGCGCCGGCGACGAACTCGAACGCCGGGGTCGGATCGTCGGTCGCGGCCGGCGGCGCGGCGGTGATGAAGATGGTCGGCGCGCTGCCGTCGACCTCGAAGGCGCGGGTCGCGGTCCCGACGTTGCCGGCGGCGTCCTCGGCCTCGACCTCGAAGGTGTGCGGGCCGCCGCCGAGCGGCGACGGCGTGAACGTGTCGGCGCATGCGGTGAACGCGGCGGTGTCGATCCGGCAGCGCGACGCCGTGAACGTGCCGGCGACGGTGAACGTGAACGTCGGCGTGGTGTCGAGGGTGAGCCCGGTCGGCCCGCCGGTGACCGTGACCACCGGCGGATCGGTGTCGACGGTGATCGACCGGGTGTCGGTGCCCTGGTTGCCGGCGGCGTCGGCGACCCGCACGGTGAACGTGTGCGGACCGTCGCCGAGCGCGGTCGCCGGGGTGAACGAGCCGGCGCACGGCGCCGCCGCGCCGCCGTCGAGCGCGCACTCGACCACCGTCGGCGTGTCGGTGGTGGTGAACGTCCAGGTCGGGGTCGCGGTGCGGGTCGGCCCGCCGGGGCCCGACACGATGGTCACCGTCGGCTGGATGGTGTCGACGGTGAAGCTGCGGCCGGCGGTGGCGGCGTTGCCGGCGGCGTCGGTCGCGCGCACCGTGAAGGTGTGCGCCCCCTCGCCGAGGGTCGACGTGGTGAGCGGTGACGTGCACGGCGCGAAAGTCCCGCCGTCGACCGCGCACGCGACCGCGGTGGCGTCGGCCGAGGTGGTGAACGCGAACGCCGGGGTGGCGGTGCTGACCGGGCCCGACGGGCCGCTGGTGATGTCGACGGTGGGCGCGACGGTGTCGACGGTCCAGGTGTAGCTGAGCGAGGTCTGGTGCTGCGAGGCGTCGGTCGCGCGCACGCGGAAGGTATGGGCGCGGTCGGCGAGCGACGGCGTGGTGTACGGCGACGTGCAGGCGGCGAAGGTGGTGACCCCGTCGAGCTGGCACTCGAACGTCGCGCCGGCGTCGGACGAGCTGAACGCGAACGTCGGCGTGGCCACGTTCGACGGGTTGGCCGGCCGCTGGGTCAGCTGCAGCGGCGGGCCGAGGGTGTCGATCGTCCACGCGTGCATCGCCGGCGTGGCGTCGACGTGGCCGAGCGCGTCGGTCGCGCGGACCCGGAAGGTGTGCGGGCCGTCGGGGCGCATCACCGTCGCCGGCGACGTGCACGGGGTGAAGCCGGCGTCGTCGACCGCGCACTCGAACGTGTCGCCGTCGGCGGCCGGCGACGCGGCGAACGTGAACGTCGCCATGCTGGTGGTCTCGACCGCGCCCGGCCCGACCGAGATCACCGTATCGGGCGCCGTGGTGTCGACGGTGAAGCTGGCGGTCGCCGGCGCGCCGACCCCGCCGTCGTCGCCGATCGCGATGATCGCGACGGTGTGGTCGCCGTCGGTGACGTCGAACGCCCACGGCGATGTGCACGCCGCGGCGGCGCCGCCGTCGAGGGCGCAGGTGAAGCTCGCCGCCGGACCGACGGCGTGGAAGGTGATCTCGACCCGGGTCTCGGCCGACAGCGCCGCCGGCGCCCGGTCGATCACCGTGTCAGGGCCGACCCGCTCGACGGGGGTCAGGTTGTCACCGCAGCCGACGATCCCGAGCGCGACGACGACACCGACAAAACGCGAGTACATTCAATATCGACGATACGGATCCCGATATTGCACGCGTGTTACCTGTACGGGCTTCAGGGCGGGAGCACGACTGGATAGAACACAGGTTCGGGATCCCAGCGGCCGCGGCCGAAGCCATCGATGAAGGTCTGGGTGGCAGGGCTGCGCAGGTAGGCGGCCAGCTCGCGGGCGGCGCGCCGGCGCGGATCGTCGGGGCCGGCGGCGACCACGACCAGGTACGGCCGGCGCAGCCGCAGATCGCCCTGGACCATCAGCTCGAGGCCCGCGCTCGGCAGCTTCTTGCTGGCGAACGGGATGCGGCCGACCAGCGTGTACGCCGACGCCGCCGCGGCCTGGGCGAGCAGGTCGCCGCGCTCGTCGGCCATGACGACGGTCGACGCCGCCGGCAGGGTGAGCCGGCCGGCCTCGAGCAGGTCGTGGAGGACCTCGTCGGCGCCCATGCTGGCGTGGACCAGCAGCTTCTGCTTGGTGTCGATGATCGCGCGCACCGCGGCGATCGCGTCGCGCTGGCCGCGGATGCCGGCCGGATCGGCGGCGGGCCCGACGATGATCAGATCGTTACGCGCCCACGGCTGGGGATCGGCGCCGAGGCCGTCGGCGACGACGTTGACGATCGCGTCGCAGGCGTGGGTCGTCACCAGATCGACGCCGCCCTTGCGGAACGCCTCGAGCACCTTCGGCTTGGGGCCGCTGGCCACCAGCTCGACGGTGTGGCCGGTCGATCGCTCGAACCGTCCGGCGACCTCGGCCCAGAACCCGGTCTCGATCATGCCGCCGATCACCGCGACCCGGATGGTCTGCTTGGGCGCCGGCGCCGCCGGTGGTGCGGCCGCCGGGGACGCGGCGCGGTCCTGGCCGCAGGCGGCCAGCGCGACGGCGATCGCCACCGCCGCGGCGTGGCGCATCACTCCCACGTGCCCTGGACGATCAGCGAGAACACCCGGCCCGGCAGGTGGAAGCCGCTGCGGGTCTCGGGCCGCTCGTCGAGCAGGTCGTCGCAGCGGACCACGGCGAGCCAGTCGCCGCCGAACTGGGCCGACGCCGACGCCTCGACCAGGTAGTAGCTGTCGACGGTCGTGGCGCGATCGATCGCCTCGCCGAACCAGCGGACCCGGCCGACCACGGTGAGCGCGTCGATCGGGGTGCCCTTGATCCACCCGTCGGCGCGGTGGTCGGGCAGGCGATCGAGCGGATCGTCGATCCACATGCCGGCGTCGTCGTTGCGCGACCGATCGAGGGTGAGCGCGTACGAGCCGCCGAGCTGGACCATCGGGTGGACCTGCACCCTGGCGCTGGCGTCGAGGCCGCGCACGTCGACGGTGCCGAGGTTGGTCAGCCGGTTGGTCATCGGATCCAGGCGCATGGTGCCGTCCGACCGCCGCCAGTACGGCGCCACGTCGACCTCGACGCGCTCGTCGGGCCGGGCGATCGCGCGCAGCTCGCCGTGGGTCGCGATCTCGGGGCCGAGCTCGGGGTTGCCGGTCTGCGAGTCGAACCGTTCGCGCAGGCTCGGGGTGCGGCCCTTGTGGGCGGCGGTGGCGATCAGCTCGAGCTGGCCGACCGGCTTGTAGCGGCCGACCAGCTTGGCCTCGGGCCACGGATCGGCGCCGAGGCCGATCGGCACCGCGGCGCCGGCGGCGGCGTCGACGCGCACCGGGCCGTCCTCGTACTGGCCGCCGGCCGCGGCCTCGATCAAGGTGACGTCGCCGCGGCTGACCAGGTCGGTCGTCCCGGCGAGCGCCTCGACCCGCGCCCGCTCGTGATCGACGGTCGCCGACGCCACCCACCGCCAGGTCTTGGCGATCGGACGGGTCGCCAGCACCGTGCCGCCGGTGCGCATGGCGAACAGATCTTCCTCGGTGGCGACGTCGCTGAGCGCGGCGTCGCGGAAGTAGCGCGACACCCGCTTGAGGGCGTGGGTCCACACCCGGCCCTGCAGCTGCAGCTTGCCGACCTGCTCGTCGACCGCGACCTGGCCGCGGCCGGTGGTCTCGCGATCGATCACCAGGATGGTCGCGTTGGCCGACTCCTCGTTGGGCGGCGGCACGTAGCGGCGATCGTCGACGAAGCCGTCGACCGCGATCCGCCGCGCGCCGCGGCGGTACTCGAGCCGGGTCGCGCCGGTGGTGGCGCGGCGGCTCTCGCCGAGCTCGGCCATGCTGGGCAGGTCGAACTCGCGCAGGCCCCACAGCCCCGACGCCGACAGCCGGATCGAGAGATCGCGGGCGAGCTGGGTGCGCCCGGTCGCCGAGCCGCCGAAGGTCGGCAGCGAGTCGCTGGTCAGGCGGGCCACGACCAGCCGCGCGCCGATGGCGTCGCGGGTGTGGACCTCGATCACGCCGCCGGGGCCGCCGGGGCCGTCGATCGGCGACGCCGGCGCGGTCGACACCCGGATCTGCACGATGTCGGTCACCGGGATCGTCGAGACGTCGAAGGTGCCGTAGTACGGGTCGGTCACGCTGACGCCGTCGACCAGCACGCGGACCGCGCCCTTGCGGGCGCCGCGGATGTCGACGTTGAAGCCGCCGCGCCCGGCGTCGCGCACGCTGACGTCGGGCAAGAGCGCCAGCGCGCTCGCGAGATCGGTGGCGCCGCGCTGCGCCAGCTCCTCGCCGGTGAGCCGGACCTCGGTGTCGCGATCGAACGGCTTGTCGGGCCGCTCGTCCCAGATCTCGATCGTCTCGCCCTCGCGCTCGGCCAGCTCGAGCAGCTGCGCGTCGGTGAGCTTGCCGAGATCGACGGGCGCCGGCGCCGGCGCGGCCGCGGGCGCCGCGGCCTCAGGAGCGGGCGCTGGCGCCGGTTCCTCGGCCGGCGGCGGCGGCGGCGCGGGCTCCGGCGGCGCCTCGGCCGGCTGAGCCCACGCGCTGGCGACGCCGACCAGGAGGGTCGGCACGAACCATCGTGCAGCGCGGGCCAGCTGGTGCATCGTCGTCGGTCGGAGCAACTCCGGGGCCATCGTAACCCGTGGATTCGCCCCGCGATCACGTGGGGCTGCCGAGGTGTCCCGGGACCTCGAGCCCCACGCTGGGGCGCTGTCATCCCAATGTAATCATCGGCCGGAGCTGGCCGTCAGTTGGGCGGCCGGCAGCGACCCATGTTGTTGCACGACCAGCCGGTCGGGCACTGACCGGTCATGCCGGCCGTGCACGCCTGGGTGCACACCGAGCCGACCTGGCCGAACGCGTAGCAGTACGCGCCGGCGCACGCCGCGGTGCACGGCGCGTCGTTGCCGACGGTGCAGGTGATCGTCTGAGTCGGCAGCACGCACGCCATCGCCGCGTCGATCGGCGTGTCGGGCGCGTCGATCGACGAGGCCGGCGCGTCGATCGCCGGCGTGCCGTCGCCATCGCCACCGTCGCCGTCGTCGTCGCCGCTGCATGCGGCCGCGCACGCCACCATCACCAGCGCGAAGATGAGTCGAGAGGAGCGCATCTTCCTCTTCTAGACGTGGGCTCACCGGCGGTGGGTGACGAT